>WNFB01005286.1_pt1 | contig 11526 bp, 6 predicted proteins | sample 5400501 | NCBI WGS metagenome assembly WNFB01 (sample SAMN13153341, study PRJNA577476) | soil metagenome | isolation source: 200 cm saprolite under Douglas fir tree site 2 hole 1 | place: USA:California | collected 2015-04-18 | reverse complement strand
CTGAGCGGCGGCTCGATGGCGAACCTCGTCGGCCTCGCAGTCGCGCGCACCGCACGGGCCGGCTTCGACGTCCGAAAGCGCGGCGTGCGCGCGGCGGAGGGTCCGCTCACCGTGTACGGCTCGGTGGAGATGCACAGCTCGATTCAGAAAGCGGTCGAGCTACTGGGCCTCGGCAGCGAAGGGCTCCGGCTCGTGCCCGCGAATGCCGATTTCGAGATCGACCTCGGAGCGCTCGAGCGGATGCTCCGGGAGGATCGCGCGTCCGGTTGCCGGCCGCTCTGCATCGTCGGAAACGCGGGGACCGTGGGGACCGGCGCGATCGACGATCTCCGAGGTCTGGCGGAGCTGAGCGCGCGGGAGCGCGTCTGGTTCCATGTGGACGGCGCGTTCGGGTCGCTGGCGGTGCTGGTGCCCGAGTACAGCTCCCGGCTCGCGGGGATGGAGCGGGCCGACTCCATCGCGTTCGACCTGCACAAGTGGATGTACGTCCCGTTCGAGGCGGGATGCACGCTGGTCCGTGACGCAGAGGCCCACCGCCAGGCGTTCTCGCTGCGGCCCGACTACCTGACCCATGCCGAGCGCGGGCTGGCGGCCGGCACGCTCTGGTTCAGCGATTACGGGATTCAGCTCACCCGCGGCTTCCGGGCGCTCAAGGTTTGGATGTCACTCAAGGAGCACGGGCTCGAGAAGTACGCGCGGCTGGTGCGGCAGAATATCGAGCAAGCGCGTTATCTCGCCGAGCGGATTCGGGAGGCGCCGGACCTCGAGGTGCTCGCCCCGGTCCCGCTCAACATCGTCTGCTTCCGATATGTCGCCCCGGGCCGCGACGACGCGGCTCTCGACGCCCTCAACCAGGAGCTCCTCATCCAGCTCCACGAGCAGGGGATCGCGGTGCCGTCCAACCTCACGCTCGGCGGCCGGTTCGCCCTCCGGGTGGCGATCACCAACCACCGAAGCCGCCGGGAGGATTTCGATCTGCTCGTCCGTGAGACCCGGCGGATCGGCGCCGAGCTGGCCGGGCGATAGCCTCCCGCCGCGTCGGGTCCCGGAAACGAAACGGGCGCCCCGTCGTGGGTGGCGCCCTTCGCGTCCTGGCGGACTTAAGCGGCGGTCGTGCCGCTCGGTTGGGTGAGCCGCCCCTGTGGGCATGCTCCGCTCGATAGCCTCAGATTCTCGGCTGGCAAGCACCGGTGAGATGTGTTCGGTCCATGGTCGGGCGCGTGCCTTCGGGTACCCTGCGCAGGGCGCGCTGCCCACGTCCCCCCTTCTCTCCGAAAGACGTCGTGATGATGGGGCCGGGTGCGGGGCTTCACAATGACCCGCCCGGCCACGCCTATTTCATCGCTTCCCTGATCTCCCCAGCCGCAGCGATCACGTTGTCCACGTCTCGGGAAAGCGCCTTTGCCTGTTGGGTTGCCTGGGTGAGATCCCCCAGCACGGCGGCCACGCCCGCCGAGCGGAGGCGGAGCAGGTCGAAGCGGACGTTCTGGAGCGCGAGCACGCAGGACTCGAGATGACTGGCCACCTGGACCCGGCGGCTCTTGAGGTCGCTCAGCGTCTGGCGTTGCCTCTCCAGCAGGGCGAGGCGCCGGCCGCGCTCCGAGTCGTCCGGCTCGCGGGAGACGGCTGCGATGCGCTCCTCGATCTGACCCAGGCCATCGGTGTCGAGGTTGGTGTCCATCGCGTGCAGCGTGCGCGCCAGCTCAGCCGCGCGCTCGTAGAGCGCGTCCACCGTCTGGGCGATCTCGGGCAGCATCTCCCGCTCTGCCGGCGTGAGCCGGTCGAGCAGCTTGTAGATCGCCACGCGGTCGCCGTGGGCCTGCAGCACGGTGGCGGTCTGGGCTCCGAACTCGGTCGTCTTGGGCAGAGGCAGTTGCCGCGGAAGCTTCCCGCCCCGGATCATGGTCGTCTCCACCGCGTCCGGCGCCGGCGGCCGGCTCAGCACGTCCCGCCAGCTGTAGCCTGCCTGCCAGAGCTTTCCGTAGCCCTGCAGCAGACCGATCCCCATGCCCGCTGCCGGAATGAGGAACCAGGGACTGTGGATGCCGGTGGCCACGTTGATCAGGAAAAGGCCGCCTGAAATAGCGGCCCACCTGGCGAACTGTGCCCGCACCTTGAGGACGACCGTGGGTTCGCCGGTATTGGGGAGCGGGGTGTCGGCGTTAGCCGGCGGACGGACCGGTGCGCGCACGGGCAGGTTGTTCCGGAGGCTGCCCAGGCTTTGGCGCAGCTGGTCCCGGTCCAACAGAGGCCGGAGTCCGCTGGCTCGCCGGGCCTGACTGCTCGGCCGCCCGAGAGCCGTCGCGGGGCGGCTCGCCTTCCAGCCGGTGCCGGTCGGGCGGTAGCCGCCCACGGTCCGGTTCTCCAGCGCGCGGCGGAGCGAGTCCGCGGTGGGCCACCGGTTCTGCGGGTCTTTCTCCAGGCAGCGGCTCACTGCGAGCGCAAGATCCTCCGGCGCGTCCGGCCGCTGCAGGCGCAGATCGGGAGCGGGCTCGGTGATCTGCTTCATCAGGATGGCGGCGACGGTCGGCGCGTAGAACGGCAGCTCGCCGGTCAGCATCTGAAAGGCGACGATGCCGAGGCTGTAGAGATCGGTCCGGCCGTCGATGTCTCTCTCGCCTGCGGCCTGCTCCGGACTCATGAAGGAGGGCGTGCCGATGGCGACGCCGGCGCCCGTGAGGGTCGCGCCCGAGCTTTGGGAGAGCGCCTTGGCGATCCCGAAGTCGGTGACCATGACCCGCCCGCGGGTTCCCTCCAGCAGGATATTGTCGGGTTTGATGTCGCGGTGGATCACGCCGAGCCCGTGGGCGGCGCTCAGGGCGTCGGCGGTCTCTTTCATGATCCGTCGCACTTCCTCGACCGGAAGCTGTCCCCGCCGCTTGATCCGCGCGGCCACCGACTCGCCGTCCACGTAGCCCATGACGAAGTAGACCAGTCCCTGGCCTTCGCCGACGCTATGGATCGGGACGATGTGCGGGTGGGAAAGCTTCGCCGCAGTCTGGGCTTCCCGAGTGAACCGCTGGCGGATGTCGCTCTGGAAGGCGAGCTCCGGCGGCAGGACCTTGATCGCGACTCGCCGCTGCAGGCGCTCGTCGCGCGCCCGGTAGACGACGCCCATGCCGCCGCGGCCGATCTCCCCTTCGAGCGTATACGCCTCCCCCAACGCCTGGGCAAGACGGGCGGGAAGCGGCTGGTCGGCAGGATGGGTCATCGGGTGTGTTGGCTCACCTGGGTCCGGTTGGCTGGCCGCTCAGAATCTGCCCTCGGCACGCGATAGAAGGCAACACAGCGCGCGGACGTAGGCTGTACGGAGGGCCGCGCACGCGGATTCAAGGCTCGTCGGGCGCAGTCACACTGCTCCGTCAAACTGGCAGGTGCGAGATCGCCTCAGACAAAATAGCGGGATGGACCGCTGGGACCGAGGGGCCTGGGGAACGGGGATGGTCTCCAAGTTGTTGAGTGACAAGCCGAAGTGATGTGTCCGGTATGGCACGCCGGATGCTTGATACCACCTGACCGTAGTTTTGATATGCCATCCCAGGGCCGCAGGGCCCATGAGAGGAGTAGTAATCCAAATGGCTGAACGTCTGACCTTGCCGGTGCTTCCACTCCGCGAGGTTGTTCTCTTCCCGGGTGTGACGGCGCCGATCGGCGCGGGCCGCCCCGGCACGCTGCGCGCCATCGAGGCCGCCCTCGCCACGCCTGAGCGGCTGGTGTTCGCAGTTTCGCAGCGGCAGAACGTCGAAAGCGTCACGTCCGAGGTGCTGTACACCGTCGGCACCATCGCCCGCATCGGGCAGATGCAGCGCGGTCTCTCCGGCATGCAGCTCCTGCTGCACGGCGAGCGGCGGGGCATCGCGCTCCACTACGGCGAGAAGGATGGCTACATCCAGGCGGTGGTCCGCGAGGCGGAAGAGATGCTTCCGCTCAGTCCGGAAGAGCCCGCCTTCGTGGGTCTGCATCGAGAGGCGCGGGTCCGGGCGGCCGAGCTGGGCCAGAAGTCCGGCCTGCCGGAGGAGGTCGTCCAGCAGGTGCTCGCCGGCGTGAACGAGCCGGGGCGCTTCGCCGACCTGGTCGCCGGCTACATCGACATCACGCCGCCCCAGCGGCAGGCGCTGCTGGAGACCCTGTCGGTCGAGGAGCGGCTCCGCCGGGTGCTGGTACATGTGCAGCGCCAGATCAGTCTGGTGGACGCGCAGGAGGACATCAAGTCGCAGGTCCAGGAGGAGCTGGGCGAGCGCCAGCGTGAGATGTTCCTGCGCGAGCAGCTGAAGCAGATCAAGAAGGAGCTGGGTGAGGACGAGGAGGGCACGAGCGAGCTCGAGGAGCTCAAGCAGAAGCTCGCAGCGCTCGACCTGCCCGAGGAGGCGCGGAAAGAAGTGGACCGCGAGCTCGCTCGCCTGGGGCGAACCGGGCGGGAGTCCATGGAGTCGCAGGTGATCCGCACGTTCCTCGAAAACGTCGCCGAGCTGCCGTGGAACGTCCGTACCGAGGACCACCTCGATCTGCGCGAGGCGTCGAAGATCCTGGAGCAGGACCACTACGCGCTCAAGGACGTGAAGGACCGGGTGCTCGAGTTTCTCGCGGTGCGTCAGCTGCGGGATCGGGACCGCGCCGCACACTCGGAACCGGCCACTGACTCGGAGCGGGCCACTGACTCCACCGCCGGCAACGCTGACGACAAAGCGGCCAAAGGCCCGATCCTGCTCTTCGTCGGCCCGCCGGGGGTGGGCAAGACCTCGATCGCGAAGTCAATCGCGCGGGCCATGGGGCGGAAGTACGTGCGCATCTCGCTGGGCGGCGCCCGGGACGAGGCGGACATCCGGGGTCACCGGCGTACCTACGTCGGCGCGATGCCGGGACGGATCATTCAGGGCATGAAACAGGCGGGAACCAAGAACCCGGTCTTTCTGCTGGACGAGGTGGACAAGCTGGGTGTCTCCTTCCAGGGCGACCCGGCCAGCGCGCTGCTCGAGGTGCTGGACCCGGCCCAGAACGACTCGTTCACCGACCACTATTTGGGCGTGCCGTTCGACTTGAGCGAGGTGCTCTTCATCGCCACGGCCAATTTCATCCAGAGCATCCCGGGGCCGCTGCTGGACCGGATGGAAGTGGTCGAGTTCTCGGGGTACACCGAGCGGGAGAAGCTTCAGATCGCCCGGCAGTATCTCGTCCCGCGCCAGTTCGAGGAGAACGGGATCGCGGCCGAGCAGCTCGAGATCACCGACGAGGCCTTGTCGGAAGTGGTCACCGGCTACACTCGGGAGTCGGGCGTGCGGCAGCTGGAGCGGGAGATCGGGCGGCTGGCTCGGAAGGTGGCCCGGAAGATCGCGGCCGGCGAGACCGAACACGTCAGGCTCGACCGCGGCATGGTGGACGATCTGCTGGGCCGGCCGAAGGTGCACCCGGAGAAGGCGGGTCGGGATGACCAGGTCGGCGTGGCGACGGGCATGTACTATACGCCCACCGGCGGCGACATCATGTTCGTCGAGGCGAGCACAATGCGCGGCAAGGGTGAGCTGGTACTCACCGGACAGCTGGGCGACGTCATGAAAGAGTCGGCCCGGGCCGCCTGGACCTACGCGCGGTCTCACGCGGCGGCGCTGCAGATCCCGGATGAGATGTTCGAGCGCGACATCCACGTCCACGTGCCCGCGGGAGCGATCCCGAAGGACGGCCCGTCGGCGGGGGTCACGATGGCCTCAGCCATCGTCTCGGCGATGAGCGGCCGGCCGGTCCGGCCCGATGTGGCGATGACGGGCGAAATCACGCTTCGGGGCCGGGTGATGCCGATCGGCGGCGTGAAGGAAAAAGTACTCGGCGCCGAGCGGGCGGGGATCACCACCATCATCCTGCCGAAGGAGAACGAGCCCGACCTCGAGGACCTGCCCAAGGAGGTCCGCGACAAGCTCCAGGTCCATCTCGTGCACGAGCTGGGGGAGGTGCTCGCCTTCACGCTCCGGGGCGCGTCGTTCCGCGAGGGACGGCTGCTCTTCGGCGACGAGAAGAACCCGAAGGACATCGTCCCCTTGTCGGCGGGGTTTCGGCACTGAACTGCGTAAACAGTGAACCGTGAAAAGTGGACAGGGGGCTTCGGTGATTCACGGAGCCCCCGGTTTACTGTTCACCGTTCACGCTGTTCGGTTCTGCTTGGCCCGCTCGAACACAGCCTCCAGCCTCGCCACCGCCTCCTCCATCCTCGCAACGATCGTTCCCGGCGCGGGCCCACCTCCGAGCCACAGCTCCGCTTCCCGAGCGATGGCGCTCACCTCGGGGAAGCCGTACGATCCGGCCGACCCCGCCAGGCGGTGCAGGCGCCCCTTGAGCGCCGCCGCCGCATCGGCCGCGCCACCCCGAAGCCGGGCGAGGTCGGCCTGGAGCTCCGCCATGCGCTCTGCGCTCTCCGCCAGGTAATCGCGGCGAAGCTCCCGCAGCAGCTCGGCCTCGCCGGTGTCCCCCGTCATCCGGCGCGATATCCGGCGAGCGCCAAACGGGCCGCCGCCACGAGGGCCGGTGCGGTGCTCCAGTGGCCGTGGACCTCGCTCCCCTGGCGGTAGGCGACGACGGCGCTCCGCTCGTCCACCACGCAGATGAGCGGCGTGCCGGGCCACGCGTCATCCGTCGCGACCGGTCCGACGGCGGCAAAATCGAGCTCGACCGGGGCGGTGGAGAGCAGATTGACCGCGACGCCGGCCGCCGCGGTCCGCCGCAGCGCCGGCGCCAGCAGCGGATAGGCCTCCGGCGGCGCGAGCAGCGAGACGGACGCGGCCGCCCGGGCGACGTCGTGCGAGATCAGCTGCAATGCGGCGCGGGGGGAGTCGATCTCCACTACCGTCGGAGCGCTGGGCGCGGCCAGCCCCTCGAGATCCGCACTCAGCTTGTCGAGCGCCTGCCCATGCTGATTCGCGATCCGGGCGATGAGCGCGGTCGTGTCCTCCGGGCGGTACCGCCGCGGGCGGCCGCCGTCGGAGCGAGCCGCACCCTTGGCAACCAGCCCCTCCAGCGCACTATAGGCGTTCGCCCGGGCCAGTCCCGCCGTCCGCGCAATCGCGTAGCCGGTGCCCGGGCCGCCGGTCAGGAGCACCTCGTACACTAGGCTTTCGGTGGGGGTATATCCGAACGGGGTGAGATCCAGGCGGGCCATGGAGAGTAGTCTGTGGGACTACCCCGCTGAAGGCAAGCCGCCCTAGACGAAGTCCAGCGACCAGCCTAGCAGCTTGGCGATCAGCGCGAGACGGAACGTCACGTCTACCTCGCGGTCTTCGGTCGTCGCGTTCTCGAGATGGAGCGGATACGTGTGGTAGGTGAGCTTGTTGAGGGGCCTGGGTGCTGCGCGGAGGCCCTTCGGAGCCCACACCCCGCGGTCGTCGCAATCCTTGAGCAGCCGGGCGAGGACCTTGGTCGCGACCGGTGCGGTGTGGAGCGCGCCGATGCGCGCGAGCATCTCGATATAGTGCAGCGCCAGCGGCAGGTCCTTCGGCGTGCCCTTCGCATCGGCCTCGATCGGGTCGCCCAACAGGAGATGGATCGGGCGGACCACCTTCTTCCCCAGCTGGACACCGAACGCCTTCTTCGGCGCCGGCTGCGCGAGGTAGTGGCCCAGCCGCTCGGTGAAGCCGGCGCGCTCGCGCTGAAGGTTGGGCATGGAGCCAAGCATCGCGACCGAGTACCAGCTGGGTGGGTGTGCCTCGGGGTGCAGCACCAGGTTCTTGCTCGACTTGATGAACGGCTTTTCCGCCAGCGGGCTTCGCAGGAACTGGGAGACGGCGCTGGCGATCCGGTGGCCCGAGCCGCGAAGCCGGGGGTCCTCGACGTGGCCCGCCTCCGCGAGCGCGCAGGAGGCCGCCTCACGGATGAGGTCGCGAACCCACGGCTCCGCGGCTGGCTCCGCCGCGACGAGCTTCTGGTATTCGAAGAGAAGTGCCGGGTTCTCGTCCCGGGTAAGCAGCCGGAACAGGACTCGGTCGGCGAGCTTGAACGGGCGCCCGTCCCTGGGCCAGGCGAGCTGGAGCAGCCGGCGGTACTGGGGGATGGTCCCGACGTCCTTGATACTCTGTGCGGCGGCCGGGGCCAGGGCCAGCAGGTTCCCACCCCAGACCCCAGTGTCCTTTTGCTTCTTGACCACCGCTTGCGCGGCCTTGGACTCGGGGACCGCTGCCTGGGCGGCCGCCACGACTTCCGGGGCGGCGTACCCCTCAGGCGCCAGGTCCCGGTAGGTGCGGTACCGGATGGACTCGCTGCCGTACTGGAGCAGCCAGGAAAGTGGAACACGATGTAGCGACGGCAGTTCCAGAGGAGCTCCGGGGGGCGCGTGAGGTGACCGGGGATTAAACGGCCGCAAAGATACTAGGGCCGATGGCGATGCGCCATCGGCCCCTGATGCCGGAAACCGGGTGTGGGCAGCTACTTCAGCCGGTCCCGGCCGGCGGTCTCGAACTCCGACCCCTTGGTCCAGGTCGGCTGCGCCGAGCTTTCGGCCACGGCCACGGCCGTTCGGACGATCACCCGGTCCTGCTGCACGGCACCGTCATAGGTGTACCAAGGGAGCAGCTCGTCGCTGGGCTGGTGATACCGGTTGGCGGTGTAGTCGTCCTCCTGCTGCTGCCCCCAGCCGGCTGGCCGGCCGACGAAATCCAGGCCCTTCTGGAGGGAGAGGGCGGGGACGCCGGCCCGGGCGAAGGGAAAGTGGTCCGACCGGAAGAAGGCCCCCTTGATCAGGGCGTCCTGGTTGATGGTGACCCGAAGTCCCTCCTGCTTCGCGGCTGCGGTGAAGAGCTTCCCCAGCGAGGATTGCTCCATTCCGACCGCCGCGATGTCCCGGGTTTTCCCCCACAGGTTCATCACGTCCATGTTCAGCACGGCGGCGATGTCCTTGAGCGGGACGGTCGGCGGCCGGGCGGCGTACGCGGTGGAGCCGAGCAGACCTGACTCCTCGGCGGCGAAGGCCAGGAAGATGATCGAGCGGGGCGGGTGAACGCCGCTCCGCACGAAGGCCTCGGCCGCCGTGAGCATCGCGGCGGTGCCGGAGGCGTTGTCGAGCGCCCCGTTGTAGATGGAATCACCGTTCACCGGGAGGCTGATGCCCAGGTGATCGTAGTGCCCGCCGATGATCACCGCCTCCCCGGCCTTGGGGCCCCGTCCCGGCAGCCGCGCGACCACGTTGTAGGTCTCGGAGCGCTGCACCGCGCTCCGCACGGTGGCGCCCAGGCGCGCCTTGAGCGGAACGCCCTTGAAGCCGGGGTGACCGGCCGCCTCGGTGAGACTCGCCAGACCCCCGGCCGGCTGGAGCAGCCGCTCGGAGGCCTCCTGGCTCAGCCACCCGGCCACGATCAGCGGCCCTGGCTTCCGGACCACGCGGGTCTGCCGCCCGGTCCAGGAGCCGGTGACGGTGGCCCAGCCGTAGGTCGCGCTCTCGGGGGTGTGCACCATGAGGATGCCGGCGGCGCCCTGTCGCTCGGCCTCCTCGATCTTGTAGGTCCACCGGCCGTAATAGGTGAGGATCTTGCCCTTGAAGAGCGTCGAGTCGTGCAGGCCCGGCGTGTTGACCAGGACCACGACCACCTTCCCCTTCACGTCGAGCCCGGAGTAGTCGTTCCAGTTGTACTCCGGCGCCACGATGCCGTACCCGGCGAACACGAGATCTCCCGCCACGCTGACCAGTGAGTCGTCACGCATGGACCACAGCACGTAGTCGTGCTTGAACTCGAGCGGCGTCTCCGTCTCCCCGACGATGGTCGCCTGAGGGCTCGGGGTGAGCGAGATGATCGGCACGTCGTGATAGTAGGTCCCGCTGTCGCCCGCGGGCGTGAGCCCGAGCCGCTCGAACTGCGCCGCGACGTACCTGGCGGCGATGAGGCCCCCACGAGTGCCGGGTGCCCGGCCTTCGAGCGCGTCATCGGACAGGAATTCTTCGTGGCCGCGCATCACGTCGGCCGACACGGCGTTCGCGACGCGGGTGGCAGCGGCCTGCTGGCCGGCGGCGGGCGGGACGTAGGAGCTGAGCGAAACGACGATGGCGACGATAAACGCGGCGATACGCAAGAATCCCTCCGATTGAAGCCCGGTCCAACGTGAACGATCTAGTGCGGTCTCTGATATGGCGAGTTCTTTTTCCACTGCGCCCGTGCTGGGGCGTCCGCGGCTGCGAGCAGCATCCGCGCGAACACCCGCACGGAATGCGTGCCGGCCTCGAAATCGAGCGGCTGGTGCAGGTCGTCGCTCGGTTGGTGATAGCGGTGCAGCATGTAGTCGTCCAGCGCCGCCTTGCCCGAGCCCGCCGGCGCAGCGCCGATTCGGTCCCCGAAGGACAGGTTGGCGACCGGCACGCCCGCGTGTGCGAACGACGCCTGGTCGGAGCGGTTGAAGAAGTCCTGTGCCTGGGCCTCCCGCATGATCGGACTATCCGGAGGCGTGATGGCGTAGCCCTCCGACGCCGCCGCGCGCCAGAAGAGGCCGTCGAGCGAGGAGAGATCTGCGCCGAGCGACGCGATGTCGCGGGTGTCCGCCAGCAGGTTCAGCCCGTCCAGGTTGAGCATCGCGGACAATTGGGCGAGTGGGACCATGGGCCGGGCGACGAAGGCGGCGGAGCCGAGCAGCCCGGCCTCCTCCGCGCCGAACGCCGCGAAGAGGACCGAGCGTCGCGGTCGCACGCCGGAGGTGACGAAAGCCTCGGCGACCGCGAGCATGCCGGCCGTGCCCGAGGCGTTGTCCAGCGCGCCGTTGTAAATCGAGTCGCCGTTCACGGGGCGCCCCATGCCGAGATGGTCGTAGTGGGCGCCCAACAGCACGGCCTCGGCCGGCCGCCGGCCGGGCAGCCGAGCCAGCACGTTCACGGTGGGGACGGTCCGGGTGCGTCCCAAGGCGGAGGCCGCCAGCCTGAGCTGGAGCGGGACCGCGGCGAACCCGGGCCTCAGGGCTGCGGCGGCCAGCCGGTCCAGACTGTCGCCGGCCTGCCGGATGAGCCACCCGGCCGCGGGCTCGTTGATCCAGCCGGCCACCTGCACGGGCCCGCCCACTGTCCACCCGGACTCGAGGCGGATCTGCTCACCCAGCCAGGCGCCGGCGATGGCCGGCCAGGTCGCGAGGTAGGGCGGCCGGTAGATCACGAAGGCCGCCGCGGCCCCGTGTCGCGCGGCCTCGTCCACTTTGTATTGCCGGCCGCCGTAGTCGGTCCGTGCCGGCCGCCGGAAGAGGGAAGAGTCCCGGTCGCCGGGCGTCCCCGCGAGCGCCAGCACGATCTTCCCGCGCACATCGGTGTCGTGGTAATCATCCCAGCCCGCTTCGGGGGCCATGATGCCGTACCCCACGAAGACCACGTCACCGGTGACGCTCGCCGAGTCGTCGTGGCCGGGGAGGTACCCGACGAAGTCGGAGCCGGCCTCGAGTGCGGGGCCTCCGACGGCGGCCAGGCTCGACGTGAACCGGCGGCCGCGGAGCGGAATGCGCTCGAACCAGGTGCCGTCATCCCCCGCGGGCTCGAGCCCCAGGCGTTCGAACTGGGCCGCGATGTACTTGGCGGCCAAGTCT
>WNFB01011476.1_pt1 | contig 11530 bp, 13 predicted proteins | sample 5400501 | NCBI WGS metagenome assembly WNFB01 (sample SAMN13153341, study PRJNA577476) | soil metagenome | isolation source: 200 cm saprolite under Douglas fir tree site 2 hole 1 | place: USA:California | collected 2015-04-18 | reverse complement strand
ACCAAACGCACATTTTGTCAACCTATTTGTGGGTGATTCCCGAACAGCTCGGTTCTCTAGTCGATCGGGCTCACGTTGGCAAGATGATCTGGAGCTGGATTGTGCCGTGGAAGTCCCGCACGAGAAATCCTCCGTGACGCAAACAACTCGCTCCCCGACCATCAGTGCCAACAAAACTAGAGTAAATAGAACGAATGTTCTGACTTCGTTCGTTTCCCTAAAGCCAACGGAGGGTAAATACGATGCAAGATGCCAAAGGCACGGAGATGCAACTGGCCGAGACGAGCCGTACCATTATCGTGGCGCCCAATCGCTCTTACGCGGTGCCGCTCGCGGAAAAGCAGCGGCACACCAGCGAGCTCCTCGGCTGGAACGATTCCATCATCGCGGGGACTGTCAGCCCCTCGACCCGCAAGCAGTATACTGAGGATTTTTTCGACTACCTGCGCTTCGCCAGGAGCCCGCAGGGCGCCCTCGATTCGGCCATCTTCTCGCAGTGGCGCACCGACTTGGTGGAGCGCATCTACCTGATCCCCGATAGAGAGAGCCCCGGAGAGATGGTTGAAAAGCAGCTCTCCCCCAACACAATCAACCGCATGCTCGCCGCCGTCCGGCACATGATGATGGAGGCGGAAGAGAAAAAGCTTATCCCCCCTGGGACGTTCGACCAGTTCAACCGCGTGCGCGGGGTTTCCGTCAAGGGGCTCAAGGACCGCCTCAAGCCCAATGCGCGCGTCAGGGTCACCCCCCAGGAGATGCGCCTGCTCACCGAGCAGCCCGACGCGAGCCGCCTGCTTGGGCTGCGGGACCTGGCGCTCCTGCACACCTTCGGCAACGGGCCGCGCATCTCGGAGATCTGCGACATCACGCGCAACCGGCTCCGCCCGCGAGGTCGCGGTTACGTCGTCGAGGTGCGCGGGAAAAATAAGACGGCGTACCGCGACGTTCCTTTGACCAGGGAGGCCTACACCGCCATACAAGCCTGGCTCGCAGCACGCCCCGTCGATTCCCCCTACGTCTTTACTCGCTTTGACGGTCGAGGAGAGGACTCGCACAGCAGGCTCTCAGCTGAGCCCCTCACTCGCCAGGGTGCCTGGAAGATTATCAAGGGGTATACGGTGAAGATCGGGCTTCCCGATGCCAAGCCGCACGACCTGCGGCGTCTGGTCGGCACCGAGCTCGCCAGGAAGAATCCCCGCGTTGGCCAGCTTGTGCTCGGTCATGCCAGTATCGAGACCTTTTATAAGCATTATGTCCTCGATGAGATCCCTGAGGATGCAACTGAGGGACTATACTAGATTCGAGGCGGGTTATAGGAGACCATTCAAAATCGGAGCAGGCCAGCCAGCACCCGATTTTGAATGGTCTACCCCTATAGGGATCTCGACATTTTTACCCCCCCAAATCCCCCCGCTAAGGATTTGGAGAGCCGATGTTGCTCTAGAAGCTCCCCGCTAAGCGTTGACCCCCAAAATGCGTTCAATGTACTATCGTAATATATACATTGGCATACATGCGAGCGTGTTGATTCACCAAAATCTTAGACTTTGAGTGCCTGCTCGATCACAGCATCACTGACGGCAAGATTGCCTACCAATTCCTGTGGGATGACGTAGCGATCTCTCAGGTAGGTGACGCTGTTCGAACTCACCCAGACCCGATTCTCCTCACTCTGCCAGACGAGCACTTTGAGGGGCAGATCAAGCGCGAGGAGCGGGGAGGCAATCATTAAGGGAGTGCCACCTTTTGGATTGCCAAAGATCAGCACGTGGGCCTCTTGCATCGTGAGCCCGACTCGTTTCGCTTCGTCACTATGGTCAATCTGGGCAAAGAGGGTCAGATTGCGACAGTGGATGGCCTCCTGGAGGCGTTCCACTGTCTCTTCCACAGAAAACGGACTGGGTCTGGTCACAATGCCCTCGACTGAGGGTGGCGTTCCAGATGGTGTTGGCTCGTTCATGGTCCTGTTCTGACGAAAGAGAGCCTCTCTTCCTCACTCCTTCTCATCACGTCTCACCGCCATTGTACCATTCCCCTCTGCTATCAGCGGGACTACATAAGATCTCATCCCTCACCTCTCCGACCTTCGTTCGTCATCTTCCTCGACCTCGACCGTGGCTGTCCAACCATCTCCGTCTTCCTGGAGCGTGACCGACATGATCTTACCCTTCGGCGGGGCATCGCCAGGGATAGGGATGCGCCCAATGCCTGGCAGAACCAGCATGTTCCCTGCGATAGAGAACTCACCACGCCGGTACACCAGGCCAGGGAACGGCTCGCCTTTCATCGCTGCTTCAATGGCGTGACGCTCTGGGGGAGACAGTCGTTTCCTATGCATACTATGTCCTTTCATGTGTTTCAGGCTGGAATGACCATCTCAGCCCGCTATGCTTCACTCTTTGTTTCTTGGTCTCGTCAATGCCATAAACTTGCATGCATAATGCATGAGGAGCGCAAAGTTTACCGCATGGTTTCAGGGGGTTTGTCCTTTCTCGTCCTGCCAGTGGCGGGCATGTTGCGCACGATAGTGGTTCGCTTTCAGCGGCTGATAACGCTTGCGTGCGAGGCGAGACGCGATCTCGTTGATCTCTGGCGAGAGCATGAACAGCTCGCTGACATTGGCGACGGGCTCCCTCCCCCAGATGGCAAAGAGTGCAGGGTCCCGTAACCACGCCTGGCATTCGTTGGTATCGATAAGGCGCTGCACTTGCATAGGCGGAAACGGGCCCTCGACGCGGAATCCACCATCGGCGAAAAACCGCACAATAAAGGCCTTTTCGATTACCCTCTCAGTATCGTGTGGAGTATGTGCCATACTCTGGGTGTGCCCTTTCTTTATGTGGGCTGGGATGGCCGTCTCAGCCCACTATTCAATGTGTGCGTGGGGCGATAGCCGCGATGAACTATGAGCACTCTTCAGTGCAGTAAACATCTTAGCCAGTAACGGAACGAATGCGTTCATTGAGGAACGGGGAAAAATGCCCCGGGTAGCGTTCTTGCAGCTCTTTCAGTTGCCAATCATTGCCAGTAATCACTCCTCGACAGACAGGTGAACCACAGCGGCAAGACTCCCCTAGCACATCGACGGGCAGTCCACTCTGGAGGGCATAATCAATGGTCAATTCCTCTTCCGCAGCGATAGCGCGACGGACCACCATGGTCACTTCATCGCGCATCCACAAATTGCTATCGCAGGAATGATTCATCCCTCCTGGTGCAGTAGGAAGATCAATCAGGTGTGCATCTTCCCCAATTTGTACCGCATTATAGCGGGGAACAGTCGCAGTAAAGGCTTGAAACTGCGCTGTGGTCAGGACCGTCCCACCGATCACCACGACCGTTTCCCCCTCATTGATGGGCTCAGCAGCAACCATCCCGTTTCCCTGAAAGGATGAAAGGCGGACCTCGGCGCGTGGATCATACCAGGTGGTAGGCAGGTACTTTCTTGATGGCATCGTTAGAGCTTTCGGCCTCTCCTCGATTGCTACTTGATAAAATCCCCAATATTGTAGCATATTTGAAATCGGAATCAAGACAGCCGTCGCATCATCTACGACTTCTGCCTTAATATAATGATAGCAGCTTTTCAGGCGCGTCGTCACCATTTGATACAGACCGGGAGCAGTTTTATCACGGAAGAGAAGCGCGGCACGTAAGTGGTAGCCTTTGATTTCATATGGCGTCAGCGTCTTCTGTACATACTCATGCCACAGGGCATGGAGAGAATACAATTCGCTATCAAACGTCACTATAAAGCGACCTACCAGGTCATCGAAAATACGGTCTCCTTCCGGTTGCTGGCATATTGCCAGGCGCGAGAATGGGCTGGATGATACCTCGATCAATGCGCGTATCCACCTCCTGGACAGGCTCATAGGAATCAAGAACCTTTCTCCGCATGATCTACGCCATAGCTGGGCGACAGAGCATGCACAGAGGGGAGTCAATGTGAAGGATTTGCAACAGGCTGGTGGATGGAGTTCTCCCTATATGCTCTTGCACTATGTGTAGGATAGCGAGATCGCGAATGAAGGTTTGATCAATCGTGGTGCTCACGCAGGAAAAGAACGTGATGACTAGACTTGCGAATACAAAAAGAGTTGTTCCGCTCTTGCAAATGGCTTTGAGGTAATATACTCTCTTCTATAGAAACGAACGACGGAGTTGATGCAGCACGAGAGCTTCCCAAAAAGATAGCGAGAATTGTATGTCAATGCTAGCGGCAATGTTCTATGCACCCCGAGATGTCCGCCTGGAGCAGCGACCTGTTCCTCAGCCCGGAGCAGGGGAGGTACTGCTGAAAGTGGCCGCCGCGACCACCTGCGGTACCGATGTAAAAGCCTACCTGCGCGGCCATCCCTTGCTCTACCGCCAGACGCCTGCCGGTTTTGGGCATGAAGTCGCAGGTGTAGTGGCTGCGACCGGTGCAGGAGTGACACAATGCGCCGAAGGAGATGCCGTAGTCGTAGCTAATTCGGCGCCTTGCCAGCAGTGCTTCTACTGCCAGCGTGGAAGATTCAGCCTTTGTGAAGACCTGCTCCTGCTCAACGGAGCGTATGCCGAGTACCTGCTTGTGCCTGAGCGCATTGTGCGTCAGAACCTGTATCACCTGACATCAGAGACACCCTTCACCGCGGCAGCCCTCACCGAGCCGCTGGCTTGCGCGCTTCACGGAGTAGATGCAAGTACCATTGCCGCGGGAGATACCGTTGTCGTGCTCGGCTCGGGTCCACTGGGACTGTTGCTCGCCGCAGCAGCTACGTTGAAGGGAGCGCGGACGGTCATCACCGGACGCAGCACGGAGCGGCTTGCGCTGGCTCACCATTTTGGCGCTGATGTAGTCATTGATGTAAGCCAGATGCCATTCCAGGAACAACGCGAGGCAGTGCTGAGGGAAACCGGCGCGCGCCGTGGTGCAGACGTGGTCATCGAGGCAGTAGGGACACCCGGTACCTGGGAGTTGGCCGCTACATTAGCTCGCCCTGGAGGGCTTGTCAACTTTTTCGGAGGGTGTGCATCGGGAACACAGGTGAGCCTGGAAACACGTCCGCTGCACTATGGTGAACTCACGCTCAAAGGAGTATTTCACCATACCCCCGCCTATTTTGCACAGGCGCTTGAACTGATCCAGGGACGCCATATCGATGTCGAGGCGCTGATCACTGCGCGTGTCCCACTTGCCTCCGTGCTAGATGTGCTGGAACTGCTGGTGCATAAACGAGGTGTTAAGTATGCACTGATTCCCCCAGCTTTTCAGCCGGTTCTCGCGCCAGTAGAAGCCCCTCGGTAACCATCTGGCTATAGATATCAATAACCTGCTGGACGCTGAGTCGCCCCCCGGGTCGAAACCACTTGGCTACTTCGGTGCACATAGCAATGATCGCATAAGATGACACTTTTACATCAGTCCGGCGGAAAATGCCCTGCTCCATGCCCTCGAGCAGCAACCTCTGGAGCAAAGCCTCGTACCGGTCACGATGGGCAAGAATATAAGTGCGATTCTCACCTTCAAGTGCGCGGATCTCAGTGTCAATGATAAAAAATTCGGACTTGTAGGTGGTATGGAGGTGTATGTGGTTTGCGATGGCCTCGTAGAGGCGTTGTTGTACGGTACCTTGCTTACCAACAATGTGCTCCAGCTTAGCATCCAGGCGCTGCATATGGGTGTCCATGATCTCTACCAACAGCGCCTGCTTGCTAGCATAATGGTAGTAGATGCTCGCAGCTTGAATTCCCGCCATGCGTGCAATATCACGCATGGTGGCGGCGTTATAGCCATATTCTGCAAACAGGTGTACCGCGGCGGCCAGAATTTTCTCTCGCACCGGGCGATTATCAGGCTGCATCTACTTTTCCTCTTTTCTCTGCAAATAGTTTTATGGTCGGTATTCTAACAGAAAAAAGGTCACTCGCATACCCGCCTCAGATCCTGCGCATGGGATCGATTTCTACTCTGTACGCTTTTTGCGCTGCCGCTCAGCCTTTACGACCGTTGTCCCAACAGCGCGTCCAATGATAACTGGCTCTTCGAGCACATCGGCGGCTGAGTCGCTGATATCGGGCCGTGCGGTTATCACTTTGCGCGCCTCGAACTCCATGCGCCTTGAGGTGCTGCCGATCTGCGTGATGCGACCAACAGCCTCGACGAAATCACCAGCGTATAGTGGCGCCAGGAACTCGACGTTCTCGTAGCCTACCAGCAATCCTTCATCTCCGTCACATTGAATAGCCAGTTCAGTCGCCAGGTCCCCAAAAAGCGAGAGCATATGTGCTCCATTGACCAATTGCCCTCCATAATGGGCATCATTGGCGCTCATACGCACACGGATCGTGGCGGTTAGCTCAGACATAGTATTCCACCTTTCTCGAATTATGACTATAAGAAATGCTTTCTGTTTGACTGGCCGTGCCCTCTCTATTTCATGGTTAGCAGTAGCTGGCATCAGCGTCTTGCACACCGGCTACTAGAAAATCATCGGTAGCGAAGACCAGAACAGCGCCCTCTACCTTTGTTGTTTCCGATCTAACAAACGGGAAGCCAGGCACTTTCAGACTTTTCTAGTTATTATATACTACAAAAATCCATATTATAATCTTATATAGAGACTACAGATTATAATATGGATTTCAGAAAAAGTGTGGAAATCGCTTCTCCTACCTGTCAGGTTTATGTCTTGTTCCTTTAAAGTTACCATGATGTTTCCGATATGTATTTGTGAGAGGAATACCCATCCCCTCAGCAAATTCTATCAACTCATATTCATCATCGTAACGAGTCTCATGTGTTGAAGGAAACTCTTCTACGATGCGTTTACCATAACGCTCATGGTCACGCCGACGTTCCTTTGGCCGTTCTGTTGAACCAATATAATATCCTTCTTCACCATCTACAGCGAAGTATACTTTAGCTTCCCTCTCGTGTCTAGCCATTGCCTTTTTCCTTTCTGTTCTGTGAGGTCACAGGATCATCAGACGCTTTACTCAACAACAGGAATAGCGCGGTGTTCTGCTTCCCATTGCTGCCATTCCTGGTCTGTGTCAGGAAACAGGGGAATACTCAGACCACCCAGGAGACACCCGATAGCGTAGTACCAGGAATCGGGTTCATCAGGGTAGCTCATGAGGTCACGCGCAATATCAGACAGTTCTTTGATCAACGCGCTATCGGTCTGGACGTGCGTTTCGTCGGCGTAATAGAAGTGGTCACGCCGCGCCACAGAATAGCCACACGTAGTGTTGGGATGGGTGAACGTGACTAAGGCGGCGACATCGGGGCGAAGCTGGCCGCTGTGGGGGTCGAGGATGCTTCCGTGAAGCATACCGAAGTAGAATCCGAGATGATAGAGCGAGTCGTCATGCCGGCCGTTAAATGTGCCTTTGCTGGCGTCTCGCTTGAGGTTGTCTACAAGGTAGCTATCCGGTACGGGTTTCTCCCCTTCGTAGTCGCCATGCATGGCCCACCATAACCCCTTGCTATAGGTGTCGGCAAAGGCGGGGTTCTGAATGTCGATCAACGGGGTAACAGTGAGCTTTTTCGTAACTTGGAGTGTCGCTTGCATGTCGCTAGGCTCTCTCTTTCTGCTTGACACCTTTAAGGTGTCCGTGTCATACTGCTACCGAGAACAAAACTACGTGAACAACGGTGGTAAGCGTTCTCACTCGCTAGCCTGTCGTGAATGGGATGACAGGCTAGTACCGTATCACCCCCTTTTAAGCAAGCGTCTAGAATTATGTAGAAGGAAGATGTCCTATAAGGCTACTTTGTTTGGCAACACTCGACTTTGCTTTCACTACAGTAACCTCATAGTCCATAACATAATGGTAGCATATAATCATGCACTTTTCAATGCTTTTACATGCGTTTTTATGCGTTCAGGCATACTGCTGCATTTATATTTGACAAAGCGCAAAGGTTAGTGCTAATATTAGCCACAAGAGTTCTCATCCTTATTTCCTAAATTATCGTTTCGTAAGGGGTGCAGCTATGACATTAGCTGAGTTAATTGAAGAGGCACTGATGACAAACACCGACGTATCCGATGAAGCTAAACTGTCTGTTGGCACAGTATCTCGTATGGTCAATGGTCATCCAACCTCACGTTTGTCAGTAAGAAAAGTGCTGAGTGTGCTAAGTCAAAAACTAGGCCGAAAAATCGAGATCAGCGACGTTGAGGGTCTCAATATATCCGATTAATCGGAGTGGAGATGACGAAAGAACGAGGCTATACAATCTATGCCCTCATTGACCCAAGAGATAGCAGCATACGATATATCGGAATAACAGATAATCCTGACCAAAGGCTCAAAGAGCATTTACGCGGAAGAGGGGGCAATCCTCCAAAAAGAAATTGGGTATATGAGTTGCGTCAGCTTGGCCTTGTTCCAATAATGCAACCACTCGAAACAGGACTCTCTTTACCTGCGGCCCTAGAGCGTGAGAGCTTTTTGATACGGCATTATCTGAACTCAGGTAACGCACTTGTTAATCTGCGTGTAACACCTTATCTGAGCTATACCACCAGGAAAAACATCCCTCCCAGTGAAGCCGTTACGAGCAAATTACCTGGAAGATTGGAGAGTCGCATAACAAGAAGGAAAGTAACGGTCAAACTTGATGATCTCATTACTGAAGCAGGGCTTAGAAAGTCGGAACTTGCGCGTGAGGCCGGTATAAGCCTGTCTACCCTTAGAAAAATTTGCGGCGGTCAGCCTACTACCAGAGCCACTATGTCCAGGGTTCTGAGAGTGATAGAAAGTCGCTTGGAAAGACGCATCGCCTTAGATATCATAGAAGGCATCAATATCGCTGATTAGAACACTGCCTGCTTCTTTATGTCAGTACCCCTTCCTCAGCAGAGACCTCAATGCAGCAACAATAACCCGAATTGCTCATGGCGAAGCTACCTCTAGGGTCACTGTTGTAAAGATTGTGAGAGTCCTTGAAAAGTATCTGAACCGAAGTATTACCATAGATAGCATCGAAGGCTTAAACATTACACGGTGATATATTTGAGACAAGCGAGCCTAACGCTGTTGTTTGACGCAATTCCAGGTTCTTACACCGCTTTGGTGATAAATTCTTCAAGAGAAGATGAGATAGCATTGCTCGCTTATGAAAAACGGCATCTAGTCATGGAGTTCCCAAGAGAACACAACAAACTCTTCACTCGTCTCAGCAAGGGTTACAATATTGATCCCTATGTCATAGACCTTGACGTTCTGGTATAAGGGTTGTGGGGAGGAGGGGAAAGTGATAGGCTGAGGGAAAAGCGAGCAGGGAAGAGGAGCGCACAGCATGGAGAGCGAAACAGGAAAAGACGAACAAGCAGAAGGACCCAGCGTGATCCAAGAACGACTCAACTGGAAGCTGGCGTGGAGAGATGATGCCAAGGTGGCGCAGGGATTGTATGCAGGAGAAGAAATTGAGGAGATGCATGAACTCAGCGATGCCGGGTTGTTGGATGAATTTTTTGTGTTTTTGGAGGAAGTGGGCATCCTGCGTGCCTTTGAACAGATCAGCCTCCCAGGAGTGAAGCGAGTACTGGTTCCCACCGTGCAATTTGTCCTGCTCTATTTCCTCAAGGTGCTCTTTGGCAGTGAATCGATGAATGAGCTCCCGCGCGTACTCTTTAGTAATCTGGCGCTGATGGAGTTGGTGGGGTTTAATGCCCAGCAATGCGAAAACGGGCTGACCAAACGAGGAGATGCCCAGCGCAAGAGCAAAAAGAAGCAGGGGCCGATCACGCCCCAATGCTTAGCCGAGAATATCAGCAAGCTGAAGCAGGAAGAGATGGAACGGCTCTTCAATCAGATGGTGCAACTACTGGTGGGGTGGGGACTGCTCTCAGGCGAACGCATAGTCGCCCTGGATGGCAGCAAATTGCCCACCCCGCAGAGTTATGAGGGGTGCGGCAAGGTCAAGCAAACGCGCAAAGTCACAGTGAAAGGGCAGAAAGAGCCGGTGCTCGAAGAGTATTACGTGTATGGGTGGAAAGTGCTGGTGCTCATTGATGTCCAAACCCGTCTGCCGCTGGCGATGAAGCTGGTGCAGATCCAAGAGTATGAAGGAAGGTGGCTGGTGCCCTTGCTCGAACAAGCGCAACGCAATCTGGGAACCCATGCTCACATTGGCACCATCGTGATCGATCGCGGGTATTTGGACGGGGAGGATTTGTGGCAGGTGCATCAACTGGGCGTCTTGTTTGTCATCGTGGGCAAAGCCAACATGAGCGTGGTCCAGGATGCCCAGGGCTTAGCCAAAGGCGAGCGGGCACGGATCCGCGAGCGGGTGGTCCGTCATGGACATGGCAAAACAGCCAACGAGGAGCGATTGCGCACCGAAGTAGTGGGCCTGGAGGCCTTAACCAGCTACGATAGCTATGGAGCAGCCGAACAGACGCAGCACCCCGGGCGACGCGACTATGTGGGCCAGCCGATCAATGCGGTGGTGGTGCGCCGATGGGACAATCGGGTGCCCAAAGGCGGAGGCACGGTCTATTTGACCAATGCCTCGGTCAGCGACCCTTTCACGGTCTTTGACACCTACGACTGGCGCAGTGTGATTGAGAATGGCCTCTTCAAAGAAGGCAAGCATCCCTGGCATCTCTTGCGCTTTCCCCAACGCACCGAGGCGGCGGTGGTGGTGCATTGCCATTTTACCTTGTTGGTGATGGGGCTGTGTACCGCCTTTCGCTTGTGGCAAGCCAAGAGCATGCTGGTTCCAACTGCCCAGACCGCAGTCCAGGCGAACCTGAGCACGGCCTTGCTTGGCGGGGAAGGGACAGCGCGTTGGCGGCAACGCTTGCGTGACGAAAACCGCGACAAAATCATTGTCTTCATCGGGCAAGCCTATGGAATTTTCCACCTGGCCGAATTTGCCATCCTGACTCATTTGCCACTGCGTCGGCTCCCCTCCGCTCTCGGCTCTCCACAGGCCGTTCTTCACCGTTTTGGGCTGAGTCCCTAATCCTTATATCAAAACATCAGCTAACACCAGCAAGCATTGACAATTATAATAACGCCATCACGAATTTGCAGAATACTGTTAATCAGGAAAACCAAAATACTGCTGATGCCCAGGCAACTGCCAGCATTATGGCAGCCACCGCTACTGTTACAACAGACGAGCAAAACAGGCTCAACTACGATCTACAAAATATCGGCAGTGCAATAAGTAGTCTCAATACCGATGCTAATTTTAGCTCGTTATTTCAAGAGTACCAAAAAGATATCAGCCAAGAGCAGAAAGATTATCAGACAGAACAAATAGACGCTCAAGCTGGATGTAGTAACGCAAGTGTAGTATCAGGTGATGTTAGTGTTATAAGCGGTGATACGAGTGTTATAAATGGTGATGACAGCGTATTTCAGGGAGATACAAATGTGGTATCTACTGATATTGCTAGTGTTCAAGATTTCGTGAACAAAATAGAGCAGCATTGGAACGATTTAGGAAAATCATCGCTAGGTGTCACGCAAAACGACATCGATACTGCTGTGCATAACGGGAATGCCGCTATACAAAACGCGC
>WNFB01005281.1_pt1 | contig 11531 bp, 12 predicted proteins | sample 5400501 | NCBI WGS metagenome assembly WNFB01 (sample SAMN13153341, study PRJNA577476) | soil metagenome | isolation source: 200 cm saprolite under Douglas fir tree site 2 hole 1 | place: USA:California | collected 2015-04-18 | reverse complement strand
CCAAGCTGCTTTTCGCCTTTGCCGAGGCCACCGTGCCCAAGCTCACCGTGATCACGCGCAAGGCTTACGGCGGGGCTTACTGCGTCATGGCCAGCAAGCACATCCGCACCGACGCGAATTTCGCCTGGCCCACCGCCGAGATTGCGGTGATGGGGCCGGAAGGCGCGGTCAATATCGTTTACAAACGCGAGTTCGACCGCGCCCCTGAGGCTGAGCGTGAACGCCTGCGCCAGGAAAAAATCGCCGAGTTCCGGGAACGCTTCGCCAATCCCTACGTTGCCGCCGAGCGCGGCTACATTGACGCCGTCATCGAGCCCTCGCAGACCCGCGCCAAGCTCATCACCGCGCTCCGCGCGCTGGAAACCAAGCGCGACTCCAACCCTAAAAAGAAGCACGGCAATATCCCGCTGTGACCCGGCAGGGATGCTCCTACACCAACAGAAGAGCAAGTCCGGCCACCTTGCGTTCGATATGTTTCAGTTTCTCTAGGATCACTAGCAGCTAGCAGGGGGCACGGCATGCCGTGCCCCTACAGTCCAAAGCCGGACATCGCCAAAGGGTTCGTCCCACCCATGTGAAAACTCTGTGGAGAACTCCGGGCAGAACCCCTGTGCTAGAATCGCTCCTCGACCTCAGAGACGCCTCCATGTTCAAGAAGATCCTGATTGCGAACCGGGGAGAGATTGCCATCCGCATCACGCGCGCCTGCCGCGAGCTTGGCATCGGCGCGGTCGCCGTGTTTAGCGAGGCGGATCGTACCTCCCTGCATGTGCGGCTGGCCGACGAGGCCTACCCCATCGGCCCATCACCCTCGCGCGAGAGCTACCTGCGGATCGACAAGCTGATGGATGTTGCGCGACGCGCAGACTGCGATGCCCTCCATCCCGGCTATGGTTTTCTCGCGGAAAATCCCGAACTTGCGCGGGCCTGCCTTGCCGCCGGGATCACTTTTATTGGGCCCACGGCTGAAGCTATGGAGCAGATGGGCTCGAAGACGGCGGCGCGGCAACTGGCGCGTCGCGCCGGGGTGCCCACTGTTCCCGGCGTGGTAGAGCCGATCGAGGGGCTCGAAAAGGCGAGCCAACTCGCGCGAGACATCGGTTTCCCGGTGCTGCTCAAGGCCGTCGCCGGAGGCGGCGGCAAGGGTATGCGCCTGGTGACCGGCGAAGCCGAGCTGCCCGCGGCGTGGCGCGATGCCAGCTCGGAAGCGCTCAACGCTTTCGGCGACCCGCGGCTGTACATTGAGAAATATCTCGACCGGCCGCGGCACATTGAAATCCAAATCCTCGCCGACCAACATGGCCACATCGTTTACCTCGGCGAGCGCGAATGTTCCGTGCAGCGGCGTCACCAAAAAGTGATCGAAGAAGCGCCTTCGCCGGTGATGGATGCAACGCTGCGCCGCGCCATGGGCGAGGCGGCGGTGAAACTGGCGCGCGCCGGAGGTTATACCAACGCCGGCACGGTCGAATTCCTGGTGGATGCCGCACGCAACTTTTATTTTCTCGAGGTAAACACGCGCCTGCAAGTTGAGCATCCGGTCACCGAAGCGATCACCGGCCTCGATCTGGTGAAGCTGCAGGTGCGTATCGCTGCGGGTGAGCCGATGCCATTTGTGCAGGAAGATGTGACCCTCCGCGGCCACGCCATCGAGTGCCGCCTCTACGCCGAAGACCCGGACAACAATTTCTTCCCCTCGCCGGGCACAATCCTGGCGCGGCGCGTGCCCTCCGGTCCCGGCATTCGCTTGGATGACGGCGTCTATCCCGGGTGGACGGTGCCCACTGAGTACGATCCGCTGCTCGGCAAACTGATCGCCTGGGGCGCCGATCGCGGCGAAGCTCTGGCGCGAATGCGGCGCGCGCTCGAGGAGTACTACGTCAGCGGTATTAGAACAAACGCGGGGCTTTTCAGGCGCATCCTGACCGACCCGGAGTTTGCGCGCGGCGAGATTCATACCTGCTGGCTCGACGAGTGGCTGAAAGCGCCCGCGGCCGCAACAGAATCTGGCTTTGCCCGCAGTCCCCGCGCTGCGGCTGGAGTCGCCGGGACCAAATCGGAGCACGCCGGTGGCCGCCAAGGCAGTGTCGAAGATGCGGCGCTGCTGGCCGCCGCGCTCTGGCACCTCAGTAAGAATGGCTCGTCGAGCACTGCAGGGAGCGCTGCGGAGAAACCGGAGTCGCGCTGGAAGCTCGAAGGCCGCCGCGCGCAACTCGACCGCGCCCCAGGCCGATAGATCTGCGGCCGAAACTGCGGCCAAACCGACAGGGCCCAGGAGCACACCATGAAATGGATCACCCGGCAAAACATCAAAGTCGATCGCGTGGCCTGCCCCTGGCTGATCCGGCGCTTCATTGATGAGAAGGCTCAGTTTCTTTTCGCGCCGGAGAACGAGGTGCTGACCATCGCCGCGCGGGAAGACGCTGTGCCGTTTGACATGCCTCGAAATCCGGAGCTGAAGTTCACCCACCACGAGGGCCTGTGTACGTTTGAAGTCCTGCTGCGCGAGTTCGACCTGAAAGAGCCGGCACTCGCCCGCTTGGCGAAGATCGTTCACGCGGCCGACATCAGCGGTGAGGAACACACCGCGCCCGAGGCACCAGGGCTCAAGGCAATCGCTGAAGGGTTCCATGCACTCAACCTCAGCGATGAGAAACGCCTAGCCTATGGTTTTCCCATCTATGACGCGCTCTATGCCTGGTGCGAAGGCCGCGCAAAAGCTGCCGCCAAGAAGAAGTAAATCATGAAGCGCTTTCCCGCCCTCGTCGCCCTACGCTCGATTCTACTTCTCTCTGCCTCTGCCGCAGTGCAGCCAGCAGTGGATTCATGCCAGGGCGTTGAGAAGGTGTTCGACGGCGCCAAGGCGAAGAGTTATGTCCGCGGCCGCGGCTGGCGCGCCGTACTCGACAAGGTCAGCCACGTTTGCGGTCCGCTACAGCATCCCCCACCGGCGCCATGAAACTCGAGGTGCGCATCAGCGGCCCTGGAGGTCAGCGAGAAACAACGCGAAGCCTCGAGCTTGAGCGCGAGGGCGGCCGGCTGCGGGTAACGCTCGACGGCCGCCAGCTCGAAGCCGACGCCGTCGAGATCGCACCAGGAACCTACTCAATCTTGCTAGCCGGGCGATCGTTTGAAGTGCGCGTACTGCCAGCGGAAAGCGGCCTCCGCGTCCACATCGGCGCGGAAGAGTTTGCCGCTAAGGTGCTCGACCCGCGCGCGTGGCGCGGCAAGCGCAGCGGCGTGCTCGAAGCCGAGGGCCGCCAGCAGATCATCGCGCCGATGCCGGGGAAAGTAGTGCGACTGCTGGTGAAGGCGGGCGACGCGGTCGAGGCCGGTCAGGGGCTGCTGGTAGTCGAAGCGATGAAGATGCAGAACGAAATCCGCACGCCAAAGACCGGCAAGGTCGAGCGGATGCTGATCAGTGAAGGCCAAGCCGTCAATGCCGGCGAAGTCCTCGCCGTCATCACTTGAAGGGCTCCCAGGAAGCAACACGAACAATCGACCGAGTTGGGTACGCTCCCAGTTCTGTCTCCGGACTCATTTTTTTTCCGCAATGCCCGGCACGGCCGGCAGTTTCCCGGCCGACTCGATTACCTGGCGCGCCAGGTAGTTGGTCACGCGGGCTTCATCGCGAGCAGTGGCGAGGTAGGCGGCGCGGAGCAACTGTTCCTTGCGGTTGCGCAAGGTGTCGCGGATGGTCTGCTGCACCTGCGGATCGGCCAGGTCGCGCTGCCCCGGGGCTTCGCGAGCGATCAAGCGCAGGATGCGGTAGCTATCGCGCAGGGCAATGACGCCGCTGGTCTGGCCGGGTTTCAGCGCCAGCACAACCTTCTTCAGCGCCGGGTCCGACTGGCTTAGCGCAGATTCTGGGACGTAACCGAGGTCGCCGCCGGTCGTGGCGGTGGTGGGATCCTCCGAATAGTCCATAGCGAGGGTGGCGAAATCGGCGCCGCCCGCGAGACGTTCGAGCAGCGTCGCGCACTTGTGTCGCGCTTCAGCCTCGGTGGTGGCATCGTCGTTCTTGCGGTTGCGCAACAACGGGTCCTTGCGTGGCGTGACGACGATCTGTGCGATGCGGTACTGCGGCTCGGCGACGTTGAACTGACTGCGGTTCTGGTTGTAGAAGTCGGTGACGTCCTGGTCGGTGATGGCGACCTTCGCCACCACCTCCTTGTTGATCAGCTTCTGGATGGAGAGCTGGCGGCGGAGGTCGCGCTTCAAGTCGTCCACGGTGAAGCCGCGGTCCTTCATCTGCCGCTGGAACTCGTCTTCCGTGTAGGGGCTCTTGAACTCGGTGAACTTGTCTTCGACTTCGCCGTCGCTGGCCTCGAGGCTGAGCTTTTTGGCGCGCTCCAGCAGGATTTCATTGTTGATGAGCTCGTCGAGGATGTTCAGCTTGAGTGACAGCGCCTCCTCCTGGGAAGGTTCCTGAGTCTCGCGGGTAACGCGGCTGCGGTAATACTTTTCTACTTCGTCGCGCTTGACTGCCTCGCCGTTCACAACGGCCCAGACGTCGGGCGTCGGCGGGCCCTGCTTTTTGCAGGCTGGCGCAACGCCCAGAGCCGCCAGGATTCCCAGGCCAGGCAGCCAACGCTTCACGACAGGAACTCCTTTTCAATGGGATGCAGGGAACCCGCCTCAGGCGAGTTCAGGCGGCCTTCTTCACTCGGCCGGAACGCAGGCAGGCAGTGCAGACGCGCACATGCTTGCGCACGCCTTGGATGATCGCACGCACGCGGCGCAGGTTCGGATTCCAGCGGCGCCGGCGGACATTGTTGGCGTGGCTGATGATGTTTCCGTAGCGCGGCCCTTTGCCGCAAATCTCGCATCTCTGGGCCATCACTGCTCCTCGCACAAAAAATTGGGGCTAGACAAACACGCCATCCTAACAGAGAAATCCCATTGCCGGAAGTTATTTCGACTTGCGCTGAAGCGCCGCCATCTGGGTATCGTTGTCCGGCACGAAGTAGCCGACCACGATGCCCATTGCGCCGCCGGGGAGGGGTTTGCCTTCCGGGTTGTCGTAGGTCGCGGTGACCCGGAGGCGCTCGCCACGGTTCAGCCGGTAGCCGCCACGATCAAGAAATGTCTGGACCGGCATGGCCACGATGCGACCAGCCGCATCGAGTTTCGCGTCCAGCGCGGCAACCTCTTCGTTGCGGGTCAGGTTCTCCAGCACGAGCCGCCGGCCGTAGTCGTGCAGGTGCCCCCCTACGCCCAGCAGCGTGCCAGCATACTTCACGGTGATTTCGCCGGTGGTGACATTCTTGCCCGCCTTCAGGTCGTAGCCGGAATGGCCGCACTGCATCACGTCGAACCAGGTGGGATAAACACTTTTGATTGGCTCGGTCATCTGCTCCGCAGCAGCGCTGCCAGCGCGGTATTCGATGCGGATTTCGAGGTAGGTTTGCGGATACGAGGTGTCGGTCGGATTGTGAAACATCGTCTCTATTCGGATGCGCTCACCCTGGCGCACACGATAGCCATAGCCGGGCACCGCAGGCCAGTCGTTCATCTCGCCACCAGCGCCGAAGAGGTGTTCTTCCTTGTTAGGACACAGAAAATCGGAGCGGCTGGTGTTCCAGAACGCGACGTGATGGAGCAGACGGCCCGGCTCGGGGTTGCCGGCGACGTCCACCAGGCGCGGGTGATAGCCCACCAGCCACCCGTCGATCGGCACCGCCCAGAACAGGTCGGGTGGCTGCGCCGCGGACATGTGGTCGGTATGTGCCGGCAGATCAACCGGACCCAGCCGCAGGGTCATCTCCTTGGCGGCGTCATCCTTCACCTCGAGTTTCACCCCCGCCGCCATCTGGTGCGCCATGCCGTGGTGGTTGTGCTGCGGATGCTCGTGCTGCGCGGAGACTCCGTTCGCCCCCCCGAAAATCATTCCTAAGGTCAAGACATAGAAAACCGAGCGCTTCATGCGAGCCTCCCTGGCGAATCGATCTGCGCTCTACTCGAGCGCCTCATACTTGATCATACGCCGGCAGGGCGCCAGCTTCCAAAAAGCAGCGCCGTAACGTGCGTCCCCTGCAACCCGTGTGTCACCACCGTCAGGCCGTCAGTTTGCCTGCCCAGCTGCGGAACCCCCGGCTCTGAACACTCCTCACTCTGCTGCCAGATGGTTCCGCGCCATTAGTGGAGAGCTTGTCTGAAAAAAGAGGGTGACATCGGCGCGCGCCGCGCAGGCGCATTGCGTTCCAGGTTTCCTATGCAGCAAGGGCGACTTGACCCTACTAGCGAATCTGCCTGACAATGAGGCATAGCGGCGGGCGTGTAGCTCAGCTGGGAGAGCATCTGCTTTGCAAGCAGGGGGTCGCCGGTTCGATCCCGGCCACGTCCACCAACCAACTTATTGAACCCACTCGCTTTGCGGTTTCTCTCCAGAACCTGATTTCTCGATGTGGGAAGAAGTGTGCCGTGCCGGCTGCAGGTGATCGTAAGTGCAACGCTTGGACGCTACCTCACGAACACTGCAACGCTGATTGGATCCGCAAGAAGCAGGTCGGGGTGGTGGTGCGGAGTTTTCGCCACGTGGCGGCTGCAGTGGCAGAACTCTTGCAGCCGGACAACCTGCGGCGGTTTCGCGAACCTGGCGCCGCGCTCAGCAATCGCGCTGTCTTTGAGATTCCGGACATTCGCGCAGATCTTAGAGCAAACGGAACACGCTTCTTCCGTTTCGGCAAGTTGCGGGACGGCTCGCGCAACGACCCGCGGTGTCCTGAGTATTTGAGCAGAGAAGGATTCAGAGTCTTTAAACTACCGGTTAGAAATACTCGGTCCGGGGCTCCCGAAGCTGGTTCTCTCTCTTTGCTCACAGCCACCTCCATGTGATTTCTCGCTCATTTTCATCACAATTCGGTGTCCAAGAAAACCCTAGGGCGCGGGACTTCCAGTAAGCGCCGAGCAGTGTGCCGATTTGAGACGAAGGACGTCATCTGAGGAGTTCTGATTGGCCAAGGTGTGTCTCTTTCTGCACATTGGTGTAACCAAAGGATTTAACCAGACCTGGTTGTCGTACAAAATGACTGTGCGTCAAGAATTGAAAGTGACGAGAATTTACGCATTCAGGAGAACAGTGGTTGTCATGCTCAAACAATTCAAAATATTAGGTTCCGCGCTGGTTCTGTGCTCTCTGCTGTTTTTTGTGGTTGCCTCTTATGCGCAGAGTGAAGTCCTGGGAGAGATCCAGTTTGCCGGGGCGACGAAAGTTGAAAAAACCTCTGGCGTCTGGGTTGACGGACAATATGTGGGCTATCTGAAAGAGCTCAAGGGGTCCAAGAAAGTTCTGCTCTTGCCTGGCGAGCATGAGATTGCAGTGCGCCAGTCAGGGTACAAGGATTTTACCCAAAAAGTTCTTCTTGAACCCGGGCAAAAACAAATCCTCCGTGTGGTCATGGAGAAGGACCCCCGAGTCGAACTTCCCGCGGTCAGCTCTGAAGTCAAGATCATGGTCACACCCAACAGGGCTGCGGTTTTTCTGGACGAAGGTTTTGTGGGCCATGTGCATGAGTTCGGCGGAACTGGTAGAGCGATGCTGGTGAGCCCAGGAAAACACCGCATCAAGATCGCTTTGCCGGGATATCAGACCTTTGAGACGGAGATCAACCTGCTGCCCAACCAGAAATTTAAGATCGAGACGGATCTGGTGAAGGGTAGCATCACTCAGGCAGGTGAACTCATTAAGCCATAGTCAGGGCCAACCTTTGGCGGCATTCCCCAAAGGTTAAAAGACAAGATTTCTTCTGGCTGTCCGAATCGATCTGGGTCTATTAAGTGCCGGATAGTGTACAGAACCACGCACTTAGCCCCCGCCTCCCGGCTTGCGGCCGTGCAGCGGAATTTCTCCAGCTCTGCGCCTAGTCGTCTCTGCGATGCACTCGGAGATGCTTGTGGTCCGCTACCGGATCCAACAAGCGCAGGATGTGCTCCCCTGCCTTCGGATCGAAGCGATAAAACAGGACAGCGTCAGCGGCGTTTGTGTCGCCCGCTAATTCCAGTTCTGGATTATCGACGCTGATGTCGCCGTTATTCTTGATGCGAAGTTCGCTACCAACTTGCAATGGAATCATTATGTCTTCGCGATCGTTTTTCATCGTCTCCCCCCGTATTTGCCACTGACGGATTACCACACCACCGCAAATCCAGTCAACGCTGGCAACAAGACCGCTGCCGACGCCTAACCCGGGGAACAGTCAAGCTCCGCATACGACATGTACCACACTTCTCGAGGGCCCAGGACGTTTTGTGCCAATGGGCTTATACCATCTGGGCGAGAACAACGATCAAATTGTTCGTCGTCTACGCCCTCGTGCAGGCTTACGAAATCAATTCCGAGGCGCGGAGCCCCTAGAGTGCGTTCGCGAGCTGGCGCAGGCTGCGGGCAAAGCGGTCATAGCGGTAGACCACCACGGCCTCCACTAGGCGTCGGCGACAGTCAGCGAGTAACGCGTGTGACCTCCTGGAATCGTGTTCGAACACTTCGTGCCCCTGCGCGAGCGACACAGCTGCCGCAATAGTCGGGGGCTCTTGAACTCTTTGAGCCAGTACTCACCTATGTCCGCTAACTCCTTTGGTGTAGGATGATGCAAGAAGGGGGCCCGTAGCTCAGCGGTTAGAGCAGCGGACTCATAATCCGTTGGTCCCAGGTTCAAATCCTGGCGGGCCCACCATTTCTTTCCAGTGAGTTAGCGTCCTCGCTCCACCGTTGATGGCGTCACTGTGCCCGATTTTGTGCCCTCTATGCTCCAAAAGTGACTCTCCTACTCGCTCTTCAAGGGCCTGAATTGCCGCCTGCTTTGCCTGCGAGGGAATGTGGCTGTAGCGTTCGAAGTGCTCGCCTATGTAGCTGAGGGAAAGACCGACACGGAGATCGGAGCCCGGCTCCATATCAGCCCCCGAACAGTGAAAAAGCACCTCAAGAACATCTTCCGGAAGCTGGGCGTGAAGACCCGGACTGCGGCCGCCCTAAGGGCCTTGGTGGAATGCTGAAAAAACCCCGTCAGCTATGGAGCGGTACAACACCGGCCCAGCCTGCAGGGGCAGTATAGGCAGCCAAGTTTCTTCTTTGATGGACGCGGTGGTCAGACTGAGCAGCCAGTGAGGGAGCAAAGTTTTCCACAGGCTTGTACATTCCTTCTTGACCTTATGTTCCCTGGAGTGGTAGACACCACCGCGGCATCCCCCAGCCCAAATTCAAACGAGCAAGGGACTCCACAGGCTCCTCTGAGGGGAAGCCCCCATCCAGTGGGTTGGGTGGGAAAACCAAACCAGATCGATGTTTTTGGCAACTTGACAACATTTCGCGGTTACGCTCGAAGCAGGGAATGTCGGCGTCCGCAAAAACTTAAGAATTAGCCGCGCACTGCTTAAATATGTTTAACAGCATCACCGACCTGGTGGAATCGACCGTGGGGTCGCGCAGATCCATGTAAGCCAGCCCACAAGAGTGCCGCACGCGGCTCCGCCAGTCCTGTTTTTCGCGCACAGACTCATGAGCCTGCAGCCCGATATCGGCTACTCGGGTCCACTCTTAGTTTTCTCCCTGGCCAACCTCGCCCCTGCGCGCCACCGTGTTACAGCGTGCCTGCAATGGGATGGATCCTCAAATCAGCAGGGTGAGAGCGGCTCGGCCACTCCTTTCACCAGCGCATTCCGCAACAGGGGTGCGCTCAGCGAGAATCACAAACGCTTCAAACATTACACTTCACTCAAGGAGTTCTGACTATGGCGAAAAAATCAGCACCAGAGAAATCAAGCTCTCGCTTACCAGGATCCCGTGAAGAGGACGCATGGCTGAGCGACGAAGAGCTTGCCAAGTGCGCGCCGGCCGAGACGGAAGAGTTCCACTCTCCGGTCCCAACCCGGATGGTCTCGAACGGCGAGTACATGCCCATCCTCCAAACGGAGAAGCAGAAGCGGGTAGAGGCCAGGATTGAAGAACTGGCCGACTCCGCTGCCAAGAAACTCGGGGTCAGCCGCCGTAAATTCCTCGTCAGCACAGGGGGCATGGCCGCGGCCTTTCTCGCTATGAACGAAGTCTTCGGACGCTTCTTCAACGTCAGCCCGATTGAGATGTTTGAGCCCGCTGCCTACGCTGCAACGGGAGTTCCCAGAAACCTGTTTGTCTTCGACGACCAAACGCACATGGTTCGATCGAGCATGCTAGGACCGACGGTGTTGAGGGCCATAGCACAGGGCCCGACTACGCCAGGCTTCCCAAGGAACCCCTTTAACCCCACTGGGCTGCCGGACGAGCTTGGCGGCGTCTACACGCCCTGGAACCCGGCGCTGATCGGCGCTCCAATCACGCCTGACATGTTCCACCTGGTGGAGTACATCAAGTCGTTTTTCTTCGACAGCCAGACCACCGTGGCGGTCCTGAGCAACGCCAACTTTAACGTTATTACGGAGCCCGGGGGCACAACACGTCCGGCAAAGAACATCCCGGAGGCTCTCGCCAGTGAAATTCTGACTGGCCAGCAGACGGCAGGGGTCAGAGACTTTGTCAACCGGATTGCGGGTTCAACGCGGATGCTGGGCCACGGCCAGCTTTATACTGGGGTAGGCAATCTCGACTTCATGCAGTTCCAGATCGACTCCTTCCATCCCGACTCGTGGAAAGGGTACAACATCGCTACCGCGGCCAAGGTGGACGCCGACCCCAACAGCGTAATGCGGCAGTGGCGGCTCGATGACGAGGCGGTGGCCTACCCGACATACGAGCTGATCGTCAAGAATAGGCAAGAACTGAAGAAACGCCCCGGTTTCTTCAATATCTGCGTCCACAAGGGGCTCGCTCCTGGCCCGCCCGACATTCCCGAGCGAGGCAACCCCACAGACGTTCCCAAGGCGGCAACCGATTGGCCGCAACTCAACTTCATCATCTATCACTCTGGCATCCGGCCTGCGTTCTTCGACTTCGAGTCGTTGCAGGAGATCAGGTCCGGAGTCCTGCGGGAGGGTGTTCCAGACATCAGTTGGACCACCCAGTTCGCCCAACTCGCGGCGCCGTTCCGAAACGTCTACGGCGAGATTGGGACGACCTTTGCTTCGTCGGTGGTTACCTTCCCAACAGTGGCCGCGCACATCCTGGGCCAACTCCTGAAGTACCTGGGCGATGAACGGATCGTGTTTGGCTCCGACTCGCTCTGGTATGGCAATCCGCAGTGGCAGATCGAAGCCCTGTGGCGCTTCGAGATCCCGGATGCGATTGCCGACCGGTGGGACTATCCAGAGCTAGATAAGGAGGCTAAGCGGAACATCCTTGGGCTGAACTCGGCTCGACTGTACAAATTGCGCACGGGGAGAAAGGAAGACGACGATGACGAACACGAGCACGAGGAGCACGAACACAGGCGACTGAGCGACATCTTCAAGCCCGTGCCCGCCAACTTCGCATCGCTCATCCCCAATGACTTGAAGAAGCTGTTGGAGTTCCCGGGTTTTGCCAAGGACAATTTCTCAAGAATGAAAGAAGAGTATGCGGCGCTGGGCATCGAGCCAAGCAACGTGCGCCACGGCTTTAT
>WNFB01005278.1_pt1 | contig 11534 bp, 10 predicted proteins | sample 5400501 | NCBI WGS metagenome assembly WNFB01 (sample SAMN13153341, study PRJNA577476) | soil metagenome | isolation source: 200 cm saprolite under Douglas fir tree site 2 hole 1 | place: USA:California | collected 2015-04-18 | reverse complement strand
ACGCGTATGACGATGAGGGTTACTTCCTGCAGCTGTTCCGCGACTACCTGTCGGGCCGGCCTCTTCTAACGCCGGCAACTCCCATCTACGGACCCTTCTTCTTCGAGACTCTAGGCGGGCTGTTCAAGCTGCTCGGCGGCGCTCCCGGTCACGACACCGGGCGGTACGTGACGCTCGGCATCTGGCTGCTTTCGAGCGTCGTCGCCGGACTGACCGCCTATCGCCTGACGCGCAACCTGTGGATCGGCGTGAGCGCCGAGCTCGTCATGTTCCACGTGCTTGGCGCCCTCACCACCGAGCCGATGAGCCCGTCGGGACTGATCAGCCTGCTCCTGGTGTGCATGGTCGCGGCGGCCACATTCCGGACCCAGCGACCCCGCGCCACCGCGGCGCTGATCGGGGCGATCGTCGGCGCGCTGTGCCTGGTGAAGATCAACGTCGGCGCCTTCGCCGCGATCGCGGTGGCGTTCGCCTGGGCGTACAGGCCAGCCCTGCGCTGGAGGTTCGTGCTGATCGCCCTGATCGGCATCGTCATCAGTTGGCTCCCAGTCTTCCTGACCGGCAGCCTTTTCAGGCAGGCGTGGGTCGCCGAGTTCGCGGTCGGCCTTGCCATCTCCAGCACGGCCGTGGTCTGGACCCTCGTCTTAGCCCTGCCCTTCGCCGACGCGAAACGGTTCCCTTCAGCGTCCGGCCCGTGGCTTGCGGTCGGGGGGCTCGTCGTTGCCGCCGGTTGTATCGCGCTTGCGGTGGTGGGTGGATCCAACGTCCAGGACCTCTGGAACGGTCTCGTGGTGGTGGCGTACCGGTTCCCGCGCGTGTTCACCTGGCCGCTGCAGATCAACCCGGCCTTTGACGTCTGGGCCGTGGTCGTGGCCGTCCTCGCGTTCGCCCACTGGTATTCGCGCAGGCTCCCGGCCGAAGCGGCGGGCGGGGTCCGAGTAGCCGCAGGGCTCTTCACCCTGGCGTCGGCCCTCGCGCTGCCGAGCTCGATCTTTTTGCTTGCGCTCCCCCTCGCATGGATCGCTGCCGTCCGGCCGCCCGGCGACGCGGATGACCCGGTGGGCATTTACGCTCGCGTGCTCCTGCCCACCCTGGCCGTGCTCGAGGCGCTGCAGGCTTACCCGGTCGCCGGGACCCAGCTCTCGATCGCGGCCGTCCCGCTCGTCCCGGTGGGGGCGATCATCCTGGGCGACGGCATTAGCCAGCTGCGGCGGACCGGGATGCCACGAGCGGCGCGGCTCGCGAAATGGGCGGCCCCGGCGGCGCTGCTGGTCAACGTGCAGGTGCTTCTCCTGATCGCCTACGTGTCAGCGGCCGGCTTTTTCGGGGCGACGCCGCTGGGTCTTCCCGGCGCCGGCTCGGTCAGGGTTCCCGCGGAACAGGCGACGCCGTTGCGCGACCTCGTGCAGGCGATCGACCGCGACTGCTCCGAGTTCATCACGCTGCCGGGCATGAACAGCCTCTACCTGTGGACCGGCCAGAAGCCGCCGACCGACGTCCGTTCCGAGATCTGGATGATCACCTTCGACGACAGCCAGCAGCAGTCGCTGGTCGACGAGCTCCAGGCTATGCCTCGTCTCTGCGTCGTGAGAAACCAGAAAGCTGTCGAATTCTGGACCCAGGGCAGTGCTGTTGCCGACAGGCCGCTCGTCCGCTTCATCGATTCGAGCTTTGCCCCGGACGGAACGTTCGGCGACTATGAGCTGCTCATCCGCAAGCCACCCGGATAACCTTGCTGCCTGTGATGAAGACACTCGTCGATTGCCGCAAGGACGCGGACTGGTTGCCCCGAGCGCTCGAATGCATGCGCATGCTCGGCTTTGTCGCGGTGAGCGGCGTGCTCGATCCCGCGGCTCTGGGTCGCATCCGCGACGCCATGTATCGAGCCCAGACACAGATCACGGGTGAGGTCGGCGACGAACGGCTGAAGCGGGCCGGCGAGCTGGGCGTGCTGCGCCTGGTGGCGAGATACGACCAGGCGTTCCTGGACCTCCTGGCCCTGCCCGAGCTGCTGGCCGTCGTCGACGCCACGGTTTCGAGCACCGCCATTCTTCACCTGCAAAACGGGTTCATCCTTCCATCGTTCAAGCCGGGCGAGGCGCCGAAAGTCTTCCAGAGCCGTTACCACATGGACTTTCCGCGCGTGCTCAACGGCTACATGATGTCGATCAACGTGATGCTCGCGATCGACGAGTTCCGCCCGGACAACGGCGCCACGCTGATCATCCCCGGCTCGCATCAGAAGACTCAGCCCCCGGATTTCGAGAAGGTCGAGCAGCTCGTCATCCCGGCCACATGTCCGCAGGGCTCGATGCTCGTCTTCGACTCCACGCTGTTTCACGCCGCCGGTCCGAACACGTCGGGCGCCGACCGCCTTGCGATCAATCATCAGTTCACGCGCTCGTACGTCAAGCAGCAGGTCGATTACGTGCGCGCCCTCGGCGACGAGGTCGTGCTCGCCCAACCGCCGCGCACGCAGCAGCTGCTGGGCTGGTACACGCGGGTGGTGACGAGCCTCGACGATTACTACCAGCCTGCGGAAAAGCGACTCTACCGATCTGGCCAGGGCTGACCATCTCCGTGAGGATGGTCAGGCTGCCACCCCCGGGCACGCTGTGCCAGACGCAGGCCGTGCTAGAGCTCGTCGCGTCCATCGACCTGATCGATCAGGGGCGCTACCGCCTGGTGGAGGGTGACTTCATGACGATGGAACCCCCGGAGTCAGGCTTCGACCTCGTCCTGAGCCTGATGGTCATGGAGCACGTCGAGGACGACGCGCGATTCGCCGCCCGTGTCGTTGAGCTGGTCAGGCCGGGTGGGACGGTCATCATCGGGGTGCCCGCCCGCATGTGACAGGTGGGGCATCGAGGACGTGACCGCGGGCCATGTCCGGCGCTATGAACGGATCAACCTCAGGAGCCGGTTGGCTGGCGCCGGCCTCGAGGGCGTGGAGGTGCGATCGGTTTCGGTACCGGTCGCCAATCTCCTGTTCCACGCCAGCAACTTCCTGATCCGCCGCGCCGGCGAGGATCGCAAGCTCGAGCTGTCCCAGCAAGAGCGCACCGAGGCGAGCGGGATCCGGGAGATACCTTTCAAGACGGTGTTCCCCGCGCCCTTCAAGCTCGTGCTGAACCCGCTAGGTATGTATCCCTTTTTTTTTGCTGCAGCGTTTCTTCTATGGATCAGCGATCGGCCTGACACTGCTGGGCAGCGGTCGCCGTCCCCCCTAGGACGCGACTCGGAATTCGCGCACGGCGCTCACGACCCGATCGAGATCTTCATCGCTGAGGCGGTTGAAGAAGGGCAGCCGCACCAAGCAATCGGCGACGTGCTCGGTGACCACGCACTCGCCCTGATGTCCGCCGTGGCGGCGACCCATCTCGGAGAGGTGCAGGGGCTGATAGTGAAACGCCGATTGGATCCCTTGCGCCTTCAGGTGCTCGATCAATCGCTGACGCTCGGCGAGGCTGGGCAGGAGGAGGTAGAAGAGGTGGTACGCCTGCTCGGCCTCGGCGGGAACGATGGGGAGCCGCACGTCCTGCTCCAGAGCCCAATCGCGCAGGTTGGTGAAGTAGTGGTCCCAGATCCGCTTGCGCAGGGACTGGATGCGCTCGCGGGCCTCGAGCTGGCCGAGGAGCATCGCCGCGAGCAGGTCCGCCGGCAGGTAGCTCGAACCGATGTCGACCCACGTGTACTTGTCGACCTGGCCGCGAAAGAACCGGGTCCGGTCGGTTCCCTTTTCTCGAATCACCTCGGCTCGGGCGATCAGCGACGCATCGTTGATGAGCAGCGCGCCACCCTCGCCGCACGTGAAGTTCTTGGTTTCGTGGAAGCTGAGAGTGGCCATGCGCCCGAAAGTACCGAGGTAGCGGCCGTGGTAGCGGGCGAAGAGCCCGTGCGCGTTGTCCTCGACGACGGTCACACCATGGCGCTGCGCGACCGACATGATCTGGTCCATCGCGCAGGCGACCCCCGCGTAGTGCACCACGACGATGACCTTCGTCCGCGGCGTGATCAGAGATTCCAGCTTCCGTTCGTCGATGTTCAGCGTGTCGGGGCGGATGTCCGCGAAGACCGGCGTCGCTCCGCGCAGGACGTATGCGTTGACCGACGACACGAAGGTGAACGAGGGCACGATGACCTCATCGCCGGGCTGCAGGTCGAGGAGGAGCGCCGTCATGTCGAGCGCCGAGGTGCACGAGGTCGTCAGCAAGGCCTTGGGTACGCCGAGCGACTGTTCGAGGCTTTCCTGGCATCGCTTTGTGAACGGGCCGTCGCCGGAAAGCCGGCTTCGGGTGAGCGCCTCATCCATGTACCTCTGCTCGTTGCCTTCGAGAGTCGGCAGCGTGAAGGGGATGGGTGCTCCGGGTTGTCGTTCACGCGCCACGGCGGGGATTATGGCCCTGGTAAGCCGCATCGGTGCCCGGTAATCGGCCCTATCATCACCGGCACTTGGAACTCAGCGTCGTCGTGCCCGTTTACGGATGCCGCGACTGCTTGCCGGAGCTGCACGAGCGACTGACCCGGCAGCTGGGAGCGATCACGTCGGACTACGAGCTCGTGCTCGTCGACGACCGCAGCCCGGACGGCTCGTGGAGCGTGCTGAAGGCGCTCGCCTCGTCCGATCCGAACGTAAAGGCGATCCGCCTCAGCCGCAACTTCGGCCAGCACAACGCGATCACCGCCGGCCTCGCCGCCAGCCAGGGCGACTGGACCGTTGTGATGGACTGCGACCTGCAAGACCCGCCGGAGGAGATCCCGACCCTTTACGACGCCGCGCGGCATGGTGGCTTCGACCTCGTGCTCGCACGGCGTGCTTCACGGTCCCATTCGTGGCTGCGCCTTACGCTGGCCCGCGTCTACTTCAAGCTGCTGAACACTTTCATGGGCACCAAGATCGATGGAAGCTACGGGACGTTCAGCATCCTCAGCCGCAAGGTGGTGAAGGCGTACCTCGAGCTGGGCGACCGCGATCGTCACTACCTCTTCGTGCTGCAGTGGTTGGGTTTCGAGCAGGGCTCGATCCAGTTCCAGCAGGCAGCCCGGGCGGGTGGCAGCAGCAGCTACACGCTTGGGAGGCTCATCCGCCACGCCGTCAGGGGTGTGTTCTTCCAGACCACGAACGTGCTCCTGTACATCGTCTACTTCGGGTTTCTGCTTGCGGCGGCGGGGGCGCTGCTCGCGCTGTACGACCTGTACCTCGTGGCCACCGCCCATCCGCCTCCCGGATACACGAGCGTGATGGTCGTGATGATCATCATCGGCGGGTTCATCATCGTCAGCACCGGTGTGACGGGGCTGTACATCGGTCGCGTGTTCGAGCAGGTCAAAGGCAGACCGCTCTATGTGGTCGACGAGGTCGCCCAGAAACCGAGCTCGGCTCCCAAAGCAAAGTCAGAACGTCGAGAAGTTGAATCCGTCCATTGAGGCGCGGCCGGCGAATGCCAAGCGGGTTGCGATCATCCAATCGAACTACATCCCGTGGAAGGGATATTTCGACATCATCAACCAGGTCGACGAGTTCATCCTCTACGACGACCGTCAGTACACACGACGCGACTGGCGCAACCGCAACCTGATCAAGACGCCGCGCGGCTTGCACTGGCTGACCATCCCGGTGCAGGTGAAGGGCCGGTACACGCAACGGATCGACGAAACGCTCATCAGCGACAGCCACTGGGCCGCCCGGCACTGGAAGACTATCGAGCAGACGTACTCACGGGCGCCGCACTTCGAGACGTTTCGAGAGGCGATCGGCCGTCTATACGCGGATTCGGTCGAGCCGAGGCTGAGCGACGTCAACCGGCGATTCCTCGAAGGAATCAGCCGGTTGCTCGGCATCAAAACCAGGTTCGCGTGGTCCACGGACTACGACGCGAGCGGCGACCGCACGGAGCGACTCGTCAGTCTGTGCCGCAGCGCAGGCGCAGCGGAGTACGTGTCGGGACCGTCGGCGCGCGACTACATCGACGAGGCACAATTTCGGGAGGCGGGCATTCAGCTCACCTATGTCGATTATTCGGGGTACCCCGAGTACACGCAGCTCGACGGGCCGTTCGAGCACGGCGTGACGATCCTCGACCTCCTCTTCAACACGGGTGCAAAAGCAACGGCCTACATGAAGAGCTTCGCCTCCCAAGCCGTGGCGTCGTGAGCTTCGACCCGATCCTCGAAAGAGTCGGCCGTTACTACACCGGCCGCCTTCGGGAGCACGGCACGACCGCGAGGGGCGTGGACTGGAATTCCGAGGAGTCGCAGAACCTTCGCTTCACGCAGCTTGCCCGCGTCTTGCCCTCAGGTCATTACTCGGTGGTCGATTACGGTTGCGGTTATGGCGCGCTCGTGACTTTTCTCGAGGAGCGCGGCGACGAGTTCGACTATCAGGGCTTCGACATTTCGCCGGATATGGTGGCGCGGGCGGTCGAGGATCACGGTGGCTCGGGCCGGCGGTTCGTCAATTCGGAGAAAGAGCTCGAGCCGGCGGACTTTGCCCTGGCCAGCGGAGTCTTCAACGTCAAGCTGGACACGCCTGCCGGCGAATGGACCGAGTACGTCACTCACACCCTCGGCGTCCTCGACCACCTCGGCCGCATCGGATTCGCGTTCAACATGCTGACGAGCTACTCGGACGCCGACCGCATGCGCGCCGACCTCTACTACGGCGACCCGTGCCGCTTCTTCGATCTCTGCAAGCGGAGCTTTTCGAAGCAGGTCGCGCTCCTGCACGACTACGGCCTTTACGAATTCACCATGCTGGTGCGCAAGTGAGCGAGGTCGTGATCTTCGGCGCGGGCGATTACGCGCGGATCGCATCCGTCTATCTCGAGAAGGACAGCGACCACGAGGTGCTCGGGTTCGCCGTGGACGGCGCCTACAAAGACCGCGACGAGCTTGTGGGCAAGCCGGTCATGGTATTCGAGGACATGCTGGAGACGCATCCGCCCGACAGGGTGAAGCTCCTGGTCGCGATCGGCTTCAGCGGCCTCAACCGCCGACGCACGGAGGTCTACGAGCGATGCAAGGCGCTCGGCTATCAGTTCATCTCGTACACGAGCTCGAAGTCCTACCAGTGGGGCCACGTCGAGGTCGGCGAGAACACCTTCATCTTCGAGGCGAACGTGCTCCAGCCCTTCGTCCGCATCGGGAACAACTGCGTGCTCTGGAGCGGAAACCACATCGGGCACGATTCGACGATCGCCGACCACTGCTTCATCGCCTCGCACGTCGTGATCTCGGGCAATTGCTCGATCGGCCACTCATGCTTCATCGGCGTCAACGCGACCTTCCGTGACGGCGTCCGGGTGGCCCCCCGGTGCCTGATCGGAGCGGGGGCGACGATCCTCAAGGACACCGAGGAAGGCGAGGTCTACAGCGTCCGCAGGACAGAGCCCCGCGACGTGAAGAGCTGGGACGTCAACCTCTAGTCGCGTGGTCTGGTCGAAGCGCGGCGTCGTCCTGCCGGCTCCCACGCACCTGGCCTGGGCCCGCAGCCACGCGGCGCTGCCCATCGTCGACCCGCTCGGTGGAACGCGCGCGCTCGTGTACTTCTCGTCGCGCGACGAGCGCAACCGGGCCCAGATCGGACGCGCCGTGGTCGACCTGGACAGCAAGGTGTTGTCGCCCGAATTCGAGCCTGAACCGATGATCCGGCTCGGCCCGTCGGGCGCCTTCGACGAAAGCGGAGTGACCGGCGGGTGCCTGGTCAGGTCCGGCGGCACACAGCACCTTTACTACTCGGGATGGAGCCTGCCGGGCGACCTGCCGTTCCTCTTCTTCATCGGCTGTGCCGCGAGCACCGACGGGCGCACGTTCGAGAAGGTTTCGTCCGAGCCGGTGTTGGGGCGCAGCAGCGTCGATCGATTCGTCACCGCCTCGCCCTCGATCCTCATCGAGGGTGGCGTCTGGCGCATGTGGTACGTGTCCGGCACGGGATGGACTCCTGGCGCCAAGCCCGAGCCGAGTTACCTCATCCGATACGCGGAGTCGACGGACGGCATCGCGTGGCGCGCCACAGGGCGCATCTGCGTCGATTTCAGCTACCCGGGCGAGCACGCCATCGCGCGCCCGCACGTCATCAAGGACGGATCCCTCTACCGCATGTGGTTCGCCCATCGCGGAGACGCCTATCGCATCGGGTACGCGGAATCGAACGACGGCCTCGACTGGTCGCGCCATGACGACCTCGCCGGGATCACGGTTTCGAGCGAGGGCTGGGACTCCGAGATGGTCTGCTACCCGTGGGTCGGCGACCTCGGAGGATCGCGCCGCATGCTCTACAACGGCAACGCTTATGGGCGGACGGGAATCGGCCAGGCCGTCCTCGAGGACGCGCGGGCCTGAGCGAAGGTGCTCGCGACCAGGATCGCGAGCCAGCTCGCGTCCCAGATGAGCTGAGGCACCACCACGAGGTAGATCATCGTCTGCATCGCGAGGATGCCCGGCAGCATCCAGAGCCGGTGCCACAGGGGCGGCGAGGTGCGGAGCACCAGCCACGCACCAAGCACGAGGCAGCTGTAGTCGGCCTGGTGAAAGTGGAACGCGATGGCCGCCGAACCGAGGATCCCCGCGCCGAAAACGATCTCGGGCTCGACCCGGCGAGCCCACGCAACGTAAACGGCGGCCGCACCTTGCACCGCCCACAGGGCATACGTCAGCGGGCCCAGCCCGAAGACGTGAGCGAGCGTGTATTCGAGGTGCGTGGCGCTGCCCTGGCCGTCGCGGATCGCGTGCCACCAGCTCGTCAGGCCGGCCGACCCGAGGTTGAGCGCCGTCGCCACGCCCAGGGCGGCGCATCCGAGCGCCCAGCCCGCGACGACCCGGTACCGCCCGCTGACCAGCAGGACGACGGGCAGCAGCACGACGTCCTGGGGCTTCAGGAATGTCGCCACCGCCAGCGCAGCGCCCGCGGCGAACGGCCGCTCATGCGCGGTCAGCCACCACGCGGCCGCCAGCAGGGCGACGACGAGGATGATCGGCTGGCCGAAGAAGAAGGAGAGCAGGACCGGCCACAGGCCGATGAAGACGAGCAGGAGGGTGACCTTCGCGAGCCCGGTGTAGGGAGCGGCGACGTGCCAGGCGAACACCAGCGCGGCAAGCGAGATCACCGTCCACACCGCGTACGCGACGGGCTCTGAGAACACGGTGAGGGGCGCAAACAGCCAGGCAAGCAGGGGCGGGTTCACGTAGGTCATGACGGAGTCGATGTAGCGCGCGTCGCCCGGGAACGACGCCGAGAGCTCGCGCAGCACCGACTGGTCGTAGATCGTCGACCAGCCGTAGCGAACCCCTGCCTCGGCCGCGACGTAGGTGAGGCGGACGTCCTCGTGCACCGGCCCGGTGGCGAACTGAAGGAGCCAGCGTCCGACCGAGTACACGGCCATCCAGGCTGACGCGACGGCGGCGGCGGCGAGCCACAGCGGCGGTTTCCTCATGGGAGCGCGCCACATTCTCGGCCAGAGGGCTCCCGACTTTGACGGGTTTAGTAGACCGGCGTCTCCACGGTCACGGCCTCCAGCCACTTCCGGCACGAGGTCAGGAAGCGCGCCGCCTGCAGCCCGTCGAGCACGCGGTGGTCGAACGAGAAGCAGAGGTACATCAGAGGCTTGATCCCGATCATCCCCTGCACCGCGACCGGTCTCTCGACGATCGCCTCCATGGTGAGGATGCCGGCCTGACCCGGGTTGATGACCGAATAGCTGAACAGCGTGCCGAACGTGCCCGAGTTGTTGACGGTGAACGTCCCGCCGGTCAGCTCGTCGGCCTTCAACTGCTTGTTGCGCGCGCGTGTCGCGAGGTCGTTGACGGCCCGCCCGAGACCTGCGATCGAAAGACCGTCCGCCTTGCGGACGACCGGGACCAGTAGCGTGTCCTCCATCCCGACCGAGATGCCGAGGTTGATGTCCCGGTGGATGATCAGCTCGGTCTCGTTGAAGGTCGCGTTGACCTCCGGATGCTCGCGCAGCGCCGAGATCGTCGCGGCCATCACGTACGGCAGGTAGGTCAGCGAGAAGCCCTCCTGCTTCTGGAAGGAGGCCTTGTTGGCGGCGCGGTTGGCGACGACGCCGGACATGTCGACCTCTTGGGTCTGCCATGCGTGAGGGATGGTCTGCTTGGAGCGCGTCATGTTCTCGGCGATCAGGCGTCGCACGCGCGTGAGCTGGACGACCTGGTCGCCTGCGGCGGCCGTCGACGGCGCGGCCGCCGGGGGTGCCGCCGGGGCGGCGGTCCTGCTCTTCGCCGCGAAGTCCTGCACGTCCTTCTTGGTCACGCGGCCGCCCAGACCGGTTCCGGTCACATTCGACAGGTCGACCTGCAGCTCGGAGGCGGCCATCTGGACGCCGGGCGAGAATCGATGGGGTTCTCCGGGATCTACTTCGCGCCGCTCACCCTGACCCTCTCCCCTGAGGGGAGAGGGAACGGGCTCCCTCGTCGGGGGAGAGGGAGGCGGCGCCGGCGTTGTCGCGGCCTCGGGTGAAACCTTGGGCGCCTCAGCCTTTGGCGCGAGGGCCGGCGCTTCCGGGGTGGCGGTCGCCGCTCCGTCGCCCGTCTCGACCACGGCGATCTCCGCGCCCGCCTGCACCGTCTGGCCTTCCTTGGCCAGGATCTCGCGCAGGATCCCGGTCACCGGGGCGGGCACCTCGGCGTTGACCTTGTCCGTGTCCACCTCGAGCATCGGCTCAAACTCGACGACCTTGTCGCCAGGCTTGACGAGCCACCGCGAGATCGTCCCCTCGTGCACGGACTCACCCAGCTGCGGCATCACGACGCGCGTGGTTTTGCCGGCCATCAGTACGCCGCCAGGTCCTTCAGCACCTTGGTGATCTTGTCCGGCGTCGGCATGAAGTACTCCTCCATCGGCACCGCATACGGCATGGACGGCACGTCGAGACCGCCGAAGCGCTTGACGGGGGCGTCGAGCCAGCGCCACGCCTCGTCGGCGATGAGCGCGGCGACCTCGGAGCCGACCGACACGCTGAAGTTGTCCTCGTAGAGGACGAGGCACTTGCCGGTCTTGCGCGCCGAGGCGATGATCGCCTCGCGGTCCAGCGGGTAGACCGTGCGCAGGTCGATGATCTCGACGCTCACGCCGTCGGTCTCCAGGTTCTTGGCCGCTTCGAGCGCGTAATGCACCATCAGGCCGTAGCAGAAGACGGAAATGTCATTGCCCTCGCGAAAAGTGCGAGCTTTCTGCAGCGGGATGAGGTACTCACCTTTCGGAACCGGCTCCTTGAACATGCGGTAGAGGCGCTTGTGCTCGAAGAACAGGACCGGGTCCTGGTCGCGGATCGCGGCGAGAAGAAGGCCCTTCGCCTCATACGGGCCGGAGGGGATGACGATCTTGAGCCCCGGCGTCGCGAATCGCGCCTCGATCGACTGCGAGTGGTACAGGGCGCCGTGCGCGTGACCTCCCATCGGGGCTCGCACGACCATCGGCACCGACCAGTCGCCGTCGCTGCGGTAGCGATATTTCGCCGCCTCGTTAGTGATGGAGTTGAACGCCATGTGCGCGAAGTCGGTGAACTGCATCTCGGCCA
>WNFB01014262.1_pt1 | contig 11535 bp, 5 predicted proteins | sample 5400501 | NCBI WGS metagenome assembly WNFB01 (sample SAMN13153341, study PRJNA577476) | soil metagenome | isolation source: 200 cm saprolite under Douglas fir tree site 2 hole 1 | place: USA:California | collected 2015-04-18 | reverse complement strand
AAGGGACTGATCATCCGTCTTGACGATGGTGATCAGAGCATTGCCGTGAGCGATAGCAACGGCAAGAACCTCCTGCGTATCAAGACCAAGGACGGCAATGTGCGAATTCAAGCAGGCACCAAGGTCGTTGTGGAAGCGCCGCAGATTGAGCTGATTGAGAATGCAGCACATGCGCTGGTCTTCGGCGATTCACTGCTCTCTTATCTCAATCAGTTGGTATCGATCTTTAACCTGCATATGCATCCAGGTGAGTTGGCGGCTGGTTTCATTCCAGTGACGCCCACGCCTCCAGCTACACCATTCCCACAAGCAACCCCATCTCTGCTTTCCCAGAAAGTGAAGACGGGTTGAAGGAGAAGAAATGCCAACACAGCTCTACGGTGGGTCGCTCGCTGATTTCGACAATACCGACAGCATGGCTAAGGCCATTGAGGACGCACTGGCCGGGCTGGGCGTGAAGTTTTCGGGGAATCCGAAGGATCGCCGGGTGATGTTCGTGGGCATCGCACATGGCGTGATCAACCATTTGCAGGCAAAGCAGGCTGCGTTCCAGGTGTCGGTCAGCGGAACGGACAGCGCCGGCGACAGCCTGAGTGCGACCGGCAGCGTGCAGATTCAGGTGCAGCCATGAACACCTTCTTCGACTATCCGTTTCACATTGACGGCCGGGGACGCACTGCGGAGACCGATGAAGACGATCACATTCGCGACATGATCCATCAAGTGCTGTTCACCAGCCCGGGAGAGCGGGTGAATCGTCCTGACTTTGGCTGCGGCCTGAAGCAGCTGGTATTCGCACCCAACAGCGATGCTCTGGCCACAGCTACCAAGTTTCTGGTCCAGGGCTCCCTGCAGCGCTGGCTAAACAATGTGATCAAGGTGGAGCAGTTGGAGGTCACCAACCAAGACGAACAGCTGGTGGTGACGCTGGTTTACAGCAAGAGATCAACCGGGGAGCGCCGCCGAGACAGCTTTACTGCTGCCGGCCCGGCATAGAGAGAAAAAAAACGATGGCCACGCCAATGCTAATCGGGTTAGGTCCCGTATGCCACGATCCACAGCGGCGGGCGGACATCCTTGTCCACCCTCTTCTGAACGGCATTGATTTCGTTGAAGTGAGCCCGAACCAGCTCACCATCAAAGTTTTCTTCATCAAGCCGTTGCCCGATCCCCCGAACTCCGGTCCCGACGGCGCCTACGACCTGACCAATCATCCTGAGTGGGTGCAGATCCACGGATCCGCACGCGTTGTCGACATCCATGTGATGAACGTGAGCCGCATGGGCGACCACCTGGAGATTACGGTGGACGCTCCGGGTGACTTTTCCATCTATCTCCTGACGCTCGGCCTCGAGTTGCAGGACGACGGGTCGTGGATCCAGGACACTCCCAACTTGGATGTGCAGTTCTCGCGGATTGCCCTGAATTTCAAGGCGGGCTGCCCGGCCGACATCGATTGCAAATCGGGCGATATCTGTCGCCAAGAGCCGCCGCCTGAGCCTTTGATCGACTATTTGGCCAAGGATTACTCGAGCTTCCGGCAATTGTTGTTGGACACGGTGCCGCAACTCAATCCGAAATGGATGGAGCAAAGTCCCGCAGACCTGGGGATCGCTCTGATCGAGTTACTGGCCTACACCGGGGACCACCTGAGCTACTTCCAAGATGCCGTTTCCAATGAAGCCTATTTGGACACGGTCCGCAAGCGAGTGTCTGCCAAGCGTCACGCGCGGCTAGTGGACTATGTCATGCATGACGGCCGCAATGCCTGGACCTACGTTCACCTGCAAGTCACTGCCCAGTACGACGTCCCGCAGCAGAGCCAGATACTGAGCCGCATCACGGCGCCTTTGCGAGGCACGACCGCTGTGCCGGGTACGGTCATTCTGAGCCTGGACGTTCCCAGCGAAGCCTTTGACAACGATCCCGCTCTTGTGGGGACGCGCGTCTTTGAAACCGCATTTCCCATTCGCCTCGAGCCGAAGAGCAACACCATTTTTCTGCATGACTGGGGCAACCTTGAGTGTTGCCTCCCCCGCGGCACTACCAACGCTTACCTTTATTGGGCGGACGCCGGCGGCGTCGTGGATCATCCGCCGCTGCACGCGGGCGACTATCTTTTGCTGGAAGAGGTGATCGGGCCGCTGAGCGGGGCGCCAGCAGATGCCAGTCCGCAACACCGGCAGGTGGTCCGCCTCACTTCAGTCCAACAAACCAGCGATCCCGTTTACAGCAATTCTCTGCAGGGTGGGCGACCCAAGCCGTGGCACCTCGGCGACACTGAGCTGCCTTTGTTGCGCGTAACCTGGGCGCAGTCTGACGCGCTCGCTTTTCCGCTGTGTCTTTCCACGCGCCCTCCAGGGAAAGATCCGCTACTGAACGTTACTGTGGCCCGGGGAAATATCGTGCTCGCAGACCACGGGCGCACCGTGAGCGAGACTCTGCCTCCGCCCGAGCCAGTGTCTTCGTCAAAAATCATGCGGGTGCGGCTCACCAAAGCGCCCTTAACCTTCCAGATTCAGCCAGCGCAAGCGGATTACGATCCTGGCGGCCACCTCACGACTCCGAGGAAGGAACTAAGTGGCGACGTGCGGCAGGCACAACCCGCGGTAGCCGTGGTCATCAATTTTCCCACCGGCCTGGAACTGTGGACCGGGGTGCCGGACCTGCTGGAAAGCCCGCCGTTCGCCCAGGAGTTTGTCGCCGATGTCGATGACAACGGCAGTGCAGCCCTGCGTTTCGGCGATAATGAATACGGCCGTTCCCCGGACGATGCCACCTCGTTCACTGCGGTTTACCGGATCGGAAATGGAGCCGCCGGAAACGTAGGTGGAGAATCACTCAGCCACCTGGTCCAGGCGGCGTTAGCTCCAGTCACTCTGGTACGCAACCCTCTGCCTGCGAGCGACGGCGTTGATCCAGAAACCATCGAGCAAGTTCGTGAGTACGCGCCCGCTGCCTTTCATGCCGAGCAGTTTCGCGCGGTCACGGAAGCAGACTATGTTAAGGCTGCTAAGAAGATGCCGGAACTTCAGGGCGCTGTGGCTGCTTTCCGCTGGACTGGCAGCTGGTACACGGTTTTTGTCGCCGTTGCTCCCCGCAATCCCGCAGACATCATTACGGAAGCCGGTGGCAGAACCCATATCACGCCTTCCCTTCGACAAAAGGTCCTGGACTTTCTGACCCACTACAAACTTGCCGGCTATGACCTGGAAATACGCTCCGCAGAATATGTGCCGCTGGCGCTCTCTGTGGATCTCTGTGTCGCCGCCGGATATTTCCGCACCGATGTTGCCCAAGCTGTCCGCCAAGCTTTAAGCAACCAGATCAACCCCGATGGTTCCCTGGGATTCTTTCATCCCAGTAAATTCAATTTCGGACAGGACGTGTATCTCAGCCAGATCTATTCCGCTGTCGAAGAAGTGGAAGGCATGGACTCGCTGGTAATTACTGAGTTTCATCGCTTTGGCAAGCCGGAGAACGGCGAGTTGCAGTTGGGTGTGCTGCCGATCGGTGCGTGGGAAATCGCCCGGCTCGATAACGATGCAAACTTTGCCGAAAACGGCGTTTTCCAAATCACGGTAATGGGCGGCAAATGAGCTCGAACACGTGCGGTTGCTGCAAACCCGTATCACCGCTGGTTCCGGTTAGAGCTGACAACCGGCCCGGGCTCTCCGCCGTCGCTTATCGTACCGGCACCTACGCGTCGTTCCGGGAAACCGCCCTCGACGCGATCGCCCAGATCCCCGAACTAGCGGCCCTGCGCACTCGGCTGGATGACGACTACGCCATCACTCTCCTCAATCTGTGGGCGATCGTCGCCGATATCATTACCTTCTATCAGGAGCGGATTGCCAACGAAGGCTTCCTGGGGACGGCGCGCCTGCGTGACTCGATCCTGCGGCTCACACGACTGATTGACTACCACCTGCGTCCCGGTATCGCGGCGACTTCTCTCCTGGCATTCACCCTGGAACCAAACACAACTGTGCACCTGCCCATTGGTGTGCAAGTGCAGAGCGTGCCTGCGGCCGACGAGAAGCCCCAGAAGTACGAAACGCTGGAGGCCATTGCCGCCAATGCGAGCTGGAACCAGTTGCGCATTCTTCCCGCGCTTCTTCATCGACAGCCGCTGGCCGCGGGCAGCATGCAGGACTGGGTGAAACCGCAGCCGGAGAACCTTGCCGCCGCGTTGGCGCTGAGTGCCGGTGACAGCCTTCTCTTCTCCAGTATCTCGACCAGCGCTGTGGAAGAGGTGACCGTTGAGGAAATCGTTGTGCAAGCCGACCGGGTCCTGCTGCGTTGGGAGAGGCCGCTGCAATCCACATGGGACTCGACCGTCAACGTATACAAGCTGAAACGCAAACTTCGCGTCTTTGGGAACAATGCCCCGCCCACTTACAGTAAGCCGATCTTGGACGCTGCCAACAGTAACAACATCATCGGCTGGACGATTGGAAGCACGGACTACAGCTATCCCAACAGCGGAGGCGGTTATCTCACGCTTCAACTGGACGGGAAGTACGACGACATCAAGGAGGGCGCGCAGTTTGTAGTCACCGAACAGTCGGCGGTATGGACTGCCAAAGTTGCGTTCACGCCGACGCAACAGCAAGTCTCGATTCCGCCGGTTAGCGCCGCGGACCCGATTCCTGCACTTGCCGATACGGTCACGGTTTTGAAATGTACGGCCAGCGCTACAACGCTGGCGCATCGCCAGGACGTCCTCATCTATGAACTGGAAGGCGAACCCATCACTTTCTGGGAATACACTCTGCCGCACACGCTCGACGGTACTTCAGTGTACCTGTCCGGGCGCCGCACAGGCGGCAGTTCGATTGAAGTTGATCGGGCGATTTCCGGGGGCGCCTTTCAAGCCGGCGTGCAACTCAGCCTTAAGGACATTGCTCCGGGCCGCCGGTTGCTGCTAGCCGACTCCAATCAACAGCCGGTTTCCGCCGCCATCGCCACAGCCACCATCAGCGGTTCTGAGATTGTCATTGCCGCGACTGAAGCGGACCCAACGTCAGCTTCCCAGCTTGGTTTGAGCTCCGACGAAGCGGAAACCTTCGTCGGTGTGGCTTCGAAGATAACGGAATCGTTTCAACCGCCATCCAAAGCGAAGCCTGAACTGCTGGTTACGGTGGGAGAGATTGGCCCGCGCAAGCTCACGCTCACGGCGCCGATCACCGATTACACCAGCACCGCGCAGGCTCTTCAGGCCGCATTGCGTGCTGCTGATCCGTCGCCGCTGTTTACGCAAGCCCTGGCCATGGCGGCAGGAAATCGTCTTCTGGTGTTGCCGGGCGTCTCGGGCAATGACATTTCGTTCAAGGCGACGGCGAACGACAACACCAGCGTCAGCGAGTTTGGCTTGGCCCCAGACCAGGTCCAATTCATCGACGTGCTGTTCTCGGCGCCGCTCCAGGAACCGCTCGCAGTCACCAATGCTGCTCCGCAGCTTCGGGCGACCATCGGCACCATCACCAAGGTGATCGACTTTTCCTCAGCCCCCACGTTGCAAGCTACTGCCTATTCGCTAACGCTCGCTTTGCTCTTAGCTGGTTTCGTAAACAAGGCGTCATTGTTCGAGCAGTCCCGCGTCCAAGCCGTGGGCAATCGACTCATGATCGTCAGCGGTGCGATTGCCGGTCCGGTGGACGAGTATCTGCGCCTTGATCTCAGCCTGCTTCCGGGAGAAGCGCTTGATCTTGATCCGGTCACTGCCTTCTTGCTAGGCAACGTTGCGGAAGCCAGCCATGGTGAAACCATCAAAGCCGAAGTTCTCGGCGACGGGAACATGGCGCTCGCCTTCCAGAACTTTGCGCTGAAGAAGAATCCTGTTACCTACATACCCAGCGCGACTCCGGGAGGCACGGCGAGCTCTTTGGCGGTTTCAATCAACGGCGTGCAATGGCAGGAAGCACCGACTCTCTTCGGTTACGGAGCCAGCGATCAGATATTTATCACGCGTATCGCCGATGATGGCACGCTCACCGCTCAGTTCGGCGACGGTATTACCGGCGCCCGCATCCCGACTGGAAAGAGCAACATCGTTGCTAACTATCGCCAAGGTTCCGGACTTGCCGGCCGAGTACGCGCCAACACCCTGCGCACGCTGTTGACGCGACCTGCGGGGCTGAAAGCCGTCAGCAATCCGCTGGCTGCGGATGGAGGCGCCGATCCTGAGCACGTCGACCAGGCACGGCAGAACGCGCCCTCTACCTGCCGCACCTTCGGACGCGCCATTTCGCTGCTCGACTTTGAGGATCTTGTGGCCTCGTCCGGTGAAGTCGCGAAGGCCCAGTCTACGTGGGTTTGGAATGGAGAGGCAAAGACGATTCACCTGACGGTCGCCGGCCAGCAGGGTGGCACTTTCTCTGCAGACGCTCTGGCGACGATTCACGCCAGCCTTGACAGCGAGCGTGATCCCAACTATCCGCTCTTGCTCGGCAACTTTGTTCGAGTGCCAATCGTCATCAGCGCCAGCTTAGGCGTGGACCCGGCGCGAGATTTGGCTGACGTTGAAGCGGCGGCACGGCAGACGCTGCTCGATGCTCTCTCGTTTGACCATCTGGGGTTCGGCCAGCCGATTCACGAGAGTTTGATTTACACAGTGCTGCAGAGCGTGAGCGGTGTTGTTTGGGTAGACCTGACTCTCCTGCAGTTCAAGGATCAGAGCGCGGGCAATCTTGCGCTGCGGCTTGCGACCAGTGCTCCCGTGCAGCCGCACTTGCGCATCTTTTCCGCGCGAATCAATCCCAGCGCCCCTCCGGCGGTTCTTCCCGCGGAGCAGGCGTTGATAGAAATACCCAGTCACGATTTCAAGTTGAGCACGCAGGTGGCATGAAAGGGCACGCAGAGAAATGAGGACGGGACAAGTTCATGAATGAAGCCATGACAAGTCAAGATCGGCTCTACGGCTTGCTGCCTGCGGTCTACCGCGAGCGCGACGCCGAGCGGGGGTATCCTCTGCGGGCCCTGCTGGGTCTGGTCAACCCGCAAGCCGATGAACTACAAGGCGACATTCAGCAGCTTTGGGACAACTTTTTTGTCGAAACATGCGAGCGCTGGGCCATTCCCTATATCGGCGACCTGGTAGGCAGCTGGAAGAGCTATCGCGCGACGTTACAGGATGGGCCGCTCATGCCGTCGAGTTTTTCGAACGGCTGGTGTGGAGTCACAACCTCAACCACCTTCGTTTGTTCAGCACCGGAACGCCGGACATCCGGAGCGTCGAAGCGCTGGGCCGGCTCAATGGAGCGTTCGATCCGTTCAGTCATACCGTCGACGTCCGCGCGATCGCACAAATGGAAGGCTGGTACAACATCCGCAACATAGGCTTCTTTCTTTGGCGGCTGGGAAGTTATCCCCTGACGAACGTGCCGGCGCGGCAAGCCAGCCAGCCATGGCAATATCATTTCAGCCCGTTGGGGAACGCGGCGCCGTTGTTCAGCCGCTGGCGGCGTGAAGGCAATGAAGCCGGGTTGGCTACGGAGCTTCACGTCCCCGGTCCGATACGTCCCGCCTTCTTCTATGAAGACCTGGTCGACTACCAAAACCAGCAGCCGCTGCGGCCGGACTTCACAAACTTGTACGGACTGCTTGAGCCATATCCAGGAAGCCTGCTCCATCCCAATCCTGAAGCCAGTCTTGCCCTCGTGCGGAATGGAGTTCCTGTAAGCCTGGCGCTGGATCCCAACGCGCCGCTGAGCACATATCAGCCGCAGATCGTCTGCCGGCAACTGAATCCGTGGCCAGCAGCACAGCCCCCCGGTCAAGTGATCGCCGTCGATGTGAAGTCAGGGCGGATCGCAGTCGGCAGTGGATGGCCGAATGCCACGCAGAGCATTGACGTCTTCTATCACTACGGTTTCAGCGCTGATCTGGGTGGCGGACCGTATGAAAGACGGAATTGGCTTGTTCGTCCCGAACTCGCTGTTCTGAATTTCCGCGTGGAAGAGAGTCCGTCTCCAGAGAGGACGCACGCCAGCGTTACCGCTGCACTTACTGACTGGGTGAACGCCGGGCGTCCTGATGCCATCATTAGTATTCTCGACAGCCGCAACTATACGCTGCCCGCTTCTATCAGCCTGGACAACGGACATTGGCTGGTGATCCAGGCCGCTAATCAAGAGCGCCCGCTGCTGCAAACGGCTAATACCGGTCTTGAAGTGCATACGCTTAACCCGGCGGACCCTGACCATCCCAGTGAACTGACTCTCAGCGGCGTGTTGGTGGAAGGATTCATCCATGTCACCGGTGACCTGGGCCGGCTGCGGCTGTTGCACAGCACCATTGTTCCCGGGCGTTCGCTTAATGAAGATGGCTCCGCGGTCTCCGGCGATCCCAGCCTCATCGTTGACGCAGGTCCCAACAACACGCCCATTAACTCTCATTTGAAAGTGCAACTGGCTTTCAGCATCAGCGGAGCTTTGCGCGTTCCTGAGCACTCCCAGGAGCTGCGCATTATGGATTCGATCGTTGACGGCTTGCCTGCGGCACCCGGCGCCGGCATTGCTATTGCGGCTGATTCTACCGGAGCGCCTACCTGTCCGGCCACCATCGAGCGCACCACTGTCTTCGGCGAAACTTTCTTCAAGGAACTGCTGCTGGCCAGTGAAGTCATCTTCACGGGGCTGGTTACGACCATCCAACGCCAGCAAGGCTGTGTTCGTTTCAGCTTTGTGCCGGACATGTCGAGCACACCGCGGCGATATCGCTGCCAGCCGGACCTGCAGATCAGCCGGCAAACTGACGCGGCCATCAAACAGGCTGAAGCCAGCGGGCCTCCGCTCACGCAGGCGCAAAAGGACGCGATGGAGAACGCGACCCGTCAAAGCGTTGTGCTCTGGCTGCTGCCAACATTCACGGCGGAGCGGTACGGACTGCCGGAGTACGCGCAGCTGCGGCTGGGATGTCCAGTACACATTCGCACCGGAGCTGAGGATGAATCAGAGATGGGCGCCTTCTGCCATCTCAAGCAGCCGCAACGGGAAACAAATTTGAAGATTCGCCTCGATGAGTATCTGCCATTTGGCCTCGAGGCCGAGATTATCTACGTCACATAGCGGCATAGGAAGATAGAGGAGACCAAGAGATGGGCGGCGATTACACGAAGTTTACATTCAAGCCCCAAAAAGATTACGCCGGCGTTTTCAAACAGCAGGCCAGGGTCGATCTGGATGCCGACTGGAACGAGCTGGTCCAGATCTTTGACCGTCGCTGGCGCGCCGAGACCATTGACATCATGGGACGTGCAGTTGTTCCCGACTACACGCCGAATGCCTTTAATATCACTCCCACGGCCGGCGCTTTCACTATCGGGCTGGGCCGGATGTACGTGGATGGTTTGCTGGCGGAGAACCACGGCGTTGATCCAGAAAACCGGTTTGATCCTGCTCTGGGCGAAACTTACAGCCTGACGGAAGTTCCGTACAACGACCAACCCTATCTTCCTCAACCGCTGCCGCCGCCTCTTGCCGGCGTGGCTGGAACCACCGACCTGATTTACCTCGATGTATGGCAGCGGGAAGTCACATACATCGAGGATCCGAATATTAAGGAGATCGCTCTGGAGGGACCGGACACCGCGACGCGCATGCAAACCGTATGGCAAGTGGGCGGCTTGCAAAACGTCAAGGACCATCAATGCGGCGATAAGATTCAGGCTTGGGACGACCTAGTTGCTCCTTCGGCGGGGCAGCTCACCACTTCGGTTCTTGCCCCACCCCCCAGCTCTGATCCTTGCATCATCTCCGCCAGCGGCGGCTATCGCGGTCTGGAAAACCGTTTGTATCGCGTGGAGGTCCACACCGAAGGCGGCTTGGGTGCGGCCAAGTTCAAGTGGTCGCGAGATGACGCGTCGATTACCTCCGCCGTCACCGCCATCTCCGGCGCCGGACCTTATCAAGTGACAGTAAAGCGTATCGGCCGCGACCAGGTGTTGCGCTTCCAGATCGGTGACTGGGTTGAAGTGTTGGACGATTACACGGAGTTCCCACACCAGGCTGGCCAGATGGGTTCAGTCACCAAGATCGATGAAGCCAATCAAGTGCTGACGGTTGCGTTTACCAACGCCGGCGCGTTAGGCGGCTTTGATCCGACGAACGCAAAGCGCCATACGCGGATCCGCCGCTGGGATGAGAAAAATGGTGTTGACTCCAACGGATTGCTTACCGTGGCAGCCGGCCCGCTCGATATCGAGGACGGCATTCAAGTCGCGTTCAGCTTGGACGCCAACATTGCCAGCAAGAAATTCAAAATCGGCGACTATTGGCTATTTGCCGCCCGCACCACAGACGGCAGCGTTGAACCTCTGCAGGCGGCCCCGCCGCGGGGAATCCTCCACCATTATGCGCGCCTCGGCTTCATCACCTGGATCGCTACGGGAGGGAGCTTTGCCGATTGCCGCCAGTTCTGGCCGCCGGTGGGTGAAAGCTGCGACTGCTCAGTTTGCGTCAGCGCTGACTCTCACAACAGCGGCGCGCTCACGCTGCAGTCAGCCATCAACCAGGTGCAAGGTAAAGGCGGAGGCAAGGTTTGTCTTGGACCCGGTGATTATAACATCGCGGAAACCGTGATGGTCAGCCAGGTGACCGCCATCGAGATCAGCGGCCACGGCCTGCCGCGTCTGGAAGCCAGTGAGGGCATGGCCTTTCACCAGAAACCATTCCTGCTGATAGAAAACTCCATGCTCATCGCCGTCGAGGGCATTAATTTTGTCGGTCCGCCCGCCAGTGTCACTTTGCAATCCAGTCCCGGAGTGGTGATTGCAAACAGCTCTTCCGTGAGAGTCAACCGCTGCGTGTTTTCAGGTCCCGCGTCTGGTGGCCCCTTTTTCACACCTGCCATCGCCATCGCGGGCTTCGTTGAGAATGTCGAGATTGGCCGCAACTACTTTAAAAACGTACAAGTCGGGATCGGCCCTGTGTCCGCAGTTGGGGCGCAAACGCTCTTGTTTCTTCTGTATGCGTCCATTCACGACAACCAAATGACGTGCACAGAGGCCGGCGTCATGTTTTCTGACCCCAAGCTCGTCGCGGCATTTATGGAAGTTTCGTTTGCTGACAATTCTGTTAGGAGCGCCATCGGCTTTCAGCTGCGTGGTTTCGGCGGTTATGTTGCCATAGAACGAAACTCGTTCACTGTTGATGCTACAGCGATTGCTTGCAGCGTCAGCTCGGCACGCATCAGCAATAACCAGATATTCGCCGGTAACCCCGGCCAGGACGGCATTGTACTCGACGGGACGAATGGCATCGACGACACGCAGGTTGTCGGCAACTACATTGAGGGCTTGAGCGGTCATGGAATTCTAGTTAAGAGCGGTACGAGTCTGATGGGGACCATCATCGCCCAGAACCAGTTGCATGCTCTTGGTGGCGCCGGCATCAAAATGGAAACCGGGAGCTTTGTACGGGACCTGAACATCACCGCCAACTTCCTGACCTTTGTCGGTTTGACCGCGACCGACGACGAGTTCATGGGCGGGATTCTGGTGTTGGCGACATCTTCCAACGTCAATATAGGCGA
>WNFB01005274.1_pt1 | contig 11537 bp, 16 predicted proteins | sample 5400501 | NCBI WGS metagenome assembly WNFB01 (sample SAMN13153341, study PRJNA577476) | soil metagenome | isolation source: 200 cm saprolite under Douglas fir tree site 2 hole 1 | place: USA:California | collected 2015-04-18 | reverse complement strand
GGTTGACCCTTGATGAGTGGATGATTCCGTTATTTGGAAGAAACGAGCAGGCAGAACGAGATGCCCTGGAAGGTCGTCTGATCTGGATAGCTTTGCGCGCTCTTCAGCTTCATACCAATGTCATCCTGGATTTCGGATTGTGGAGCAAAGACGAACGGTCCACTCTGAGATGGTTCGCCAGGCAGCTAGGAGCGAAAAGCCAGGTCATCTACTTGCCCATTGACCCAGAAACGCAGCGAAAGCGCGTCCAAAACCGCTTTGCAGAGACTCCGAACCAGACATGGCCAATGAGCGAAGAGGAACAGACGAAATGGCGTGCGTTCTTTCATGAGCCGGATGAAGCTGAGCTACATGGCACCGTCCTGGAAGACGCCCCTCTAGGATATGCGTCCTGGTCGGCCTGGGCGGCCTCGCGCTGGCCGTCGTTGCCCGATGAATATGCCTGAGCATTTGGAGTGCTCAGATGAGAGCCTGAGTAGAATGTATCGTAGTCCACACACTTTTTGAATCTTATCTGGCTCTGGCACAATTTAGGCGAAGGATGAGCTTATGAGAAATCTTCTCTCTTTCGCTATCCGCTTCCAGAGCAGATGAAAGTTTTTCAGAATTCTGCTGATGAGGTTTTTGCACAGAAGAGGACGGAGAACGAGTTTAATGGTGAGATTTACACAGAAGATCCGGCAGCATAGCTGCGAATAAGAGAAGCGCTTGCTACTTTCGCTCGATCCGCTGTTCAAATGCTTTCACAAAGCCATCCGCTGCCCCTTCCTGGTAGTCGAAGAAGAGGTATGGCTCGATGAGCTCCAGCTCCATGAGCCGTATGCCTTTGGCGGTTTCGACAAAGTCCAAGCGGGCGTAGAGGACGTCTTGCGTGCATTGAGCATACACCTGCTCGACTCTTGCCTTTTGCTCTGTGCTGAGCGTCACGGCGTGCTCGGTGCCGCCCAAGTCATAGTTCGTCCTGAATTCACCGGTCTTGGGTACTTTGACGACGGCATGACTGAAGTGGTTGTTGAAGAAGACGGCCGACGTTTCGCCTTGAGCAATCTCAGGGAGAAACTCCTGCACGAGCACCTCACTCGACCGCAGCAGCCGGCGGTACTGCGCTTCGGATTCTTCGCTGGTCTCTCCTCTGACCACTTTCATGACCCCTTGGGAAGAAGCGCCATAGCAGGGCTTGATGACAACCTGGTCGCAGGATAGTGAACCGCTCGTTTCCTGCAAGGGTCGAGCGTCACTCCGACTGACGAGTGTCGTTTCCGGCACGGGCAGCCCCATGGACTGCAGGTCCAAGAGGTACCGTTTGTGGGAGTTCCAGCGGACAATCTCAGGCGGATTATGCACCGTGACGCCTAGAGCTCCTAGCTTATCCAGCCAGGAGTAAAACTCCTCGACTTTGCGGTGGTAGCCCCAGCAGCAGCGAATGATGATGTGGCCGAATTGCCCCCAATCGACGGACGGGTCATTCCATACAGCGGGTTCAGCATCGTATCCGGCCTTGCTGAACGCTTCGAGCGGCAGCACCTCGCCTTCAAGAAGGTTCGGATACTCCTGGTTGGTGGCAAGGGCGATGTGCATTGTTCTTCCCTCATGTTGTGCTGGCGATTGGCTCAGGCCCGATCAAGAGCTTGCCGGCACTGTTTGATTTGTCTGTCTCTCTTGCAGCTCAGCTGCAACCATGCACGTAAATATATCCGCCAATTGGCCTATCAGTGTGATTCTGACGAAAATGTCAACGCCAACCCCAATTTGGTTCTCAGTCAGGATGTGGTGGGCAAAACTCATGATTGTTTGCTTGTCCTTCATGATCGGTCTACAGGCCGGACACGGCAGAGCGGGCAGGACGATCTCCCTGCCCTCTTCATCATAGCATAGATAAAACAGATGAGTAAGCGGTTATTAGAAAGCGCACGATGAGGATGTAATGCTGCGTGGAAGGACGATCCTACTCAAACCCCTGTAATGGCTACTTGGGTCATCCGTCCAAAAAATAGGCCCTTCGAGACGGAGAAAGAACTTCATCCTCTGCTTGCAAACACAGGAGGGTTGGGGTACAATCAGACGTCGTCAATAGCATCCTCATGCTCAAATGACGAAACTCTCACGTAATGGAGAAGTTTTTGTTATGGCTCGTGTTGTGACCTCTCTCCGGCGGCTGAAGGATGGCTGCTTACATGCGCTCTCCGCTCGCTTTGCTCGTTGGACGAAACCGCTCAGGCTCTCCTTGTCGCTGCAAACCATGGCAGATCTTGGCCGAAGCAAGTCCGAACTGATCGCGGAAAATGCCCTCTTGCGCCAGCAACTTATTATCCTCAAACGGCGGGTGAAAAGACCACCAGTCACCAGGGCCGATCGTATCCTCCTCGTTCTGCTGGCAAAGCTCGTTCGTACCTGGCAGCAAGCCCTCTTGATCGTGCAACCAGACACACTTCTCAGGTGGCATCGGAAGCTCTTTCGCTTGAATTGGCAACGGAAGTCAAAGGCCGCTTCTCGCAAGCCCAAGATCGCCGAGGAAACGATTGCCTTGATCCGAGAAATGGCGACGAACAACCGACTCTGGGGCGCTGAAAGGATTCGGGGGGAATTGTTGAAACTGGGCCTTCGTGTATGTAAACGTACCGTCCAGAAATACATGCGAGGAGTTCGCAGACACCAGCCACGCGGTCAGAAGTGGTCGACCTTTCTGCGTAACCACGCCGCTCAGGTCTGGGCCTGCGACTTCTTGCAGGTGACTGATCTGTTCTTTCGACCGCTCTTCGCGTTCTTCGTCGTAGAACTCAAGTCTCGCAAGGTGATCCACGTGGGCGTGACTCGATGCCCAACGGATGCCTGGGTGGCCCAACAACTGCGAGAAGCGACGCCTTATGGGCAAGTACCCAAGTATCTGATCTGTGATCACGATAGCAAGTTTGGATCCTGTTTCCGCCGAGTGGCGAAGACCAGTGGCATCAAGCTGCTCAAAACGCCGGTTCAGGCGCCACGAGCCAACGCCATCTGCGAACGCTTATTGAGAAGTGTGCGACAAGAATGCCTCGACCATCTGTTGATCTTTCAGGAGAAGCAGCTCCAACGTGTTCTGAATGAGTATGCGGTGTACTTCAACCGGGCACGACCGCCTCAAGGGATTGGGCAGCAGATACCTGAACCGAGCCGATCAGCTCTTTCCTCTCAGGATGCAGGGAACAAGGTAATTGCTTTTCCGGTCATGGGTGGGCTGCACCACGACTACCACTGGGCAGCCTGAAGTGGGACCACGTGGGCAAGTGTCCAGCTAGTGGACGAGGTCCATCTAGCTGATAGCTCATGGCTGAAGAGGTCTGTGGCAGACCTCATATGGAGCCTTTGCATGCCTTCCCTGATGGTTTGCTGCCTATCCACGCCTGTTTTCTCTGGTCCACGAGTACCATTCCCCTGCCATTTCGATGGCCGAGGGCCACCTAATCACGAGGAAGAGGCGAGCGGTGAAAGCCTAAGAGGCTTCTTTTACGAACGGATGTCCTAAGTACCAATACAGGAATGCGCCCCTCGCACGGTAAACCGGCGCCTACGATTTGGCTGATCTTGATCGATAATATTCATTATCGGCCGTCCGCCCGCTCCCCCAGCTCTTCACGCTATTTCCTGAAGACTCCTTCAAAGCTTCTGCCTCGGGCCATATAGAGAACGGTTCCCCAGAAACAAGTTAGGGTTGCGAAGAGGAGAACTGTAGGATGTCTTTGCCACCGGCACCGGTGATGGTCATGGCATTTGCTGAGACGAGCAGTGTTTCTGCATGCGATAGGGCTTGCATGTAGAGGTTTTCTTGCACTCCCTCCGGGCCGAGGCAGCCGACCGCGGTCATAGCAAAATCCTGAAAGCGTATCTGTGAGTTTTGTTGCTGGTACGTGGCCTGGTAGCTGTTGCATCCACTGTTGCCAGTGATGGTATGAGATGGCTCGTGAAAGGTCAAGGTGACAGCCACGTTGGGGATCAACTGGTGTGTCTGACCGTTGACTTGTAGGGATGTCAGGGTCCAGAGCACACCGGAGGGCGAAGCAGCAGGGGGCGAGGCAGTCATCTGAATCAAGATTACTCCCAGGGCGATCACAAGGCCGAGAGCGGCAAGACTGCCAATGATGAGCACGTTCCGATGTCTCATAAAAAAGTACCTCATAAAAAGCACCCTTTCCCTTCTTCCTTTAATGGTGCATTCGCTAACTCCACGAGACCGGTAGGGCCCGATTTATCGGCCATCAAAGGGGCAGCGACTAATCTCGGAGCTTCCATCAAAGAAGGAGGGTTTGCGCCCAGGGCCTGTGAATGATTGTTACGGTGAAGCAGCCCCACCAGGGTGACCGCGAGGGTGCGCCCTGGTAGTCTACAGTTTGCGTCTGCGTAACCTGGCGCATAATCCCGCCTCTCCCGATCAATGCTCTCCCGCCGCTAGCCGGTGAACCCCGCCGGGATAGCGTGCATGCCCAGGAGGAGCGACAGCTCGCCGCCGTGGAACAGGTCGTGCTCCATGACATGCCAGACGACCCAAGCGCGCGACAGGTCAACGCGTTGGCCATCCCAGTCGTCGGGGAAGGTCTGTCGCATCTCGTCGGGACTCCAGCGTGACAGGCAATCCGCCATGAATTGCCAGGTGCGGTCGAGTCCCTCGGCCAACTCGGCAGCGCTCGGGATGAGTGCTCCCAGCTTCAGTGCAGCCTCGTTCCAACCTACGTACACCTGCATGCCCTCGCCGCCATCCTCGCCCAGGAACTCGGCGAACCAGAAGGCCCGGCAGCCGACGATATGCAGGACATTCTCGCCGATAGAGCGCAGATCAGGTGTCGCGCGCAGCGCAAGCTGCTCAGCCGTAAGCGGCGCGATCGCCCTTTTGATCTCGTCCTGGAACGCTTTCCACGAAGTGTAGAACGTCGTCAGCGTGAAATTGTCTTCAGCCATGTATCGAATCTCCTTGTCTGGCTAGTGTATGCCAATGTACATCTTTTCTCACAGCTTAGTGGTGCATTCGGCAAATTTATAGATGAGCATCAAGGGCCGATAAATCGGCGATGGCCACGAGGGAATTGATACACGCTCCGCAAGCTCCGCTGAGGGCCCTACAGAGTCCATAGATTTACCGAATGCTCCACTTTGCACAAAAAGCGGTGAGAAGCCGCTGTCTTACTTTCCCTTTCCGGTACGTTGAGCAAAATTCCCCTGGTGGGATGTCACCAGGTGTAGCCGTAGATGCTTCCTGTACTCTAGCACTGTGAGCATGACAATAAAACAGTCGAACACGGTGAGAGCGATCAGCCCAACCGAGATATGCAAGATGAGGCGATATATCTGGTAGAGAATAAAAATCCCCAAGAACCCGATCATCCAGGGATATGCCCAGAGTTGTTCTTTGAGCAAAGCGGCCACAAGAACAATCTTTACGATCCCATGCACCAGTAAATACGCCGCCGCAAACAGTGTCACCGAAGCAGTCAGCGTATGCGCATAGGCCACGAGGTGCGTGGCGATAAAATCCTTTGGATCTTGAGATAACTCATGCTGAGTTAAGAGCATGATGCTGCTGCTGATCTGCTTCGGCGACACCAGTAACAGAAGCACGCCGCCGACGAGTTCCAGCAAACCATCAAGCCCTTTCAGGATAAGACTGGTGTCAAATATCCGATCAAGGAATGAAAGCCGAGTACCCTTTCTTGTTGTGCTCATGGGTCAATGATATAACAATGGGTCAATCCCAATACGGCCCGATCAACTGCTTGGATTGTCTTCCACCTCAAAAATTCGGTATGCTTACTAATGAAGCGCAAAAAAGGAGACGAGAACTTGCGGTCCATAAACAGGCTCCAGACAGGAGAGAACTATGGCAGTCGAAGCAAACAAGCAAAACGATGAAGCCGAAATCCAAAGGCTACTTGACAATGGGATCAGAGCGCTTCATGACAGGAACATCGAAGGCGTCATGTCTATGTACGCACAAGAGGTCGTGACGTTCGACATCGTGCCCCCGCTGCGCCACATAGGAGCAGATGCACTAAGGAAACTTTGGGAAGAGGTATTCTCCGTCTACCAGGGCCCGATCTACTATGAAATTCACGACCTCAACATCACGGTGGGTGATGACGTTGCATTCATCCACAGCCTCAACCGGATAAACGGAACCTTGAACACAGGGCAGAAGACCGATCTCTGGCTGCGTTGGACCGCCGGCTTTCGTAAGATCAACGGCAAGTGGCTGATTGTGCTCAATCACAACTCGGTGCCTGCCGACCTGGCGCATGGTAAAGCGGTGCTGGACCTCAAGCCATAGCGCTAGAGGCAAGGTTCCTTTCTCTCACCATTGACATGTGTCACAAATACGAACACTGTTTCGTCTCGTGTATGAATTGAGAGTGGAGCAAAAGGAAAGAGTTCCCAGATCAAGGAAAGGAGAAGGAAATGAAAGTACTGATTGCGGGCGCAACGGGCGCTCTGGGTGTGCCCCTGGTGCGCGCCCTTATCGCAAGCGGGCACCAGGTGCTTGGAATCACACGAACACCGGGGAAATCCAGCTTGCTGACCACCCTGGGCGCCCAGCCTATTGTCGCCGATGTGATGGACCGCGAGAATCTCCTGAGAGCCGTTTCTGGGCAGCGGGCTGATGCGGTTGTGCATGCGCTGACTGCTCTGCCGAAGAACGGCCCGATGCGCCACCGCGATATGTACCAGACTGACGCGCTGCGCGATGTGGGAACCACGCACCTGCTGGCCGCAGCACGTGAAGTGGGCGCCCGTAAGATTGTGGTCGAATCCCACGCCATTGGGTATGGCTTTGGCAACTGGGGCGATATGCTCCTCACGGAGGAACAGCCCTTCGCCCCGCTCGGACGCGGAAGTGCGCTGGAACAGCACCTGGCGGGCTTGCGCTCGATGGAGCAACAGATCTTCGAGGCGACGAGCGCCGGCTGGATTGAGGGCGTTTCGCTCCGCTACGGATCGTTTTACGGACCAGAGTCGACTGCTCCGCTCATTGGTCTGTTGCGCCGCCGCAGTTTGCCACTGCCGTCAGGAGGACAGACGTTCATGTCCTGGATTTACATTGAGGATGCCGCTGCTGCCATAGTAGCGGCGCTCGAACACGGGAGAGCAGGGCAGGCCTATAACATCGTGGACAACGAGCCGGTGCGCTGGCATGACTTCATGACCGAGCTTGCCCGGGCAGGTGGTGCTCCGGCCCCCTGGTCTATTCCGCGTTGGGTGCTCCGGCCGGTAGCTCCCTTTGCTGAGATCGTCATGGCAGAGACCTCAATACGTGTTTCCAACGCCAGGGCCAGGTCCGAACTGGACTGGGTACCGGGTGTGCCAACCTATCGAGAAGGAATCCAGAGGATTGTCCAGACGTTAGACGGCGTCGCGCCGGGGAAGGCCGACCGCGTTGAGGCGCGGACGGCATTGTAGAGAAGAGGTGTGGTCAAAGGTGGCCACACCTCTTCTCTTTTCTGGAGGGAGCAAAACAGGCGAGGGTTTGATATTGCTCACAGAAAACGTTGCATGCGAATTCAACGCCGCCATAGAATATGATAAAGAACAGGGAAGATGTGCCAGGGATAAAGCATCACGTGAAGAATCCAGAAAATACAACGCAGATCTTCAACCAGTACCGGGCGCTGCTCTTTTCTATTGCCTATCGTATGCTGTGCAACGCCACGGATGCCGAGGATATTGTGCAGGAGGCCTTTGTGCGCTGGCTGCAGGCCAGTGATGGAGAGATCCAATCGCCCAAAGCCTTCCTTTCGACGGTAGTCACGCGCCTGTGTATCGACCAGTTGCGTTCGGCGAGGGCGCGGCGCGAACTCTACGTTGGCCCCTGGCTGCCCGAGCCTATCCCAACGGACCAGCGGCAAGATCTGACCGAGACGGCCATTCTGGGCGAGTCGCTCTCCTTCGCCTTTCTGGTGATGCTGGAAAGCCTCGGGCCGCTTGAGCGCGCCGTCTTCTTGCTGCGCGAAGTCTTCGATTACGACTATGCCGAGATCGCGGCCATCGTGGGCAAAAGCGAGGCGTACTGCCGGCAGGTGCTGCATCGCGCACACCAGCACCTTGAGCAGCGCCGCCCGCGTTTCGAGGTCTCTCGCCAGCAGCAGGAACGCATTACCTCCCAGTTCCTGGATGTCAGCCTCGGTGGTGATATGCAAGGCCTGTTGAACCTGCTGGCAGATGATGTCGTTTTTGTCGCGGACAGCGGTGGCAAGGCCTGGGGCGGCCCCAAACCCGTTCATGGAGCCGATAACGTGGCTCGCGGTGTGCTTGGTGGTCGCCGCTTCCTGCCGCCTGGCATACAGGGCGGCATCGAAGAGGTCAACGGGCAGCCAGCCATCGTGGGATACGACGATGGCCGCCCTGTCATTGTCTTGCTCCTGGATATTGAAGGAGAGCGCATTCGCAACATCTACCAGGTTACGAACCCCGACAAGCTGCACGGCATCAGGACTGGCAACTGAACTACCTCGTTCCGGCAAACGCCACCATGATATAATGCTGTAGCAACCATAAGAGAAAGAGATTCATATGGAAGACAAGTCGGCTGCTCAGCAGATAGATGCCATACTCAAAAAGTATGATGATTGGCGGGGTGAGATGTTGACACGGCTGCGCGCTTTGATCAAGCAAGCTGACCCTGCCTTCGTTGAAGAAGTGAAGTGGAAAAAACCCTCAAGGCGGCAGGCGAGTCCCCGTGTGGTCTCATGATGGAATACTCTGCTTTTGCGATACGCTCAAGAACGCCGTCAGGTTGACCTTCCCCAAGGGTGCTCAGATGAAAGATCCGCACAAGCTCTTGAACACACGCCTGGATAGCAAGACGGTTCGTGCTATCGACTTTCACGAAGGTGATACCATCAATGAAGCTACGTTAAAAGCACTCATTCTGGAAGCTGTGGGGCTGAACAAGTCACAAGCAAAGTAGCCCTCATGCTATGAAAGCCCTCATTTATCATGACTTTTTAGCTTGTTTGTTGAGCACATACTGTACCGAAGGGCTGACTGCCTTATCCGTGCGGTGAATACAGCCATACCAACAGCAAGGTCGGCGCATGCCCTCTTTGAGTTCCGTGCACACCCGTTCAACGTGCTGCCTTCTGGTTTCTGGTTTTTTCACGGAGATCGCCCAGCAGATCCATTCATTGCGCGCCAGAGGCGTCAGATCCTCCCATGAGGCTCTCGCCTCCGCGTCAGCAGCGAGGGTGTTCCGTAAGTCCTCTGGCAAGTCGTGGACCACACCACCGGAGATGTCATTGTTGGTCATAGTCATACGTCTATCCTACTACACAATAGCCCTCTCTCGCAAGGATTGCAGGGGCTAACGGCGTCTTCCATTGGTTGAGGCAGAACGCGGCCAATGCCTGTCTCGTGGCGACGCGACGCGAGCAGTTAGAACTGGTAGCGGGTTTGGCTGAGGCCTATGGCGAATGCGAAGACCCTGGTGGGTTTGACGGAGAACACGAGGTTCGCATCGGTGAGCACTCGTTGTTCGTCTTCATCGTAGAGGTAAAAATACCCGTTGCGTACCTGGTAGGGCCAGCTGCCATTCCACTTGGTCGCCCACACCGCGGCTACGCGTTCGAGCGCGTCCTGGTCGGTGATCCGCACGGCGTCGCCCTCAACCACCACGGTGAGTCCTTCTGTCTGGTTGCAGCCGGTCGTCAGAATGACGTGCGGGTTTCCACGCAGGTTGACAGTCTTCTGCGCGGTGTCGGTAGCGGTAAAGTGGATGGCCCCGTCGTGCCACACGGGAACGCACGGCGTGACGTGAGGGCGACCGTCGGCCCGTACTGTTGAGAGCCAGAACAGCTCGGCTGTTTCGAGCACCCGACGCGTCTCCTCCCATGGCGTGACCCCTCCGCGTGGGACGCCGTGTCGGGTGTCGAGTGTGGTGATGGGTTCGTTCATCTAAGAACTCCTTTCAATCGTTCCGTTTTTCCCCCGTTCGCGCGTGATGCGCGGTCGAAGCACGTGTGGGTCTGGGAATGCTCCTGGCGACCTCAGGGATGTCTGCGCGCCTCACACCGTGCTGGTTGGAATCGCGCCGGCACGCTCGTAATTCACGAGAATGACGCCAGTTGAGGAGACGGTGCTCTCCGTCACCTTGAACGCCGCTGGGATGGTGCCCTCGGCAAACAACTGTTTGCCACTGCCCAACGTCAGCGGATAGATCTTGAGCCAGAACGCATCGACCACATCATGCTTCATGAGCGTCTGAACGAGATTGGCACTTCCGTACACGTGCAAATCCGGCCCTTGCGTTTGCTTGAGGTTGTTGATTTTTTCCACAATGTCTCCGCCTAAAAACACGGAGGGCTGCCATGCGTGAGAAGTGATGGTATTGGAGGCGACGTACTTGGTGGCTGGATTGACGCCCGGCCAGATGTCCGCATGGTGCGGCCAGTACGATGCCCAAATGTCAAAGGTGGTGCGCCCTAACAACAGATCAAATGGCATGTTCATCTGCCTCTTCATGACGGTTCCAACCACATCGTCGGAATACGGAGCTTGCCACCCGCCATACGCAAAGCCACCACTGGTATCTTCCTCTGGTCCGCCGCCGGCTTGTATGACCCCATCAAGGGTGATGAATTCAAGGACAATAACTTTTCTCATTCCTCCGTTCCTCCAACATCTGGCGACCTGTGGTGCTGATCAGGTGTGTTCATAGGTGTTTCCTTTCTTTTCTCTCCCCGCGACGCATTCGGCATGACTGAGGGAGAGCGTAGATTTTCTTGCAATGTGTACGTGTATCTATTCTACGAGCCGAGAAAGAAAACGGCTATGCGGATTTTGCTTTAATCCTTGGCCTGGTTCTCGCCTGGGCAAAAGGCGATTTCCTCCTTTTCACCTCAAAAATCGTCGAACATTCTCGCCATTTACCACTCACCAAATGTGATATTGGTGGCGAATTCAAAAATCAAGCTCGTTTTGAGCGAGAGTTCGCAGTATTCCAAGCGTGAAAACCGAATTCGCCACCAATATCACATGTGAGACAGAGCCATCAGCATGGTGGGATTTACACCACGAGATCTAGCATACAGTTAGACCGGGGATTAAAAAAGGGACTTTTCCCGTAGATCATTGCAGCCGCTTCGGGTATCATTTCCTCAATGGAACAAACACATGTGGGAAGGAGCCACACCGTATGAAACGCAACGCACGGACCCGACTGCTGGCCTGGTATCAATGGGGGAAGCAGTCATGGATCATAAACACGCTGCTCATTCCGCTCGCGATTTCCTTGCTGGCCGGATTGCTGCTACTGTGGATAAAATAGAGGGGGGAGGACGTGTTGATAATGCAGAAGCAGCCAGGGTGGTACACGAAACAGGAGATGCTTGCGTGCGCAAGCTCCAGTGGTTTCACCGTATCGGAGGGCCTTTTTGAAGATTGGGTCGATAAAGGGCTATTGGGCCAAGCCGGACAGAGAGAATGGCCCGGTCCCGGGCATGGATCTACTGCCAGGTGGTCGCGGCTACAACTGGATCTCTTCCTGACCCTGTTACAGCAGCGGCAGCAGGATCAGGGCGGGG
>WNFB01005273.1_pt1 | contig 11538 bp, 11 predicted proteins | sample 5400501 | NCBI WGS metagenome assembly WNFB01 (sample SAMN13153341, study PRJNA577476) | soil metagenome | isolation source: 200 cm saprolite under Douglas fir tree site 2 hole 1 | place: USA:California | collected 2015-04-18 | reverse complement strand
CGCTTGCTCGGCGTCGATCTTCTCACCCATCAAAGACGCCGGAACAAAGGCCGGCTCGAGGTTGGTATAGATGAGCGCGCGCATCCCGGCGGGCAAAACCAGCGAGGCGAGGAAATTCTTGTCCAGACGGTGTCCCCCGATGATGTACAAACTCTTGTCCGCCACGGTGTTGTTCGTACGAACGACGCTGAGGGAGATCGCTACACCATCGGGCAGTTCTTCTTTTTTCAAGAATGCCGGAGTCTCATTCCAGTCCTTTACCGACGTCACCCAGTCGTTTTTATAGCCGACACGAGCGGGGAACTGTGCCGACGAAATGAGCACACCGTCGTGGTTTACAATTTCCACATAGTCCAGCCCGTGCTCTTGAGCCGTGCCGACGGCGTCGCGCACATAAAGAGACTGGTCAGCATTGGGACGGGACAAGTCAATCGCCATGCGCTCGGTAAGATTGGCTTCCGCGATGTTCTTTGCTTGATGGGCAATTTCCTCACCGCGCTGCACGAACTCCTTCTTAAATTGTGCAACCAGGGCTTCGGTGCGCTCCGCGTCCATCGCTTCGAACGCGGCCTGCGTGTAATGCGTCACGGCATAAGCAACCACCGATACGGACGCAAAAATGGTGAGCAGCACAACGCATAACAATTTCGTTCGGAAGCTCATGGTTTGGCTCCGGGGGATGCGGCGGGGAGCTGAGTGACAGGAGTTGCCGCGGTGTTCGAATTGGCGGGCTGGGCGGGGCTGGATTCAGAAAGGTCCAGCCACACGTCGGCGAGATGCCATTCACCCCATCGCACTGGCATCCAGTCGCGAACTTTCTGACTGAAACCGATGTATCCTGGGAGCGCTACTAAAGGCAAAACGCACCGCTCTTCGCACAGGACAAGCCAGGCGCGCGAGCGCAGCGGGGACAGTTTTTGCTTGGCAGGCACGTGAATACGACGTTGATGATATCACGGCTGCGATGAATGGCTTGTTCAGTGCTGTCCCTCAATCCCGAAAATCGCAAAGAGCAAGTCAAGTATCCTCGCACCAGGATTCTTCCTGGTCACTCGCCCAGCGTTGCAGGTTCTCGATGGCGCGGCAATCGATCTGGGGCACGCGCACTTCTTTGTGCGGCGCGGGCTCGGCCGAAGCCAGAGCCGGTACCAGAATCGTCAAAACACCCAACAACGCGGAGGCCAGGATACGCCTGCAGAGATTCAGCCGAGCACACGGGATGTCTCTCTTTTTCTGAATTCCCTACTGAACATTCACGGCCGTCTCCTTGCAAGACTCACTTGTTCCTCGAAACCTTCTTGCATCGGCATCGCAGCCCAAAAATGCATTCCATCCATCTCCTGCAGTAACTGACCGCTAGCCGGGTATCGCGGAACGCGTCGTTGGGGGAGGAGCAATCTCTGGCTAAAAGGGCCAAGCGCGGCGGTGCTTGCCTTTGTGCTCGCTGACCGCTTTGCGGTCACCAAGGCCAAAGTCTCTCCTCCTTCCAGCTTTGCGTCCCGGGCCACCCACAGGGATATTGGCTAGCGGAGCCCTTGTCCGGCGCGAACGCCGAAAAAATTCACTCCCCATGTGAAACCCTTCCGAAGGGGATTCCGTGAGGCACTAGCCCCCACCTCCGCACCGGATTCGTCCGTCTTGCCGCGTGAAAGCAAACGGCGCAGTTGTTCTGAGAGAAAAATGTCGTAAGCCACCAGTGCTCCCGCGCTTCCGAAGAGCCCGGCGCCCAGAATCATCAACAGATACTTCAAAGCCAGCATCGCGTTACCCCTTCTTTCCATTTCCCGGAGCGCTGCGGCGAAGCGGTGACCGCCTTCTCCGCCGCTCAACTTGGGCCGGGCAAACCCGGCAGCACAGGCTTTCGTTCAAACGAGCGAAGCGCGCCTGGCGTTCACCCCGACGACTTTGGCCGGGGCGCTCCGGTAGGGTTGGCAGAGCAAAGGGCCTACGCGCCCAACCCGTGGCTCGTTCAACGCTCCGAAACGAAAGCCCGCGCCAGTTGCGCTGTCCCGCGCACCAGTTCTGTCCGCCCCGGAACCCTTCGAGCCGTCGCCGGCCGCATCATCAAGAATGCCGCCTTCAGGAATAGCCAATGGAGCGCAACCGCGACCGCAGCCGCGAACATCGTGGTGATGACGAGCGTTGCGAATTGCAGCATGGCGATCATGGCGTTCCTCCCTCTATTGCGTTTTGGGGAACCGCACGGCGATAACCAATTTCAACCTGTTGATAAAAAAGGACTTACCGGAGTCGAAGTCTTAAATTGTCGTGGGGACAAGTACACGCCGTGTCGCAGGGGACGCGCTACACCACAGGCGAGCTTCGTGCGTCGCACTGTCTACACCAATGGACAGATCACCAATCTTGAATTGCGAGATACATCGCACTCTGAATCAAATGCGAATATTAGGATTGCTCTGAGGAGGAAATCCTCTTTCTAGGGACCGCCCGCACCCCACCCCAATGCACCGCAGCAGAAGCGCGGCGGCGCTGCATCCCCGTGGTCTTATGCTAGGCTAACCGTGAGACCTACAATGAACCGCGGATCAGGTTTGCGCATCGGCAAAATTCTCGGAATCCCTATCTACCTCCACCCAAGCTGGGTGATTATTTTTTCTCTCATAACGTTTTCCCTCGCCATGCAATTCACCCAGGAGCACCCCCACTGGAGAACGGTTCAGCACTGGTCCGTTGGGATCCTCACCAGTTTTCTGTTTTTTGGCTCTGTACTATTCCACGAGCTCTCGCACAGTGTCGTGGCGCAGCGTTACAAGATCCGGGTGGTCTCCATCACACTCTTTATTTTCGGCGGGGTGGCGCGAATTGGCAGCGAACCCTCGAAGGCGATCCAGGAATTCAACATCGCCATCGCCGGTCCTCTGGCAAGTTTCTTGCTGTACCTCATGTTCAAGGGTCTGACTCTGATTTTTCCCTACAGCGAGACGCTGGGCGCGCTCGCAGCCTGGCTCGCGTTCATCAATCTTCGGCTTGCGCTTTTTAATCTTATTCCCGGTTTCCCTCTTGATGGGGGCCGCATTTTCCGGGCGATTATCTGGGGCTCGACTCAGAATTACGCACGCGCGACTCGCGTCGCGGGCACGAGTGGCAAGATCGTGGCATATGGATTCATTCTCATCGGCGCTTGGGCGGCGTTTCACCCTGAGTTCACATTCACGATCGGGTCCTCAACGATCATTTACGGCGGCTTCACTTCCGGCATCTGGACTGCCTTTATCGGCTGGTTCCTGCTTAACGCCGCGCAGGAGAGCGTCGCTCAAGTGGCCATCCGCCAAACCCTTGCCGGCCTAAGCGCCGCCGATGTCATGAGCAAGGAAGTGCCCACCGCTCCCGGACACATCACTCTTGAAGAATACAGCGCCGAAGTGCTCCGCACCGGCCGCCGCTGTCATCTCGTGCTCAACGACGACCGCCTCGTCGGCATGATGAACGTTCACACCCTCAACTCCGTCCCGCGCGACGAGTGGGCCCACAACTCCGTCCAGGCTGCCATGATTCCGCGGGAAAAAATTCTCTGGACATCGCCGGAGGAACCCCTCCTGCGTTTGCTCGAGCGGCTCCTGAGCGCGGATGTCAATCAGATGCCCGTGGTGAGCGGCACCAGCGACGGCGCGCCTCAGATCGTTGGCATCGTTACGCGCGATTCCATTCTCCGCGTGATGCAGACGCGCTCCGAACTTGGTCCGCTGACGGCGGGCAGGTAGGGATTAATCGGCAACGGCAGCTTGCCTAAGGTTTGATGAGGCCACTGCTATTTTTTTCTCTCGCGACTCCAGCGTCACACGCACTCCATGCCGCGGCCGCAGCGTGATCGAAGCCAGCGGCACCACGGGATGATTCGCCACCAGTCGCAATCGAAACCTCCGCGCGATCGTCGCCAGAATTAGCGTAGATTCCATCACCGCAAACGAATTCCCGATGCACTGGCGCGGTCCGCCACCGAACGGGAAATAAGCGAACCGCGGCAGTCGCTTCAATAAATCATCGTTCCATCGTTCCGGCCGGAATTCTTCCGGCGCGTCGTACCATCGCGGGTCGCGATGCACCACCCACTGGGCCATGGCCACGCCCATTCCTTTTGTCACAGGATAGCCCGCAATTTCGTGGTCTTCGACGACGAGACGCGCCATTCCCCACGCTGCCGGATACAGCCGCAGCGATTCCGCGATGACGTGACCCGTGTAAGCGAGTTTTGGCAGATCATCGAGAGAAGGAGCGCGATCGCCGAGGACCGAGTCCAATTCCGCATGCAGCTTTGCTTCCACGGCCGGATTCTGCGCCAGCAGCCACCACGTCCAGGAAAGCGTGCTGGCCGTTGTTTCGTGGCCCGCCAAGAATAAAGTAATCGTTTCATCTCGCAGTTGCCGGTCGGTCATTCGCGAACCATCTTCGTCCTGAGCCGCGAGCAGCATCGACAGTAGGTCGCCGGCGTCGCGGCCCGAAGCGCGCCGCTCCGCAATAATCCGGTAAAGGATTTTTTCGATCTGCGCCACTTCCCGCTTCACCCGCAAATTCGCCGGCGTGGGCAGCCAATGCGGCACAAAGATCGTGCGCCGGAAATCCGCGCCGATTTCCAGCAGCAGTTCTAAAGATTTCCCTACCTCTTGCGCGTCGCGCTCGACGTCGGCGTCGAACAGCGTTTTTCCGACGATCTGCAGCGTCAACCGCATCATCTCTTGATGTGCGTCGCGCTCGTCGCCATCCCGCCAGCCATCCAACATCCGCTGCGCGTACGCCACCATCGTCGCTGCATAAGAAGCAATCCGCGCGCGATGAAACGCCGGTTGCGCCAGCCGCCGCTGCCGCAGCCAGAAATCTCCTTCGCTGGTCAGCAAACCTTCGCCAAACACGTGCTTGTTCGCACGCAGCACTCTTCCTTTTGAATACTTGCGCGCATTGGTGACCAGCACTTCTTCTATGGTGTCGGGATGGTTGATAAAAATCGTTTTGAAATTCAGGACGCGCAGCCCCGCGATGTCGCCATACTCGCGGGCGATTTTGGTGAAATATTCCAGCGGATTATTATTGAGCGGCCCGAGCGACCATCGTTTGAGCCCTTCGGAGGGGCCGGCGGGAAATTTCTTACGAGTGGCGCGCCACATCCTCTGATGCTATGCCCGCGTCCGCGCGGCGTCAACGCGGCGCGCGTGAGAAGCGCTTAGGCTTCTCGCGCACGGAGCGCCCGGATTCGAAAGCCGCCGCGCTGGAAATCGACAGTCACCTTTGAAAATCCCGCGGCCGTCAATCTCAAGTTCGCCGAGACCGGCGTCACAGGCACAAACGTACTTCGAATGTGCGCCACTCTGTGCAGCCATCCATCTTGAATCTCAAACGCAAGGAACACGCCGCCCGGCCGAAGCACGCGCCAGATTTCCGCAAAAGCGCGATCCTGCAGTTCGCCGGAACGCAAATGATGAAGCATCAGTATCGCGATGGCCGAAGAAAAAGTCCCATCCGCAAACGGCAGCGTGGCCGCATCGCCCTGAATCACGGCCGCATTCGAACCCTTCACGCGCGCACCGAGCTTCGCCGCAAACGAGTGGTCGTACTCAAGACTTGTCACGCGAATCGCGAGGCTCCCCAACTCTCCCGTCGCTGCACCCGGCCCCGCACCCAGTTCCAGCACGTGCTCACCCAGCTCCGAACCTTGCAAAATCCGCGGCAAAAGTTGCCGCCGCGTCACCCAGCGCCAGAACCGCGATCCACAAAACCATGTTTCGTATCGATTCATCGAGAACTCGACAGAATTCGAAGGCAAGCAATTCTAACGTGACTGACCTAGCTTATTGAAGCAACGTGCGGATACGGCGAAGGGCAGACGCAAACTGATCGGCATTGTAGGAATATGGATTCTCGAGTTGGTGAAACAGTCCCTTAATCTCCGCGAGCGCAACACTCTCCCCGTCATCCGAGCAAAGCGCAAGGATGTCACGCCTGATTTCACTCTTCCCGCGCTGCGCACCGGAAGTGGCGGAAGATAGAACGGATCGCGGGGCGAACTTATCCCACTACGTTGGTCATGAGGAAGAGGGGCTTGTTATTAAAGCTGGAGAATTGGGGGCGCAGCCGCGCGGTGTTGTACTGCTCCTGGACGTTGACCACCTTTTTGGTGGCGGTGACGGTCTCGAGAGGAATGTTGTCGTAGTGGCCGTTTTTGAGGACCACGAGGCGGCCACTGACATTTTTCAGCAGGAGATCGAGAGCGAGATTGCCGTATGCCATGGGAGCGATGGAGTCAATGGCATCGGGATCGCCGCAGCGGACGAGGTAGCCGAGTTTCTGGTTGATGACGTCGATTTTCTTGCCGTTGTTGAATTTGGCGGAGAGATCCCTTACCTTCTCGCCGACGATGTCGCCGATGCCTCCGAGCTTCTTGTGGCCATAGGCGTCGGTGCTTTCGCTTTCGAAGACCATTTCTCCGCCCTCAAACATGGCCCCCTCTGAAACCAAGACGATGGAGTAGCGGCTGGGATTTTTGCGGCGGTCGTCAACCAGCAGCTCAGTGAGCTGCTCGATATTGAATTTGTATTCGGGGATGACGCAGCGATTGGCGGCGCCGGCCATGGTGGGAAGCATGGCGGTGAAGCCTGCATAGCGTCCGAAGACTTCGAGGACCATGAAACGCTCGTGGGAGCCGGCGGAAGTGCGGAGGCTGTTGACCATCTGAATGGTGCGCGTGACGCAGGTGCTGAAGCCGATGCAGTAGTCAGTGCCGGGGACGTCGTTGTCCATCGTTTTCGGAATGCCGATAACTTTGAAGCCTTCCCTATGGAGACGAACGCCGTAGCTCAGAGTGTCATCACCGCCGATGGGGATGAGCGTATCAATGCCGAGCCAGGCGAGATTCTTGAGGATTTCGGGAGTGAGGTCGTTTTTCTCGGAGGTGAACTTGTCCTTGAGATGCGGCGGGACGCTGGACTTGGCCACCCGGCCGGGATTGGTACGGGAAGAATGGAGAAAGGTGCCGCCGGTGCGGCCGGCGCGATCAACGGTCTCTTCGTCGAGAAGGAAGAAGTTGTCGGAGTTGTCGTAGTCCTTCGCGCGGACCATGTCCACGAGGCCGGCCCAGCCGTGGCGAATGCCGATGACCTGGTAGCCTTCGCGAATGGCGCGAAGAGTGACGCCGCGGATGGCGGGATTGAGACCGGGAACGTCGCCGCCTCCGGTGAGGATGCCGATGACGCCTTTCTTGGTGTTGATGTTAGCCATAACTCTAGCATCGCCCCTTCGTAAGATGTCGAACAGGAAATTATCCTCTTCGGAGGAGTTTTTAGGAAGAGTGAAGGCGGGATGCGACTAAGCAGAAAAAAGCAGGGACGCCCGCTGCGGCGGGCGCCCCTACAAGTAAAGGCCCTGTGACTGTGGCTATTGTGCGTTGAGCTGGGGCGCGGAGGCTACCGACACGTGTTCGGTGGAATCCTGGATGGTGAGCCGGTCGGTGCGCATTTTGTCCCACTCGAGCAACGTCAGACCATAGGAAGCGAACAGGCGCCGAATGCGGGCGGAGTCCCAGCGCAGAACTTTTTCGAGCACGGGGACGAGGACGCTCATGGCGTTATCGCTGAGCACGGTGCGCTTGGCGACGCGCGTGATGAACTTGGCTTCGCTCACCGCGATGGTGAGGCCGTCGTACTGATTGAGGTGCATCATGACCGGCAGATCGGAGCTGCCGTCACCCATATAGATGATTTGGTCGTGGCTGATCCCGAGGTTCGCGCGGAGCTCCTCAAGCACGGTGATCTTGCCCCAGCCGGCGGAGGCGCGAATGATGGAGTCAACTTCCCCGGTGGCTTCGTTGTAACGGAAGCGTGTGCCGAAGATGTGATCCGGTGGAACGATGCCTTCGAGCGCTGATTGGATGATCTCCTGCGGCGCCGCGGAGATGACGTTGAAATGGAACTTGTAACCATCGGCAAGATTGTCAAGCGCGCGCGCGAAGAGCGCGACGTCGTGCTTCAGGCGGATGCGCTTGCCGGTTTCGACGAGGTGCTCGCGGCGGACCTTGCGGAAGTCCGGGTCATGAAGAATGAGATAGCTAAGTTCCGCGCCCTGCTGGACGAGGTTCATCTCGGAAAGACCTTTCACCTTGTCATCGAAGCTGTGAAAGCCGATCAATTCGCTGAGAACGACTCCCGAGTCGTTGAAGCTGAGCGTCTGGTCAAAATCGCTGGCCAGTAGAAATTGTTTAGTCATGTACTAGAACTCCTATGTTGCCTTTCTTAGTGAGCCCGCTCTGGGAAGCCTCCTCACCCTCTCCTGATACACCTTAACTGCATTCCCCCGGCACTGCCCCACGAATTATTTTGATGGGTGCTATGCGTTAAAGATGTGAACGATTCATTATACCTTGATTAGATGCGAGCTGTCTATAAACGGTTAAAAGGAAAGGAGATGAGTGCTCCAGACGGCAATGGAATGACGCAAATTCAGTGCGTTGAATGGGATAGCGGGGGCGAAGAAAAAGAGAAAAAGGACGGGAATTGGATAGAGGGACGCCCGATTGGACCATGCTTTGAATGGGCTGTCGCTGATTTCTCGAGTCGAGCGTGAAGAGGCCAATGTTGATTTGCGGAGGCGGAGGCGGGGGCACAGTGGGCGGGAAAGTGAAATTGATGCGGCCGATGTTGCGGTACTGATTTTCGAGGCCGGCGTAGATGGCGTAGGTGGCGTCGTCGACCTGGATGCCGTTCACTTCGTCACCGACGGCGTGGATCAGGACGACTACGTGACGAGCGGCGGAACGAAAGGATTCGAGGCGCCAACGAATATCCGAGCGGATCAAATCCTGGATCAAGGTGTGCGGCTGCCGTATTTCAAATTTCCGAGAAATCCCACCAACTAATTTTGACAATCACCCGCGGCGCGCGGATTTTTTGCTCTTGGAAATTTTTGTGAGCGCGCGTGTATAGGATTTGACAGTTTCAGGAACCGCTTCGCTGTAAACAAACTGGCCTTCGCGGCGGCAGGCGATCAGTCCGGCTTCGCTCAGAATTTTCAAGTGATGCGAAACGGTCGCCGGCGTGACGCCGCGCATCGAAACGATCTCGCCACAGTTCATCTGCTCTTTCACGGAGATAGCTTCAAAAATCCTGAGGCGGGTCTGGTCGGCCAATGCTTTTGATATTTTTTCAATCCGGGAGCGGTCCATGGGTCTTCCCGTAGTGTAAAGGACTTGAGTTCCCCTTCGCCACCAGGATTCGCGGGCCGGGAGATACCCCTAAAAAAGACGCAACCGATTACTTCGATACTCATCTAAATATCGAAATTCAGAAAGCCGGGGAAGCGGCATAGGATTCACAGCTGTGGAAAGGCTTTCCGAACCACGCAGACAAGGACAGGAGACAACCATGAAGAGACTCGAAGGAAAAGTAGCGGTTGTGACCGGCGGCAACAGCGGTATTGGGCTGGCGACGGCAAAGCGTTTGCAGGAAGAAGGGGCGCGGGTGGCCATCGCCGGCCGAAGCAAAAAGACGCTGGACGAGGCGGTGAAGACCATCGGCAATGGCGTGCTAGCGGTGCAGGCGGACGTGGCCAAGCTCACGGAGGTGGACAAGCTGTATGCGGAGGTTTCGAAAAAGTTGGGCAAGATTGATGTGCTGTTCGTGAACGCGGGAGTCGCGAAGTTCGCGCCACTTGCCGAGACCTCCGAAAGTCTGTACGACGAGCAGTTTGACATCAACATCAAGGGAGCGTACTTCACGATCCAGAAAGCGATTCCGTTGCTGAATGACGGCGCGTCAATCATCTTGAACACCAGCGTGGCAGACCGCAAAGGCACGGCGGGTACGAGTGCGTATTCGGCAACCAAGGCAGCACTGCGATCTCTGGCGCGAACGGCGGCGGCGGAACTAGCCGGGCGCGGCATCCGCGTGAACACGGTTGCGCCCGGGCCGATCGTTACGCCGATCTTTGGAAGGACCGGGCTTCCGAAAGAAGCCATTGATGAATTCGCGAAAGAAGTGGTTGCGAAGGTTCCGATGAAGCGGTTTGGCCAGCCTGAGGAAGTGGCCAGTGCTGTGGCGTTCCTGGCGTCGCAAGACGCGTCGTATATCACCGGCGTGGAGCTCAATGTGGACGGCGGCATGGGGCAGATCTGAACGCCGGTTACCAAGTGGAACGAGAGAGGCGGGGAAATCCGCCTCTTTTTGTTTTTCTGGACGCGTATCACTTGGCGCCGCCGGAGGGATCTGGGGACGTGGCCGTGTTCACGTCGATGAACCACTTGTGAGCAGTGTCATTGGGCGCGTAACAGTTGCCGTCTTTGTGATATTTGGCCGGGCAATGCGCGGTGAATTCTTTCCGACGAGGGGATTGTGCGAATTGCCAGACGGCGATGCACGTCTCGCACAACTCTTTCCCGCTGACCGAGGGCGACGGAGGGTTCTCCGGAAAGGTGCATCCCGGTGATGGAGGGCACATGTCGTTATAGGCCCAGATGGAAAACTCTCGCGATCTCGGTGCGAAATCATTCAGGATATCCTCGCAAGCTGTAATCGTCTTGCCATTGCCTTCCTTTACGGCAATTCCAGAGCAATAGAAGCCACCTCGGAAATAGAATGGGCTCACGTGCCACAGCCATTGAATGATGTATCTATGATACTTGGGCGAAAGCCGGCCGCCTTCCTCGATATCCAGGTAGATGATCGTTTGCGGCGTGAATCCTTCGCGTTGTGCGGCTTCGACAGTTGCCTGCGCATCCTCTTCACCTTTAGCTGCGGCGTCATCGATGCTGTTCAAATCATTTTCTTCTCTGCCGCGAAACAGCACGATGAATCCGAATCCGTGTTTGCGCAGAAGTTCGCGTTTGCCAGACCAGGTGTTCGTTTTCTCGCCCGGCGGCGGGCTGAGCCAGTAGCTTGCGAACGAGAATGTTTTGCGCAGAATTGGCAACGCCTCGTCACCGGGATAAATGTTGCGGTCGAAACCAAGGTAGAAACGTGCAGCGTCAGCGCGTGGCCTGGGTGTGGGTGCGGCGATGAGCAGAGCAACGAGAAGAAGGGCGACGATGCGCATGGAAGAAGAAACGAAATTAACACGCCAGACGGAGCTTCAACAAGAAAGAGTGGTGCCCGGGGTGGGAGTCGAACCCACATGAGGAAAAATCCCCGGAGGATTTTAAGTCCTCAGCGTCTGCCATTCCGCCACCCGGGCACGGGCACTACAAACTTAACGAATCGAAAGACTTAGTGCAACACCGCCGCTTGAGTTGCTGGCTGCTCAAAGGCTCTGGTGTCGGTAGTGGTGTCGGTTGGAGTCTCTGTAGGCGCGTCCAACCGCTCTACGGCGGCCAGCGTGTGCTTCGGTGCCAAGTGAGAGTATCGCACGGTCATTACAATGGTTTTGTGGCCGAGAAGCTCTTGCACCGTGCGAATATCCACTCCTGCCATAACGAGGCGACTAGCGAACGTGTGTCGCAGACAGTGCCAGCTAAAACTCGCGACCTTCGCCCCCTTGAGGGCAGTCTCAAACCAGCGCCGAGGCTCTCTTGCGCCCCCGCAGGCGAGTTCCGAGGCTGGATAC
>WNFB01005272.1_pt1 | contig 11542 bp, 10 predicted proteins | sample 5400501 | NCBI WGS metagenome assembly WNFB01 (sample SAMN13153341, study PRJNA577476) | soil metagenome | isolation source: 200 cm saprolite under Douglas fir tree site 2 hole 1 | place: USA:California | collected 2015-04-18 | reverse complement strand
AGCGGGGCCTCGGCCAGCTCACCGCCGCCCTGCTCGACCAGGAAACCAGTAGCACCGTAGGGCCATTCCAGTGGTGCCGCGGCCAGTCCTGGCACTCTCAGCGCGCCATCGCCGACGTGGGCAGCTACCCCCGGGCGGCGCGGGCCGCCCCGCGGCCGCACTCAGCGGGCGGCAAGCAACCCGGTTGGCTGCCGCACCGCCCAGATAACCCGGCCTGCCGGATGAACTCCGCATCTCTACTATCCGTGTTAGTAGGTAGTCGACATCACCAGGAGCTAATCATGCGACACCCAAGAATCATCATCGCCGGCATCGGCCTCGCCGCCGTGGCCGCCGCCGGCGGCATCACGGCCGCCTCGGCAAGCGGCTCGCCCGCCAGCAGCCCACCTCCCGCGGCCAGCGCGCCCTCCGCCGGCCCGGGCGCCTCGGCGGCGACGGTGCGCACCGGGCCGGCGACCGTCGCCGGCCAGACCGAGACCATCCTGGTCAGCGCCCATGGCCTGCCGCTGTACTTCTACCGGCCCGACACCGCCACCAGGTCGCTGGTCACCGGCGGGCTGGCCAGGCTGTGGCCGCCGCTAACGTCGGCCGCGCCCACCGCCGCCGGAGTCAGCGGCAAGCTCACCGTGCTCAGCGACGCGAACGGCGACCAGGTGGCCTATAACGGCCACCTGCTGTACACCTTCGCCAGCGACCACCCCGGCCAGGTCACCGGCCAGGGCTTCCAGAACTTCTTCGTGGCCACTCCCGGCCTCACCCCGATAGCCGGCTCGCCCGCCGGCGCGGTCCCGGCCGCGCCGCCCGGCAGCAGTCTCGGCTACTGAGAAAGCCAAGCACCCCTGACGGCCACGCTCAGCCCCGGCCACCCCCATCACCACGTAAACCCGCCCGGCAGCACCCGCGCCCGCGGGGACGCCAGGCCACGAGCCGCCCAGGAAGCAGCACAGAAGGAGGATGGCCGAGATGACCGACGGACACCCGCGCCCGCAGCAGCCTTCGGGAGGAGCTGCGGGGAGAAAGGAGCGGCCGGTCCTGCCGACCGGCGCGCTCTGGCGCGGCAGCCGGCTGGCCGTGCTGCCGCTGCGGCACGCCGCGCGCACGGCCGCTGCCGCCAGCCGCCTGTCCCGAGCGGCTACCGACCAGGTCGCTGCCCGCACCGCCGAGCAGCTGTTCGCCACCCTGGGCGAGCTCAAGGGCGGCGCAGCGAAGCTGGGGCAGGCGATGTCGGTGTTCGAGGCGGCGATGCCCGAGGAGGTCGCGGCGCCCTACCGGTCGGCGCTGCGAAGGCTCACTGACGCGGCGCCGGCCATGCCGGCCGAGGTCGCCCGCCGGATAGTCACGGCCGACCTCGCCGCTGCCTACGGGCCGGGCTGGCGCGAGCGGCTGGTGGAATTCGGCGATACGCCTGCAGCGGCGGCATCGATCGGCCAGGTGCACCGCGGACGATGGCGCAACGACGCTGGCCGGATCGTCGATGTCGCGGTGAAGGTGCAGTACCCCGGTGTGGGCAAGGCGCTGCGCTCGGACCTTCGCCAGGCCCGGCTGCTGGCGCGGGTGATGGCCCGGCTCACCCGGCTGAACGTGTCCGGCCTGGCGGACGAGCTCGCCGCGCGGATCGTCGAGGAACTGGATTATGTGCGCGAGGGGCGCGTCCAGACGCAGGTCGCTGCCGCGTTCACGCCCGGCATCCCGGCGGCACTCGCCGTGGCCCGCGCCGCGGGGGTGCACGAGCCGCCGGGCCGGACCAGCGTCACGGTCCCGGCCGTGTACGCCGCGACACCACGGGTGCTCGTCACTGGCTGGCTGGAGGGGGCGAGCCTTTCCACGCTGCTGGACGGGCGCACCGACCTGCTTCCGGCGGGCTGGCGCGAGCTCGACGGCAGCGACGCGGCGGACCTGGCCGCGCGGCTGCTCTCGCACGCCATCTACGCGCCGGCGGCGTGCACCGGCTGGATGCACGCCGACCTGCACCCGGGCAACTTCCTGCTGCTCCCCGGCGGCAGGCTCGGCATGCTGGACTTCGGCGCGGTCGCCGCCACGCCCGGCGGCATTCCGGCACCGTTCGGGCAGCTCGCCGCCGCGGTGCTCGCCGGGGACGGGCCGGAGGCGATGCGGCTGGCCCGGCAGGTCGGCGCGCTCGCCCCGGACGCCGGGTTCGATCCAGGACTGATCATCGAGCTGCTGCACCCCATGGTCGCCACCGCGGCCGCCGGCAGCTTCACCTACTCCCGGCCCTGGCTACGCGGCCTCATGGCCCACCTCACCGCGCCGCGCTTTGCCCCCGCGGTGCGCAAGCTGACGCCGCCCCCCGAGTACGCCCTCGTCTGGCGGGCGACGCTCTCGGCCGCCGGGCTTTTCGCGCAGCTGGGCGCGACAGTCCCGACCCGCGGGTTTCACCTGGCCTACTCCCCCGGGTTCCGCGATGGCATCGCGCCCGGCCCGGTCGCGGCCGACGCGCCAGCGTCCCCGCACCAGCTGACTAGCGCCCGCCCCAGGGCTCGCGCACGGGCCACCGCAGGCCAGATCTGGTAGGCCGGAGCCGAATGCCCGTGGTCTCCGGCCGGACCAGCGGCGTGCGGTGAACAATCCCCCCGCCGCCTCCGTGTTGGCGGATATGCGCACCCACACAAGACGGCAAGCCCGACGCGCCGATGGCCGGGAGGACGACATCACGAACACCCCGGGTGAACGCCGCCGCTGGCGGCCGCGCCGCCGCAGGGACCGCAGCCCGGCCCGCCGCACGTCGGCGGCGGGCACCGAAGGCGGCCAGACCGCAGCCGGCGCCATGCAGCTGGCGATCGGGCTTCTCACCGCGAGCCTCGACTCACCCGAACTGGAGGCGTGGGCCGTGTGGGCCCTGATTCCCGAGGACCCAGCGGCCCTGGGTGACTTCCTCGCAGGCCTGCACGCCGTCTCGCAGCTGCTGCTCAAGCAGCTACACGAGGCAACGGGACAGCAGCCGGCAGACACGCTGCAAAGACTTGCGATCTTGGCCGAGACCCTGTGAGCGACACCCTTCGCCGGGTAAACACCGCCGCCTGCCCCGCATGCCGAGGTCGCGCGCGGGGTTGTCGAAGCGGTCCCTGACGTCCTCCACGTTGTGCGGAACCTCTGGCCATAACAGGACTTGCGCCGGTGGTCACGCGCGCGGCCGAAAACGCCTCAACCGCGCGGGTGCGTGTCCACCGGACATGCGCTTGACCTGCGGGCTTCCTAGGGACACGATGGTCACGCAAGCGGGGAGAGGTGAGGGGGAACCAGCATGACGACCTACGTGTCCTTGATCAACTGGACCGAGCAGGGCATCAAGAACTTCCGTAATAGCACTCAACGCGCCCAGGACTTCTCCAGGCTCGTCGAGAGCGCCGGCGGCAGGGTCCGTGAACTGCTCTGGACCGTCGGTGAGTACGACATTGTCTGCATCGCAGAGTTCCCGGACGATGAGGCGGGGGTAGCGGCATTGCTCCAAGTCGGCTCGGCTGGAAACATCCGTTCCAACACGATGCGGGCCTTCGACGCGCAAGAGATGGCCGGCATCATTCGCCGAACCGGCTGAGCCGAACCGGCTGAGGAGTCGCGCCACCAGCCGTGCCATGGTCCTCACCCCCGGCCACGACGGCCGTCTCGTCGCCGACGCGGCCGCCGAGTGGGCCCGCTCCCACGGCCAGCCGTTCAGCCTCACCCTCACCGGACCGGCCGGCGGCCAGTGGCGCAAAGGGAACAACGGCGAGCACCTCGAACTCGACGCGCTCGAATTCTGCTGGACCCTGGCCGGCCGGGCACCCGGTGCCGGGCTGCTGGCCACCAGAGTCCCCTTCTGATCGCCACCGGCTGGATACTGACGTCTTCACCTGCATCCCGTCGCGGTGCAGGACGTCTCGGAGTTCGGGCAGCGCCGTGCCAGAGGTCTTTCAGCCGGAACTGCGCTGGGTCCTGATCGAGCCGATGATGACGCCGATCCCGAGCGCGCCGGCCGGCACAAGGGTGACAAGTGCGGGCAGCTGGTACCTCCAGGAAAACTCGAACAGGTCGGATACCAATGTCACGGACAGTGCTGAGGTGAAGAACAGCAGGCACGCCAGGGCGAGCTGGCGGGTCCCAGGGTCCGCCCGCCGGCGCAGCAGGGCAGCTGAGCCGGCCAGGCCGGCCAGAGTGAATACTGCCAGCAGCGGGCCGGGGGTGTAGCCACCGCCGAGCTGGTAGGAGCGCAGGAATGCAGCGACGGGCCGCCAGACGGCAGGCATGCCGCCGCCGAAACGGTCGAACGCGGTCTTGACGGTCTGCATCGAGGCATGCGGCGGGTAGAACGGGAACGTCGGCTGGAATTGCCAGCGGGAGATGGGCGTGTCGCCCGGGCTGCCAGTGCGGGTCAACGCGAAAAGCTTCAGCACGTCGCGGGAATAAGCAGCGAGCACTCGCAGCGGCTGCTGGGTCAGCACCGCAGCGTTGAAGTCGGAGATCAGTTTGTCAGCGTCAGCACGCGGCAGGCCCGAGTAGTAAGGCCGTATCGGGGAGCCCGCGCCGTACTCGAGCCAGTCGGGCCCCAAGGCCTGCTGTGCTTTAGCCGGGCACATTCCCCGCTCGGCAGGCGGCAGCCTGATGGTCGCGCAGTCTACTGCTGCCGCCGTCCTTCCGTAGAAGGATGTGGCTCCCGTGTGCGACAGGAAAAAGTCTCCGGTGAGCAGGTAGGAGCCGGTGCAGTAGGCCAGGATGGGCACGGCGCAGGCCGCGCACAGGGCAGCTGCGGTGCCGACGGCATGCCGCCGGCCGCCGCCGGCCACGAGCAGGTAGATCACCGCGGGCAGGATCAGGGCTTCGCCTACCTGGGCGACGGTGGCCGAGGTTCCCAGCACGATGCCGGCCGCGACGGCGCGCCGCCAGCTGGTCCTCGGCCGCCAGAGCAGGATGGCAAGGCCGGCCACGATCAGGGCCTCGAACCAGGTGTCCGGCATGATCGTCTGCTCTATCTGCAGCTGGTAGGCGTCCAGCAGGACCGGCGCGATGGCCAGCGCGGCCAGCCAACGAGGCGCGCCGCGCCGCAGCAGCAGCAGGTAGATGACCACGGCCATCGCCAGGCCAAGCAGATGCTGGATGGCGACGACTGCGTCGAAGTTGGCCACCTGCAGGATCGCCCGCAGCGGCCCCTTGTAGCCGACAGGATCCATGCCTGCGGCGTTGTACAGGTACCTCGTTGTGTCAATGTAGAACAGTGCGGGCCGGTAGGCGAGCTGGGCGAGCGCCCGGAGCACTAGGCCGGCAGCCAGCAGCGCGGCGGCCGGCCAGTGCCGCCGCAGGGCGGCGGCCTTTGCCGAATGCCAACGGGCTGTCTGGCCGTGCAGGGCCTGCCTGGCCTGGCGGTCCACATCTGCGGGCTTCGCCTGGCTGTTCCGGAGCATGGCAGTCACCGGGGGGGCGCGGTCAGCAGGCGCGCCCGCTCACGGGGTCGCGCGGCTCCGTGCTCGCTCATCCGCCTGGTCGAGGAGCCAGCAGCGCACGGGCCACGCCGGTAGCGGCTCACGTCGGTCTTGCGCACCCAAAACCTGTTATGCCGTCGCATGCACCGAACTCTCGAGGCCGGGTATCCGGCGCCTGCGTTCGCCCATGATTCTGAAGTATTCCACGATCTCACCATGGTCCCCGAACAAGCTGCCCGCCGCTGGAATTGCAGAGGACGAGGAAGACCGTGACAATCGCTAGCCATCGGGTCATCCGGTTGCGCGGAACTTGGGTCAGCGCGGCCCATGCGATCGCGGTGTACCACGCAAATACCCAAGGGGCCACGAGGACCCAGGCGAATGTCAGAGCGAATGGCGCTACGACTTCGCGCGGCTGATCTGAAGAGATCCGCCGATAGATGAACCATGCGACCACGACCATCGCGATCGGCCAAAGAAAGCTGATGACCGTCGCCATGGTGGTCTTATCGACGCCTAGCGCCTCTCCGGACATCTGGAAGAGCCGCCATGGCGATGGCAGTGTGACCCACTTCGACCCACCGAAGAGCGGCTTCAGCGCATCAAGCCCGTAGAAACTGTATTGCAGGGCGACCGTCACCAGTGACACCACCGCGATCCGGCTGGTGCGCATCCACTCGTGTCGTCGAAGCAGCGGCCACGCGAGTCCGATCCCGATAAGCACCGCGTTGGCCTTTACCCCGCAGGCGAGGCCGATCAATATGCCGATCAGTACGTCGCCCGACATACCCGAGACGCGACGCGCCACTTGGATCGAGCAGATCGCCGCTGCCGCCACGAACGTGTCGAGATGACCGCCGCCCACCAGCTGCTGAATGAGGACGGGGTTCGCCGTCCAGAACAGCGTCGCCCGCACAGGATCGTCAGAGGTCTTGAGGAGCAGCAATCCGACGCCGATGAACACGATACCGTTGAGGATCATCAAGACCCAGATGGTGGTGGCGACATTCGCGCCGCCGATCGATGCCGCGAATCTCTGGACCACGGTGGCGAAGGGGCCGTATACGGACGCTTGGCTCTTCCACACCGCACCGACGACATTGGTATATGCGGAGTGACGCCCGAGCCACAGAACCGGGTTGGTCGTATACGGATTCCCGCCCTGCGACGTTATGCGACCATATGCCGCATAGCTCGCGGTATCCGATGAGCCAACCGGGGTGAGGCTGACCATGACCGCGACGACGGCCGCACTTACCACTAGCAGGAGACGCGGGTCGGGGCGCCACCCCTGGCTATGCGCCCACAGCATCCCGGCGAGCCCCAGGCAGGCGAGGATGGTTCCCGCATAAAGCATCGCCGTCGCGATGATGCCCTGGTGGCTCAGCGACGGCAGGAGGTACGACAGGGGCAGCCTGATGGGCAACGTCTCGGCGTTCGGCGCTGTCGCCCCGACGAGCATTCCCAGCAGCAGACCGACTCCGGACACGGTGATAGCGATCTTGGGGTCGGAGAGCCTGCTCCAGGCGAGCGTGCGGATCACCCTGCTCATGAGCCGCTCGATCGGACCGGTCGGATCGTGCCCTTCGACGGGACCATACGTCCTGGACCGGCCGGCCGGCCCGGCCGATCCGGGCGGGTCAGCCGGCCGGCTGGACACCTGTGTCACCTGGGCCATACCTCCATTAGCGGACCTGCGCGGCCACTGTCGGCGCAGGTATCGCCGCGCCGCCCGGGCCTGGGCTCCCGGATGCCTCTATTACTTCTCGGCTGGCCCCTGCTTACACGTCTTCGCCCAGCGTAAGCGGCACCGGAAGGCTCCATGCGACATTCGCCTGAATCGTGCCAGCGAGTCCCGAACCTCAGGAACCGGTGCCGCCGGCGGCGGCGCCGTCACCATGGAACTGTCAACGGGTCATCGCCTGCTTGACGAGCATGCGCCCGAAGTCCCACATCAGGCCCGTGCCCCGGTGCGCTTCATCCATCACAGCGGCGAAGGCGTCGCAAAACAGCGTTACCTCCGCGTCTCCTATCGTCAGCGGCGGCAGTAGCTTGATCACCTCCATGTGATCGCCGGCCACCTGGGTGAGGATGTGGTGTCGCTGAAACAGCGTGACGACCACCATCTGCGCAAACAGCCCGTGCCTGGCCGCTTGCAGCATGTTCCAGCCGGTCCGGAGCTTCACTGAGCGAGGCTTGCCGAACTCCAATCCGACCATCAGCCCGCGTCCTCGCACGTCGGCGAGCAGTTCGTACTCCCCGGCCATGTCCTTGAGTGCGTCCTGCAGCGCCTTCCCGGTCCGCTCAGCGCTGCTAACAAGCTGCTCGTCCTCGATGACCGCGAGCGAGGCCAGGCCGGCGGCCATGGCCGACGCATTGGCGCCGAACGTCGAGTCATGCACGAGCACCCGGTCCATGGAAGAATAGACCTTCTCGAAGATCCAGCCCCTGGCCAGCGTGGCACCCACCGGGACGAACCCGCCCGACAATGCCTTCGCGACGGTGATGATGTCCGGCACGACATCCTCATGCTGGTAGCCGAAGAACCGCCCGGTTCGCCCAAGGCCTGTCTGCACCTCATCGCATATGAGCAGCGCCCCATGGTCGTGCAGCAGCGTCTGGGCGGCGGTCAGGAACCCCGGCGGTGCCACATGGACGCCCTTGCCCTGGACCGGCTCGACGATGAGCGCCGCGACATCTCCCTTGCGAAGTTCGGCTTCCAGCGCGTGAAGACTCCCGAACGCGATGCCGGTGTCGGCCAGGAGCGGGTCGAAGCCGCGCCGGAACTCGGCCGAGCCGTTCACCGACAACGAGCCGACCGTGAGACCGTGGTAGGCACGGTCGCAGTAGACCACCCGCGGCCGGCCTGTCGCATATCTGGCGAACTTCAGCGCCGCCTCCACCGCCTCGGTGCCGCTGTTGCAGAAATACACCCGGTCCAGTCCCGGTGCCTTGGCCAGCAGTTGCTCGGCAAGCAGGCCGGGCAGCAGAGCACAGTCGAATTGGGCCATGTCCGCGAGTCCGCTGTCGAGTACGTCGTTCAGCGCCCTGCGGACCACCGGATGATTGCGGCCCACGGCAAAGACGCCGAAACCGCTCAGGTAGTCGGCGTAGCGGCTGCCGTCGCGGTCGTAGAGGTAGCAACCTTGCCCCTGCTCATAGACCCTGTCGAAGCCGATGGCATGCAACATGCGCGGCAGCTGGGGATTCAGGTGGCGGGCATGCAGTTCGTATCCCTGATCACGCCGAGCGGCGAGGAGACCTGGCAAGTCGAATCCCATCACAGTAGTCTCGCGGTCGCGGCTGCCCTCTGGACGGCCGATCTTGATAATGGTGGCGATCTCAAACGGGCGGCAAGCGTGGCAGTCGCGCGGCGGCTGGTAGCCGGCCGGACGGCGGTGCTCGAAGTGCCGGCGAGCTGTCGGCGCTGGCACGGGGTATTGCCACCGGCCAGGGCCGCGGGCGTTCTGCCGCGGCTTCGGCTGTAGTCGCCGGCGGGTTCGGCAATGATGGAAGGCATGTTCTCGGGTGGGACGCATCTGCCCGACGTCGCTTCGTGGGCGCGCCAGTGGCCTGGAGATCGTGCTGCTCGTGACAGGGGCGATCCTGCTGACGCGGCCGGCGATCTGGCTTGGCGGGATCACGGGCCGGATCGACGCCAACGCGCGGGAGACCGACGCGCTGTGACCAATCTCACACGGGACTGGGCGCGTGCCGTGGTGGACGTGCCGGTGCCTACTGCGGTGCACGTCAACCGGGTGAGCGACCCGCTGTCGGTGATCGGGCAGGAGGCCACCTTGGTGCGCTACGTGCGGTCCAGGCCGCCATCGCCGACAACCGCCGGCGTCACCCCGGCGACGGAGCAGCCCTCAACCTCGCCCGGGCCCGTGCCCACAAGGTCGCTGCGACGAGTTTCGGAGCGGTACAGGCAACCTGCGGGTCGTGGTCCGTGTCGACGGCGGCGACTCGGTGAACGGCTGATCAGTCGCCTAAGGTCTCATGGCGCAGCGCGACCGCTGGCGCCCGACCGGTGCTGTCACGACTGGACGGCGGGTAGTCGCGAGCAGCGCCGCACGGCACCCGGCACCTCTTAACCAGCGGAAGGTACAGCCATCATGCCGCTGAAGATCATGACCTCTGGATATGCCGAGTCCCGCAGGGATGGGGGCCGGCTGAAACGCGACCTTGTCGCGTGACGAGGTCCCGGGTGAGTACATCCAGGGCCTGCTGGAGATCCCGGGTGAGTACATCCAGGGCCTGCTGGAGGTGCCGGGTGAGTACATCCAGGGCCTGCTGGAGGTGCCGGGTGAGTACATCCAGGGCCTGCTGGAGGTCCCGGGTGAGTACATCCAGGGCCTACTGTGGGTAGTGCAGGAGGTCATCGAGTCAGCGCCCGCCGAGAGAGCGAGGCTATCCGCTGGCTGATGTGCGCTCGCATGGACATGGCCAGCGCTGCCGTGCCCCGGCGATGCCGGTGCTGCGGCGCCGAGGCTGGCTAACACCAGAGCTGGAACGAGAATACCTTGCGCCGCCCGGGCGCGAGCCGTCCCCGTCGAGGGTTCACGGCGAGCGCTGGCCAGCGATCTGCCGGTCGGCTTGACATGCCATAACGCTCTATGAGTCTCCATCGAAGGTCCCCTCATCGGTAACTTAGATATCAGACCCGCCAAGAGTGAGAAACTACACCACGATCCATCTCGGGATATGACATTTGGATCGATCCGGGCGGCATCCTGCCAGGCGTGGGTTGGCACCCGCTGCGGCGCGCGGGGAGAGCCGGTGCCGCTCGCGCCGCAGCGACCACTGCAGTCCGTTTCTGTGGGTGGGACGGCAAGCATTTCCAGGAGGCCGGAGCTGATCGCCGGGCCGGCGCAAATGCCGTGGAGAAGTGGATGATTGGCGTCCTGGGTCAGGGCGCGCAGGCCGGTAGAGACCCCGGAAGTGTTATACGGAGAGTGATGGCTTTCGGGCGGGCGCGTGTGGCGGCCCGCTGTCGCTCCGGGGAGGCGGCCGGTTCCGCTGGGCCGGCGCGGGCGGTGATGCCGCGGGGCGCGTCCGGGAAGCCCTGGCGGGCTCTGGTCGTGGTCGCGTACGTGGCCGCATCGACGGTCAACCGGAAGGTGCCCGCGTTCTACCGGCACCGGGTGCCTCTTCTACCGGGAGCCTCCCCAATCCCTGTAACCACGAGCATCCCGCCGGTCGTGTCGCGCCACGCCAGCCCGCACCGCATCGGCTATCACTCACCATTACCAGGCGTCTTCAGTCCCAGCCGCCACGCGAATACTCTTCTCTACGGCATTGGGGCGCCGGCGGGCGCGGCGGCATCGTGAAACCTGCGCGCAAATGGCGCCACCTGCGGACCGACAGAGCATGATCATTTCTCCGTTCCTGCTAGTTCTCCCGGGATTCGCGTGAGAACTGCCCATAACGGGGTATTTACGAAGCGGAACGTTTCTGTACATCCCTTTCGGACGCGAGCCGCGAGCGTGTCCGCAGGCGGTGGAAGATGCAAGGCGATCATGGAATTCCGGGTCCTCGGGCCGATTGAGCTGTGGTCGGCTGGGCAGCAAGGTGATCTTGGGCCGACCAGGGCGCGCTGCGTCCTGGCGATCCTCTTGTTAACGCCGCGCACAATAGTGCCGGCTGAGGCTCTCATTGACCGGCTGTGGGATACGCGGCCTCCGCCCAAGGCCCGGGAGAGTCTCTCGGTCTACATCGCAAGGCTCCGGGCGTCGCTCCGGCAGACCCTTGGCGATAGCGTCCGGCTGGCGGGGCGCGCCAGAGGCTACGTGCTCGACGTCGATCCTGAGGCGGTCGACTTGTATCAGTTCCGCCGTTTGCGCCGGCAAGCGGATGCACTGACCGCAAGCGGCGACTACGATCATGCGGCCCTGCTGCTGCGCGAGGCGGACGGGCTCTGGCGCGGCCAGGCGCTGGCTGGGATCCGCGGCGACTGGGTGGCGCGGATGCGTGACAGCCTCGAAGAGGAGCGTCGGGCGGCCATCCTGGAGCGCGTCGAGTGTGAGCTGGAGCTTGGCCGGCATGCCGATCTGGTAGGTGAGCTTCGCCACCTGCTGGCTCAGTACCCGCTGGACGAGACATTCATCGCCCACCAGATGACGGCCCTT
>WNFB01005271.1_pt1 | contig 11542 bp, 12 predicted proteins | sample 5400501 | NCBI WGS metagenome assembly WNFB01 (sample SAMN13153341, study PRJNA577476) | soil metagenome | isolation source: 200 cm saprolite under Douglas fir tree site 2 hole 1 | place: USA:California | collected 2015-04-18 | reverse complement strand
TCCACCCCAGGGTCGCGGCCGAGAAGATGATGTTGGAAATCACGTTAAAGCGCCACAGACCCATCCAGACATTTTCGAATTCCGGCGTCATCGAGTCCAAGCCGTGTGAGAAACCAAAGATGCGCTGATACACGACCTCGGCTCCCACCGCCGCCAACATGGTGAACCAGCCGATCTTGAGGGGCCTCGAATCGTACCATAGCGACATATCATACCCGCGGTCGCTACCTCCGAACGTTGTACTCGCCATACTCTGACCTCCTTTATTATGTAATTAAGAACCAGTTTGAGTAATTGAGACCCACCGCTTATTTTATTCCGGAGAAAAATTCTCCGGCAAAACATGGCCGCCGTGTACCTGCGTGGCGGGAGATTAGCGGATACGGTTTCTCGATGTCAAGCAGAATATCCAACGTGTAAACCCGATGCTCCTTGCAAAATACGTGCAAAGAAAGTATGCACTTAACTCCAGTTCACCCCCTACACTTTAGTAGCAGAAGGGCTATGCACTTAACTCCAGTTCCCACCTAATATATTAGGTGGGAACTGCGAGCAGCCTGGAGTAGTGGACAGGCTCAACCGCGACAGCTTGCGCCACAAGTCTATAGAACAGCTTCCAGCGGTATCTCGATGTTCGACGGTTGAAGCGAAACGTGAACTCGTCAAGATAGGAGTCCAGTTGCTCACGGGACAGAGCACCCTGATGGGTACCCAACAGCCAGCGTTTGAACAAGGAGGCAACTCGGCGCACACGGGGCAGCAGGGCCGACGCTGTCTTGCTGCTGCCGCTGATTACGCGTGGTCGGTGCTTGAAGCCCTCCTGCTTCAACCCTGCATAGGCCTCCCATCCGTCCGTAATGACCACGGAGCCCGGCTTAACCGCGTGTTTCACGAAGGCGACGAGCGGGCTCGTGGAGGCGGCTGAAATCCGACGTAAGCGGATGCGTCCAATTCCCTTCCCGTCGATCTGCGCGGCGATCGCCACCAGGGCCTTGCTTCTCAGGTGCCGGCGGCCTGCTCCCGCTTCGACGGCCCCCAAATATGTTTCGTCCACTTCAACCTGGCCCCCCAGCCGGTCCCAGCCCGGCCGCACCATTGCGTGCCGCAGCTTCTGCAGCCACAACCACGCCGTTCTGTAACTGCCAAGGCCCAGCAGGCGCTGCAGCCCCAAGGCACTGGGCCTATGCTTCTGATCGGTCATCCACCACATGGCTCGGAACCAGTCCTGCAAAGGAAGTCGGGTTCGATGGAAGATCGTCCCAGCCGTGACCGAGGCTTGGTATCCACAGCGGCGGCACATCAAAAGGCATCGTGTTGTGGTCCAACTACCGCTGGTCGTGCACTGGGGGCAACAGAACCCGGTCGGCCACCGCAGCCGAGCCAGGTAGGCACGGCACGCACCTTCTGTCGCGAAGCGCTGCTCAAACTCGGCGAGGGTCCGCATTTCGTCCTCTACGCTGTGATTCCACTACGCCTGGGGCGTACTGGAGTCAAGTGCATAGTCCATTGCGTGTCAAAAATATACAAGAAGGTGTTGAATGTCAAGCACGGGGGCGTCTCCGCGTGCCAGGCGACATCCGTGCCGGCACAGACCTGACGAGCACCACGCCTTCCCTACTCCTTTGTCCCATCCTTGCGAAGCGGGCTCAAGGGTCCACGTAACTGTTTGGACTTGTGCAGAATGAAGCCATCTGCAGCAAGCTGCGGGGTATTCGGCGAAGGAGAATAAAAGACGCAGCGACCTTGCTACAGTACTGTTTCGATAACCAAGGTATTATCGGTCTGTCACGTCCGGGTTGCCGGGAGACCATAGCCTCCTTTCCTCTCTCCTTATAATACCGTTGAAACGTGCACTCCCAATCCGCGCCGTACCCCTTCTGTTTCCACATGATGTTCAGTGCACATGGTCGTCTGGCGGCGGCCGGATTTCCTTCTCCCGGTTGAGTTGAGCGATCTGCCGCATCAATTCGCCGATGTCTGTCCACCCCGCCCCGTCCACCGCAGGGATCCAGCGCGCCCGCAAATAGCCGTAACGGTCCATTAGGAACTCCATGTGCTTCGGTGATGTCCCCTCGCCGGCCAGATCGGGATTGCTGAGAGTTCTACGGAACAAGGCATAGCTCCGCGCGATCTCCGGCGCACCCTGCGTCGCCACCGGGAAAGGCAGGTCTGCCGTGATCGCCGCCAGATCTTGCGGGCTGGGGTTATTGACGGGCACCGCCAGCACCACCGTATTGCCGCCGCGTAGCGTGGCATAAGCTAGCCGCAGCTGATCGAGCCTCGCGCGCGACTCCGGCCACGAAAACAGGACCAGCAGCACCGTTTTTTGCTGGCGGAAGTCCTTCAAGGTGCCGCTCGCACCGTCATGCGCGGAATAGGAGAAGTTCTGCGGGGCCATGTAGGGCTGATTGGGAGCGACGTAGGGGTTTATGAGGCGCGCCTGATAGCCGCGGGACAGGGCATGGAGAAAGTTCACGACGTCCCAGCGATCCTCTTCCGAGAGTTCGTCGGAAAACTCCGGCATGCCCGTACCGGGAATACCGTAGGTCAGCCAGTGGAAAAAATCCCCTGCGGTATGCAGGGCGGTGTGCGGCTCCGTGAGCAGATCCACCGGTGGCTTAGGCAAGGTCTTGGCCTCAACGCCATTGCCCTTGGCTTGGGGTCCATGGCAGGCCACGCAGTTCGCGGCGAATAGGGTCACACCGTTGGCAACAGAAATGGCATCGAACGGGACCGGCGTCTTGCGGTAGGTTTCCGGATAAGCCGGAACGGCAAGGGGAGGCAGCGCCACGGCTAGCGCACAGGCCGCCAGCGCGGCCGGGATGGCAATGCGCCACTTCGTCCCCCAGCGCTTGGTCCGACCGAGTGCAACCGTGCCACCTGCCAGGACAAGCAGCGCAACTCCGACCCCCGCGCGGATCATCACGCTCAACTGGCCCCAGGTGGCGTCAATGGAGAAGCGGAATGGATAGGGCCAGTCTTCAATGACGTCATGCTTTGCCGGTACGGCGTTCGCCAGCATTGTCGCCGCGAACACCAGCGCCGCCGCGAGCACGACTTCGACGGTGACCCACTTTCGAAGTCCTCGTCCTCCGGCCGCAGCGACATCCGCACTCTGGGCGAGTGAAGGCAGCCAGACGAGGCGCGCGCGCGCGGCGATCACGAGAATCACCGCGAGTAGCGCAAGCTTTGTATTGAGAAACCAGCCGTAGCTCGTCGCGACCAATGAGGCGTAGCTCGTGTCCACCATGCGATCCGCAACGATGATGCCGGTGGCCACGACGGCGATCATCACGGGCAACGCCATCGCCGAGAAATGCTTGAGGGTCTGGATACCGGACCGATCCGCTTCCTCGCGTGATCGCTTCCCGGTAGCGGCGAACAAGACTGTGAGAAAGGCCGGCAGCCCTCCGAACCAGACGCTCGCCAGAACGATATGCAGCGCGTAAGGCAGCACCGATGTCACGGACAGTTCTCCGGCTGCGGAATGGCTCGCGAGCGATGCCACAGCCAGCGTGAGCGCGGCGACGGTCGCGCACAACACATACCGCCAACGCGCCCTGGGTGAGAACCGAACGTAGAGGACCACTCCGAACAGGATAAGCGCAAGGGCAGCGCGCCCCGTCCATATGTGTCCGATACGGGTATCCTGCAGAAGCCCCAACCAGGCCTCCGGTCGCCAGGCGCTTGCGGCAACGCCCGTGACCTGCGCCGTGGTAGTGGCAAGCAAGCCCACCAATCCCAGCAGAAGCGTGACCGCCAGCCACGGTAACGCCCGCTCCAGGCGGGCGAACCATGGGGCATCGAATGCAGTGCTCGCGCGCCCGGCAATCGCAAGAAAGACGCAGCCGCCGATCAGGATCATGTTGGATGCAAGCGCCAGCCAGCGGATAAGCGCTGCGATGACCTCGATGACCTCGATCATTTCTCTTGCAATTTGCCCTTTACCGTGAAGTCGAAGGACGACTGAATCACGTGACCGTCCAAGGAAAGCACCCGGAACTTCACTGAGTACTTCCCGGGCGCCAACTCCGGCAACGGCAGGACGATGGACTTCTGGTCATCCGGAGCCAGTTGAGGCTTAACCCCGGTGACGGGATTCTTGCCGGTGTCGAGCACGACAAGTGACGCGTAGGCGCTCTCAATTTCCTCGTTGAACCAGAGTCGCACCTGCGCCGGCGCCTTGGCGAGGATAGCCCGGCGCGGTGGCTCTGTCTTGACCAGCGCTGCATGCGCCAATGCCGGGGCGGCATGCACGCACATCGCCATCGCCATCACCGCGCCCACCACGACGCGCTTGAGTGCGTGAACCGCCCATGGTTCCATCGGACCTCCTCCTCGTCCTTGCTACTGCGCTGGGACGCAGCAGACGGCCATTTGGCCGTCTTGTTTCGGCGCATTGCTCTCCAGCGACCGGATGGCCGGCTGCCTACGAAACGGTGCTAAGCGAGGATTTGCGACGACCGCGCAGGAAAAAGTAGATCGCCGCTCCACCGGCAATTGCTGCGAGCGGGACTATGACCATGATGTAGTGCATGAAGTGCGAAACCACTCCCGATTCTCCTATCGAGATCGGGAATCGCGCTACATGCTCCTGCGTGCCGCCCACGGTGACCAAACCGATGAAATTGCCGGGCTGCTCGAAGCTATATTCGAAACTGATGAAGCCGTCTGGGTATACCTTGGCCGGTAGGTGAAGGACCGTGATGGCCTGAAGATCCTGCTCCGAACCCGTATCCTTGATGACCCGGACCTCGACGGGCAACGAGCGGAGTTCCCCTTCGATATAATCGAGCACCAATACCGTGCGCCCGGTCGACGGAACATCCCCGCAGAGTTCCTGCTGGGCTGAGCTGTCAGGCTGATAGCCGGTAAGGTGCATGCCGTAGGGTCCGAGCTTGAGTATGCAGAAGTTTTTGTCCAATTCGTGAAAGTGCTGGGCCTGTGCGGAGAGTGGAACTCCGATCGCCAGCATCAAGAAGCACACACAAGCAGGTTTCAGAAATTGCAAAGACATCGTCAGTATCCTTATCATCTTATTATTAAGCGCTCTCAATTTCCTCGTTGAGCCAGAGTCGCACCTGCGCCTTGGACGGGATGGCCGTCCGCCTACGAAACGGTGACATCCGAGGATTTGCGACGACCGCGCAGGAAAAACAAGATCACCCCTACAACGGCAGTCCCTGCGAACGCGATCATGAAGTAGCCGGGGGGCAACGGTATTTTCGTTTCCCCTACAGAGAACGGGAATCGTGATACAAGCTCCTGCTTGTCGCCCACGGTGACCAGACCGACGAATTTGCCGGGCTGGTCGAAGTTGTATTCGAAATTGACCGTGCCGTTGGGATAGACCTTGGGCGGCAGGTGAAGGACCGTGATGGCCTGAAGATCCTGCTCTGAGCCCGTATCCTTGATGACCCGCACCTCGGTGGGCAACGGGCGAAGTGCATCTTCCATATAATCGAGCACCACGACCGTGCGGCCGGTCGCCGGAATGTCCTCGCAGAATTCTTTATTGCGGGTGCTGTCAGGCTGATAGCCGGTGAAGTGCATGTTGTAGGGTCCGACCCGGAGTTTGCACATGTCCTCTGCCAATGCCAGTCCTCCGTGAGCCTGGACCTGTGTGGAGTAGAGACCCCCGATCGCCAGCATCAAGACGCACAAGCCGGCAGGTTTCAGAAATTGCACAGACATTGTCAGGATCCTCCCTCTGGAATTGTGAACCATGTGATTGTCATGATCGCCCATGCCTGAACGTCTAGTTTCCTACGAACGGAGGACAGCCCACCAATTCCGAAGCCACTTCGATCGAACGAGCTTGTACAGGAGCAAGGCCAGTAGCAGCACTCCTATCAGGGGTGCTGCCACGGTACGCACAAGCTTCTGATAATCGATCATGTGTACCCGCAAGAGATACTGCGGGCGCCGCATAAGATTCTGCTTCTCCGCCGCAATGGTGACCGTATACAGGCCTTCGTCCAGCCTGACTTCGCCCCTGAGCACTCCATCCGGGTGGGTGCTTGGACGAAAATCTGCCACAACCTGATCTTCTGCCTCATTGCTCCCGTTACCCTTCAGAACCCGCATACCGACCGGCTCGTTGCGCAGCGCCGGATCCACGAGGTCTACCACCAGGAAGGTGTCGCCTTCCTTGGGAATGTCGGTGCAGTATTGATCTTTCAGCTCGTATTGTGGCTGATAGGCGCTGAAATGCACCATGCGCTCACCTACTCGGCGCAAACATGGGTCGTCTTCTCCGCTCGCGGCTCCATGTGCAGCGGCTACGCCGGGGTGGTACAGTACGGCCACAAGAAGGAGCACCGTAGCGCCAGCCCGTGTCACTTGCCTCATCATAATATGCCGGCCCCTCCTGTTTTGGACCTTGCGATGATCCGCCCACGATGCCGGTGCTTCGTGCGGCTCAACGATTCCAGTGTTTAATAGCGACATGTCATATCAGGTGGCATCACCATGATGCCACTAAAACAAGGCAAAATTCTAGCCCCCTCCCTCCCCCCGCACAAGTCGAGCGAAAAACCCGAATATGTTTTTTCTGCTGGATTCGGCCGGCGCCGCGGCTGTCCCGTATGAACCATGCATAACCGGCGGCAGGTGGTATAGGTGGTACAGGGACGGGCCTTGCGCGCCGAGTCCTTGAAGCTCTACCACGTGAGCATCCGGGGCCATGAATCGTACTTGGTTTTCCCATCCACGAGGATGGTAGCGGAATCTTGCAACAGGAAAAAACAGGGGTGGAGCCTGTTGCGCAAACTTCATTTTAACTAGGTAATACGTATGTGTATATTGCACCTACGTGTCGAGAGGGGGGCTGCCATGGGCGACAACTTTCCGCTGTGTGTTCGTGACCAACGGTATCTCCTGCTGCCGGCGTGGGAGAACTGGTTGCTGGAAGGGAATCTGGCCTGGTTCACCCTCCATGCAGTGGCCCAGAGGGGAGCACAATGAATGAATTTCGGTTGCCCAGCGGGTTCGAACATAGGTTTGAGCATCAGGCTCGGAGTTGCGTTCATACCGTACCGCGCCCAATCATCCATCTTTGACTTGCCGGTGTCGGATGGGCGACAATCGCGGATGTGACGTGTGTTCCCTTTCATAAGGCCCCCGATCGCCATATAGTGACATCGACCTTCTGGATGGACTACTGCTTCAGCGACAGTTGTATCTTATTGAGGCGTCAGACGATGTCGAAAAAACGCTCACGAACAGCACGACCCAAGAAGATTCGACGCTGCGGCAATTCATTTTGTTCGGTCCCGGTGGGATTTCTCCGAATATGTTCCAAACCGTCGCACTGAGTGGCAGTCGCGGGGAGCGACAGCTGTTCTCCGATGTCAGCGTGACGGTCAAGCCAGGATCTCTGCTGGCTGTGGTGGGTGAGAACGGCAGTGGGAAAACCAGCTTCCTCCGCATGCTGTGCGGTCTGTTATCACCTGATAGGGGCGTGATCCTTTGGCAGGGGAAAGACATTCGCCAACTCAAGGAGCTCTATAGTGCCCAGCTCACCTATGTAGGGCATCTCAACGGAATCAAGGATGAACTAACTCCGGTCGAAAACCTCAAGGTCTCCGCCTGCCTGGCCGGCGATGAAAGCTCCGGCGCGATCGTGCAAAAGGCGTTGGAGGCCGTCGGTCTCGGGCGATCGGTTCATCGTCTGCCGACGAGGGTATTATCGCAAGGACAAAAGCGCCGCGTGACGCTGGCGCGTCTCTGGCTTTCCACACGTCCGTTATGGCTCTTGGATGAGCCGTTCGCTTCACTCGATGCCGCGGCCACAAGTTACTTGACCCAACGCCTGCAGTCGCATCTGAGTAACGGCGGCATGGTGGTTGTCGCCACGCACCAGGAGGTTGCTGTCCCAACTGATTCCGTCCAGCACCTGAGGCTGACTAGATGAGCCAGCCCAGCATGTGGGAGGCGTTGCGCGGGGTTGTCCGACGGGATCTTCTGCTGGCCATGCGGCACCGTTCGGATGTGGCGATGTCGGTCTTCTTCGTCGTCATCGTCGCGAGCCTCTTCCCGTTGGGGGTTGGGCCGGAGCCGACGGTTCTGAGGATGATCGGCCCCGGTGTGCTCTGGGTCACGGCCCTGCTTGCTTGTCTGTTGTCACTAGGGCGCCTATTTACGGCTGACTATCTTGATGGCGTGTTGGAACAGATGCTCTTGATACCTCAGCCTCTGGCGGTTCTGGTCGTTGGCAAGATTTTCGCGCACTGGGTGATCTCTGGCTTGCCAGTGGTCCTGCTCTCTCCTCTCCTCGGCTTGCAATTCGGCCTGGGCGGGGACTCGTTGGGGGTGTTGACGTTGTCGCTCTTGCTTGGTACGCCGACGTTGAGTATGATTGGGGCCATCGGTGCCGCGCTGACTCTTGGGTTGCGCGGGAGCGGCTTTCTGGTTGCCCTCCTGGTGCTTCCCCTCTTTGTTCCGGTGCTGATCTTTGGGGCTGGCGCCGTCACGAGCAGCTTGGCCGGAATCGGCAGCGAAGCGAATCTGTCGTTACTCGGAGCCTGTTTCCTACTCTCACTCGCGTTTGCGCCATGGGCCACGGCTGTTGCATTGCGCATCGCGTTGGAATAATACATTCGCATGAGCTTCACGGGCATCAACTGGTTCAAGTATTCGTCGCCGCAGGCTTTCCACCCGCTGGCGGGGAGGATGATTCCGTGGTTTTCCGCCGCCGCGCTCGTATTGATCGGCGTCGGCCTGTACATCGGATTCTTCGTCGCCCCGACCGATTTTCAACAAGGCGATGCGTACCGCATTATCTTCGTCCATGTGCCGGCCGCCTGGATGTCCATGTTTCTGTATGTCATCATGGCCGCATGGGCCGGCCTCGGGTTGGGGTTGAATGCGCGTCCCTCGTTCATGATGGCGCAGGCCATCGCCCCCACCGGTGCGATGTTTACGTTTCTTGCGTTGCTCACCGGTGCGATGTGGGGCAAACCGACCTGGGGCGCGTGGTGGGTGTGGGATGCCCGGCTGACCTCGGAACTGATTCTGCTGTTTCAGTATATCGGGATCATCTTGTTGCGTGCGTCGATTGACGACCTGCGCCGTGCCGATCGCGCGAGTGCGGTCTTTGCGCTGGTCGGGGTGGTCAATGTCCCGATTATCTATTTCTCCGTGCGCTGGTGGAACACGTTGCACCAAGGGGCATCAGTCAGTATGACGGCGTCGCCGAAAATGGCAGCGACGATGGTGACCGCGATGCTGGTGATGACGCTCGGCTTCTGGATGTATAGCATCGCGGTGACGCTCGCCCGCATGCGCTGCGTGATTGTCGAGCGTGAACGGCAACCGTTGTGGGGCAAGAATGCCTCGATTCAGGAAGTGGCGGAGGCGCGCTAATGCAGTGGGGGAGTCTGACCGAGTTTTGGGCGATGGGAGGGTACGGCCTCTATGTCTGGACCTCGTTCGGCGCCACGGCCCTGTGCATGGTGGGGGAAGTACTCGCAGTATGGCGTCGACATGCGGCGGCAGGGAGCCGTGACGTGTCGTAGGAGGATACTGATACGATGAAACCTCGACATAAACGGTTTGTCCTCATCGGCCTGGGTCTGGTCGCGCTGGGGGTGGCATCGATGTTGGTGCTGAATGCGTTTCAGAGCAATCTCGTGTTCTTTTTTACGCCGACTCAGGTGGCGAACGCCGAAGTGCCGAAAGGGCGCGGTTTCCGTATCGGCGGGATGGTCGAAAACGGCAGCCTCACACGCGAGGGCGATGGGTTGACCGTGCATTTCGTCGTGACCGACTTGGCAAAACGCGTGCCCGTGACGTTCAAAGGGATTCTTCCGGACTTATTCAAGGAAGGGAAGGGAGTGGTGGCCCAGGGTCAACTCGGGGCCGATGGGACATTCCTTGCGAGCGAAGTGCTGGCAAAGCACGATGAAAACTATATGCCGCCTGAAGCAGCGGAAGCGCTCGCCAAGGCAAAGACCGCAGGGGCGCAGAGCAGCAGCACACTCATCGTCAATCCACGCTAGGAGCCGACATGATTCCAGAAATCGGTCATTTCGCCTTGATTCTCGCGCTCTGCGTGGCGGTAGTGCAGGGGAGCCTTCCCATCTATGGTGCCGCGGTCGGGAGCTCTGCCCTGATGTCCGTGGCGAAGCCGGCGGCGCGAGGACAATTCATCCTGGTCCTGCTGGCCTTTTGTTGTTTGGGGTATGCCTTTGCGGTCAAAGACTTCTCCGTGCTCTACGTCGCGGCCACATCGAATTCCCAGCTCCCCCTTCATTATCGCCTCGCGGCCATCTGGGGGGCGCACGAGGGCTCGCTGCTCCTCTGGGTGTTCATCCTCACCATCTGGATGGTCGCCGTCTCGTTCTTCTCCACCCATCTGCCGGAGGCGATGCGCGCGCGCATTCTCGGCGTGATGGGATTAGTCAGCGTGGGATTTCTCTTGTTCATGTTGACGGTCTCCAATCCGTTCGAGCGGTTGATCCCAGCCGCATTCGATGGGCGCGATCTGAATCCCCTGCTGCAGGACCCTGGAATGGTGATACACCCGCCGATGCTCTACATGGGTTACGTGGGATTCTCCGTCGCCTTTTCCTTTGCGATCGCCGCGCTTTTGGGGGGAACCCTGGACGCGGCCTGGGCGCGCTGGTCACGCCCCTGGACAACAGGCGCCTGGTGTTTTCTGACAGTTGGTGTCGCGCTGGGGAGCGGCTGGGCCTATTACGAGCTGGGCTGGGGAGGTTGGTGGTTCTGGGATCCGGTCGAAAACGCCTCCTTCATGCCCTGGTTGGCTGGAACTGCGTTGATTCACTCGCTGGCGGTTACAGATAAACGGGGCGGCTTCAAAGCCTGGAGCGTGCTGCTCGCCATTTTGGCTTTCTCGCTCAGTCTGCTCGGTACCTTCTTGGTCCGATCCGGTGTCTTGACCTCAGTTCATGCGTTTGCCACTGACCCGAAGCGTGGCTTGTTCATCCTCGTGTTCCTGGCCGTGGTGATCGGAGGCTCACTGATCTTGTACGCGTGGCGTGCGCCACGCGTGGGACTGGGCGGTAGCTTCTCCATCGTGTCGCGCGAGGGAATGCTGCTGGCGAACAATGTGTTGCTGGTCGCGGCCTTGGGGTCGGTGCTCTTGGGCACGTTGTATCCCTTGTTCCTGGATGCGCTGGGCCTCGGGAAAATCTCTGTCGGCCCACCCTATTTTGACACCGTCTTTGTCCCCCTGATGACGCCCGCCATCTTTTTGATGGGGATCGGTCCTCTTGCGCAGTGGAAGAAGGCGAACCTGCCAGAATTAGCGATGCGCCTGCGCTGGGCCTTCGCGGTGAGTGCCGCGACAGCCCTCTCGCTGCCGTTTGTTCTGGGCAAGTGGACGCCACTCGTCAGCCTTGGTCTCCTGCTGGCAATCTGGATTGTGACGACGGCCGTGATTGGCCTGCGTGAACGGCTTGCCCATGCTGATGGAAGCAGCCTCTTGGGCCGCCTGGCCGCGGTGCCACGATCGTATTGGGGCATGCTCCTGGCCCACTGCGGAGTCGCCCTGTTCATCGTCGGCGTGACCATGGTG
>WNFB01005270.1_pt1 | contig 11542 bp, 5 predicted proteins | sample 5400501 | NCBI WGS metagenome assembly WNFB01 (sample SAMN13153341, study PRJNA577476) | soil metagenome | isolation source: 200 cm saprolite under Douglas fir tree site 2 hole 1 | place: USA:California | collected 2015-04-18 | reverse complement strand
CCTACAGCGGCCACCACAACCCATTCCTGGGAAAGAAATCCTACCGCAAACGCTGCCAGAGGCATGGTCCGGCGAGACAACCACAGCCTGGGAGATCGCTAATGCCCTCTCGACGAAGCTGGGCAAGATGCTGCCCTGGATTACAGTTAGAGAGGCGATCGATGGGGCATTCCGGGCACGGTTGCTGGAGCGCACGATTGATTCCGGCCCCTGGCCCTGTGACTATGCAGGTGCTAAAACTGTCAAAGTATCCTTGCCCAGAGAGCAGGCAGCACAGCAGGTTCCATCTGCCAGCCCCCAGCCATCAATACATGATTTCAGGCCAACAGTAACGTCAGGAATGCTAGTAGCAGAGGCCCCATTAGAGATCGAAGAGATTCAAAACCTGAACGACCAGCTCTCCGATCTTACAAAGGCCAGCGTTGGCCTGGGTCTCAAGTTCCACCTACGCATAGAGCTTGGCCCCGCATCACAGGTATCGGATGAGACGGTGGCAAAAATGAATGAGTTGTTGGCTGAGGTTTCGGAGAAGTTGAGGTTGCGGAGGGAATAAGCTGAACCTGTTTGATGACATTCTAAGGTGGTCATTGCTCCGGTTCCGGCACATCCTCTCCTTCTTCTTCCACCTGCTCAACCACCGCGGGGATAGAAAGACGCCGGTAGAGTTGGCGTACCCCAATTTCAATATCCAGGCTCGCCAGGTGAAAGCTTTGCCCGCCTCCATACCGTCTGTTTTGCCCTGCGCGGCGCGAATGCAGCGCAGCGCGACCACTTCCTCGAGGCGCTCAAAGAGGATGGACGGGTCTTGCTCACCCCCACCTTCTTCGCCGGAAAACCCGCCATCCGCGCGGCATTTGTCAACTGGTCGACGAGCGAGGGGGATATTCCGCTTATTCTCAATGCATTGGAACAGTGCGCGAGGGAGTAAGGTGGTCATTCAACATGTTTCTAAAGAGGAATCTATTCAGACCTCTTTTACGCTGCGACAACTGTGACACTTGGAAAGCTCGCCAGAGTTCCTGGCGTTCCCCCAGGGAATTGATCAAGGAAGTACCGGGCGACATCGAAGAGAAGGACCCAAAACCTGGAGAGGCTCTATCACGCAATTTTTGGTTATGTTATAATAATGCCTCCAGATGCGGTGGTACATTTTATCGACGGCGAATGAAAGCTCGCCAGTAAACTCAATTGCGTGGTATAGATGCAGGGACAATAAGTTCAACTAGAGAAGCCTGATCGGAAAAGGTAGGCACTGTGGAGTTAGAAGTCAAAAGCAAGGCTGGTCATAGAGAGCGCCTCAAAGCTCATTTCATGGCTGGAGACGAAGCAGCATTTACTGACGAGAAGCTGCTTGAGCTTCTCCTGACCTATGCGATACCACAGAAAGACGTACAACCTCTTGCGAGAAAGCTCATTGCTACCTTTGGTAGTTTATCCAATGTCCTGTCCGCCGATATTGCCACCCTCTGCAAGCAAGAAGGTATAAAAGAACATTCTGCGGTGCTGCTTAAGCTTGCTGATCGGGTCAGTAAGCGCGATCACAGAGAAGATGGCAAAGAAGCCCAAATTAAAGAAAGTTTTACTACACCAACATTATTTCCAGAAGCTTCCCCTATCGCTGCGGAGTTTGGCATACCGCGAAAAGTACAGTCCAAACCACGGAAAAGTGCTGTGCCCCGTGCAAGGACGGGACTATTTGGGAAGTCCATGCTGCAGGAAGCCATTGAGATGCTGCCCCAGCTTCCTGACACAGAGTCACTAGATGATATAAGAGATTTCCTGAAGAATCACCTTCGTTTCAGCGGGCAGACAACACGACATCGAAGAGCAAATTATATTATACAGCGCATGTTTCCCAATGGCTATGCTGATCCGGCTCTACTAATCTTCGCTCGCGCTTATGCTGGTAGGCAGGAGTTGCGTGATGTATGCTTCTGCCGTTTTTGCAAGGCCGAACCGTTGATGTACGAGGTCATAGAGGATCTCATTCTACCGGCAATGAGCGCGGGACAGTTGGAACGGAGCGCTCTACGCGATTACCTGGCCCATCGCTTTCCATCTCACTCCAGCATAAAGGATTGTGCTTTAGCCATTGTAGAAACTCTTGTTGCTAGTGGCATTGCTACTGCTGATCGCCTTACTATTAACTTTACCTATCGGGATATCAAAATCCCATCTTTCGCCTTTATCCTGCACAGTGAGTTTCCAGAACCAGGCATGTTCGATATTGGCAAGCTAGAACAGAACCGCGCTATCCGCGCCATGCTCTGGAAACCGGCTGCTATCATTTCTGCGCTCTACGAACTCAGGAACAGGAATATCATCAGCAAAGTATCGGAGATCGACTCGGTCCGGCAATTCACCACGAAATACACGCTCAACCAGGTCAGTGAAGTTCTTGCAAGGATTGTAGAACAGCACCATGAATGATACGGATATCATCGAGGCATTACGGAGCAAATTAATGGTGCCGACCGGCCGGCACCTCTATGGGGTTCTTGGCACTTATCCAGCACTGAAGCGTTTCGCTGAAAAGCTCCAGCAGGCAAAGACGCCCTATGGCAAGCCCTTTCTGGCTCCTCTATCAGTAACGCGCGGCATCCTCAATGCCATCCCTGATGACGAATTTCGTAGCCTGGTAGTGAATGAGGCAAGGAGGCCGGAACCTATCGCCGCCCACGTAGCACAGGCATTCGAAACATTTTTACGCGCGCACCTTAAAGAGAACGGACTAGTTGTCCTGGAGAGCCTGGAAATACTTTTCGCCTATGGCAGTGATCTCAGCCTGCTGCGTACGCTTGCCACCGACGCACATCGTATCCTGCTCCTTCTGCCTGGCAGGAGGAAAAATGGGTGGATCGTTATGTTCCCGGACCAGGAGGATGACAACTGCACCCTGCCTACCAATCTTATTGCCGAAAATCATCTTTGGGAACTGAAAGTGTGACCAGACTATGAGTAAAGAACAAACGATACGACCGCAACAAAGTGCATTGTTCCAAGCAGGAACTCGCCAGATGCCAGCAGGCTACTACTCTGGCGATCAGCCGAATCCTAACCTGCGTGCCTTCGTCGAGGCGCACCTTGCCGAGCGACCATACGATCCAGAGCACGACGACTATGACGTGCCAGCCTTCAATAAGCCCATTGAGACAACCAAGGCTACTGCCATTTATAACTTGCACACCTACTGGTCGAAGAAGCCGCATGATGCTATCCGCCAGTATATCGAACACTATACCCGACCTGGCGACCTCGTGTTCGATCCCTTATGCGGTTCCGGGGGCACCGCTTTAGCCGCTCTCATGACTGGACGTAAAGCCGTTGCCATCGATCGTAGCCCAGCTGCAACTTTTATCACCAAGAATTACTGCACACCTGCCGACGTAACTGCTTTGAGACAAGCCTTTGAGGAGTTGAAGCAGAGAGTAAAGCCAGAAATTGATTGGCTGTATGAGACTCGCTGTGATCGTTGCGATGGACCTGCCACGACAAGTTACACCGTATATTCTCAGATCTTTCAGTGTCCCCGTTGCTTGGAGAAAGTGCCTCTGTTTGACTGTGTAACAATAAAGGGGGAAACAGAAGCAGGTCAAGCTAAAAATGTCAAAGTTTGCCCCTATTGCTATGAGAGAGGTTTTGAAGAAGTTATCCTCTCGCGAGGCAAAAAATTTGGTGCTGTGCCGGTGCTCGTAGGCTATGTCTGCCAGGGTAAATGTGAACCTTCTCATTCCAAGCGGCAGCGTAAGGATCCAGATACAAAAAAGCGCGAGTATTTTGAAAGGTTCGACCTAGGTAAGATACGAGAGATAGAAAATAAGCCCATACCCTACTGGTATCCTACTCAGCGTATGATGAATGCGCCAGAAGAACAAGTTCGTTGGGGTGTGAAATGGCGTGCTGGAACAAGTAATTTTCGTACTGTTGATGAACTTTTCACCAAACGCAATCTATGGGCATTAGCCTCAATACGATCAAATATAATGTTTTTATATGGGGAGATTTCTCATCCATTTCTATTCGCATTTTCCGCTATTTTACTAGGGATGAGCACAATGAACCAATATAGGCCTGATGTTTCTTTTCCCACTAGTGTTATGAAAGGGACCTATTATGTTCCTCAGATCACGGAAGAAACGGTTCCTTGGCAGCACTTTATTAATAAGTGTAAAAAGATATTTAAGACGTATGCTGCACTTTCCACAGACCTCCAGGAACATAAAATTTGTATCTCTACAGAGGATATTGTCAAGCCTTCTTCCATTCCTACGGCCAGCATAGATTACATTTTCACTGATCCACCATACGCTGACAAGGTACAGTATGGCGAACTCAATTTCGTTTGGGAAGCCTGGCTTGGTTTGGATACGCATTGGCACGACGATGAGATCATTGTCAATGAGGTTCGTGGCAAGAGCGAGGCGGATTGGACTGCTATGATGAAGCAGGCTATGGCTGAATGTTATCGTGTGCTTAAGCCCGGTCGCTGGCTATCGCTCTGCTATCATGATACCTCAGCAGGAACATGGGCGCTGGTACAGGATATCATGGCTGAGGTCGGCTTTGTAACTGACGCCTCTGAAACTGCTCTCTTTATTGATACTGATCAGAAATCCTATAACCAGCTTACAGCCGATAAAGTTACCAAACGCGACCTGGTCATCAACTTCCGCAAGCCAAAACTCGGCGAAATTGCAGCCCTCACCATCAGCGGCGATGAAGACGAGACAACCTTCACCGAAAAGGTACACGCCATCATCAGCGACTACCTGCTGGCTCACCCTGGCACAACAAAAGACCGCGTCTATGATGAGGTTGTCAGCCGAATGGTACGCTCTGGCCAGATGGAGGCGCATAACTTCGACGCTCTACTGCGCCAGGTCGCAGAACCGGCCAGCGACGACCAGGCACGCTGGTTCTTGCAGCATGACGATGAGACAAAGATAGACGCCGCCGAATCGGCAAAAGAGGAGAAAGCAGCTCAGATTATTGGTAACTTTCTTGCCCAGTGGCTGCGCAAACATCCTGAGCAAGAGGGCGTCCATTATTCGGATATCTTTGAGCATTATCTCTACGCCGTCAAAGACAAACCGCGTCGCCCGCTCAAAGATTGGCTGCAGGATTATTTTTACGCTACCAGTTCAGGGACGTATCGCCTGCCTGATACGGAAGAGGAGAAAGCGGCCAAAGCACAGGACAGGCAGGCTGGGACCAACAGGCACATCAAACGCTACCTGGCCTATATCCAACAAGGTCTGACCATTCCGGCCAGTGAGCGGCCTTCCAATGGCACCCTGGTAGAATGGATTCGTCATTGCCGGCGTTCCAGCACGTATGAGCAGGGTCGGCTTCTGTTTGAGAAAGGTGGACTCGACCTGAATCAGTTGTCGGAGGAACAGCAGGTCGAGGTAGGAGAAGATTATCAGATATGTCTGCGCCGCGTACAGATGAATATGAAAGCGAAAAAGCAAAAAACGCTTTTCGATGATATATAGGAACTTAGGCAAGGTTCAAATGTGAAGAATAGTCCTTGACCGTTTGAACCGTCACACAGTGTCACCCTGAGCGCAGCGAAGGGTCTGACTCGCCGGGCACAGAGATCCTTCGCTGCGCTCAGGATGACATGAGAGGTTGGACCGTCTCGGTCGCCCTGGACATGAAGTTAACGCCTATGGGGGCACCCCTTACGTGGCAAGAGAGCCTGGGGGGCTCTCAGCCAGGTCTCACCGCAAAATTCAAACTGGACTGACCACCAGAGAGTAGCAAGACGCTTTATCATAAGAGAACGGGGGTAAGAGCGATGCCAAATGTTGATGAGTTATTTGCCATACGTAAGGGCCTGGATGAGATATGCAGGGTGCCCGACAAAATTATTTCCGTTTATACGCTGGAGCAGCACATCTGGGCCGATACCGCTGAGACCACGAACAAAACATCGCGTGCACAGCGTTTCCCAGCACTCCAGACCGTTGAAGAATTCCAGATCAACCCCATGCGCTCGTTCCTCAACGATATCTTACGCCTGATGGCTGCTCCCTACAGACCGGAACGGCGGGATGAACAGATCGGGCAGGGTTACTGGATTCAGGCCGAGTTTGGCTCCGGCAAATCGCATCTCCTCTGTTTCCTGGCTGCACTGGCCCTTGGCGATGAAGATATCTGGGAACTGGTGCGCCAGAAAGAAACAAAGGCAGGACGAGGCAGGCGTGAGTCGCTCTATCAATTCTGGGAAGAGGGCCTCAAGGCTAAGAGCAGTAATGACAAAAAAGGCATCTTTGTCATCGCCAAAACGCTGGTTGGGACTGGCGGCGGTACAATTGGCAAGGCTGACGATACGCAGCGTCTCGCCAATTATATCCTTGACGCGGCCCGTGAGCAGCTCCTCCTGGAACTGGGCAAGAACATCTCACTTTACCCCGTCGAGATACTTGCCGACCGCTTCATGTCTGAAGACTATGTACGGTACCGCGACGAACTCAAAAAATTCCTGCGCGACCGGCACTTCTTCGAAGAGGATGAGCTTGAGGATGTCGATGACTTTATTCGCGAATTGCAGTCTAATAAGGCCCCCGAATACAAGCGAAGCTGTGGCGACAAGCTCTGGCGCTTCTATGACGAGTATCTGAAGATGCGCCCGCACTTAGAGACAGAAACGGAAGATGTGCTCAAGCACATGGTCGAGGCCATCATGGCCGAAGGCTACAGCGGCGTCCTGCTCATCCTGGACGAAGTCTCGATCTTTATGAAAAATCGCAATGAGGAACAACGGGTCGATGATGAACAGACGCTGGTCGTGCTGTCCAATCGACTGGCCAAAGTACACAATTTGCCTATCTGGACGGTATGCGCCGCGCAGCAGGCGATAGAGAGCAAGATGGGCGTGAAAAATATCATCGCCAATGATCGCCTGAAGCTCGTGCTCTTATTGAGCGAGGATGATAATGGGTATTACGACATAGTGCTCGCTCGTGCACGCGAAATCATCGACCCTGATGCCATCAATAACTATTATCTCTACTATAAGCGTGGTTTTACCTGGCCTGCGAGCGTTGGAGAGAACCAGTTCCGGCATTTCTTCCCATTCCATAAACCGGCGCTCGAAGTCCTGCGTGCCATCACCGGTGAACTGACCACTGCTCGCTCTGCCATCCACTTTATGCACCAGACTTTAAAACACCTGGTTAAGGTCAAAGGTGACCACCTGATCAGTCTCTGGCAGCTTTTTGATGAAACCGTCAACTATGAAGAGGACCCGAGTGGGGTCAATGCAGGCCTGGCCTCCATTAAAACCAGGCGTGAGATGGACTACAAAGCCTACGAAGCCTGCAAACGCCAGGTCGATGGAAAACCAAATGGTCCTTTGAAGGTTTACCGGGAAAAAGCGATCAAGACACTGCAGACCCTCTTCCTCTACCATATCGCGCGCATGCGCCAGCAGGGTATCACTCCCGAGGAGATCGCCAACGCTGTCTTAATCGAGCGCTCCAGCGATGCCAATCCGCAAGAAAACATCGATCATTATCAGAGCATCGCCGAGAGCCTGCGCAAAGAACTGCGCCAGGTTGTTGAAACCCTGGATGAAAGTAATGAGCCTCGTTACCGCTTTGACCCCGTCTTCACCGGCATCGATCCTCGCCAGGAATTTGAAAAGGCGCGCAATGAAGCAGAGTCGAATGAGAAGATGCTGCAAGAAGCCTGGGATTTCTTACTGGGACTGTCGAAATGGCCGGTCAGGACGCGGCAGATGACCATTGATCTTGCCAACGAGACGACATCGCTTTTCAGCGGCATTGCGGCCACCATGGCTCCCTACGCCAAAGATCAGGCACTCGAGGTAGAATGGCAAAGGCGTATAATCACAGGTACCATTGGCATGCGCGACCTGGTGCGCCTGGGCACCGAGCCGCTCTCGTTGCCGCAATTGCGCAGCGATGAAACAGACCACGATTTCGCGGTCTATGTCAGTACCCGCCCGGTTTCTCCTGTTCACATCGAGAAATTGCTGAAAGCTCGCAACGACCCGCGCATTATACTGTGGACTCCAGCGTCCTTCAACGAGGATGAGCGCCATCGCCTGTATGAACTGGCAGCCTACCAGAAACTTATTCGTGACTGTGAAGGCAAGGACAGTGAAGATGCCGTAACGATCATACACTGGGTAGCCAACTCATTGCAGAGCGACATAGGCAAAATCGTTAAGGCTGTCAATAGTGCCTATGCTCGGGGACGCATTGACAGCCTGGAAATGAAAAGCATGGAGTTTCACGTGGCCGGTGATATTAAGGGTATCTTAACCCCCGTTATCAGCCAGGTCTTGAGCGCGGTCTATGAGTCACGCGATATCAAATTTGATCACCCTTTTATCTTCCGCAAAGAAGATGCCGTCAAAGTGATCAATGGTATCGTCAAAACAGGCGAGATCCCACGCCATGCCAAACCGACCGGGGATGTGAGCGCAGCACAGAACTTCGGTTACGCCCTGGGCATCATGAGGAAGGGAGCCGAGTACAAACTTGATGTCTCGGGCACCAGGTTTGTCCAGGACATGTACACCTTCATCGACCAGAAATTAGTCAATGAGTGGCAAACCATGAGCATCGAAACCCTCTACAAAAACTTTATGGGGATCAGTACACCCAAAAGCTATGGACTTACACGGCGTATGGTCCAACTCTATCTCCTGTGTCTCGCACAAACGGGCAAAATCATAATCGCTCTCAATGCCAGGGCGGGCCTACCATTCTCCTCCATCAATTACCAGACCATCAAAGAAATAGACTTCTCGGCACGCGTCCTTGATGCCCTCACCGAGGTGCAGAAGATGGAACAGCCCAAGAACTGGGAAGTATTTCGCCCATTTGCTGAGGCGCTCCTGGGCAAAACCATTCCACAGACACACGATGATAGCATCCTCGCACCATACCGCATAGAATTGCGCAAGCTCTTTAGCGAAGAGAAGGAACAGGCCAGTCGCACTCTTAGTAACGCGAGCAGGCTATTTGGGGATCTCCAATCGCCTGACCCATATGAAAAGGATCTCCAGCAGTTTGAAAGCTTTTTCAAGACTGTTGATGTAGAAAACATTGATGATGTGCTGTATCGCCTGGCAAAGGTCTTTGGCTATAGCGCCTTTGAAACTGGCGCGGTGGCGGAGGTCGATGTGCATGATCTGAAGCAGCGCGTGAAGCATTACCGCGATATGCAACAGTTCCTTACCTACGATACAGAATTGCGTACAGCCTACCAGTACTGCACGCATCATCTCCCTGACAGCCGTGACCTGGCGACCGCTCAGAAGATCCAGCAAGAACTGGCAGAAAAACTCCAACAATTGCGACCCTACATCGACTCTGAAGTAAAACTGCGCACCGAACTGATCGGCAGTACCCCTGGCGGAGCCAGCGAACTCCAGACGCTCCAGGCATTGATCGCTGAATACAAGCTGATTTACATTTCTCTCCACAACAATGTGCTGAGCGATCTGGAGAACATGCGCACGGCGATACAAAGTCTTCTCAACAGTTCTGAGCTTGCCGCCTTAAAGGTATTGGAGAGTATCAGCGCACTGCAACCTAGCATTTCGATTGCTATCGAGGATGCGTTGAAAAAGCACATGAATAGCATCTTTGCCTGCCCTTCGCCCTCGCGAGCCTCTGTTGAGTCGCAGTTGGAAAGGGAGCCAGTACACAAATGTGGCCTCTCGTTCGAAAACTACAACGACTTCCTTCAAAGAGCAGCTCAGGCGGGAGAGGAGACACAAAGACTCTTCAACGATGCCATAGAGCATAAAATGGAGGTCTTCTTAAATCCTGCTATTCAGGAGCGACTCAAGCAAGGCCAGGATGATCCCACTATTGCTACGCTGCTCCGGTGTAGCACGGTTAACGACATACGAGCATACCTGACAAAGAAATGCCTGGAAGATACCTCCATTGTGGAAACGATCAACCGATATCTGAAGCGGATTGTCGTGAAAAAGGTACGGATTGCCGATTTCAAGCCAACTATAAGCATCGTCGAGAAAGAGCAAATTGTGGACCTCGCACTAGAGTTCCAGGCTTTTCTTGAGCGACAACTGGAAAGCGTTCTGGGCGATGGGTCAGGCGACACATTACCGATGTTAGAGGTGGAGTAACAGCAATGAAACAAGATTATATGCATATTCTCAACTGGTTCCTGCACAAACTGGATGCTATTCAAGATGAACCGAACATCCTTGTGCGCGACCCATTACAATTGCTGCCGGAAAGAGATAGTAACATCCACAACTTCGCCAGTGAGCGTGGATACACCGTGATTGTCGCTGCGACAAACCTCGCCTTCAGAGAGTTATATGAGCGCTCAGTCGCCGATGCCGATACCCGGAAACTCCTTATCATTGACCGCACTCCACAGAGCAGGCGCATCGCACATTCAAAGAGCAAAGCGCCTCCACTGTTTTACCCCGATCTGCTGGCACGTATCCCTGCTGAAGCGTGTATCGAACTCGACCTGCGCCAGTACCTCAAAGAGGTAACAGGTGATCCAGACTGGCCTCAGGAGGTGAACGAGACTCGTTATAGCAGAATCATTGTGAAACACCTGGATGGCATCATACAGGCGCACACAAACTTGCGTAATATTCAGAGGGAACGCTTTAATAACTCTGATTTTAAAACGATTGTGGCTTACGCTGCCCTGGACGTTGCAGATTCGGCATTCCAGAAACTGGATGATACCTTTTACTGGAGGGTAGGTCTGCACGGCTACCAGACTCTGCAAGAGCTGGCAACGCTCGCGCCAGAGGTGACGGAGCCCATAAAACGCGACCTGGCAAAAGCTCCGGCTCCTTTCTGCTGGTTTGACAAATATGAAACTGAAACGGTTATTCGTGCATTTTATCTTTCTGTCATCCTGGCGCAGCATCTTCCCAACTGGAAGCTCCTACTGGTCAATGTAGACCCGGCGTTGACAGGCTTAACCACTATAGAAACCAGGATGTTAGAGCGGGCGGCTCATCAGCTTGTCGAACTCGATCCCGACCAGGCCCGGGCAGATCTGGACGAGATAGAAGCCCATTTGAGCCGGGAAGGCCTGCATACCGTCCTCATCGATCAGCTAGCAGTGGCCGATACGAATGCTGCTGCGACCTTGATAGAGAAAGAACATTACTCAGTCCTGTTCCGCACCCTGGCACTCCTTTGCGCTTTGCAGGATCTGCTCTGCCCTGGGCCGGACATGCAGGCTCATAAACGCATCGACACTTATCTCTTCTCCAGCAGCGGGACTAGCTTTGTAGAGACGCGCCCCTCTTTTGCCTGGTCGAATCTCAAAGAAGCCTATAGACTGGCCTACCTGATCCAGGAAACGCAGGCTGAATTGAGCAAAATACTGAGAAATCTGAAGGTCACAGCATCCAACAAACTGAACTTTCTCACTTTCCGCGAGTTGTGGAACACGAAAGACATCAATCGACTGGAGTATCATCTTTCAATGCTGAAACGGCTGATCTACAACCAGGATCTTTTGCCACGCGAGGCTGATACGTTACCCGGTGAGTTCA
>WNFB01005269.1_pt1 | contig 11542 bp, 8 predicted proteins | sample 5400501 | NCBI WGS metagenome assembly WNFB01 (sample SAMN13153341, study PRJNA577476) | soil metagenome | isolation source: 200 cm saprolite under Douglas fir tree site 2 hole 1 | place: USA:California | collected 2015-04-18 | reverse complement strand
GCCAAGGGCGTTCGCTTTATTTCTCAGCGGACCGATTTGACGCTCACGCAGCTCAGCGGCCACATGGAAGCGGGCTCCGGCAACCTCGAAATCTCCGATGCCCCTGGCAACCTCACCCTGCGTACCAATTCCTACGACGTCACCATCGAAAACGCCGGTGGGAAGGTGAAGGTTGACGACCGCAATGGCACCGTAGACGTGCGCTTCTCCATTCCGCCCAAGGAAGATGTCGAAATTACCAATTCTTCCGCTGGCATCGCTCTCAGCCTGCCGGAATCTTCAAACTTCGAGATACTCGCCGATTGCCATTCCGGCGATATCGATTCGGAATTTTCCGCGGATTCCCTGAAGAAAACGTCTACCCATTCCGGCGATTCTCATCTGGAAGGAAAATACGGAAGCGGACGCGGGCCCAAAATCATTCTCAAAACAAGCTACGGCGCGATTTCGTTGCGCAGAACGAGTGCCGAACTCCCGGCTCCGCCCGCGTCACCACGCATGAAAAATCCGCCTCCCCTTCCGAAATCCGAAACACATTAGTATCGCCGTGTCCGGCAAAGGGGGCGATGGCCTTCTCAGAGCCAGCTCTTTTCGAATCCCACGTCTCTCCGCCAACCTCCAGGGAACTATCTCTCGGCGAGCCGGTTCAATTCCTTGAAAAACCCAGGAAACGAAACTCCCGCGCAATCCGCATCGCGGATCACCGTATTTCCTTCCGCTGCCAGGCCCGCCACCGCAAAGGCCATCGCGATCCGGTGATCGCCGCGCGGCTCAATTTCCGCTCCGCGCAATTTCCCCGCACGGCGCCCTTGCACTTTCAATCCGTCCGGCCGCTCCTCCACCGCCGCGCCCATCCGCCGCAGATTCTCCGCCAGCGCCGCAATGCGGTCGCTCTCTTTTACTCGCAGCTCCGCCGCGTCGCGAATCTCGATGCCCGCTTCCGTGAACGGCCCGAGTGCTGCGAGCATCGGCAGCTCATCAATCACCAGGGGAATCCGATCCCCAGCGATCACTCCACCTCTGAGCGAAGCTCCCTTGACCGCTAAATCGCCGACGACTTCCCCGTGTGAGCTTCGCAGTGCTTGCATTTGAACCTGAGCGCCCATCGATACCAACAGATCCAGAATCGCCGTGCGCGTCGGATTCAATCCCACGTTGTGAATCAAAATATTAGACTCGGGCAGGAGCGAGGCCGCTGCGATAAAAAACACAGCCGAAGACAAATCTCCAGGCACATCCAGCGACTGCGCCGCCAATTTTCCGCTTCCGTTTCCCTTGCTAAAGCCGTGAATTTGCACGGTTCGTCCCCGCCTCTCGATCACCACCCCGAACTCTTCCAGCGCCAGTTCCGTATGATCGCGCGTGCGCGCCGGTTCTGTCACGGTCGTCACGCCTTCGGCAAACAATCCCGCCAGTAGCACCGCCGACTTCACCTGCGCGCTGGCCATCGGCACGTGGTAATTGATCGCTTTAAGCTTCACTCCGCGAATTTCCAGCGGCGCAAAATTATCCTCCCGCCCGCGAATGTCCGCGCCCATTTCGCGCAGCGGCGCGATCACGCGCTTCATGGGCCGCTTCCGGAGCGAATCATCGCCCGTCAACTTCGATGTGAAGTCCTGTCCGGCAAGAATCCCGGCCAACAGCCGCATGGTCGTCCCCGAATTCCCCGCATCCAATGCCCGCCAACTGCGCTTCAAACCACGCGGCCCATGTCCCGTAATTCGCACCGTATCCTGGTCGATTTTCACTCCCGCGCCCAGGGCGTCCATGCACCCGAGCGTGCTGTGACAATCCGCCGACGCCGAAAAATGGCGCAGTTCGCTGGTGCCTTCGGCCAGCGCCGCCAGCATCGCGTAACGATGCGAAATAGATTTATCTCCCGGCAGCTCCAGTCCGCCGGTCAGGTATTTCGCAGGTTGAATGGTCTCCTTACTCACGCAAAAATTCTAGCACGCCGTCTTCCGGCTTTGCCCGCGGCCCGGCAAACTCTCCAGGCGCAACTTCGGTGTCGCATTGGAAGCCGCGAGTCCCTAGAACTTCCTATCCCCTCTCTTTGTCCTGTCCGTCGGGCCAGTTTTTCACGGGACACTCCCTGTACCACGCCTTGAAATCTTACAGGCCCGCTATACGTAACTATTAGTTGAGGAGATTTGTTATGCCAGCCCGCAGTACGTTTTTCCGTCTTGCCGCCAAAGCCGGCGTTTTTTTCGGTGCACTTTTTCTTGTGGGCGTCCTGCTCGCAGCCATCCCAGGCCACCGCGCCCCTGCTGCTCAGGCGCAGGGTTCGCAGCAATCGTCCAACTCACAATCCCAGGAATCTCAACGGGGAATGGACCACAGCAGCATGCCTGGGATGGAAATGGACGACGCGCGAGCCAACGAAGCTCACGCCGTCCACGACATGACTCCCGGACATCACGACGCGCACAACGCCCACATGACCATGACCGCCATGCGGCCGCAAACTCCGGAAGACACGGCGCGCGCCCATGAGGTGGTCGCCCAGCTTCGCTCCGGCATCGAAAAATACCAGGACTACGGCGTCGCCCTGAACGACGGTTACAAGATTTTCCTGCCTAATCTTCCACAACCGGAGTATCACTTCACGAATTACTGGAACGGTTTCCTCGATGCCATTGCGTTTGAACCCGCGCGCCCGACTTCCCTGCTCTACCGGAAAACTTCCGACGGCTACGAACTTGTCGGCGCCATGTACACCATGCCCAAGCGCGCCACAGAAGAACAGCTGAACGCCCGCGTCCCCCTCAGCGTGGCGACATGGCATCTCCACACCAATCTCTGCATGCCGCAGAAAGATCAACTCCGCACGGCAGACTGGACCAAGTTTGGCCTTCGCGGTTCCATCAGCACGCAACAAGCTTGCGACGCCGCGGGTGGCCGCTTCCAACCCTCCATCTTCGGCTGGATGGTCCACGTCTATCCCTATGAAGATGCCCTCGACAAAGTTTTCGCCATGCATCACCGCATGGACTGATCCGTCCGCCTGGCACAAGCCTTCTAACATTACCGCGCCATACTGCGGAATCGGCTTGTTTAGGTGTGTCCACCCGGACTCGCAAAGCGGTCTCACGAAGTTCTAGAACTTCTAGTTCACTTGACCTATCTTTGGCCCTACGCGCGTTCGATTGCTTCCCGGTACGCCGCCGGGTATCATTACCGATTCATGCTTACGGTCCGGATTCATCCGTCTGATTCTCGCTGCCGTCTTTTCTTCGCCATCCTAGCGTTTACGGCCGCGTTGTGTCTGGGGCCGCACGCCGCCACGGCCCAGGAGTCTCGCGAAATTCTTCCCCTTAGCCAGGTGCGGGCGGGTATGCAGGGCTACGCTTACACCATCTTCGCAGGCGATCAGGTGGAAAAGTTTGACCTCGAAGTCATCGGCATCCTTCCGAATTTCATCGGCCCCCGGCAATCCATCATTCTGGTCCAGCTCAAAGGGCCCAAGGTCGAGCATACCGGCGTGGTTGCCGGCATGAGTGGCAGCCCTGTCTATCTCGACGGCAAACTTGCCGGCGCACTTTCTTTGAAGTTGGGGATATTCACCAAGGAGCCTCTCGCGGGCGTCACGCCCATTGAAGATGTCCTGAATCCCCCCGCCGCGCCAGGCTCCGCGCCATCTGTTGCGCAGATCTTCTCCCTCCCCAGCGAAGCCTCCCTGCGCACCGGTCTGCCTTCTGGCTCCGCCCTGGAGCCCATTGAAACGCCTCTAGTTTTCTCCGGCTTTCAGCCCTACACGCTTCAGCAATTCTCCAGTCAAATCCAGGGTTACGGCTTCATCGCCGCACAGGGTGGCACTGCCGATCCGCGTCCCGAAGATGCCCATCTCGCCGCGGGAGACATGGCTGGTATGGTCCTGGTACAAGGCGACGCCTCGATCAACGCCGCCTGCACCGTCACCGCAGTTCAGGCCGATCGTGTCTACCTTTGCGGCCATCCGTTCATGAACCTCGGCAACGTCGAGCTTCCCATGGCGCGCAGCCGCGTCGTCACTACGCTCTCTTCCGATCTTGCTTCCACGAAAATTGTGAACGTCGGTGGCTCCATCGGCACCATTACCGGCGATCATCTTACCGCCGTCACCGGCAAGCTCGGCGAGCCTCCGGCGATGATTCCCCTCGATCTCACCTTGTCCGTCTCTGGCGCGGGCCCCGCGAAACAAAAAACGCTCCACTTCGAAATTGTGAATCATCCGAAGCTCACCCCGCTGCTCGTGGCCATCACCACCTTCAATGGCCTCACGCAAAATTCTCTTTACGGCGAGGGCACCACGCTTCATCTCTCCGGCGAAATTCGTCTGCAAGGCCACGCTGTCGTTCAGATCGAAAACACTTTTGCTCCCGGTGATTTCCTCACCCCCGATGGCCTGCCGATCGCCCTCACCATGCAGAATGTTTTCACGCGTCTCTTCTCCAACACATTTGAACTCACGAAGGTGGACCGAATCTCCCTCCACGTCGAGTCCGTTCCTGGCCGCAAATCCTTCTCTATCGAAAGCGCCTGGCTCGAAAAAGGCGAGGCCGCTCCCGGGGAAACCCTCCGCGTGCGGGTGCTGCTTCGCCCCTATCGCGGCGCCGCTCGCGTGGAAGAAACCACGGTGCGGGTCCCGGAGCAGGTCGCCCGCGGCACCACCCTCCGCATCCTCGTCAGCGACGCCGAGCTCCTGAACCGCGCCTCTCGCGGCTTTGCTTTTGCCGGCGCCGGAGGGGGCCCCACCGGGCTCGATCAACTTATCGCGCTTCTCAATCGCGAGCGCCGGAACGATCGTCTCTATGTCGGGCTTTTCGTTCCTGCGCCGACGCTCCTTTGGGACGACAAGGAACTCCCCAACGTCCCGCTCTCGCAAATCAATGTCGTGGATGGCCGCCCCGCTCCGGGCAGCGTGCAGGTTCTGCGGGAGTCCTTGGCCAGCGAGGCTTCCATTCCGCTCGGAGGCCCGGTCTCCGGCGTGGTCTCTTTGAATCTTCAAATCCGGTGAGAATTCCACTGAATAGCAAACGACTGTCTATGAAAAACTTCGTGCCACAGGGCCTCATAGATGTCACAAAACCGACAGGCTTTCCTCGTCTCGACCGCGGCAAACGCGGCCCTAAGGAGCGCACCTTCAACACTTCCGGAGAGTTGCCTATCCAGCGGTTCCGATCCCTCTACTTCCTGTGCTTCTTTTGCCTCCTTTGCATCCCTCTTCACGCGGAGCACACCCGCCGCTGGCGGCAGTCTACCTACGAAGAATTCCTCAAAGGCACCGCCCACGGCGTTGCCGTCCGAAGCGATGGCCGCCTGGAACTCGCTCCGAAATTCACTCTTCTTGCTGACGCCGACGCCTCCTATCTCTGGTCCGTCAAACTCGACCCCAAAGGAACGCTCTACGCTGCGGGCGGCTCTCCCTCAAAAGTTTTTCGTTTCGACTCCAGTGGCAAACCCTCCGTCGTCTTCGATTCCACGGATCTTTCGGCACAAGCGATCGCGTTCGATTCCAAGGGTGCGCTCTACGTCGGTACTTCTCCCGACGGCAAGGTCTATCGCGTCTCTTCTGCGGGCGAAAAGGCCGTTTTTTTCGATCCCAAGACGAAATATATCTGGGACCTCGCTTTCTCCCCGGACGGCACGCTCTACGTGGCCACCGGCGATAAGGGACAGGTTTTCGCTGTCGCGCCCGATGGCAAGGGGGAACTTTTCTACTCCAGCGACGAGGCCCACATCCGCGTCCTGGCCTTCGACGCTAGAGGCAATCTCATCACTGGAACCGAACCCAGCGGCCGCATCCTCCGCGTCTCCCGCGGCCCAGCGAAAACCCCGAGCAAAGGTTCGAAAGATTCTGCCCCGCCCGGCACCGAAGGTTTCGTTCTCTACGAAACGTCCAAGCGGGAGGTCACTTCTCTCGCCGTCTCCGGCGACGGAGCCATCTACGCCGCGGCGATTGGCGAAAAGCAACGCCCCGGAACGCCCGTTCCCACCGCGGTCATCGCCACTCCGCAGGGAACCACCACGATTACCTCCGCTGGCGGAATCGGCGCCGGACAAGCGCAGCCGCAGCAACCTTTCGCTCCGTTTCCTCCGCTTCTCTCCAGCGCCATCTTTCGCATTAGCCCGGACGGCGCTCCCGAAGAGCTGTGGAGTTCGCGCGAGGACGTCGTTTACGCGCTGGGCCTTGCTTCCGATGGCCGGCTCCTTGCCGGTACCGGCAATAACGGCGCGCTTCTTGCGATCGACGGACGCGGCGTTTTCGCGCAGCTTGCCAAAGCGGGTTCCGCGCAAATCACCGGAATTGCCCGTAACCAGGCCGGCAAAGTCTTCCTGTGCACCGCCAATCCCGGAAAACTTTTTTCTGCCGGCCCCGAAGACGAAGCCGAAGGCACGTACGAATCCCGTTCCTTTGACGCGCAGCTTTTTTCCCAGTGGGGCCGCCTGGAATGGTGGAGCCCTCCGGCAACTGCTCCATCCAAATCCTCCGGCAAGGCGAGCGACGCGCGGATCGAATTCTTCGTGCGCTCAGGAAATACGGAAGATCCGGGAAGAGAGTGGTCGCGCTGGTACGGCCCGTACACCAAATCCGGTGCTCCATTGGAAGCGCCCTCCGCGCGCTTCGTGCAGTGGAAAGCGGTAATTCACGATGGCCGCCCGGGAGATGGCATTGATTGGGTGAGTCTCGCCTATTTGCCGCGCAACGTTGCGCCTGTTATCGACGGCATTGCGCTGCAGGAGCCGGGTGTGCGCGCCCAGAGCCAGCTGGGCATCTCCTCGACCCAACCGACGGTAGTACAGCTGAAAATGCCGCCCTCGCCCAGGGCTTCAGGTTTGGTACTCACCCAGACCAGCGCACCTGCCCGTTTCGAACAGCCGCCGCAGGGAACGCTGCAGAAGAGCTATCAATCCGTTCTATGGACTGCGCACGACGACAACGAGGACGAACTGCGCTACGCGGTTTATTTTCGCGGCGAAAACGAAAACGAGTGGAAACTGCTGAAGGAAAATCTTGAGCAGAAATTTTACTCCTGGGATACCGCCACGCTTCCGGATGGAGCTTATTACCTGAAGATTGCGGCAACCGACGCGCCTTCGAATCCTCCTGCTCTCGCGCTCAGCACCGAACGCGAGAGCGAGCGCTTCGTGGTCGACAATACACCACCGGTGATTGAACACCTGCGGGTGGGTCCGCCTTCCGGCAAAATGAGTGGGGGCCATCCCGCTTCTTTTACCGCGCACGACGCTTCTTCGGCGATCGAGCGTGCGCAGTACAGCCTGGACGCGGGCGATTGGATCCTCGTAGCTCCGGACTCGGGCATCAGTGACGATTCTGTCGAACACTACGTCTTCGGCCTGCCAGCCTTAACTCCCGGCGAACACACGATCGCCGTGCGCGCCTACGATCACTTTGAAAATGTAGGAAGCGCGAAAACAGTGTTCACTGTGCCAACTCCGAAACCCTGACGCGAGTTGCAGAATGCCCATCCCCAGTTCGCCCCAGTTTTTTCGCGTGCCCTGACAAAGACTGGCGGGGGAGGCAACTACGTTTTCCACGGAGGCAGTTCCAGGAAGAAGCGGTCTTCACGCTCTGCGTCTGACTGGTGCTCGGCCTATCTAAGTAATTGAAATATAAAGACTTACAAATGCTGTTCAGTTCACCCAGCTTTCCGGAGCGCTGACGGCCTGCGATTTTTCGATTTCTGCGCCAAAGCCGATGCGGCCGTCCCCGTAGGGCTCATTGCGAACGTGCACTACCCGCGCGGTACAGTTCGTCTCTTGAGGTGTATCGCCGGTCACTACCACGGGCATCCGTAGAGTTGCTTCTATTGACATGCCCACCTGGAGGGGTGCTGAAGAAGCGAAGTAAAAGCCTCCCCGTGAGATGTTCATCGCTTCGGTAAAATGCTCGGTCTTGTCGGCGGCCACTCCGAGCGCGTGGAAGCGCAGAGGAGCACGGAGATTGAAGCGAGCCAATTGACGGCGTTCGGGGACCTTCATGTTTCCTCATCCGCGCGAGAAAGGAGCCGATAAGGACTCTCGCGATTTAAGGAGGGGCTATCTCAGCCTAGCAGAGCCAGCGTCGGGGTCAAGTACCAAAGGTTTCTGGCCAACAAATACCAGTACTCTTCAACGATGTTCCCCTGGTCTTCTCCTCGGCCTGCAAAGGGCATTTCGTCGTGCCATAATGCACCTCTGTCATTAGAGATTACTTCCCCCACGGGAGCGTTTGGCGAGCCCGCCAAGACACAAAGCGAGTCTCATGAGCACCGCGCCACAGACGGACACGAAAAGCTACCAACCGCCCAGTTGGGGGGAGATTCTCGCGGCGCACGCGCGGATCGCACCGAGGATCCATCGCACACCCGTGCTGAGTTCGGCGTCATTGGATGCGATGACGGGGGCGCGCGTCTTTTTCAAGTGCGAAAACCTTCAAAAAACCGGCTCGTTCAAGATTCGCGGCGCCACGAACGCGATCTTCTCACTCAGCGAGGAGGAAGCCGCGCTCGGGATTGTGACGCAATCGAGCGGAAACCACGGCGCTGCGGTAGCTTGTGCGGCGGCGTGGCGCGGTGTGCCGGCGTTCGTCGTCATGCCGCGAAACGCTCCGAAAGTGAAAATCCGGGCGGTTGAAGCGTACGGCGGGAAAATCACGTTTTGCGAACCGAGAGTTTCCGCGCGGAAAGAGACCTGTGATCGCCTGCAGTCAGAAACCGGCGCGCATCTCGTGCATCCCTACGACGACGACCGCATCATTGCCGGGCAGGCCACGGCGGCGAAGGAACTTCTGGAGGAAGTGGGCGATCTCGACGCGGTGTTTGCGCCGGTCAGCGGCGGCGGCTTGCTGGGTGGAACGTGCCTGGGCGCAAAGGGAATTCGCCCGGATATTCGTATATTCGGCTGCGAGCCGGAGCGCGCGGATGATGCTTATCGTTCTCTCGCTACGGGCACCCTGCAGCCACTGGAATCGAGCGACACTCTCGCCGATGGATTGCGCGCTTCGCTGGCGCCTCGAACATTTGCCATTCTGCGGCGTCATCTCGAACGCGTCCTGATCGTCAGCGAGGAAGAAATTATCGCCGCGATGCGGCTTCTATGGGAGCGCATGAAAATCATAATTGAGCCCTCGAGTGCGGTTGCGATTGCGCCGTTGCTGAAGCGCGGTGTACTGCCGTCGTTGCAATTGCCGAACCGTGCGGATCTCGGGGCTCCCAAGCTGGGCGTGATTCTCTCCGGCGGCAATCTCGACCTTTCTTCTCTGCCATGGATCCGGTAAGGCTCCGATCCAATGATAAGGGCGGAGCGCCCTAACGGCGTCGAAATCACTGCTCTGTTTGTGCAAGGGTTTGGACAGTATAGGCAAAGGACATGGGCAGCCAGATTCTTTGTAATAGAAAACAGAGGACTTAGCTTGGCAGAACTTTGGATTGTCAGTTGCCTTAGTACCTCGCGGAGGTAGTGGGTTTCCGAATGAGCGCACATACCCAAGAACGTGTTGAGGAGCACCGGGCGGCGGTACTGCTGGGTCTCCCCACCGAAGAACTCCGGCGCTACTCGCACGCCTCCGGCCTCGGCAGCCTCGAACACCGCGACGGCGGCGAGCAGATGGTTTTCACTTATGAAGAATTGAGGAGGCTCTGTCTGCTGGCGGCTCAGTCCTCCAAATAAGAATTCGCGGATCTGAAGTTTCCTTTGCCCGCCTGAATCACCCCCCAGCCCCGGGTGCCTCCCCACAGACACCCGGGGCTTCCCTCTACTGGTTGCCTCTCAAATACAGGATTGCAGCGCGATTGCGGCGGCCGCAGCTACTTCTCCTTCAGTTTCAATTTGCCGTCAGCTTTGTTCGATTCGAGGAAGGTGCGCAGTTGCGGGGCAGCCTCCAGAAGCCGGACCCACTGCTCGTAATAAAGAGTGACGGGGAAGCGGCCGAGGCCGTAGACGCTGACCCCTCCCTTTTCTCCAACACGGAATTCCAGCGAGCCCGTGCGGGTTCCAGTCCGCTGCTTTTCGAGTTCCGCAACGCGCGCTTTGAGTTCTTCGTAGGATGGCTCGGACATGGGGCTCCTCCGGCAGTTTGAGTGGCGCGGAATTATACCTTGTCCCCGCGAGATAAGTCTGCGCTATTCGCCGCTGATCGCCTGCCCGCTTCGGGGGATGAGGAACGCGAACCGACTCTGAAGAAAGAAACGAAATGGGCGGCTCCTCCGCCCGTATCGAGTGCCACCCGAGGTCGCGACATCCAAACGGCAGGAAGAAGCCTGTTCACGCGTCCCCCTCCTGCCGCTTTAGCGCCTGTAAATCTGTTGTCTGCCCAGTTCAGAAGCTGTAACGCAGCGCAAATTGGAACGCCCGCGGGCCGCCCGAGCCGAAGAAGCCGCCGGCTGTGCTCAGCGCTTGGTTGAGACTCGGCGAAGTGATGTCGTTGTTAAATCCGGAATAATTGTTGTTGTTGAAGCCCCGGATGTTGGTGACGTTCGCGAGGTTGAAGACCTCGCCGATGAGACGGAGTTTCTGTTCGTTGAACAGTGTGAAGGTCTTGGTTACGCGCAGGTCCAGCGAGTTGAAATCACGCCCGAACTTCAGGTTGGGGTTTACGTGCGACAAGGTTAGCCTGCCTGGGTTTGTCGTTGAGTTCGGCGGCGGCCCGTTAGCGTTGCATGGGAAGGGCGACGGCACCGCAACCGTGCACGTCGGCAGGGAGTTCCAGACATCAATTGCGGCGTTCAATTGGGCGCCGTTCGAAATCTGCCGCCCCAGTGCATTGCGGGGGATGATGGGCAGCCGCGAGCTGAGAGCAGGCACAAGGGAATCCATCGGCAAATGAGAAGCGATGGTCCAGATGGGGGAAATGCTTATGTTCCACGGTACTTCGAACAGTCCGTAGAACACGCCGCGGTGGCGCTCATCGGTCGGCGAATAGCTCTTCTCAAGTCTCAGATTGTTGGTGCGTTCGATCAGGTCAACCTGGTCTTCCGCGCCGTTGAAGGGAATCTGATCATCGTTCGAAAAGTCGAACGTTTTCGAAAGCGTGTAGTTCAGGTTGAAGCCCCAGCGAAAGTTCTGTCCGCCGGTCTGTCGCTTCTGGAGGCTGACAAGCAACGCGTCGTACCAGCTTTTTGCCGAGGATTCGATGTTGGTGACCTGGTCGCTGCGGCCGGTAAGCGGGTCCGTGATGGTGCACGGGTCGACACCGTTTGTGCATTTGATGTTCGTTGACGTGCTCGTGGTTCTCCGCAGCAGCCGCCCGAGGATGAATCGCTGGCCGAAATCGTGAACTCCGTCGGCGGAGATCAGCCAGTTCTGGGCAAACTGCTGCTGCACGCCCAGCGTGAATTGCTGTGTGTAGGGGTGCTTGGCGTTGTTGTCAATTCGGTTGATCCCGATCCCGAACACAGCCTTCCCGCCGGAGAAGGGAGCTGCAAGCGTCGGCGTGCCTGCATCAAAAAGCGAGCCCGCAATCGAGCAGTCTTCCACTGCTCCTCCGGGCGCATGACACGTCGAGCCGTTGAATGCCGCGAGCGGCAAGATGCGGCCATTCAAGAGCAGCTCGAGCAACGGC
>WNFB01018366.1_pt1 | contig 11545 bp, 10 predicted proteins | sample 5400501 | NCBI WGS metagenome assembly WNFB01 (sample SAMN13153341, study PRJNA577476) | soil metagenome | isolation source: 200 cm saprolite under Douglas fir tree site 2 hole 1 | place: USA:California | collected 2015-04-18 | reverse complement strand
CCTCCCGCTGCGCAGCCATGCGCAACAGGTGCCCGGCCCGCACGGGCTCGATCGACTGCAGCAGCGCCGCGATATCGGACGATTTGATCACCAGCTCGGAAACGAACCGCTCCAGGTAGGAAAGCAGCCGGTCCTTGTAGCTGAGGAAGGCCTCCTCGTCGATGTCCTGCAAGTCGATCGTGCGCTGCAGGCCACTCATGAACGCGGTGGCGTTCGCTGCCAGGCTGTCCAGCCGCCCGGATAGTTCGAGCAGCAGGTTGTGCACCACGGCCGGATCCGGGTCCGCGGGCAGCCCGGCCAGCGCCCGCAGTCGTAGCCGGATATCCTCCAGTGCCACGGCCTGCAGCTCGGCGCGGCGCCCGATCTCTTGTTCGTATACCTCCAGGGCGCGTTCCGCCGCCTCCCCCTCACGGCTGAGCTGATAGAGGTAGCGGGTCCGGTAGAAGTCCTCCACCGTGGTGACCCGGCTGGTGTCGGGGGTGGCCCGCAGATTGCCCCACTCCGCCAACTTGCTGAGCGCTTCCTGCACGTCTTCATGGCCGGCCGGCGCCGCGCTGTCACCGCGCAACGCCTCGGTAACGTCCTCCGGCCGCAGATGCACGACGAACCGCTGCTTGCTGACCCGGAAGACGGCCATCACTCGCCGGTACAGCTCGTGCAGCGGCGCGGTCAGGTGGGCAAACGGGCGGAGGGTCAATTCGTCCATGACAACACAGCAGTATGCCGCGCCCTGCCGACACTTCGAGCGGGCCACGCACGGTCCGTCCATGGATGGAAGCCAAGGGATCCAAACGTCTGCTGCCTCGTGATGTCGGAGCCCGGTGCCGCTCTCGGCCCGCTCCGCCAGCCGGGCGGGCATGTCCACTCGGTCTCGGGGTCCCGCAGGCGCTCGCGATCGGCGATCCTGTACGCCCGGTGGCATGGCGCCTGACGCCGCGCCCTCGTCCGCCCGCGCCAGAGATACATGTTTTCCTGGATTCGCGCCCCGCTCGTGAAGCGATACGTTCACCCGGCAGCGGGCCAGGGTGGCTCGCCGCTGCCAGATGGGGGACGATATGCCCGAGATGATTTTCTTCACGGATAACTATCAGGATCGCGGCACGCGTGAGGGGTACCAGTTCGAATTCTTCTGCCGTCATTGCGGCAACGGCTACACCTCGTCCTTCCAGCACTCGGTCACCGGATTCGGCGGCCGGCTGCTCCGGATAGGCGGTGACTTGGTGGGCGGGACCGTGGGCCAAACCGCTAGCCAGGTTGGCTGGGACGCCGAGTGGATGGGCGACGGCCTTCGCGGCTCGGCTCGCGAACGCCGGGCCGCCCGTGGCCGGATGATACGTGCGCGCGCGCCCGCCGGGATTTTGTGCGTGCCGATAACATCGTCACGTCATGCGACCGTCGGCCGTCACCGGCACACCGGGGTCACGACGCGACCCAGGGTGTCGTTGATCTCGGCAACGTGCTTGAGGCCTAGAGCGCTCCCTCCTGGCCCATGGACCGCAGGTTGCCCTACAGTGCCTCTAACACTCGTTGGTGGGGGGTGATGTGGGGCGTGAGTTCCCCCAACGGCGACAGGGCCTACGACGTAGAGCTTCGCGCTGTGACCAAGCGCTTCGGCTCTCTGACCGCCGTCAACGCCGTAAATCTCAAGGTGCGCAAGGGCGAGTTCCTGTCGCTCCTGGGGCCATCTGGCTGCGGCAAGACCACCTCCCTGCGGTTGATCGCCGGCTTCGAGCAGCCGGACGAGGGCGAGATCCTGATCGCCGGCATGGACATGGTCGGCGCGCCGCCCTACAAGCGCGAGGTCAACACCGTCTTCCAGCAGTACGCGCTGTTCCCCCACATGTCCGTACTGGACAACGTGGCCTATGGGCTCAAGCAGCGCAAGGTTGGCCAGGCAGAGCGCCACGCCAAGGCGTATGAGGCCCTCGAACTGGTGCACATGACCGGCCGGGAGAAGCACCGGCCCGCGATGCTCTCCGGTGGCCAGCAGCAGCGCGTCGCACTCGCACGGGCGCTCGTGATGAACCCGCGGGTGCTGCTCTTGGACGAGCCCCTGGGTGCGCTCGACCTGAAGCTGCGCAAGGAGATGCAGATCGAGCTCAAGCGCATCCAGGCTCAGGTCGGCATCACCTTCATCTACGTCACCCACGACCAGGGCGAGGCCCTGTCCATGTCGGATCGGGTAGCCGTCATGTCGAACGGCGTGATCGAGCAGCTCGACGAGCCGCGCGCGATCTACGACCGGCCCCTGACGCCGTTCGTGGCTGACTTCATCGGCGACATGAACTTCCTCGTCGGTGAGGTGGCCGAGGCGGCTGACGGCGGGTTCGCCATCGATGTTGGCTCGGGGATTGTGGTGCGCGGCCGTGGCCAGGCGGCCAAGGGCACGCGCTTGCGCGTTGGCATCCGGCCCGAGCGCATAGTCGCCGCGGCCGGCGGGGCTGATGGGAGGGCCAACTCGGCCACGGCTGAGGTCATCGCCAAGATGTACCTGGGCGACCAGATCCAGATCGTGGCCAAGCTGCCAGGCATCGACAACATCGTTGTGCGCGAGCAGCGCGCCAGCGCCGATCCCGCACTAGACACCATTGACCCGGGCGACCGGATCGCACTCAGCTGGGATGAAGCCGCCCCGCTCGTCCTGGGTGAAGCTGCCCCGGCCGCCAGGGGGGGCGAGCAGGAGGAACCATGAACGACGACCGGAATGAACTCAGGATTCTCGCGCCGCGCACAATGAAGCCGAAGCTCGACTACCTGCACCGCGAGGTGCAGCGCGCAGCCGGCCGGCACATCGACCGGCGGCAGGCCCTCGGCCTGGGCGGGATGGCGCTCCTTGCGGCAGCGGCGGCGGCGTGCGGCGCGACGACGACCACCGGCACCGGCACCGGCTCGAAGAGTCCCTCCGGGAACCCGCTGGCAGGCAAGTCGCTCGAGAACCATCTCGAGATCTACAACTGGTCGCAGTACGACGACCCCACGACCTTCACGAAGTTCGCGAAACTTCCGCCCGAGGCGCAGGTCGGCATGACCACCCACGAGACCTTCTACTCCAGCAACGACGAACTGCTGGCCAAGCTGCACGCGGGCGGCACGAGCTACGACATCATCGTGCCCAGCCAGAATGCTGTCGCGGAGCTGATCGAAGAGAAAAGGCTGATGGCGCTGGACAAGGCGCTCCTGCCGAACCTGAAGAACCTAGATCCGTCGTTCCTGAAGCCGTCATATGACCCGACGGGCGACTATCACGTCATCAAGGACTTCGGAATCACGATGTTCTTCTACAACAACAAGATCGTGACCGAGCAGCCTGCCACGATGCATGACTTTTACATGGCTCTGCCCAAGTACGTGGGCAAGGGCCGCACCAACCTCCTGGACGGGGCGGAAGAGGTGGTGCCGCTCGCGCTGATGGCGCTCACTCTGAATCCCAACACCACGAGCCAGGCCGACTTTAACCAGGTGAAATCATTCCTGCTCTCGATCCGCAAGGGCGTCACCACGATCGACTCCTCCGCTTACATCAACGACGCCATCGCGGGCAAGATCATCCTCAGCCAGGGGTGGAACGGCGACGTGCGCCGGATCGTGCAAGGGCGCAAGAAGCAAAATGACATCACGGCCATCATCCCGCATGCGGCATCGGAGATCTGGGCGGACAACTGGTGCATCCCGGCCACCGCACCGCACCCGGTGGCCGCGCACGCCTGGATCAACTGGCTGCTCACGCCCAGCACGGCGGTGACCGAGATGAACTACCACAATTACAAGATCCCGATGCCGAGCGCGCTGGCCCAGCTGCCCGCGAGCCTTCGCGACGACCCCATGTTCAACGTGCCCAAGAGCTATACCGACAGCTACCACTACATCCTCAACGTCAACCCGCAGGTCGTGGAGGTCCGCACCCAGATCTACTCGGAGTTCAAGGCGGCCTGATGGCAGTTGCCGAGAAGACACCGGCGGTGGCCGCCGACTCGGCGGCGCGGCGGGTAGGGCGGTCGTTCCGGCCGCGCTACCCGGCATGGCTGACGGCGCCGTTGTTGCTGTATTACGCCATCTTCTTCCTGGGGCCGATGGCCATCCTGGTGGCGTTCTCGCTGGCGGTCCAGCAGGGCTTTGGCAGTCTCAGATACGGGTTCAACACGTCCCAGTACCACCAGATCGCCACCTCGCTATACATCACTATCTTCGAGCGCACGCTGGTGATGGCCGGGGTCGGCACCCTGCTCACCATCGCTGTCGGTTATCCAGTCGCATATTGGATGGCCCGCTACCTGACAACGTACAAGATGCTGGCGCTGCTCATAATCGTGGTGCCGTTCTGGACGTCGTTCCTCATCCGCACCTACGCGCTGAAGATCATCCTCGACCCCAACGGGTATCTGGCCAAAGACCTAGGCCTCAACATCATGTACACCAAGTACGCGGTGGGCGTGGGACTGGTGTACAACTACCTGCCGTTGTTCATCCTGCCGGTGTTCGCCTCGCTGGAGCGGATGGACTGGACGCTGATCGAAGCCGCCACGGACCTGGGGGCACGCCCATTCACGGCCTTCCGGCAGATCACGCTCCGGCTCACCCTCCCTGGTTTCGTCACGGGGGCGCTGCTGGTGTTCATCCCCATGACCGGCGAGTACATCATCCCCAACATCCTGAGCGGCGGAAATTACGAGTTCGTGGGGAACATCATCGGGGACCAGTTCAACCAGGCCCAGAACCAGCCGTTCGGCTCAGCGCTCTCAATCGCGCTGATGGCGGCGCTGTCGGTGTTCGTCATCGTGTACATCCTGTTCGCCACCAAAGAGGAGCAGTTCGGTGCCTAGGCGCCTCAAGGCCAAGCACGGGTTCGCCGCCTGGGCGCTGGTGCTGTACGCATTCCTGTACCTGCCGATCCTGGTGATGGTGATCTTCGCCTTCAACAGGCCATCGCCAGCCTCCGTCGCCGCCTTCCACGGCTCCAACATCTGCAACATCCCGCCCGTCCAGGTCGGCAACATCGCGGTCTGGAACGGGTTCACCTCATGCTGGTTCAGCGCTGGGCTGCATGACCCGACCTACATCCCGGCGATCATTACCAGCCTCCAGATCGCCGCGGCAGCGTCGATCATCGCCACCGCCCTGGGCCTGTGCGCGGCCCTGGCCCTGGCCAGGATGAAGCCGCGGCTTCGTGCGCCGTTCGACGCCCTCGCCTACCTGACCCTCGTCGTACCCGAGATCGTCATCGCTGTGGCGTCCCTCATTTTTTTCGTGCAGGCCCGCAACTACATCCACGCCTTCCCGCCCCTGGGAAAGCCCACCATCTTGCTCGGCCAGGTGGTGTTCAACGCCTCGGTGGCGATGCTTATCATCCGGGCCAGGTTCGTGGGGATGGGCGACACGCTTGAGGAGGCCGCCTATGACCTCGGCTCCGGGCCGCTGGCCACCTTTCGCCAGGTAACTCTGCCTCGGCTCATGCCGGCCATCGTGGCCGCGGCCCTCCTGTCGTTCACCTTCTCGTTCGACGACTATGTCCAGCCCGCGTTCACGAACGGCACGACCAACACCTGGCCGATTGTGCTGTACTCGGCCGTGCGCTTCGGCCTCACCCCCGCCGTCAACGCCCTCGCTACGATCATGCTCGGCGCCACCGTGCTGGCCGTGGTAGTCACCGCCGTCGTCCTGCGCCGCAGTCGCGCGCAGGTCACGCCGGGCCAAGAGAAGGCCCGAGGCCTGGACGCCGCTCTTGGCCTCCGTTAACCGGCGCAGAGGCTTTCCTGCTTACCCGCAGTTTTGACGCCAACGTCCGAGCCGTATTTGATTCTGCGGTCAGGTCGATACTTGCCTGAAGGAGCGGACTATGAGCGAGCGGCCGCTGACCATCCTGTTCATGCCGGAGAGCGCGTACGGGCCGACCAACGACTGCATCGGGATCGGCGACGTGCTGCGCCGCCGCGGCCACCGGGTTGTGTTCGCGGCCGAGGCGTCGTGGAAAGGGCGCCTTGAACCACTCGGCTTCGAGGAGGACCTTGTCGACCTCGCTGCACCGCGCGGAGAGGACGCGGCTGACCAAGGAGCCGGGCAGTTCTGGAAGGATTTCATCCGCGACACAGCGCCGGAGTTCCGCAAGCCGACGATCGAGCAGCTAGACACGTGGATCAGGCCAGTGTGGGAGGAGCTGACCAGCGGCGCGCGGTACTGCCAGCGGCAACTCGCCGGGATCGTCGAACGGGCGCGGCCGGATGTGATCGTTGAGGACAATGTGGTCAGTTTTCCGGCCCTGATGACCGCGGGAGTGCCGTTCGTACGGATAGTGTCCTGCAATCCCCTGGAGATCAAGGATCCGGGCGTCCCGCCCGCGTTCTCCGGATACTCAGCCACAGACCAGGTCCGCTGTCGAGTTCATCCACGAGGGCGCGGTAAACCTGTATCTCTACCCGGGGCTAGCCGACTACCGGCGCGTCCGGCCGCTTGGGCCTTCCTGGCACCGGCTGGACTCTTCGGTGCGAGAGACAGACGAGAAGTTCGCGCTGCCCGATGCGCTGGCCGACGGTGACGGCGCGGTTATCTACTTCTCGCTTGGTTCGCTCGGATCGGCAGACGTGCCGCTGATGCGGCGGGTGATCAGCTGCCTGTCCGCTACCCCCTACCGCTACATCGTGTCCAAGGGGCCGCTGCATGAGGAGATCGAGCTAGCCCCCAACATGGCGGGCGCCGAGTTCCTGCCACAGGCCTCGGTCATCCCGGTCTGCGACCTGGTGATCACTCATGGCGGCAACAACACAGTCACCGAGTGCCTGCACTTCGGCAAGCCGACGATCGTGCTGCCGCTGTTCTGGGACCAGTACGACAACGCGCAGCGCATGCAGGAACTGGGCCTGGGTCGTCGGCTCGATACCTACCGGTTCACCGACGCCGAGATGCATGACGCGCTGGATCGGCTGCTCGGCGACGCTGAATTGCGCGGTCGGCTCGCCAGCGCGGCGGCCACGATCCAGGGGCGCGACGGCGTCCGCCAGGCGGCCGGCCTCATCGAGCAAACGGCAGCGACCAAGTAGCGCTGGCATAACGACGGTCAGTTCGACTCGCTGCGTGATCACCTGGCCAGCGGTCAGTTCAGTCGGGCCGGGCCGGACTTGTTGATCAAGGTCGGCAGACGCGCTGTATGAGGTCCTGCCAGCCCTGTGCGATCCTCTCCTCGGTCTGGGCGGCGGCTTCGGTGAGGTCGGACGCCGACAGGTAGAGCAGGAGGGGGCCGTCCAGGGCAGCGGTGAGCTGGACGGCCAGGACGTCGAGGTTGGCGGCGCCGAGGTGTATCTGCCCGAGCAGCATTCGGATGTGCATCTGGGAGATGGGCGTTTGTGATCCGGCTGGTACAGGTTGGCTGCCGTCCAGGGCGGCGCGGGCGATTTCGCGGTGCCCGATCAGGAAGCCGACTCGGGCCCGGCCGTAGGCGATCAGGCGGTCCAGCGGCGTAGCGCCCGGGCCCAGCGGCGGCGGCCCGGACAGTACCTGCTCCTGGAAGGCCCGCTCGTCGTCGTCCAGTAGCGCCTGGAAGATCCCCGCGCGGGTGCCGAACCGGCGGAACACCGTCCCCTTGCCCAGGTCGGCCCGTTCGGCCAGCCCGTCCATGGTCAGTTTGTCCGCGCCCTGCTCGGCGAGCATCCCGCGCGCCGTGGCCAGCAGATGTAGCCGGTTGCGTACGGCGTCGGCGCGCTCGGCGCGCGGCGCTCCCACTGACAAAAGGGGCCGGTCCACGGGCCTGACTCTACCGCCCGGAATACTAAACGGGGTAAAGTCCGTTTATGCTCGCATGCGGCGCCACCGCCGGCAGCTATTTCCCCTGCGTAGGAGGATCAGCTATGAGCACGACCCACACATCAGACCGCTTCACCGCCCTGCCTGATGACCAGACGCTCGCCGCGACCGTCGTCGCTCTGGAAGAGCACGGATTCAGCGTCGAAGTCGCCGACGATCTCGACGCGGCGCGCCAGGCTGTTCTGGCCCGCCTCCCTGAGGGTTCCTCGGTGATGACCAACACCTCGGTGACACTGGCCGAGACCGGCATCGCGGACGCGATCAACGACGGCGGACCCTACGAATCGGTGCGCAACAAGATGATGGCGCTCGACTTCGCGACGCAACTGCCGGAGATGAAGGCGATCGCCGGGCAGCCCGATTACGCCCTCGGCAGCGTCCATGCGGTCACCCATGACGGAACGCTGGTCATCGCCTCGGCCTCGGGCAGCCAGCTCGCCTCCTACGCCTGGGGCGCCGCCAGCGTCATCTTCGTCGTCGGCGCGCAGAAGCTCGTTCCCACCCTGGCGGCGGCGCACGAGCGGATCTACCAGCACAGCCTGAAGCTCGAGGACGCCCGCGCGTACGCCGCCTACGGGCAGAACAGCTACGTCGGGAAGGTTCTGGAGATCCACCAGGAACAGCCCGGCCGCATCCACGTCGTCCTCATCCGGCAGCCGGCCGGCTTCTGACCGGCCTGGCCAGTTCCGCTGCCCGTCAGCCCGCACCAGGAGAACTCATGACGCGCCACGCTATGCGGCAGGAGCAAGAGCCGGCCATGGAGCCGGTGGACGAGGCGGTTGATCACGTCCGCGGCTCGCCCGCCGGCCGTCTGATCGTTGAGTACGGCGACTACGAGTGCCCGTACTCGCGGCAGGCGTTCCAGGCCATCGAACGCGTCGAGAGAGAACTGGGTGAGGGCGCCCGGTTCGCCTTCCGGCACTTCCCGCTGACCGGGATCCACCCGCACGCCTTGGCTGCGGCCGCCGCGGCCGAGGCCGCCGCGTTGCAGGGCCGGTTCTGGGACATGCATGAGACGCTGTTTCACCACCAGAAGGCGCTCGACGACGACGACCTGCGTCGGTATGCCGCCGACCTGGGGCTCGACGTCGCGCTGTTCGACCGCGACCGGGTCGGGGCCGGCGTACTGGGGCGTGTCCGCCGGGACGTGGAAAGCGGAATGGCGTCGGGTGAGGTGCGGGGTACCCCCACCCTGGTCATCGACGGCGCCGTGCACCGGGGAGCCTACGACGCGGCGACGCTGCTGGAGGCGCTGGCACCGAAGCGGGCAGGCAACGCGCCTGATTAAACCTTGAGCCCCGGGTGTGTCGGCCGCGATGTGGCGCTTGCGGCCGGTCATCTTTTTTCCCCTATGCCAGGGCCGGCATAGGGGAAAGAAGATCCAAGGGGGTTAACCGGCATCTGGTGGCGGACACGCGGCACTGCGCTCAGTGCCCGCCGACCAGGGGCGGTTCAGCGTTCCTCGGGCTATCCGAGGGTCCATTGCTGGTTGCTTTGGCCGTTGCAGGTCCACAGTTCGACGGCGGCGCCGTTGGCGGTGGACGCTCCGGTCACGTCGAGGCACAGGCCGGATTGGACCCCGGTGATGGTGCCGTTGGAGTTGACGTTCCATTGCTGGTTGGCGCCGCCGTTGCAGGCCCAGATATCGACCTTGGTGCCGGGGGTGGTCTGGTTGTTGAAGGCGTCCAGGCACTTGGTGCCGCCGTAGACGGTGAGCTGGCTGGAGGACCGGGTCCAGGTCTGGTTGGTGCCGCCGTTGCAGGTCCAGATCTCGGTGGCGGTGCCGTTGGCCTGTGAGGCGCCGGTGACGTCCAGGCACTTGCCCGACCCCACCCCGTGGATGGGACCGGTGAAACCGCCACCACCACCCGCTCCGTAACCGGCCGAGACGACATTGGCCTGGACAGCGTTATCGGCCGCATCCGTCGGATAGCCAGCGGTCATGACCCCTTCGAAGAAGGATCCGACGGATCCATTGCTGTTGTCGCCGCCGGTCTCCAGGACGATGGCCCCTTCCTGGTGCATGGGGGCATACCCGCCAAGGTTGGGAAGCGCTCCGTTGTACCAGGTGGTCAGGCCGCCCGATTGGGCGTTGCCTCCTTTGATGGCATATGTTGTTTGCCCGTTATTTTTCAGCAGGGCCGTGACATAGGCGCCGGAGTTTCCATGATTATTCGTGTCGGAGCCATTCGCCCCGGCGAAGAGCCCGTTTTCAAGATCTGCCTGGACCCAGGGACCAGATCCTGAACACGGAGCGAACCAGCACTCCGTGCCGAAGTTGATCGCGTCCATGTGGCCGTTACCGTTATCGCGGTTGTTCGTCTCGACGTTCCCGTAGTCGAAGCAGCACCGATTGTTCACATGCGTGCCGCTGGCCACCATGTACTCACCCTGCGGCTGGCCGCCGGTCGCGACGCCCGTCGTGCTGTCGTCCCGGTAGCCGACACCGGCCGACACGAAGACCCCGTAGACCGAATGACCACCGACTGTCACCGGCAGCGCGGCCGCGTTCGCGCCGACATCCTGTCCACCTGCCCCACCAGGTCCCTCGATGGTGAGGTTGTTGTGCTGCGGAGACTGGTCATAGATCTGCATGATGGTGCACGACGTGCCAGCGCAGAACGTATTTTGCGCTGCGGCGTTGGCGTAGCCGCCCGCGGTGAGCACTCCGATGTTGGTGGTCGCGGAATCCGACGCGCGCCTGACCTGGTAGAGAGAGCCGTTGTAAGCCGCGTATAGCGCTCGCACGGTGCTGTGTGCGGCGACGCAGGGGGTGCCGGCAGCAGCGTAGATGTCGCACGGGAGTGACACCGCGGCCTGCGATGTGCCGGCCGTACCGACCAAAATCCCGGCCGCCAGCGCAACTGTCGCGCCCGCGGACAGTAGTGCCTTTATTAAGTGTCGGAGTCGTGACCGACGCCTTGATTTCCGTACTGGGGTACGGGCCTACAGTGCGGGTGTGAGAGCTGGCGAGGTCGCGCGGCGCGCGGGCGTCAACGTCGAGACGCTGCGGTACTACGAGCGCCGCGGCCTGCTGCCCGAGCCGCCCCGGACGCCGAGCGGGCACCGGCGCTACGACGAGGATGCGGTGCGCTTTCTGCGCGCGATAAAAGATGTGCAGGCGACCGGCTTCACGCTCGCGGAGATCGAGGAGTACCTCCGCGCCGTGCAGCGCGGGCGGGTTCCCGCCCCCGAGGCCCTGCGGGTGCGGATGGCTGTGAAGATCGACGAGATTGACGGACGTATTGCGGCGCTGCGGCGGATGCGCGACGAACTCGCCCGGATAGTCGGCTGCGCGTGCGAGTCGCTGGATCACTGCACATGCGGCGCGGCTTACCTGGCCCGGCGTGGCCGCGAATCACCGGTACATCCGTCGCCGCTGCACGTCACCAACGGCGAGAGCGCGGGCAACACACTGCGGCAGACATCGCTCGGCGGCGCGGTCCTGCCCTGGCAGGACGTGTTGCACGAGGGGCCGGTGCCAGCCGGACCGCGGCGCGCGCTGCTGCGCACCCGGGCCGCTTTCCTTTCCGGCTGCGGCTGGGGCAGCAGGCCGGCGATCCTGTCCTCGCTGGAACGGCGCGACCGGCAACTCCTTGACGCCCTGCAGGACAGGCAGCAGGTGGTCTTGTGGTTCGAGCATGACCTGTACGACCAGCTCCAGCTCCTCGACGTCCTCGCACTGGCGGCCACGCCGACCGGGGCGGCCACGGCGGCCGGGGCGGCCACGGCGGCCGGGGCGGCCACGGCGGCC
>WNFB01005266.1_pt1 | contig 11546 bp, 9 predicted proteins | sample 5400501 | NCBI WGS metagenome assembly WNFB01 (sample SAMN13153341, study PRJNA577476) | soil metagenome | isolation source: 200 cm saprolite under Douglas fir tree site 2 hole 1 | place: USA:California | collected 2015-04-18 | reverse complement strand
CTGAGTCGCCCAGAACAAGAAAAGCGTTTACGCGAATTAGACCAGAGAGGACGGACGATAGCCGCAGTCTACGTCGCAAGAAGGATCTATGGATACGATCTCAATCAAGCGAAGGCCTTTGTAGAGGGCCTCCGTCCCAGGCCGTAAACCTGTCGGCCTAAGAGCCCCTGGAACCGAACTGCACTGTCTCCTCCCTGGGGAAACCCTTCGGCGGCGTACGGTTCCCAAACTGGACGATTTGCGAACAGCCACGTAGGCAGGGCGTATATATAAGAAAAGATGAGGTTAGAGGAAACCACTATTCCAGGCCCGGACGGCTTTCTATTGTGGCGACATTCCCTGCAGGCCTCGCATATCAGCCTTTAATCCCTGTTTGGCACGAAATCGGCGCTTGCCGAACGAGCGTCGGAGCTCTGGCCGGGCGTCCACCCGAACGAGGCGGCAGTGGGGAAACGACGCGTAGACACCCTTCGGGAGTTTTTCTGGAGAAACCAAGGTCTGTCGTTTAACCACAAAGCTCGGAACCAGCAACGAAATTGAGGCTGTCGTCGGGGTCAAAGACGGATCACAGGCAGGTTTTGTGTCATGTTCGACGAAAAAGAGAGTGAGACTGGTCTATTTGACCGCGAAGCAGCGACCGAGGACGGGCGTTCAAGCCGCTACTGGGAATCGCACTCGCGGAGGAGGAGTATCCGGAATGGTCGGAGATGGCAGGCCAGTTTGTATGCAAGAAGACTAATGCAGCTTCGCGTGCTCGGCTTCGCGCAGGATGGGGGAAGTCGGGGTTTGGGTCACGGGATGGTCTGGGTTTTGGTTTGTACACTGGTGTAATATTGGTTTGAATTCAGGGCGATAGTCAATGATTGCCAGGAAATCGGCGTTGCTACTTCTTGTATTAGCTTCTCTTGGCCAGCAGAATGGAAACGGCTTAGGCCTATCTCAACACCACAGTGGGAGCACCACGAATGGCACAGCCGACTTCCTCAAAGAAAGACTGGTTTTATCGAGCAAAAGAGGCAGACCTGCTTGCGAAGCTGTTTACCCACTACCAAAAAACTACCAGACCTGGACCAACTGCAAAGCTGACGGAGAGCCCAGTAGCTGCGGCGGACCTGATCAGTGCTCGTGCGATGAGTCAAAAAGATTGGTGACTTTTTCCTGCCGTCAGGGCACATACCGCGAGTGCTGGGGCGAACGGGGCAACGGTTGTCCCGGGCAACCGAGCTTTTAATCGCCAGCCCTGAAGGCCTAGGGCTAGTCCGTTGTAGTCAGACCGATTGGGGTTTCAAGTGCGCTTGAGGAATCGGTTACTGTACGGCTCGCCAGTACAGGACTGACGGCCCCGTCCGGTGAAGCTGCCGGCGGCTATTTCGTCCTCCCGAGCCTGCCTCGCCTCGCCCGCGGCTTTTTCTCTCTCATTGTTGCCAATGCCTGGCCCCTTTAACGCTCCTCCCTGGGCCGAGTGAGAAGGCACCTGCGTCAGAGAGTCGCGTGATTCAGTACAGCACTTCTTTTTCGCCTTTTTCAGAGATCATCTTCTGGAACTGTGTCACGATCTTGTCCCGTCGCGCCATCACGGCCTTCACTTCATCTTTGGAGAGATAACCCTTGGTCTTTTCCGCCAGCTCGTTCGCGTCTAGCGCCTTCAGCTTCTCGAACAACTGCCGGTCGCAGCGTACCAAGTCTTTGGCGTTTCTCAGGTCTTTGTAGAGCCGAAACGCGCGGCTGAAATCAACCCTCCAGATCTTGAAATCCTGACCGATCAGCACGTTAGTTAGGTTTGGATCGTCATCGTAGACCAATTGGTCAAAGACCCGTACCTTGTACATCTGATTGTCCCACGCGTCTGGATCGGGGGGCGCTATCTTCTGCTTGACCCGGTCCGCTTCATCCATCTTTACCGGCAACCACCAACTCAGCGAGCCTGGATTGCCTTGCCATGAGCGTTCGACATATATCGGCAGCATGTCATCCAGAGCAAGCAGCTCGGCCAGCGCATAGGCAGCGATGTTGTACTTGTAGGAATCTACGAAGTTCATTTCAATTCGGCCGCTCGCCATCGTCAGGTTGGTCTTGTGCTCGTCAATAGCCTGGAAAGAAGCGTCATGGGTCAGTGTGCCGTCGCTCAGCGTAAGCCGCCATGGTTGAGTAACGCCTTTGCTGGATTGCTTGCTGCCCACGACCTTAGCGGTGAGAAGGAAATGCTTGATCTGTTCTTTGGTAAGAGTAGTCTCGTCCGCCGCGCTGAGGACGCGTGGGCAGATCAAACAGACCACCGCCGCAATAATGAGGCTCCGCCACTGCTGATGAAGTATGTACATCGGAGTGCCCCCCGAATTAAGCCCTCAAAATCTACCCCCCTTAGGTACCGTTCGGCAACCTAAAACTTTCAGGACGGGCAACCGCAGCGGAGTCCAAATTGAGATTTACTCTGCTCGGGCCCCGGGGCTATACTCCCGCGTACCTAAGCTTAAAGTCCGTCCCAATGGTGATCCCAGATAGAGCGCCGCCTGGCGCGTTGGCTATGGAGGATGTGATGAAACTTTCAGTGATTTTGCTCACGTTCGTATTTGTAGGAGTGGCCTTCGCTGGTCAAGCAACCCCGGCCAGCAACAGCGAGCAGGACAAGAAAGCGGCACCTGCCGATGCGAAAGAGGCTCGGTGGCAGGGCCACATTGTCCGCATCAATATGGACCAGTCAAGTCTGAGCGTTCGTGGCGGTCAATCGAATATGGAGAGTACTGAGAGAACGATCTTGTACGATGGCTCGACCCAGTGGACAAAGCAAGGAAAACCTGCCGAGCAGAGTGAATTCAAAGAGGGCTCCTTTGTGATTGTGCTCGGACATCCTGACGAGAAAGGCGTCTTTCACGCGACCCGGATCGACTTGCGGCTGCCCAGATAGCTTTTTTGGAGAAAAGGGCCCACTCGTGGCTGGTGCTGTGTAGTTCCAAGGCACTTACGGACGAGACGGGCCCGTTTTGTTTCACCCGCTTGAGTTTCAGGCCTTCGTAGCCAGAGCTTGCAGGCGCAGTTTGGCTGCTCTGGCGGTCTCTCGCAGCAGCGGGTCCGCATCATTCAGACACCGATTCAATTCGCCTTCCAAAGATCTCATTCCTAACGTTCCGATGGCATACGCCCCGCAAGACCGCAGCCAGGGATCGTCGCAGGTGACAAGTGCCACCACTGCCTGTTCCTGGTTTTCGATCTTGGTGTGCACCAGCCGTTGTGCCAGGCGAGCACGCTCATGAACCGTGATCTTGCCATCCAGCAGTGGCACCAGCATTTCGCGCAGCTGAGGCTTTAAGACGTTATCCAGGAATTCCAGCGCGTTGTCGTGAACAGATACATTCTTAGATTGCAGACCCAAGTAGGCGCTGTGTATATCAAGGTGAGGGTATAGCAAGCCCAGCAAACGAAAGATCCGCTCCAATTCTTGTCGAATGGACTCCGTCAATGCGCGTGCTACCGGATCTTCGCCGCTTTCAGCGGTTCCCAGTTTGTCGAGAATCTGGTACGACCGGTAGTGCCCGAGAATTTCGGCCCCCAACACCGTCTCCAACATCTGAGCGTCCGTCTCGATCTCAGGGTGAAGGCGGCGGAGCTTGTTCAGAGCACTAATAATGCGGAAGCGCAAGGTGGTGTCGCTTTCCAGCAGGTTCTCCATCAGCACGTGCGCTGCCGCCGGTGTCCCGATCTTCACCATGATGGTTGGGATTTCCCGCCGCGCCTCGATTGACACCGAGGAGTCGCCGAGATGGTCGCGCAATGCGCCGACGATCGTGTCCCCGAACTCTCCCAAGGCCTTAGCGGCTTCGGCGCGCAACTCGTGATGCACCAGCCGGTCCAGGAGGTCGGGCACCAGCCGTCGCTTGCGCAGCTTTCCCGCAGAATGAATAGCTTCCCGCGCGATCACGGGGTCAGGATCGGCGAGCAGGTTCGAGAGTAGCGGGTCAAAGCAGTCTGGCAGCTCGCCTAGCAAGCGGGCCGCCTCTACCCGGTGCCGCTGCCGCCCTGGCGTAGGTTCGCCGACCATCGCCGTTAGAATCTGCTGAGCAGCCTCCAGGATCTGAGTCTCGCCGGGTCGTGCCAAAAATGCCACGACAGCCGAACTGACCGAAAAGTCGGCGAAGTCGCCCTCGTCCTGCATCAGCTCCAGCGGGTCAACATGGGCATGGTGGGTAAGGTAAAGCAAAGCTTCGGTGCGCACGTTGAGATCAGCATCTCGTAGCAAAGGTTCGACGTCCGTCCGCACCGTCTTGTCGCCGGATTCGGACAGAATTGTGATCGCCTTCTGCCGGACCTGCGCAGAGGGATGGCTCAACAAACTCCGGATTGCGGGGTGTGCGGCCCTTTGCCGCTCCACTTCAAACAGGCTGAGAGCGTAAAGGATCTCGTTGGGATCAGATACCGAAAGCTTGGTTGTCAGTAACTCGGCGGTCGAACGGTCCAGCACCGACGTGGAGGCTTGCTCCGCGTCCACTCGATGCTGGCTAATGCTTTCCTTCAGGGTAGCGACATACTGTCGCCGCGCAACCGCGACCGCAACCAGCCAACCGGTTACCAGCAGCAGCGCAATCCAGCTCATTTGACGTGCCGCCAGGTGCAGGGTAGTGGCAAAAATCAGAACGGTCAACCCAGCCAGGCCGTCGCCCAGGCGCCAGATTACGGTATCGATGAACCACTTCACCTGTAACTTGATCCGGGCAGACAGCGGAAGATAAAGCAATTCGGTGGTAGATTTGTCCAGGGAATAACGGAGCACCTGGTCGCAGCCTTTCAGCGCGACCGCGGCGCCTAACGTCCCAAAAGCCGCAAGGCCGGTCGAGCCCAATAACACCGTGACCGGAAGCACGAACAGCGCCGTACCTATGCCAAACCTGCGCAGGAACCTGGTGGTGAACCCGAGCTGGAACAAAAGCGAAAGTATGCCGGCATAAAAATTGAAGTTACCGTAGAAAGCAGCTATCGCGTCTTTCTTCACCAGGAACTGCTGCATAAGGGCGAGGAACTGCCAACCCGTCAGGGTGGTCACCAGGGATGAAATGCAGATGACGGCAGCGATCGCCCTCAGATATGACGAAGAGAACACCAGTTGCATGCTGGCGAAAAGATTTCGCGGACCAGATTCGGCAGATCCCTCCGTCATTCCATGCGCTCCGCCGACGGCGACTTGCCCGCTGCGCCAAATGAAGACGATCAGCCCGCTACAAATCAACAGGAACAAGGCCATGCCCAGCAGAAGACTCTCCGTGCCGAACGTCTTGGCGATCGCTTTGGAGAAATAGCCGGCAAAGATCCAGCCCGCAATGGCGCCCCCGCCCACCATCCCGAAAACCCGCTTGGCCTCCCGGGTGGTAAGAACATAGTTCGCCAGAGTCCAGATCTGGGTCGGCGCCAGCACTCCAAAGACTTTCACCCAGATGTAAAACACCGGAAACAGCCAAGCCCAGTGGGGGTAATAGTGAGCCAGAGCCCAGAATATCGCGCAATTGCTGGCGAAAAATATCGTGCTGCCGATCAGCAGCTCTTGCAAAGCGACTCGCCGCGCCACCAGCACGTAGCCCGCCACCACCAGGGCCACGATTACAGAACTGGAAATATCGGCGTAGGCAAGCTGTTTCGCCTGGAAGCGCGACAGGAACAACGCTGCTCCCGCCACTTTGCCGATTACGTAGCTGCTGATCACGAGGAACAGACAGGCACAAAGCAGGGTGCCTCTCCCCAGATCGCCGGAGTGAATGTTCAGCGCGCGTTCGATCCACTTTTTCATCCGCAGAAGATTCTCTTCTGTTGTGTAACTGCCTATGGCGATGCGGTCGCTGTTGCCGGACAGATACCATCGCCTGGCGGTAAGGCACCAGGTTTTTCCGAAACCTTGGTGGCATCTTCAACCCCTTCAGGAGCCCCAGAACCTGCTTTTGCGGGCGAAGAAACGGCCGAGGCGAGAAGCACTATCTGCTCGTCCATAAACTTCGCGGTGAATCTTGCATCGCCGCAGATTTCCAGGGCTGACGCCCTGCCCCCCGGGTAGTAGCTGCTGAGCATGCCGGTGTCGATCAAGAACACCTTGTCTCCAAAACGAGGCCGGATACGCGCGCCCCTCTGAACCGTATGCCCTACAACAATATGTGCCACCTTGTAAGCTTCCAGGATCTTGCCTATCTCCGCCGTGCCCTCTTCGTCGCTCCACTGGTCGTAACCGCGAAACCATAAGGGTCCAACAGGCTTCACACTCAGCCATTCTCCGTACTTTAAGAACTCCAGGATTTTAGCTTGGCGTTCTTCGCTCGCCGGAACCAGCGACTTGCGCTCGGCGATGACTTCGGCCTGAGCCGCATTGGTAATTTCCTGCAGGTTAAAGAACGGCAGGATCACTCCCTCATCCTGCAGATACTGTTTCACCTCATCAAACGCTTTGATTTCGTCGCGAATACGGCTATTCAGCGCATCAACTTTCATCTTGGCCAAGTCAGGATGGATGCCCCCGTGCAAGAAAATCTCTTCTCCAATTTGGGCCAAGGCGTTGTGTCCGCGCAGCCACTTGCCGTATTCTCCCTTCGGGCTGAAGGCCTCGCGCTGCTCAACGAAACCCAGCGGATGCCTTGCCATCCACTCTGCTTCAGTCAACTCCATGGGCTGGGAAAGCTCGGCTATTAACGCTGCGTGCTTATTGCGCCATTTCACGTACTCGTCATAGGCAGATTTCTGTCGCTTCTCGGAATTGCTGTCGGCAAAACTGGCGTAGTTCACGGGCGTGACGTAGCGCAGGTCGCCCATCATATTCATCATCTCGTGATTGCCTAGCAGGCTTACTACCCGGCCGCCAGCTTGTCCCGCTTCTTTCTCGAGTGCCATCATCAGGTCCATGACCTCGCGCGGCTTGGGGCCGCGATCCAGGAGGTCCCCGACCTGGACGAACGTTGTCTTACCGCCTTTCCAGTGGTTTTGCTTGTCAATGAGCCCTATGCGCTGAAGAATGGCGACGAAGTCGTCAAAATCACCGTGAACATCTCCGATGGCGACTAAGGATTCCGAAGGATCCGCTCGAGTTTTCTTTGGTTCCGTCCACGCTAGCCCCACCGACACGAGTACCGCGAGGAGAGAAATGCAAGCGCGTCGGGAACAAATCCAGACCGGAGGGCGGACCATTTTCCTGCCTCCTGCAGCCAAGCCCTGCCGGATCTGAACGAAAACGGTGAGTTTCGTAGGGCTTCCTCTATCGCGGTGCATCTTAGGCTGCCAAAGATAAATAAGTCAACAAGCTGAAAATTCAGCCCTCCGGAACCCGCAAACGTGGCAAAGGCCGCCAGGTAGGCGGCCTTGGTACCGGGAGCCTTCGAGGGAGCCGGAAACGACCCGGCGAACCTGCTTGCACACCTTGCTGCAGCTACCATTTCGGCTTCAAAAGGTACTGCAATGGGCGGTGCAGCGTGCTGCAGAGGACGCTTGTTTCAGTACAGCACTTCGCTCTCGCCTTTTTCAGCGATCATCTTCTGAAACCGCTCTACAATCTTGTCCCGTCGCTGCATCACCGCTTTCACTTCACTCTTGGTGAGATAGCGTTTGGTTTTTTCCTGCAGTTCCTTCCCGTCCAGCGCCTTCAGTTTCTCGAATAAGTGCCGGTCGCAGCGTACCAAGTCGTCGGGGTTTCTCAGGTTTCCTAGAAGGCGAAATGCGCGGGTGAAATCAATCCTCCAAATCTTCCAATTCTCACCGATGAGCACGTTGGTCAGGTTGGCATCGGTGTCGTAGACCAATTGATCGAAGACCCGGACCTTGTACATCTGGTTGTTCCAGGCACCCAGATCCGGCGGAGTTAATTTTTGTTTGTGGCGTTCCACTTCATCCATCTTCACCGGCAACCACCAACTGAGCGAGCCTTCATCGCTCAGCCATTTGCGCTCGACATATACCGGCAGCATGTCATCGATGTCAAGCAACTCCGCCAGCACATAAGCAGCGAGGTTGTACTTGTAGGAATCCACGAAGTTCATTTCAGTACCGGTAGCAAACTGCATGTTGAGCTTGTGTTCATCAACCTTTTGGAAAGAAGCGTCGTGGGTTATGGTGCCGTCCGTGAGCGTGAGCCGCCACGGGCTGGTGATACCCTTCTTGGACTGCACACTCTTCACCACCTTGGCGGTGAGAAGGAATTGCTTGATCTGGTCCTTGCTTAGGGTTGGCTCGTCTGAGGCAACCACAAAGAGCCGGCAAGCCAGACACGCCACCACGGCTAGAATCAGCTCGCGCCACCGAAGACGAAGTACGTTCATTGAAGATACCCCCGCTGAACCGGCGGAAGTCTACTCCTTCGTGCCGCGTTGGACAAGCTGAAATAGGGCTGCTGAAATAGGACGACGTCCGGGCCCAGACCCATGACGGCGGCCAGACGAAACTGGCACCGCCGGTCCTCTCTACGCCGGACCTCGAGGAGCCGCCTTAGGCGTTATGGATGTATTGGCTATCCCTCAACATATAAGAGACGCCGTTTGCTAGCGGATTGTTCTTTTCAATAGGGGATTGTTCTTTTCAGTCTGGAGGTCTATTGTTCTTGCCGGACACCAGATCTTTCCGGTGAACAAGGAGGAAGTCTCATGGGGAAGAAGCTACTCACTCTACTGTTCGTGTCTGTACTTGCCTTCCCGCTGTCAACGGCGGTGTTCGCGCAAGAGGCTCCGGCCAAAGAGAAGGTCGCAAAGGAGGCCCGCTGGGAGGGTACTGTCATAAGAAGCAGTCCGGACAAATCTACGCTGACCGTACGTAAGGCGGGATCAGGCAACGCTGAAATGACGGTCGAGTACGACAGCTCGACGAAATGGGTCAGTCAGTTCCACGGCGATAAGAAGGTGAACGACATCGACTCCAGCCAGGTTAAGGATGGGGACTTCGTAATCTGCAAGGGCACTTGGGACAAGGCGGGCGTACTCCATGCCACTCTAGTCTCTAAGCGGCTCTCCCACTAGATGAGTTTCAATGGATGAGGACGGCGAACCGGGCGGCCCCGCTGCCCGGTTTTTTGCGCGTGTGCCGAACAGGCTCGCTTCGACTCACTCGGGGTGCCACGGTTGTTTGATGTGCTTTGGCTCAACCGAACTAAAGCGCCGGATGCGGACCCGCAGTCCTGGTGGTGTGGCAGGGGCGAGTGGGGACCGCTCCCATGGGCATTGCCCTAGTTCATAAGCGCTAACTTAAGGAACAGGTTTTAGTGTTCGTGGACCTATGCTTGGTGAATGCGTATCGCCGAAGAAAAACTGGAAGGTGCTCGCGTCGTTGTTTCCCGCAGGATGGCAGCAAATGGCGTGGCAGTCGGGTGCGGTCGAGCGATTGCGTGGGTTTCCATCACCTGACTTGCTGTTGCGTATGCTACTGCTGCATGTGGCGCGGGGTTACTCCTTGCGGGAGACGGTTGTGCGCGCTAAGCTGGCGAATTGGACCAACATTTCGGATGTCGCCTTGCTCAAACGCCTGCGCAACAGCGAGGAGTGGCTGCGTTCGTTGTGTATCGAATTGCTTCGGGAAAACATCGCGTACAGGCAGGAAGAAGCTGTCAGTCGGACGATCCGGATTGTGGATGGCACGATCGTCAGAGAGCCTGGCAAGACGGGGAGCCAATGGAGGATTCTGTGCAGCATCAGACTGCCGAGTTTGGAGTGTGACTTTTTCGAGGTGACGGCGACGATTGGCGAAGGCAGCGGAGAGTCATTGAACCGTCTGCCTGTGGGTCCGCACGAACTTATTCTCGCCGATGCCGGCTACTGCTCAGTGGCTGGCATTGAGTATGTTTGGCAACATGGTGCTGATGTGTTGGTTCGCGTCAACCCTCAGAGCTTCGTGGCGTACTCTGCATGCGGCAGACGTATCTCCCTCCTTCCGCGATTACGCACTTTGTCCAAAGTGGGGCAGTTCGGCGAATGGCGGGTTGTCTTGCATGGTCAAGGTTCGGCGTTTGCGGGCCGGTTGTGTGCAGTACGAAAGAGCGACTGCGCGATTCAACAGGCTCATCGGCGCTTGCAGCGCAAAGCGAGTAAGAAGCAAATGATTACCAGGCCGGGAACACTCGAATTTGCAAAGTACGTGATCGTGTTTACGACCCGCTTCGGCGGTTCGACGGCGGACGTTCTGAGAGCTTACCGTATGCGTTGGCAAATTGAGCTGATGTTTAAGCGGCTGAAGAGCATTGCCCAACTGGGTCACGTTCCCAAGCATGACGACCGCAGTTCCCGCGCTTGGCTTTATGGGAAATTGCTCGTCACGCTCCTGGAGCAAAAATTGATCCGCATTGGGCGCGATATTTCCCCCTCGGGCTGCCCACTCTCGGCGCGGGGGACCATGCAGTCCGTCGCGTGAATTCAGTTTCGCGCTTCACCAGATTCAGCAAGCTATCGAACCGCACCTCTCCTTGCAGCAAGCGCTCTATTCGTGGAATCAGATTGCACAGGCTCTGGCGGAGAAGTCGCGCAACCGACTACTTCAATTGGCAACATGGCATGCCTCGTGAACATCGCTCCGTGACCGACGATCGGAACGTGCTGCTTGCCAGAAGCCGACTTCTGTGCCGAGTCGTGGGCCCTGTCCTCGCAAGGAACTTCAGAGATGCCCGTCATTCGTCCAATCGGCGGCATGATCCAAATCGAGGTCCTGAATCGGCGTTAGTCGTGATTTCTGAGGGTGAACTGTCACGATCATTTCCTGGTTAAGTTCGGCTAATCGCTGAAGCGCTTCGATTCGCAGGTTGTGGACGGACTCCGGTGTGCGGTCGAGAAGCAAAGCCGTTTCCTTGGCGGAATATCCTTCCAACATCGTCATTACGAATACGAAGCGCTCAGTCAACTTCAATTGAGTGACGGCGTCCAAGAAGGTCCGAAGCTTATTTTCACCCCCTCCTGAAGCCACAGATCGCGCCGCGTTTCTCGGCGACCAGGTTGAAAAATGATCGCGTCGATTGCGTGCTCGATTAAGCAGCGCTTGCTCCAAGACTCTTCCCAACCTTTGAAAACGTTCCTTTCTGCGAAGGCTTTGTCCATCGCCCCGACGAAACACTCTTGTGCTTCTTGATGATTCGCGGTCAGGAGAAATGCGAGGAGATAGAGCTGCGTCGTATTCCTTCGGAAAGCCTCACAGAAATCGCGACAAGTTGCATAGCCGTCACGAAAGTCTCTGAAGTGTGGCCTTGAATTGCGACTCATGTGCGCCTTCGTCCGTCTGCTCTCTTAGAAGCCGTCCACGCGCCTACTGTGGCTATTGCTCCAATTGCTTCAGCTCTTTCTTTAGCATCATCGTTTTCTGCTCCTTCGATAGCTTGGGGAATAGGAACGAAATCTGTAGCCGCATGGTCCAGGCCGGAGCATTCGCAGGATGCACAGCATTGCCATAGAACTGAGCAAGGAGGCTCACCGGCTGCGCCCCGAACTTCGTGACCCGTCCGATGCCGCCACCAAACGGCACCGTCCACACGTTGCCGCGGCTGGCTTCCCAGTTGGCGGTGATGATGGGCGACACACCGATGAACCAGCCTTTTTTCAAGTTATAGTTGATGAAGTACT
>WNFB01005265.1_pt1 | contig 11546 bp, 12 predicted proteins | sample 5400501 | NCBI WGS metagenome assembly WNFB01 (sample SAMN13153341, study PRJNA577476) | soil metagenome | isolation source: 200 cm saprolite under Douglas fir tree site 2 hole 1 | place: USA:California | collected 2015-04-18 | reverse complement strand
GACCGCAGTTGGTCAGGCGGTGTGCATGCTGTCGAGACTCTGCGCTTCGGTCGGCCCGTTTGACCGAAGCCATAGGAGGCCGGTTCCTGTGCCGATCTCATCGCACTGCCCCTGTCCAGCCCGGTTGGCGACGTCAATCGATGGTGGGGCACGCCGGGCGGAAAACTCGGCGGAACAATGGGCAAACCGCTTAGAGCAGCACTCAAAGTCGCAGCACATCGCGAGGAGACGACGACCCAATTCGGCCGGTGTTAACAATCCTCGCCTTGCGCGGTGGGATTTCAAATTCGGGCACGGTGCTTGCAAATCAGTATGTTCAGTAAGTGGTGATGAGCGCTTTTCGCTCGCCGCCTGGCTCGGTGACGTTGGGCGCCCGCCTTGTCGCAAGCGGGTGGTCCCGATGAACCCGAAAGGAGACAATGCGAGATGGTCCATCGTACGCTGAAAGCCAGTGCCAAGACCTGCCATTGGGGCTTCTTCGATGCGAAGCTGGAGCCCGCGCTGACCATCGAGAGCGGCGACCGCGTGACGATCGACAGCGTCTCGGGCGCGCCCGAGGTGGTTCCGAAATCGGGCTTCCATGTTCCCCCTGAGATCCATGAGATCCACGAGCGCGCCGAGCGCAGCCTGCCCGGCCATATCCTGACCGGCCCGATCGCCATCGCCGGCGCCAAGCCCGGCCAGGTTCTCGAGCTGCGCATCCTCGATGTCAATCTGCGCCAGGATTGGGGCTACAATTTCATCCGCCCGCTTGCCGGCACGCTGCCCGACGATTTCAAGGAGCCGCGTCTCCTTCACATTCCGCTCGATACGGAAAGGCGCATCGCGCATCTGCCCTGGGGCACCGATCTGCCGCTGCGCCCCTTCTTTGGCGTGATGGGTGTCGCGCCGCCGCGGCAATGGGGGCGCATCACCTCGATCGTGCCGCGCGCGCATGGCGGCAATCTCGACAACAAGGAGCTCATTCCGGGCGCCACGCTCTACCTGCCGATCCATGTCGAGGGCGGGCTCTTCTCCTGCGGCGACGGGCATGGCGTGCAAGGCGATGGCGAGGTCTGCGTCACGGCGATCGAATCGGCGCTGCAGGGCACCTTCGAGTTCGTGCTGCGTGAGGATATCACCCTCGCTTATCCGCGCGCCGAGACGCCGGCGCATTACGTGACGATGGGCATGGATCCCGATCTCGACCAATGCGTCGTCATGGCGCTGCGCGACATGATCCGCCTCATCGGCGAGAAGGCCAATTTGTCACGCGAGGACGCCTATACGCTCTGCAGCCTCGCCGCTGACCTGCGGGTGACGCAGACGGTCAACGGCTCGAAGGGCATCCATATGATGATCAACAAATCACTCGTGCGCAGCGCGATGAACTGACTGGCACGGAGCCGGCCCGCGCGGAGCCGGACCGAGCCCGCGCTCCTCAGGCGAGCCGGAGGCCTGCCACGAAGAGTGTTGCTCCGAGTAAGGTTCGGTTCGACCTGCTTCTTGCGTCTTCCGATCAAGTCGCGGTTGCGATGGCGGGGCGGCGCTGACGCCATTCCGTCGCCGTCTCGTAGGCATGGCCGGCGCGGAACAGCGTCGGCTCCTGGAAGGGCTTGGCAACGAGTTGCATCGCCAGCGGCAGGCCGCCGACGCCGTAGCCGTTGCACAGCGACAGGGCGGGATAGCCAGTAACGTTGAACGGCATCGTGAAGCTGGGCTTCTCGAAATTGGCCCATTTCGGCACTTGGTCGATACGCGGCGCCTCGGCGGGGGCGGTCGCGCTCAACAGCACATCGACATCGGCCATCGCCGCGGCGAGCTCATCGCACAGCTCGCGCCGCCGTCGCAGCGCCTGCACATAATCCGCGCCGCTGATGAAGGCGCCGAAGGCCATGCGGTCGCGCAAGAGCTCGCCGTATTTCTGCATGCTCGTCTGCAGCCAGGGTTCGTGCACGGCGAAGGCCTCGGTCACCAGGATGAGGAAGCCGCAAGCCGCCCAGTCGGCGAGCGGCGAGAGCGTGATCTCGCAGATTTGGGCGCCCTCACCCTTGAAGACGTCGATGGCCGCATCGATCGCCTTCCGCGTCGTCTCGCTCGCCGGGTTGTCGGTCTCGTAGAAATGGCGGACCACACCGAACTTGAGGCCCTTGGCGCCACGCCCTAGCTCGGCGCGGAAATCGGGCGGCCGGCGATCGGCACTCGCCGGGTCCTCGGCATCGTAGCCGGCCAGCGCCTGCAGCATGATGGCGCAGTCCTCGACGGTCCAGGCCATCGGCCCGGCGTGATCGAGGCTGAAAGCGAGCGGCAGCACACCGGCCCTGCTGACGAGGCCATAGGTCGGCTTGATGCCCGCGATGCCAGTGAGCGCCGCGGGACCGCGGATCGAGCCGCCAGTATCCGAGCCCATGCCGCCGAGGATGAGACCGGCGGCGACGGCGGCGCCGGTGCCGCTCGACGAGCCGGCGGTGAAGTGATCGGGGTTCCACGGGTTGCGCGCTGGCGGCCAGGGCAAATCGAAGGACGGCCCGCCGAAGGCGAATTCATGGGTCGAGAGCTTGCCCAGCATGACAGTGCCGGCCTCAGCGAGAAGCCGCGTCGTCGTCGCGTCCTCCTCCGGGACGTTGTGCTCGAGCTGGCGCGAATGCGCCGTCGTCAGCACGCCCTTTGTGTTGAAGATGTCCTTGAGCCCGATTGGAATGCCGTGCAGCGGCCCCTTGGACCCATCCTTCATGATCGCGGCCTCGGCGTCGCGCGCCGTCGCGAGCGCCGCTTCCTCGGTGAGCGTAATGAAGCTGTGCAGCGTCCCATCGAGGCGCTTGACGCGTGCGAGGCAGCTTTTGGCAAGCTCGACCGGCGAGAGCTTCTTCGCGGCGATGAGCGAGGCGGCCTCGGCGATCGTCGGAAACCCGCTCATCACGCCACTTCCTTGGCAAACGTGAAGATGTGTGCAGGCTCTGCCTCGCGGCCGCGCTTCTGGTGGACTCGCGCGACCATCGCCTCGATATAGGGATAGGCGGCGTAGAGATCGCTCTTTTGCTTCTCGCTCAGCTCCAGCCCAGCGCGGCGCGCCAGGAACTCGAACTCGGCTTCCGTGATGCTGGATTTCATTGCTGGGCCACTCCTCTCGATTGCTCCAGGTTTCGGGTGTGGTTTTCGCGTCGCCGGCCGCCGGTCATTTGGCGGCCGGCCGCTCGGCGAGGCATGCCAAGCGCGAGAGCGATCGTCGCCGCTGCCGCATGCCCCCTGACAATCGCATGCGGATAGTTCTTCAGAAGACGGCGGTCGGCGAAGAGAAGCATGGGATGGTGTCATCACTCTTCTGCGCTCGATGTACGCAGCAAGAAGCATGCCACGGGCAGCGGCGCCAGGAACCTTGCCTCAGCGTGGGATGCCCATTGCGTATGCAATTGCCTGCTTATTTTGGGATCGCATGCCGCGTCGCTTGGATCTTGCGGAAGCGCGCCCCTGACAAGGCGCCGTAGCGAGCGAGCGGCGCTGCGGTGGTCATTAACGATCTTCGGTAGGTTTGGGTCGCCCGACACCAACCCGAACCGAGGACCGAAGATGACCGAGGACATGATCCCCCTTCGCGGGCTGATGGAAAAGAGCGCCGACGCGGAGCTGCTGCGCGAGATGATCGGCTTCGCCGCCCAGCGGCTGATGGAGCTCGAGGTGGGCGGCCTGACCGGCGCGGCTCACGGCGAGAAGAGCGCCGATCGGCTGGTGCAGCGCAACGGTTATCGCGAGCGCGACTGGGAGACGCGCGCCGGTACGGTGGAGCTGCGCATCCGCAGCCTGCGCAAGGGCAGCTACATTCCCGTTCTTCCTGGAGCCCAGGCGACTGGCCGAGAAGGCGCTGACGGGGTGATCCAAGAGGCCTACATCCAGGGTGTCTCGACCCGCTCAGTGGACGAGCTGGTTGTAGAATCGCCTCCAAGCGTAACCCCGCCCGAATTATAAGGATGAATCCGCTTTATGGATGGGCACGTTTCGCGCGAAACATGACCCCACGCCATTCGGTTTTTTCGTAGTGACATCAATGCGCCGGGCGGCTTCACGGGTGGGGTCAATGTCCGCGCGTGTTCACAGTCAGGGGGCTTGCGGTGCATCGTCGTTCGAGGGCAGTTGATAGGGGACGTGCGCCGTTGTGTTGCCTTGATCGACGTCGAAATCGTCGGCCTTGTTAGGAGAGATCACGGCGAGGGTTCCGGCCGCGAAGACGACGGCGCCGATCAGAGAAATGCGGTACCGCGTTCTCGGGGAACTCTCGTAAAGGTTACGCTCGAACTTTGATTCGCTCCTATTTCTGAATGCAGGCACCCCATTGGCACTCGTCTCGCAGTGAAATCGTGCTTCTGCTGTCTGCAAGAGAGGAACGCGTTCGCAGTTGAGACCAGCTTGCGGAGCGTTCCGCTGGAAATTGCTCATCACCCTACCGGGTCACTCCAAAATTGCATCTTGGGCATTGCGTCACCCTCGGCGACCGCGTCGAAGAAGCGACGCCCGAATCGAGAGGAGGCGCCGAAGAGCGGTGCGTGGTTGGTCTAATTAGCCGGCCAAACGATGCACGAAAGGTCAGCGCAGCTCTCCCAGTTCGCGAATTCACCACTTCATGCGGTCAGCTGACTTTGACTGGGAATGCGATCCAGCCATGGCTGGCGGTCAAGCCTCAGATTTCGCACATCCAGCACGATGGGGCGTGCGGATGTCACAGGAGGAGGTCCACCGTGTCCGATTCATTTGGTCGTCCGGGTGCCAAGATGGTTCGCGACTATCGCATCGACTGTCTGCGCGGTCTCGCTCTCATGGTGATTTTCGTGGATCACGTCCCGGCTAATTTTCTGAGCCACTTCACCTTCCACGCCTTTAGCTACTCGGACGCGGCAGAGGTCTTCGTCTTCCTTTCCGGCTATTCCGCTGCATTGGTGTATGGCCAGGTCATGTGGGCTCAAGGAATGATGAGAGCGACGACCCGCATCTACAAGCGAGTTTGGCAGTTATACACTCCGCACCTTATGTTGTTCCTCCACGCGGCTTGGGGTTAAGATTACCACGATGGTCGGAGTAAGAAAACTTGAACGTTACAACAACAAGATCAAAGCAACGCTATGGAACCCCTACACTATGGCGGACGGCGGAGAACGCATTGTTGACCAGGTGGTAGTCGAAAACGGCACCAGTCCGCTCGACGATCTCTACTTCCGTGTCGGCGACGCAATTGCTTCCCGGAATATACACGCGGCGATCTATGACGGCTTACGGTTAGCTAAAGATTTCTGAAAAGTCAGGCACGTAGACGCCACGGCGACTTATCCACAAAACACTTACACTGAGCCCGATGAGAGGCGTGCATGAGGGCCAGCAGACCCAGCATTGTACCGGTATCGTGAACGGCGCCGGGACTGCCGGAGGTGATTTGGCTTGAGTCGCGCCTCTATGGCGGGATCATCTAGCACGGCGTAGTAACGGTCCTGGTTCTGGCGCGTCTGCTTCAGAGCTGGGACTCACGGGAACAGAATCTTGCTCTGTGCCGCAGCAGAGCAAGATTGGCCTGCTGCTCGCGTATCTCATCAGACGAGGAATGGTGCGCCCCGAGGGGCGGCGGGGACTGTGATAGATCCGTTGCGTCACCCTAGGGACGATGCGTCGGGGAATGGCGTTGGTATGCCGGAACGTATGCGCCATCCTTCCTAAAATAACCATGCACGGCATGAGGTCCGCTGGAGTCGGGACTCGTCCCCGCGATGTGGCCGCCATCCTCAACGTGGCAGACACGATTCTGAGGAATGCAGGCATCCCCGCAACGCTTGCCGTTGCTGCAATGCGGACCTGACGCTGTCGCGGCTATCGGCGGCGCGACGGCATGCGAGGGATCGGTGGTTGTGGCAGGTCCCGGTGGCGCGACGGCGTAGAATGGCGGCGCTTGAGGCGTTGGGGCCAGGCTAACTGCAACCATGCTCAAGTTGCATCGGTTGCGAAAAGGCTCAATCAGGTCGTGGTTCGCCTCGCCTCGCCTTCGTCAAACGGTCCCGCGACCTTGGCTTCACCATCGAGGAAGTGCGGGCTCTCTTGGCTCTCGCGCGGGAGGGCGACCGGGATTGCACGGAGGTCGACGCCATCGCCCGCCGCCATCTGACGGATGTCGAGGGCAAGATCGGCGACCTTCAACGGCTCGCCAAAGAGCTGCGTCACGTGATCGGCCAATGCCAAGGAGGCAGCATTTCCGAGTGCCGTATCATCGAGGCGCTGGCACCGGATATATCGGGGTCCGTCTAGCGCGCAGATCGCTTCGCTCACGAATAATGCTGCCAGAGCGCCTTAAACAACGTTATCCGGTTCGAGCGCGAAAGCGAACTCCTCATTCACTTCGATCTGAATCGTCACGCGTCCTATGCGGAACCGCTCCTTTAGTTGATTCGCAAACTGGGCCAGCAATTTGTCGCTGGGTTGGCCGGCTGGCATCAAACAGTGGCAGGTCAGGGCCGTCTCGGTAGTGCGCTCGGATTCGGCGAGGCATTCTCTTTGACCCTGGCGAAGCACGGGTGTGTAGTGTTGCAACTTGTCGTGCGGGGGTTCTTCTCGAGACGTAAGGAGGAACCGATGAAACGTATCGACAGACGCTCGGCAATCGCACTTGGAGCGGTAATAGTCGCGGCACCAATTCTCCCAGCCGCGGCGCAGACGCAAGGGCCGATGTATGGGCCGAACGACGGCAAAGAAGTTGCCCCAGGAGTGCGACAAGTCGACCTTGGGGAAGGCCCCGCGACCATCCCGGGCTACAAGACTGTAATGCTGCGGGACATCGTCATGCAGCCAAATTCGAAGACGACCGACAGGCCGATGCCAAACGCAATGGTATGCCACATGGCGGACGGCGAGCTTGAGCTACTCAAGGATGGCAAGACCATTGCTGCGCATAGGAACCAGGTCTGGACATGCAGCAAAGACTCTCATGAAGTCGCCACGAACAAAACCAACAGGGTGGCGATCATGCGCATCACTGATCTAATGGCGTAGGATTTTAGCCACCCTTGCACGACAAGCGGGTTTCTAACCCGCTTCTTTTTTTGACGATGGCTGTTCCGATGCACCCCTCTATTCCACCGGTGGCATCTGACGGGGCGACTAACGCTGAACTTGCCCCCGACCTTGGACCACCCGGCGCTGGAAAAATCCGGCTTCATCGGGCTGGCCGGGGTTGCCGGCCGCCCGATGAAGCGCCGCGGGCACTTTGTTGCCGATCGCGCTGTGTGGTCTCACCTCGTTGTAGTCTCTACGCCAAGCCTCGCATTTTCGCCGCGCCTCGTCGAGGCTGAGGAACCAGTTGGCATTCAGGCACTCGGCCCGGAACTTGCCGTTCAGCGACTCGATGAAGGCGTTGTCGGTCGGTTTGCCCGGGCGACTGAAGTCGAGTGTGACATCGCGCAGGAAGGCCCAGAGATCGAGCTCCCTGCTGATGAACTCCGGCCCATTGTCGAGACGGATGGTTTTTGGACAACCGACGGCTTGCGCTGCGCGCTCGAGCGTTGCGACGACGTCGGTGCCGCGATACTGCTGCCGCACATCGATCGCCGGCGAGAGCCGCGTGAAGGTATCGACGATGGTCAGCACGCGGATCTTCCTGCCGTCGAAGAGCTGGTCGTGGACAAAATCCATCGCCCAAACATCGTTGGGCTGAAGCGCGACCCGGCGATCGCCGCGGAGCTTGGCCTTGACCCGCCGCTTGGGCGATTTGTTCCTGAGCTGCAGGTCCATCTCCCGATAGAGCCGACATACGCGCTTGGCATTGACCGGCCATCCTTCGCGCCTGAGCAGGACATGAATGCGCCGATAGCCGTAGCGCACACGCGTCTCGGCAATCTCCTTGATCCGTTTGATGAGGGGAGCCTGCCCGGCCCGTTTCGAACGGTAGTGATAGGTCGACCGGTCCACCGGCACGGCGCGGCAAGCGCGACGAATGCTCACCTGCCAGGCCGCTCGAACATGATCGACCATCTCACGCTTCCGAGCAGGCTTCATATTTTTCGGCGGACGACGTCCTGCAGCATCTCCTTGTCGAGCGACAGATCGGCAACCAGCTTCTTCAGCCGCTGGTTCTCGTCCTCGAGCTGCTTCAGCCGCTTCATCTCCGACGGCATCAGACCGCCGTACTTCCTGCGCCAATTGTAATACGTCGCTTCGCTGATGCCGGCCTTCCGGCAGACTTCGTCCACCGTGGTGCCTTCCTCAGGCTGTCGCAAGATGAACGCGATCTGCTGCTCGCTGAACCGCGACTTCTTCATGGAAAATCCTCCGCCCGGCCAGGAGCGGGTAAATTAGAATTTTCCAGCCATTCGTGGTCCAAGAAACGGGGGGCAGGTCAACGCCGCCGTCGGCGTTATCGATTAAATTAAGGCGGGCTTGGTTCCACGATTCGCGAACGCACGGGCTATGAGCCGGATACTTCCGTCCGGCTCTGTCGGCAGGGTTGCACGAAGACTGGCAGACAATTCGGCGCACCGGTTTTCGACAAGCGACATGCAGTAGCCCGGCGCTGGGCCCTGCCCGCCGAGGAGCGGAGCCCATAATCGTCGATGGTACGAAATGAAGCGTGCTGGCGGCGAAGTGACGGTAGCGGATTGTCCGGGCAAGATGAAAAGCCCGCGTCGCATTGCACGGTGCGGGCGAGTTTGCACGCTGCGAAGCCCAAGCGCCGCTATCGATGCCGCGGTGATCACATTCCGGCGCACTCAATCATCGCGGCTTGCTGAAGAACAAATACTTCACGGGCGCTGCCGCCAGCAGCACGAGAACGATGATCGCCAGGATCCACAAGAGACCCATGCCCCACATCATTCCACCCATCATCTCTTGCATGGTCGGCTCCGTTCAGCGCCGTGAATGGATGGCCCTCTTATCGCAGGCTCACTCCGCGGGGTTGAGACTGGGCTCCAGGCGCGCGCGATGAGCCGCCCGAATGCTCCGCATCTTCACTTGTGCGTAAATTGCGGGGATGACGATGAGCGTGAGGATGGTCGACGAGATCATGCCGCCGACCATCGGCACGGCTATCCGCTGCATCACCTCGGACCCGGTCCCTGTGCTCCACAGGATGGGCAGCAGCCCGGCCATGATTGCCGCCACGGTCATCATCTTCGGCCGCACGCGCTCGACCGCACCTTCCATGATTGCGGCGTAGAGATCCCGCTCGGTGAGCCGACGGCCCTCCTCTTGCCGCTTCTCCATCATCTCCGTAAAGGCTTGGTCGAGATAGATGAGCATCACAACGCCGGTTTCTGCGGCTACGCCGGCCAAGGCGATGAATCCGACCGCGACCGCGACGCTCAGGTTGAAGCCCATGAGGTACATGAGCCACAGCCCTCCCGTCAGCGCAAAGGGCACCGAGAGCATGACGATCAGCGTCTCGGTGAGCCGCTGGAAGTTGAGGTAGAGCAGAATGAAGATGAGGAAGAGCGTGAGCGGCACCACCGTCGCGAGCCGCGCCTTCGCCCTCTGCAGGTATTCGAACTGCCCGCTCCACACTGCATGATAGCCCGGCGGGAATGTCACCTGCTCCTGCACCGCCTTTTGCGCATCGGCGACGTAGCTGCCGATGTCGCGATCATGCATGTCGACATAGATGTAATCCGCCAGCTGCGCATTCTCGGTGCGGATCGACGGCGGTCCTTGCGCAATGCTGATAGAGGCGACTTGACCGAGGGGGATCGCCGTACCGTCACTGGCATTCACCAGCACTTCGCTGCCAATGGATTGTGGGTCGTCGCGTAGGCCGCGCGGGTAGCGCACGTTGACGCTGAAGCGCTCGCGACCTTCGACGGTCGTCGTTACCCTCTCGCCGCCGAGCGCGGTCTGCACGGCTTCCTGCATGTCGTTGATGGTCAGACCGTAACGCGCGAGCGCCGCGCGGTCAGGTTTGATGTCGAGGTAATAGCCGCCGCCGACGCGCTCGGCGAAGGCGCTCGTCGTTCCTGGTATGGTGTGAACGATCGACTCGATCTGCTTTGCGAGCTTGTCCAGTTCGCCCAGATCGGGTCCGAACACCTTGATGCCGATTGGCGTGCGGATGCCGGTCGACAGCATATCGATGCGCGCCTTGATTGGCATGGTCCAGGCGTTGCTGACGCCTGGAAACTGGAGCGACTTGTTCATTTCCTCGATGAGCTTGTCGGTCGTCATCCCCGGCCGCCACTCGCTCTCGGGCTTCAGATTGATGATCGTCTCGAACATCTCCGTGGGTGCCGGATCGGTCGCCGTTTCCGCTCGACCGGCCTTGCCGTAGACCGACGCAACCTCGGGGAAGCTCTTGATGATCTTGTCCTGGGTCTGGAGCAATTCGGCAGCCTTCGTGATCGACAGGCTCGGGAGGGTCACCGGCATGTAGAACAGCGTGCCCTCGTTGAGGGCCGGCATGAATTCGCTGCCGACATGCATCATCGGATAGGCGGAAACGCCCAGAGCGACGATGGCGAGGGCGATTGTGAGCTTGCGCCAACGGAGAACGACGTTGATCACCGGCCGATAGAGCCAGATCAGCGCCCGATTGAGCGGGTTCTTCTGCTCCGGCATGATGCGGCCCCGTACGAAGAGCATCATCAGCACGGGAACCAGTGTTACCGAGAGCAACGCCGCACCTGCGAGCGCGAATGTATAGGTGTAGACGAGCGGCTTGAAGAGTCGCCCTTCCTGGCCCTCGAGCGTAAACACGGGGGCGAAGGAGACGGTGATTACGAGGAGACTGAAGAAGAGCGCCGGCCCGACTTCGATCGCGGCCTTGAGCAGGGTCTCGGTTCGCGGCGTGCCCCGAGGCGCCCGTTCCAGGCGCTTATGCGCATTCTCGATCATGACGATCGCGGCGTCGACCATCGCCCCGATGGCAATGGCGATGCCGCCCAGGCTCATGATGTTGGACGTTATCCCTAGCGCGTGCATCACGATGAAGGCGATCAGCACGCCGATGGGAAGCATCACGATCGCGACGAATGCGCTGCGCGCATGCATGAGAAAGACCATGCAAACCAGCGCTACGATGATGCTCTCCTCGAGCAGCGTGTGCTTGAGCGTGTCGATCGCCCGGTAAATGAGGTCGGATCGGTCATAGACCGGCACGATCTTAACGCCGTCGGGCAGACTGCCCGCAATTTCGGCGATCTTGTCCTTGACGTTCTTGATCACGCTCAGCGCGTTTGCGCCGTCTCGCTGCAGCACGATGCCGCTCGCCACCTCGCCCTCGCCATTGAGCTCGGTGAGGCCGCGACGCTCGTCGGGGCCGATCTCGACCCGGGCAACGTCGCGGAGCAGGACGGGCGTGCCCTGCTGCGTCTTCAGCACGATCTGTTCCAGATCCGGTACGCCGCGCAGATAGCCGCGACCGCGCACCATATACTCCCTCTCGCTCATCTCGATAGAGCGACCACCGACGTCCATGTTGCTGGAGCGGATGGCATCGGTGACCTTGGAAAGGGGAATCCCGTAGGCTCGAAGCCTCGTCGGATCGACGACGACCTGGTACTGCTTCACGAAGCCGCCGACGCTGGCGACTTCGGCCACGCCCTCTGCTTTGGTTA
>WNFB01005901.1_pt1 | contig 11547 bp, 11 predicted proteins | sample 5400501 | NCBI WGS metagenome assembly WNFB01 (sample SAMN13153341, study PRJNA577476) | soil metagenome | isolation source: 200 cm saprolite under Douglas fir tree site 2 hole 1 | place: USA:California | collected 2015-04-18 | reverse complement strand
CCGGCCTTGCGGACATTTTCCTTTTCGATGGCGTCGATGTCGCGCACGCCCACCAGCACGCAATTCTCCGGCTTCACCTTGGGTGAGAAATCAAGAATGTTGGCCAGTTCAGGAGGGCCCAGTCCCATGATCGCCGCCAGCGGCATGCCATGTACGTTGCCACTGGGAGAACTATCGGGCGTGTTGATGTCGGTGTGCGCGTCGATCCAGATCAAACCGATCTTCTGATTTTGGCGGCGATAGAACTCGGCGACTCCGGCCACGGTGCCGGCGGCTACAGAATGATCGCCGCCCAGCACCATGGGCACTTTGCCGGACTCCAGCGTCTTCAGCACCAATTCGGCGTGCTTGGTGCAAGTCGCCGTGATTTCCTTCAGGTATTTCGCGTGCGGGTCGCCTTCCTTTTTCTGCTCGGCAATGGCAACCGCCACGTTGCCGGCATCTTCCACAATGTGGCCGAGCGCTTCCAGACGTGCCTCCAGACCGGCCACTCGTACCGCAGAGGGTCCCATGTCGACACCGCGCCGTGACTGTCCCAGGTCCAGCGGGACACCGATGACGCGAATCTTCTTGGGAGTGATGCTGGAGAACGATGCTGTTGTGGGTGTCATCATAGGCCTCAACTGGCTTTTTTCACTAAGCTGCTTCCAGCTTGCTAAACGTCTCGCTCATTTTCTCGACCGGCCTGATCTTCTCGTCGCCCTCGATTTCCAGCAACAAGGGCGGGGTGTGCGGCGCGGATCGAAGCAGTTCCATGGCTTGCTTCCAGTCGATTGAGCCTTTTCCCGGCCACAAGTGCGAATCGCGGTCCTTGGCGTTGTCGTGGATGTGGGTGGAACGAATATATCCCTTGAGGGTTTCGAAGGCCGGCAAGACATCGCTCATGATGTGCGCGTGTCCGACATCGAAGCACACACCCACATCATCGAAATGCGAGAGATGAATGAACTCGACCAGCCGGTCTGGTGTCGACAGCTCGTTAGGAATGTTCTCCAGCAAAATGCTCACGCCGAGCGGCTTGGCGAAAGCCCGCAGGTGCTCGATGGAAGTCATCGCCGCCTCAAACTTGCGATCGTCGAACGACTCACCACTCGTACCCATATGCTGCACCAGAAAACGGAATGGGATTTGCTCGGCCAGTTCCAGGGCGCGTTTGATCTCATCCATGGCTTCAATGCGCTGCGCCCGGTCGGCGGCGGCTACGTTCACCGGCGGAGCGCCGGTGCGTCCCCACTCGTAATCGGCGTACATGGGTGAGTGCACGGAATTCAGCGGGATGCCGCTGGTGCGAAACCAGTCAGCAATTTCGCGCACATGCTGCTTGCGGTTGGCGTAATCGAGATGCTGCCGTGCGGCAAAGATTTCAATGGCCTGCGCGCCACCGTGCACCAGCCCGTCCAGCAGGCCGGGGTGCAACCGCTCTTTGATGTAGACGTAGGTTGACATCGCCTTCAGCATTGTTGGTTCCCGTCACTTCGCGTGGAAGCTAGCCGAGCTTAGCTCGACTGGGCGGCCGAGGGCGGCCGTCCCCACGCGTGGTCCATGCCCATCCTAAAATCCAGTAGTGTCTTAAATTAACCACGAAGGGCACTAAGGAGCACGGAGGAAACCATTAGGGATCCATCCTTCGTGTAACTTCGTGTCCTTTGTGGTTCATGAAATTAGGACACTACCTAAAATCCTACCGCCTTGCCGTTATTCCTTGCGTCGCTCGCGCCCAGGCGATCTCCGGTTTTCAAGTCGATGGCAATGCACTCGCCATCGCTCCAGTACGGTCCCCAAGTCCCAGATTCCTTGATTCCGAATTCAACCTTGTGTCCCATCTGCTCGATCCGTCTCACCGTGTCCGGAGAAAACCACGGCTCGACGCGAACGACGTCCGGCAACCACTGATGATGGAAGCGGGGCGCATTCACCGCCTCCTGAATGTTCATTCCGTAGTCCACCACGCCCATCAGCATGTTGGCCACCGTACTAATGATCCGCGCTCCGCCCGGAGAACCGAGGACCAAAAACAGCTTGCCATCCTTGAGCACGATGGTGGGAGTCATGGACGAGAGCGGCCGCTTCCCGGGCCCGATGGCGTTGGCCGGCCCCTGGATCAAACCGTAGACGTTGGGCACGCCCTGCTTGGCGGCGAAGTCGTCCATTTCATCGTTTAGCAGAAAGCCCAATCCTCCAGCAGTGACACGTGAACCAAAACTGTCGTTCAAAGTGGTAGTCACCGCGACCGCGTTCCCTTCCGCATCCACCACAGAATAATGGGTGGTGTGCTGCGGCTCGCGCACCACCCTAGCTTGAGGATGCAGCGCTGCATATTGTTCGAGCTGGCTAAAGATCTCTGGCCGCCGAAGATCTCTGCTGGCGGTAGCGGCCGCGGGGTCAATCGACTCCCGCCAGGCTGCACCATATCGCTTATCAATGAGCTGGGCCACGGGAATCTTGGTGAAATCCGGATCTCCGAGAAACTCAGCCCGATCGAAGTAGGCCCGCCGGAAAGCTTCCAGGGTCAGGTGCATCGCCTGTGCCGACCGGTTTCCCAACTTGGCCAAGTCGTACCCTTCCAGAATATTGAGGATCTCAATGAGGGCGATGCCGCCGGAAGACGGTGGCGGGGCGCTGATGATTTCGTATCCGCGATACGTTCCCCGCACCGGCTCGCGCTCTTTCACTTCATAGTCGGAAAGGTCGGCGGCAGTAACTAACCCGCCGCCCTTTTGAATGGCTGCCGCCAGTTCCTTCGCCATCTGGCCGTGATAGAAGTCATCTGGATGCGCTGCGATCCGTTCCAGCGTCCACGCCAGTTCCGGCTGGCGGAAAATTTCACCCGCCTCGTAGTAATTCCCATCGCGCTGAAAGATGTGCCGCGACTCTGGGAACTGGGCCAAGTGCTTGTCATCCCGAAGATCTTGTGCGTCTTCCCAGGCCAGAGGGTAGCCTTCGCGCGCCAGCTTGATGGCCGGAGCCATGACGCGCCCCAGCGGCAGCTTGCCGTATTTTTTCAACGCATACACCATGCCTGCCACGGAACCGGGCACCGCGATCGCCTTGTAGCCAACAACGCTGGCATCTTCGATGACGTTGCCCTGCGCCTCCAGATACATGTTGGCCGTAGCCGCCGCCGAGGCCTTCTCGCGGTAATCAATAAAATGCGTTTTGCCATCCGCCATGCGGAGGAGCATGAACCCGCCGCCACCCACATTACCCGCCTGCGGATGCACCACCGCCAGGGCAAAGCCGGTTGCTACCGCTGCGTCTACCGCGTTTCCACCGGCCTGCATCATTTCCACCCCGGCGCGGGAGGCCAGTTCGTGGACGCTGGCCACCACGGCATGAGGCGCGTGGACGGGGCGGATGGGGGCGCCGAAAAATGGCGCGGGACTCGCCAACAGCGCTGCAAGCAGCAGCAGAATCAGTAACTTGCGGTGAGATTGCATGGAGTATATGAGACCGTTGCCCGCAGCACGGAAACGGCTATCAAGCTCGGACAACAAGGCCTTCGGCGGACCTCTGAGGCTAGCCCAGCGGGTGAGGGGGAGTCAAATCACCAATCGGGCTCTTGACTCCGACATTACTCCGACATTGGCGCCTGCCTCGCTGAGGGATGCTGTGCCGGGTTTGCCCGTGCTCTGTCCGGTTCGATATAGTTTTCTGTCGCCATGTATCAGGACTTCCACGCCATGGACCGCTGGACGAAGAAGGAAGTGCACTGCGTCTACCAAGCGCTGATCGTGGCTATTGCCACCCGGCACGCCGATGCGGTGGACATCAAGTTCCTGGTGGACGGGCGTCCGCTGTGGGTGGCGCTGCCGCATCCCGCTTGGGTGGAGTATAAGAACCGCACCGGCAAGATCATCACCGATCCGCTCGCGGTGGAGATCGCCGGGCATTATCTCAAGACCGCACTCGAGTCCGGGGAAGGAGTGGGGCGGGAGATGTACTCGCTCACGGTCGAAGAGACCTTAAGCCATCTGGACGCGGTGGCCACACAAGCAGAGTCTCATGTAGTTGCGCAACCCTAGCCCGATTTAAAACTGGTCATTCTTTCCGGTTTTGCGTATCACCAGCACTTGTGATCTCAAGCACTTCCGACGATCCGCCGATATTCAGACAATAGAGTAGTTCCGCGGGGAAAGGCAGCCAACAGCTTTAAGCACTTGGAACGTCCCTCCAGATGAGGGACAATAGGGGCCTTGCTTCTAATGGAGATCCTTTCTCCCCCGGCAACGGCTTCATCAGCGCGGGCATTGCATCCACTAAGTTCTTCGTATGAGGAGAGGCTTTCATGTCCAGTCTTACGCAAACCATAGAACCTGAATCAACCGGCAGCGAGATAAGGCATAAGCGGCTGGCGCAGTGGGTGGAAGAAGTCGCGCGGATGTGCAAGCCGGATCGCATTCACTGGTGCGACGGTTCGGACGAGGAATATCAGGCCATGATGCGTCTGCTGATCCTCGCCGGCGTTGCCATCCCGCTCGCTCCGGAGAAGCGGCCGAACAGCGTTCTGGTCCGCTCGAATCCCGGGGACGTGGCCCGGGTCGAGGATCGGACCTTCATCTGCTCGCGCACCAAGGAAGAAGCTGGCCCGACCAACAATTGGGAAGATCCGGCGAAGATGAAAGAGAAGCTCATCCGGCTCTACAGCGGCTCGATGGGCGGGCGCACCATGTATGTGATCCCGTACAGCATGGGTCCGATCGGCTCTCCGATCGCAAAAATCGGTGTCGAGATAAGCGACTCACCCTACGTGGTCGCGAACATGCATATGATGGCCCGGGTCGGCACCCGCGTACTGGACGTTCTGGGAGAGGACGGTGAGTTCGTCCGCGGCCTGCACTCGGTCGGTGCGCCGCTCAGCCCCAACGAGCAGGACTCGACCTGGCCGTGCAACGCCGAGCACAAGTACATTTGCCACTTCCCGGAAACGCGCGAGATCTGGTCGTTCGGCTCCGGCTACGGCGGCAACGCGTTGCTGGGCAAGAAGTGCCACGCGCTGCGCATTGCCTCGGTGCAGGCACGCGACGAGGGCTGGATGGCTGAGCACATGCTCATCCTCAAGCTGACCAGCCCCGCGGGGCAGGTCAAGTACATGACCGGCGCATTCCCCTCGGCCTGCGGCAAGACGAACTTATCCATGCTGATCCCGACCGTTCCCGGCTGGAAGGTGGAGACGGTCGGCGACGACATCGCCTGGATGAAGTTCGGCGCCGACGGTCGGCTTTACGCCATTAACCCCGAAAGCGGCTTCTTTGGCGTGGCGCCGGGCACCAACATGAAGTCGAACGCCAACGCGATGCTCACGGTGGCGAAGAATTCCATCTTCACCAATTGCGCGATGACCCCCGACGGCGACGTCTGGTGGGAAGCGATGACCGACGAGAAGCCGGCGGAATTGATGGACTGGCTGCGCCGACCGTGGACCCCGGCCTCTGGCCGCAAGGCGGCGCACCCCAACGCGCGGTTTACGGCGCCAGCCAGGCAGTGCCCGGTCATCGCCCCGGAGTGGGAGGATCCGAAGGGCGTGCCCATTGACGCGATACTTTTCGGCGGCCGACGTGGCGGCGTTGTCCCGCTGGTCATCGAAGCCTTCAACTGGCAACACGGCACTTTCCTGGGCGCGACCGCCAGCAGCGAGACCACCGCCGCGACGACGGGCAAAGTCGGCCAACTCCGCCGCGACCCTATGGCCATGCTGCCCTTCTGCGGCTACCACATGGGCGACTACTTCGCACACTGGCTCAAGATCGGGGCGCATTCGGAACCATCCAAGCTGCCGAAGATTTTCTACGTCAACTGGTTCCGCCAGGACGAAAATGGCAAGTTCCTGTGGCCCGGCTACGGTGAGAACAGCCGCGTGCTGAAGTGGATCTTCGAGCGCTGTGACGGCAAGGTCCACGCGCTAGACACGCCGATCGGACGGCTCCCTGAGCCGGCTGACCTCGACACGCGCGGGCTGGATATTTCAGCCGCCAACCTGGCCAAGCTGCTCAGTGTCGACACCGAGGGCTGGCGGGCTGAGGTACCGCTGATCAAGCAGCACTTCTCGAAGTTTGGCAGCCATCTCCCGGAGGGGTTGAACCGGGAGGTGGCAGGGCTTGAGGAGCGGCTCCGCGCGGCGAAGCGGTAGAATTCCTTCGCAGATGCAACTTCCCAGAAGCCCACTTCTGACCCGGCATAACTTCCGGCTTGCCCGTGAAACGGACATTAGGGGCAGTGGGCGGCGTTTCGCTGGGCTGGGGAATAAAACCGGGGGGCAGACGGGACGTAGTCTCGTCAATGTCCCAATCCAGGAAAAACGTTCCGTCTGTCCTCATGTTTCCTACACACTGGGAAAACCACTTGGCAAGCACGACAAAGTGCCCGGAGCGATCTTCCTTTGGAAACCCTCGCGTATTTCATTTCGGCTCGCCGAGGTAGACCTTATCTTTCCGAACGTCGAGCTTCGCTAACTTTCCTGAACTTGCGGAGCGAGCGCAGAGATTCTCTCCATCGCAGCATTTACCGCCTTTGCGGTGGCGTCGGCTCCAAATGCCACACCCTCGACCGTAATGACCTCAATATCGGTCAGGCCGATGAAACCCAGTGCTGCCTTGAGATACGTGTCTTGGACGTTCAAGGCTTGCATCGGGCCTTCTGAGTAGATCCGCCGCGCGCAAGCACGAGGTACACTTTCTTACCGTGTACCAAGCCTTCAGGTCCTTGGTGTGGATCCAGGTCCCCTGCACCAATACCGCGTGGTAGTCCGTCGCGTGAGTGTGCATGCCCGCCTCGCCCGACTCTCGGCGCCTTATGCTCGTTTCTCCCGCAACATCTTCAATGCGCCGCTCCAAGCGATGACTTGGTCGAACATTTCATTGACAGACTTCTCGTGCCGGGCATCCGGCTTGAAGACGCTGAAGTTCTCGAAGTCGCTAAATAATGAAAGCAAGACTTGGTTGCGGACAGTGGCGATTTGCACCTCGGCAAGCACGAGGCGTAACTGCTCAACCGCGCGCGCCCCGCCGGCGCCGCCGTAGCTGACGAAACCCGCAGCTTTGTTGTTCCACTCAGCGAACAAAAAATCGATCGCGTTTTTGAGCGCACCGGAGATGCCGTGGTTGTACTCAGGCGTGACGAAGACGAAGCCATCGAAAGGACCGATCTTGGCCGCCCACGCTTTGGTGTGAGGCTTACTGTATTGCCCCATGGACGGCGGCACCGGTTCGTCGAGAAGCGGCAAGTTGAAATCTTTGATGTCCACGAGTTCGAACTCGGCGTTCGTGCGCTTTGTCGCGATTTCGTAAACCCGCTTGGCCACAGCCTCTGCGTTGCGACCCGGTCGCGTGCTCCCGATGATGATTGCGATTTTAAGCATAATTTCCTCGTGGTTTGGTTTCTAAAAACGCTGCCTTCTACCGTGTTCCCGTTTCGGTCGATCAAACGCCTCGAACAACTGGAGATGATGGCGCTTTAAGCGCCTCACGGTAACAACTAATCCGCTTTGAGCGGTTCACCCTCTTTCAAGCCTCCTGCTTTGCCGGAGGTCGCTGACATTCACTGTAGCTTTGGCTTTCCAATACTTGCGTCGACATAAGACATCCCTTCGTTTGTGTCTGGAGCAGGCGTTTGCCTGAACCCCAGTGGAAACATTCATTTTCTACATTTCCATCATCGTCTGAGAATCCGGCCTTGATTAGACCGGCTGTTAACGTCTTGGCCATAGGCAACGGCTTGTCGCGACTCTGTCCGATCTCCGACAGGGCCGCGTGGGCAGGCCTCCCTTGGCGCGCGAAGCTCATTGCTTCTCTACCGGGCGGGGACCCTTGAACGGAATGAAGTCGGACTTGCCGAGCTGGTGGATGTAGATAATGCAGTCTTCAGAACCCATGAACTTTTCGTTGTGGAACTGCCCGGCCGGCTGAAAAACGTACGACCCCGGTTTCAGTTCCTTCGGGGCGCTGCTGTCGCCTTCGACTGTGTGGATCCAGGTCCCCTGCACCAATACCGCGTGGTAGTCGGACGCGTGAGTGTGCATGCCCGCCTCGAACCCGCCGCCTGGCTGCTTCAGCAGCATGCCGAACGGACCTTTTTTGGGGTCGCCCCACAAGACCGAAAACTTCTGGGGTGAGCCGGGATGCATATCCTCCCACTTGAGGTCGGCGACCGGCGTGGTGATCTCTGCGAAACTCCGAACGATCTTTTTTGTGGTGATCATTTGTCTCATCTCCTCATCAACTGAATTAGACCTTCTTGAACAATTTTGAGTTTGCTCAATGTTGAACAATTTTAAGTTTGCTCAATGAGCTGAAACTGCTCTTGGCCATCTTACCGTACAGCAAATAGATTTTCCGGGGACTGAATCGATCCGTAGTATGTTTCAATCAAATTGATAGGAGGAAACGATCAGTATGGAACTCAGACATCTTCGATACTTCACTGCGGTAGTCGAACGGAATGGCTATCGTGAAGCCTCCCGGCACCTTCATATTGCCCAGCCGTCTATTAGCCAGACCGTGGCCGATCTGGAGCAGGAACTTGGCTTGAAACTCTTCTCGCGAGCTGGCCGGAAGGTTGCGCTGACTCCGGAGGGAGAGGCATTTTACGTCGAGGCTGTGCGCACCCTGGAACAAGCAGAATCAGCCATCAACACTGCGAAGCGAGCCGCTAAGGGTGAAGTCGGAAAACTGGCGATTGGCTTCATTGGTTCAGCCACTTATGCGTTTCTACCGGCGCTCGTGCGAAGCTATAAAGCGCAATACCCCGGCGTAAAGGTGACGCTGCACGAACTCACCCCACTTGAGCAAGAGACGGCCCTCGATCAGGGATCGATCGACATCGCCTTCACAAGAACTCTCGCGGCGGAAAAAGACAGCACACTCTCATCGCGGTGCCTCTATCCGGAACCCCTTCTCGCCGTATTGCCTGCATCAAGAAGAATCAAGGGGAAGAGCGTGCACATTGCAGATCTCGCCGGTGAACGATTTGTGGTGATCGATCGGAAAGAATCGGGTGTCCTTTTTGATACGATCTTACGAATATGCAACGAAGCCGGCTTTACTCCGAGGATTGAGAATGAGTCGGACCGGCCCCAAACGGTACTCTCACTTGTAGAGGCAGAACAAGGCGTCTCCATTGTGCCTGCCTGTGTCAGGAATATGTCGTCGAACGGCGTGCGATTCTACCGCTTACAACCGGACGACACGAGCATCTCGCTTGTAGCGGCATGGAAGAAGGAAACCCCGTCGCCCGCGCTTCGCGCTTTTCTGGATCTGGTGAATGCGAACGCAGCACAAATCCGGAGGAAAGGCAGCGCTTCTCTGGAAGATTTTCCGCGGGCAGCTTCACAATCGGTTCGACGGAGACGATGACTCCACGGTGCCTTTGGCAGACGGGTCAGTACTCGGCAAATGTCAGAACCGCCAAAGTCTCCGGGCGGGTGGTCGGCGATACGGAAGCTATCCAGAAACGGCGTTCTGAGAGGTTGGCAGGCCACTGCAACCCAAACAGCTTAAGTTAGCGGTTATCGGGGTTCGCCCCCGGGCTCTTTCCTTTTGAATCTTCTGATTCTTATAAGCTTTTAATTTCCTATGATTTTTTTGGCCGTGGCCACCTGCCTGCATCTAACTTTAGGATGAAGTCTTCGCAGTCTCGTCCTGGGCTTACTCTAGGGGACCTGTTTGCCGCTTGGGGAAACATTTTGAGGGGCAGGGTTCCCATGCTTTCCATCGAGATCACTCGCGAGTGCCCGCTGAGCTGTCCTGGTTGTTACGCATACGGTGAGAAGCATCTGGGAGATGGGGTCACGCTGCGCCAGTTGTCCGACTTTCGAGGCGACGAACTGGTGGAAGGCGTGCTGAGGCTGGTTCGTCTGCATCGCCCGCTTCATGTTTCGCTGGTCGGCGGTGAGCCGCTGGTTCGTCACCGTGAGCTGAACCGGATTCTGCCGGCACTCAGCGCCATGGGAGTGTTCACCATGGTCGTGACCAGCGCGGTGATTCCCATCCCGATCGAGTGGATGAGTCTTCCGCGGACCCGCGTGGCAGTCTCCGTTGACGGCCTTCCGGAGCATCACGATGAGCGGCGCAAGCCGGCCACGTACGATCGCATCCTGCGCAACATCCGGGACCGTCAGGTCAACATTCACTGGACTATCACTCGTCCCATGCTGCAGCGGCCCGGCTACCTGGAGGAATACGTGTCCTTCTGGAGTGCCCGCCCGGAAGTGAAGCGTCTCTGGGTGAGCCTCTACAGCCCGCAGCAGGGTGAGCACAGCCTGGAAATGCTGACGCAGGACGATCGCCAGTTGGTGGCTGAGCAACTGCCGGGTTTACGCGCGCGTTATCCTAAGCTGCTGATGAGTCCAGGCATTGCTCAGGCCCTGCTTTCTCCGCCGGCGAATCCTGCGGCCTGCGTGTTCTCCAAGATGTCGACCAACTATTCTGCGGACCTGAAGACGCGGGTCGAGCCCTGCATCTTCGGAGGCACGCCTGACTGCAGCCAGTGCGGATGTGCCGCTACCAGTGGTCTGCATTACGTTGAACAGATAAGAATCTTCGGAGGGCTGAGGATCGGGCACCTAGTGAGGAGTTCAATGGCGGTGGGCTCGTTCGTCAATCGTTTCCGAGCGCGTTCCCCCAAGCCTACGCGCTGGGGTCGCGGTTCATCGCAGATGCCGCGAGAGCCTCACTTGGTACAGATCGAGCCGAGCTAGCCCGGGTTGCGATCTGGCGCGGTAATCCCAGAAAGCTCATGATCCAGCCTCCCACGATGGCGCCAGCGATGCCCAGCACAATATCCATCAGGATACCGTAGCCCGAGCCTTTCATGATTTTTCCCGTCGCCCAGCCCGCGACTAATCCAACAAGGATCATGTAAATGAAGTACATGCACGCCTCCTTAATAATGCTGTGACCTGCAGTAGTTCGTGCTCGTTTGATGCCAATTGCGACCGCGGCGTGTCGGGCAGAGTATGCCCTCTACTCACGGGCTGTCAAATTCCTCTGGACTCCTCGGTGTTCGGAGCTTGCCCTGAGTGCAGCCGAAGGGTGTCCTCTGTGGTTAAATTGCTTCCTATGTTTGCCCGCAAGATCCGCGTGGAATACGAAGAGAACGGACAGCAGCGTCCCTGCCCGCTGAAATGGCTGGACAGCTTCTCCATGCGGAACTTCACCAACGCCAGCGTATTCGATGACACGTTGCCCGTGGCCGATGGCGTCATCGAGATCGGCTCGCACGTTCCAATTGACGAGTTGAAAGAAGCGATGGAAGACTGGTTCCGGCGGAAAAGCTATATACCGAAGCACAGTTCCCTCAGTGTCACACCGTCGCAGTAGGCTCATCCCCAGACTTTCGGCACGCTGTCCGTTACTTGTCGTAGTGCAGCAGCGAGAACACGTCGTACTGCTTCAGCTTGTCGCGGCCTTTGAGGAAGTCAAGTTCGACCACGAAGCCGAGGCCGCCGATCTGCGCGCCCAGCGAAGTGGCGAGCTTGGCGGTCGCTTCGGCGGTGCCACCCGTTGCCAGCAGATCGTCCACAATGATCACGCGCTGACCTTTCTGGATGGCGTC
>WNFB01019421.1_pt1 | contig 11548 bp, 10 predicted proteins | sample 5400501 | NCBI WGS metagenome assembly WNFB01 (sample SAMN13153341, study PRJNA577476) | soil metagenome | isolation source: 200 cm saprolite under Douglas fir tree site 2 hole 1 | place: USA:California | collected 2015-04-18 | reverse complement strand
CAGTCTTCGTGCGGAGAAGTTCCGTTCTGCTGCGCACTCGCGGATTGCGCAGATACTGCTCCAAGGTACTGCGCAAGTCTAGTCTATTTTTCGTAATTCTCTTGCGCTGATCCTTGAATTGGTCGGAATACCAACCAGCACTCAGGTCAGAATTCGCCGCTTACCCCCAGCCGTGATTGCGAAGAGAGGAATCTCTCTTCCTCTTGTTGCATTGCACTTATGTCCGGAGACCCCCGCTCATTGATACCAGCGATATGTAACTTCAATTGGGACGATGACCGCCACTGGATTGCCATCCGCGCCGGTGGCGGGTTTGAACTTCCACTTTTTCACCGCCTTGATCGCATTCTCTTCCAATCCATGGCCGGGCCCTTTCACAACCGATATGTTTTCCGCTCGCCCTTGTAGGTTCACAACGATCAACAGAGTGACAGCTCCCTCGAGTTTCGCGGATCGAGCTTCATCCGTGTACTCCGGGGCCGGGCAATAAATACAGGTGGGAACGCCTGTGCCCCCGACCCCAGCTCTGAGAATCCCGCCTTTAGCTTCTGGAATCGAATCCGGAGACAATCCCGCAATTTGATCCGTGAACGGGATGAGACCGTTCGCCTGCCCAAACATTCGTTCAGAACCCTGTGAAGACACAGCGGAAAGTGACACTCCAATCCCTTGCGAAATTTTCGCAAGGCTTCCTGTAATGACGACGTTTGCGCCCAGCTTTCGCGCCCAGTCCTTCGCCTTTTCCAGCGCCACGCCCTTATCTTCGGGGTCTCCACCATCATTCGAGCCAGCTTCTTGCTTCGGGCGTTCGATCACCTCCAGCTTGGGATATTCCTTCTGCAAAGATTCAGACAACCGGACCGCTAAGTATCTTCCGGCCGGATGTTTCTGCCCGTCCGGCCCCAATAGATCAGCCACCACTACTTTCTTTGCACGCGACTTTTGCAGAGGCTTAGCGATGCCAGCGGCTAATTTGGAAATCGCCAGGTCCGTTGAAGGAGTCGTGCTCTGAGCGCGACTGGAAACTCCCGATGCCAGCAAAGCAGCCATAATCAACACTCGCGATGTGGATCGTTTGCCAGTCATGAGGTTTCCTCCCGGAATCTCCATTTTAACTTCCCAACAGAGGGAGAACTTACCGTCACCGTTCAATAATCCCTCGCAAAAGAAGAGCTCATACGGTGGTCGAGATCAATGGTCTGCCAACCCTGTTCGCTCCTCGCCAAAAACAAGTGTTTTTGAGTTCGCTTTACGGTTGTGCTCCGCCGCGTTCCGCGCCATACCGCGCCCTGAACTCCTGCACTTTGGCGCTGTCCAGCAGATCGACGTTCTTGTTGAGTAGCTCAGCCAATCGATCGTAGTCGATGAGCGGTTTCAGTGAGGTGTAGTCGTCCAAGAATTCCACCCTGAACATGAATTTCAGCAACCAATTCAAGTCCGTGGGACGACGATCAAAGAGATCCAGCAAATAGCGTTGCTGGTCTAATTCGGCATCGGGACCGAGGCGTCTCCATGCCATCAGGAACTGAATTGGCTCTATTCGCCCCGAGTCAGTCGCAAATTGCTCGAAGATTGAAGGGGCGGCGCTTGTGAGATATATCCCGCGCAGTTTGTCCTTCAGTGAATCCTTGATTTGTTGAAGATCGGAGGGTAATACTTCCCTCGCCTCTTTCTCCAAAATTTCGACCAGAAGTAACGCACAGAGCATTGAACTCGATTCCCGGATCACAAGTTGCAGAAAGCTCTCCTTTTCGGAGCTTCGCGTCATCTTTGAGAGTGTCGCTCGCGTACACCTAACTGAGATCAGAAATTCAAAAGCATCTGCAGTCCAGGTTGATGAGTTTTGCGCCAAGGCCCTACACAACCCTCGTGCGGTTTCCAATCCAAAACTATCGAAGACGGTTTCAATTCGATGAACAAAGTGGTAGCGCTTAAAATCCTCATTTTCGACGGCGTGAAACGTTTTGTTGAACGTGGCTATCGCCCCTTCTTCGGAGGTGTTTCGTATTGATGAGAGAAAAGCGATGAATTCCTTTTGACTAAAAAGCTCAGATGGCACCTTGAGGAGAAAATACTGTCTGAAGCACCGTGGATGAAAAATACGCCTGCTTTTCTCGGCTTCAGTCGCGTCCACAGATACGGTGCGAGACTTGCCGTTGTACTCTGCAAAGCGAGGAAATAGGTCTTCAAGTAGCTTGCGCACATACTGTTTGTCAGGTGGAAGCGGTGTCAGAATCCTGTCGTAATACTTAGCGCGGCCCTGCTTTTCATCGGAATCGTAACGTGCAGCCCTTCTCGTGAATGCCACCTCGAAGGCTAGGTCAGAGTCATAGAAGTTTTCGGGATTTAGGTAAATTTCTTCGTAAATGCTCGGGGCTATGTCCCGTACAAGTTCGAGTCTAACGAGGTCAACAACGTTTACTTCGGCTCCGATCCGCGCGAGCAAGTGATCAATCTTGTTTAGAAATAGCTTGATCCGACGCAGATTCTGGAAGTACGTTCCGGCGCCATTTTCCCAAAGCTCTGAGAATGATTTTCGCGACCTGCCATCTGCCAGGCCGTAGCGGTCTAGAACAGTGGTGACCCGTTGCAAGAAAAGGTCTTGGAGTTGGACAAAGTCGACCTTAGGCAACGGAACAAATAGCTGGAAAAACTTTTCAATGAAGTTGTCGATTTCTTGAAGCGGCCGGTTCGTCTTAAGAATCCTACCAAGCTCAGTCCTGTCAAACGAACAAACAAAAGTGAAATTGTTTAGCGATTCGGACCCCCTTAGGAGTTTGAATACCGTTTCCAGTTCTTTCGCCTCCAACCTGTCGAGATCATCAAGAACAACCAACACTCGGCGATTCGTCTCCGAGATTCGCTTTGCGAGACCAGCGATTCGGTCCTCCTGAGACGGTTCTGAAAGGATGCCACTCAGCCGGCCAACTTTGGGAATAACACTCAAGAGAGTACGTGCATATGCGAGAGCGTCTCGCTTCAACCCCGGCACTATGTAGCTCTTGTTCATTTCGCTGACGATGCTATTCAGGAGCGAAAGCACCAGAGCATTCGAGTCGCCAGCCAGCCACGGACTGAATTTGACGATAATCGGACGGTCCTTTACATCTACTTTTCTCATCTCGCCGACTACCAAGTTGAGAAAGCTGGTTTTACCCTCCCCGTACGGCGCTGTTACGGCTATCACCACCGGTTGTTCAAACAAGATTCTAGCTACCAGCGAATCGATAATTTCCCTGCGTCCGAGCAGATCCTCCCCATTCTCAGGCACCGGCAGATCGCTCTCGATTACTTCAGATGTCACGCCAGTGTTCGTAGGAGGTTTGCACAAAGACTTGATTCCCAACGTTAAGCCGGCCGCGCTGAGAATAGTGGTCAGCGCAAGACGGTTGTGATGTGATTCGATTAGGAGCCAGAACGCCACAATACACACGATCCAGGCGAACATAGGCAAACGGATAAGGCCGAGCCTCAGGGAATGCCAGACTCTCGCGATTGTCGTTAGGAGGGCTATCGCAAGCAGAGCAACACCTGCGATTAGGGCCATGACGGCGGTGTGGAGGGGCAAGGATTGCTTGATGTACCCCCTCAGAAGTGCTTGGTTGGGCTGAACTAACGGAAAAAGTACCAAAAGGAGGAAGGCAACAGCAGTGCCAGTCAGCACGGCGGCGCAGCCTCGGACGACGCTATCCGCTGAGGCGAGAGTACTGAGCCACTTCTTACGAACGGGCGATGTAATTCTGTCCTTCACGATTGAGCATTCTTATCTAAGGATTGTCGCACAAACTAACAGCCACGCGGAGTAAACCCCGGTGGAAGCGTTAGAGCACTTGCGTAGCCGCATCCTTGCGGTTTTCAGAGGTTTTGATTCTCTCTGGCTGTGATCCTAGTCCTTCCCGTCAAAGACCGTGGAGACTCTTCCTCACCCTAACGATTGCCATCGATTTCCACAGCTTTTCCACGCCCCTTTTTCTCCTTAAACCCCTTCTATCCTTTTACTTGCCCCATCCCGCATTCGCACGCATCATTCCATTCGAATGACATGGACATTTATGTTGACAGTTGGTAATTTTCGTGCTACCATGTCTCGTGAACTTAGCGCTGCACCATCATCCCTGCTCTATTCCCCCTAACGATTTCTCCGCGCACTCGGCGTTTCCGCGTTGGACTTTTCCTTCCCCCGCTCTTTTCTCGCCACTCGTCACTCGCCACTCGCCACTAACTCCTTTAGATTCCGCTCTTACGGACAGTCGCGCCCGTAAGTCCTTTAGAATCCGCTCTTACGAAAAAACAGGGGGCAGGGGAGGGAGTACTCTTCAAATCCGGCTAAGAATTTCTGTCCCGGGCGGCCTTCGGGAGCAAGGGACCTCTCTTGCCATCCCACAACTGCAGCTATACTCACGTGCGTAGCGAGGAGGCATCCACATGCAACTGAGTGCGGGAGCTGGGTTCAGGCTGACGGGGCGTTCGCTCTTGGCTTCATTCGCCTCTGCAATCACGCTGACGTTCGTGGTGCCGGGCGCGGCGAGGGCGGCGGAGGAGAAGTACGAGGTGACGGTGGAGCGGAACGTGGCGGCCAAGATGCGCGACGGGGTGACGTTGCGCGCGGATGTTTACCGGCCGAAGGCGGAGGGAAAGTTTCCCGTGCTGCTGGTGCGCACGCCTTATGACAAGACGGGGTCGATGGGATTCGGATTGCGGGGCGCGGCTCGCGGTTACGTGGTGATCGCGCAGGACGTGCGCGGACGCTTTGCTTCGGAGGGCGACTGGTACCCGTTCAAGTACGAGTCGCAGGACGGTTATGACACGGTGGAATGGGCGGCGGGACTTCCTTATTCCAATGCAAAGGTTGGGATGTTCGGCGGGTCCTACGTGGGCGCGACACAATACCTTGCGGCGATTGCCAAGCCGCCGCATCTCGCGGGGATTTGCCCCACGATCACAGCATCGAATTATCACGACGGCTGGACCTACCAGGGCGGGGCGTTCGAGCAGTGGTTCAATGAATCGTGGACCACGAGCCTGGCGATGAACACCATGCGGCGGCGCGTGGAGTCGAGCGGCGACGCAATCGGCTGGACGGCGACGCTGCCGCTGATCGATTACCCGGTGCTCGAAGCGCGCTCGGCGGCGGGGCTGGCGCCGTATTTTACGGATTGGCTGGCGCACCCGAACTACGACGACTACTGGAAGCAGTGGTCCATCGAGGATCACTACGCGCAGATTCAGGTGCCCGTGCTGGGCATCGGCGCGTGGTACGACATTTTTCTGGGCGGCACGCTGCGGAATTACACGCGGCTGAAAACCGAAGCGGGCACGGAAGCGGCGCGGCGCGGGCAGCGGCTGCTGGTCTACATCGGCGGCCACGCGGGCGGAGCGAACAGCAAGAAGGTGGGCGCGGTGGAATTCGGCGACAAAGCGCCGATTGATCTCGATGAGGTGACGCTGCGCTGGTATGACTCGCTTTTGAAGGGGCAAGCAAACGGCGCGGAACACGAGAAGCCAGTGAAAATTTTCGTGATGGGAAAAAATGAATGGCGCGAAGAGGACGACTGGCCGCCCTCGCGCGCGAAGGCGACGCGCTACTGCCTGCACTCGGCGGGCGCCGCGAACGGCTTGGCGGGAAACGGCTCGCTGAGCGCGGCTCTTCCCGCGGACGAGAAGCCGGATAAATATGTCTACGACCCGAATGATGCCGCGCCGACGATTGGCGGGTCGCTGTGCTGCGGAGCGTTGCCGACGGGAATCGGGCCGCAGGATCAAAGGCCGGCGGAGGCGCGCCCGGATGTGCTGGTCTTCACGACGGCGGCTTTCGCGCAGGACATCGAAGTGACCGGGCCGGTGACGGCGGACCTCTGGGTAAGCACGTCAGCGGTGGACACGGATTTCACCGCAAAGCTGGTGGATGTTTGGCCGAGCGGGTTTGCGCAGAATTTGACGGAAGGGATCCTGCGGCTGCGCTACCGCAATTCGCAGGAGAAGCCGGAGCTGGCGAATCCCGGCGAGACGTACCACATCGCGGTTGATCTGTGGGCGACGAGCAATGTTTTTCTCGCCGGGCACAAACTGCGGCTGGAGGTTTCCAGCAGCAATTTTCCGCGCTTCGACCGCAACCTGAACACCGGCGAAGAGCAGGTGAAGGCGACGAACATGATTTTCCACGACAAAGCGCATCCTTCCGCGCTGCTGCTCTCGATCGTGCCCTGATATGGCCATTGGGAGCCGCAGGGAGACAGGAACTCAGGATGGGTACGCGCGGCCGCTGGGACAGTCCGCGGTCGCGCTTCCTCCGTCCCGTTCCTGCGGCGGGATCACATGTTCAAGTCAGCGCCGTTCTGCCCACCGCAGGCATCACTGATCTGAGCCTCGGTCATGCTCGGCCCCGTGGTGGAGGGATTGGGTTTGTGCAACTGGATGTTACCCCCCGCCAGGAAGCGCGTCTGAATAACCACGGCATGGACACCAGTCCATGGAGGACTGATACCCGTGAGTTCTATCGCGAATCGGTCCACGCCAATGCCTGGCTCCCCGCCGTCGAGCGTCCTCACTCGAAAGTATACGTTCCCAAAAAGGTTCGTATCGGCTATGCCGCAGATGTCGCGGTACTTGGAAGTTGGGAAGGGATCCACATACGCCGTAATTTGGTCGCTGCTCACGTGCAAGCCTGCGAATGTCCCGGTCGTGTCATGATCCACAAAGTTCACATGACCGAAGAACCCGCCGTGCTTGCATCCTGCCACGAGACCAAAGTTCGCGTGGTTACTACCGTCGGTAAGCGTTTTATCCGTGATGACGAATCCCCCGCCGGTCGTGAAGTCGCATGGGTTCGGAACCATGTGAGCGTATACGGGGGTGCTCCGGAGCGTCAGCAAGCCCACCAACAATCCACCCGATAAGAGTGCGAGTATCACTAGCTGGCCTATCTTTTTTTCTCTCTTGATCATTTTTGCTCTCCCTTGTGCCTCAAAGCCACTCGATGGTGGGTTAAGAAATGCCTGCGGTCGCGGACGCGATCACAACATCGGCAACCCCAGTAATGGTGACGTGCAGGGCACTCACTACGGCGGTGCCGGTGGATGAAACCGTCTGCTCGTTGATAATGACCTGGCCGCCGGGAACCCAGATCGTTTGGTTCGGGGCCCCAGTCACGTCGATCGGAGTACCATTGATCGAAAGATTGCTGATGGTGGAGCTGCCAGTGCCGGCAGCACCCAACACCTGCGACGCCTGTGCCAATACCGAATCGGCGGTAATGCCGATCCCGGCTACGGTCATATTCAAGTTCGCAAGTGAAGCAAAGGAGTCAACCTGATCGGCCCAACTGATCGTGGCTGCGCTCAGGGTTTCCGCGCTAAGCGCTGATGGGATGCTCCCTGTAACCATGGAAGCATCTCTGGAGTCGTTGACGCCGCTGAGGGTCCCGGTATCGGCGAGCGCAGTTGTCGTTGCCGTTCCGAGAATTCCAAGAACGGATACTCGTGCCGCGCTGGCGTCCCCCACAACGGTCGATGCCAGCTGTGCATCGCCGGCCGCGGGCCATGCCAGCAAAGCCATCGCCAGGGCGATTGCGATTAAACAGCGTCTGAGAGATTCTGTCTGATGCATGCAAACCTCCTTGAATTGGAATCTGACACACACTTCTAATGACGAACGGGCGAAGCGGACACCGCAAGATGACTTACTGACTCCAGAACCGTGCGGCGCGCTTTCCCGCGCATCGTAGGAAAGCTAACCGGTGCGGCGGCAGCTGACAATCGGGCGGATTTCATAATTTGGTGCAGCAAAATGCTTTAGGTGGGGGAGCGTAAAACCTATGATTAGCGCCGGTGGAAACACTTGATACCAGTCTGCGGTCGCGGAATCCAAGGTTCCTCCACCACTGAATTGCTGGGGGACTCACCGGACTGCACCACTTCACCCCGGGCGGCATGTGAAGCGCCTGCGAACAGTCTGAGGGATTGGCTCGCGGGACGCGCATGGTCAAAGCCACGAACATGATTTTTCACGACAAAGCGCATCCGTCGGCGGTGTTATTGCCCGCTGTGCCGTAGCGCACGCTTCCGTGCGTGTATGCAACCGCGAACCGCGAAAACCTCTCTAACTTGACACTCTGCGCGACCCGGCCTACACTACGTAGTTTTTAGATGGCCCCGGAAGCAGCCAGAGGGGCGACACCTTCATAAACGAGAGTCAAGGCTGGCATGAACGAGAGTGAAGGCGGGCATTGACAAGGACCAAGGCAGGCATGGACAAGAAAAGGCTCGACTATTACAGGAAGAAATTGCTGACGCGGCGCGAAGAGTTAATGAGGACGATCGCGCGCACGCAAGAAGAAGGCCGGACAGCGGACGAGGATCCGACAGTGGACCTCGCGGACAAGGCGGCGAACTCCTACACCAAGGAGTTTCTCTTCGGCATGACGAACACGGACCGCACGATCCTGAACATGATCGATGAAGCGCTGAAGCGCATCAAGACGGATGACTACGGGGTCTGCGCGAACTGCCAGGAGGAGATGCAGCAGAAGCGGCTCGAAGCCGTGCCCTGGGCCAAGCACTGCATATCCTGCCAGGAGAAGCTCGAACAGGGGCTGTTGTAAGCGGGCGCCTCGGGCTGGCCTTACGCTGGAATTACTCTCAAATAAATTACCTCTTTGCTTACGAGATGAGACGAAGTAAGCTCCTGCCTGCTTGGCAGAAGCAACTCCATCCCGGCGGCAGGACGGACGCTCACGGCACCGTGTGGGCGGCTGGTTCGCGGAAGTCAGCGACGCAGTGGTCAGCGTGCTCTTCCCAGCAGGCTGCCGCATTTGCGAGAGGCTGTTAACGCGGGCGAGCCGCGTGCCCATCTGCGAAGAGTGTCTCGATTCCTTCCAGCGCATTCCGGAGAAAGCGTGCGAGATTTGCGGGCAGCCCATGCCCGGGTTCGCGGCCAGGGAGGGCGAGAGGCTCATTTGCCGAGTTTGCGGGAACAGGACATACGCCTTCGACCGCGCGAGGAGTTACGCGATATATGAGGGGGCGCTGGTCAGGGCAATTATTTTGCTGAAATTTGAAAGGATCGAGCCGCTGGGAACGTGGTTTGCGGCAAGGCTCGCCGAGGTGGTGCAGTGCGAAATCCAAATCCTGGAGGCGGACGTGGTCGTTCCAGTACCGCTACACCGGGATCGCGAGCGGGAGCGCGGGTATAACCAGGCCGACGTGATCGCGAAGCCCTTGGCGAAGAAGCTGAGGCTGCCGCACAAGGCAGTCTTGTTAGTGAGGACGCGGCCCCGGCCAGACAAGCAAGTCCTTAGTTTTGAAGAACGTTGGGAGTCTGTGCGTGGCGCTTTTGCAACACGTCCGGGCAGCCAGGTTGACAACAAGCGCGTTTTGCTGGTAGATGATGTATTGACCACTGGAGCGACGCTTGATGCGTGTGCGAGGGCGTTGCGCGAGGCGGGGGCCAAGTCAGTGATCGGGCTGACGGTAGCCCGGGCAGCGAGGAACCTGCTGGCGGACGCCAGTGGGCCCTAACCCGAGGAAAGCGCGATGAGCGTAAGGCGGCTAGACACGGTCGATTTCCGGGGACGACAGGTCTCCGAAGTGGCTGGCGCGGCTGCGTCCGGCTCCGATGGTCCCCCAGGTAGTAGAAGCCACAACCCGGTATTCCCGAGGCGTGTATCGCTGATGCAAGAGCCTGTGCTCGTGCTGAATGCGACATACGAGCCGATCAATGTGACTGCGGTGCGGCGCGCGATGGTGCTGATGCTGAAAGGTGTGGCACAGGCAGAAGAACTGCATAGCGCGGAAGTGCATTCCGCGGCGCACGCGCACAGGGTGCCGTCGGTGATTCGCCTGCTGGCCTACCGGCATATTCCACAACAGAGCCGGGCGCTTTCGCGGAAAAATATTCTGCTGCGCGACAGAAATACGTGCCAGTTTTGCGGGCGGGTCTTCCCCAGTTCGGAACTGACCCTGGACCACGTTGTGCCGAGGTCTCGCGGCGGGCGCTCTTCGTGGGAAAACCTGGTGGCGTGCTGCTACCGTTGCAACAACAATAAGGGCGACCGCACGCCGGAAGAGGCTGGGCTGAAACTGGCGCGGCGGCCGCGGCCATTTACGCTGCATACCTCGCGGCAATTGATGCGGCTGATCGGACACCGCGACGAGCGGTGGCGTAAGTACCTGTTTTATTAATCATTTTCCAGCATCGGGGAGCCAAAAAGATTTTTTTAGGGATAGGGAAACTATTTTTGCTCCGGTGCATCTAATGTTTTAACTACCACTTCGAGGACACACCCCGGGAGGCAGCTAGGGCGAAGGCCCTAGCTGCTTCTCTCCTTTTAGGGTCCTTTTTCGCGCTAACTTTTACGAGAGGATTTGCGGGCGGGATCGGCGGGGAAGCTTTGCAGCGCCGATTGCTCGTCGGGAAACTCTGGAAAGACTTGGTAAAGCTGCGTGATTTTGAGGACGTCCTCGACTTTCGACGTCAGGCCAACGACTTTCATCTCGCCACCACGCTTGATCACTGCGGCGTAGGTTCTCGCCAGCTCGCCGATGCCGGAGCTGTCGAGATACTGCAAGCCACTCAAGTTGAGGACAATGTTGCGATGCCCTTCTTTGAGGAGGCGGCTGATGTTGTCGCGAAGAACGCCTACCTCCAAAAAGGTGAGCCTGCCCTCAACGGTTACGAGCGAAGCTTGACTTGAGTGCCGAATCGTCGCCGAGAATTCCAATCTCTCCACCCCTGGGGGGAGCTGGGCGCAACATTGTACCTTCGGCGCAACCAATAGCGACAGACCAATTCGCGATTCGAACGGGCGATCACCGAAGGAAAATCGGGGAGCGAGCCGAGGTTTGCGGCTTGGACTACTGTCGCATCACGACGCGGAGACCGCGGCGCCAGCTTTCCGCAAGACCGACGCGCGTCACTTCGATTTCAGGGGAGAGGTATCGGAGGAGCGTGCCGGTGGAAGGATGAAACCGGAGCGCGGGTGCAATCAAATAGACGAGAGGGGGAGCAGGCTGCAAATCGATTCCCGGGAAGTAACCAAAGCGGGAAAAATTGCCCTGTTGGAGATGGCGATGGATCTGAAGCCTGACGGCGAGGAGATCGAGAATGCCGTGTTCGCACCCGGCGTTGGCGAAGACCTGCGAATAGACAAAGCGCGGATCGAGCGCCGGGTCAATGCGAGTCACATCCTCGCGAACGAGGGACTCGAGCCAGCGCTCGGCTTGAACGCGATAGAGCGCGTGCCGCGAATCGCTAGCGACACGATGGCGATAGACTTCAAGTTCATGGACAAGGCGTTTTAGAGCGGGCCAAGTGGCGGAAGTGAGCTCGTCGCGGGCATCAGTCGTTCCAAAAAAAACGCGCCCATCGTCCCAGCGGGCGAAGGGGAGTCCGCGGAAATGCAACGAGACCTCGCGGGACTGCGGAACAGGATGCACGGTGACAGCTTTTGGGGCCAGTGCGAGAATGGGAAGGAAAGCGGAACGAGCCCGGTCGAGAAGCGCCTCAGCTTCGCGGTGCGGAACCAACCAAGTGTCTATATTCCCGGCGCTGC
>WNFB01005263.1_pt1 | contig 11550 bp, 7 predicted proteins | sample 5400501 | NCBI WGS metagenome assembly WNFB01 (sample SAMN13153341, study PRJNA577476) | soil metagenome | isolation source: 200 cm saprolite under Douglas fir tree site 2 hole 1 | place: USA:California | collected 2015-04-18 | reverse complement strand
CTTTTTCTCTGCAGACGAATCGGCAATGGCTCTCATACTTGCTCAGGATCTGGGTAGGTATGAAAGCAGGTGTTCCTGGTTCAGAGGGACGATCCGCTCTCGATCACGGTTCGGAGCGCGGGGCTGCCATCACGGTATCATAAAACAGCAGCTCGAACTCGTGGCTCAGGCGCACGGCTCGCGTGATGCGTTGGCGATCCTCCGCTGTATCGTAGCGGGCCAGCAAAAGCGCATCGATGGGCGTAACCTGCTCCCCGATCTCCTCGTGCGCGGTAAAGAAGGCGACCTCCTCGGAACTCATCGCGTAGTTGCGCATGAGGGCCGGCCCGACGCGGGCGCAAATCTGGATGAAGATGTCCTCGCTGGCACTGACGGCGGCGATTTTCTCCGGCACCGAGCCGTAGGCGAGCATCCAGTAGAAGAAATTCGCGAGCGCCATGCAGCCCGCGAGCGGCTCCACGGCGTCAAAATCGGCTCGCGAGAGGCCGAGCGCCTCACCGAAACGCAGCAGCAAGCGGTAGCCACCGATCTTGGGCACGAGCTTGGCGAGCAGCAGGTCTTGCAGGTCCAGGTCGGGCATGCCGGCGATGGCTAGCGCATCGAGGCGATACGCTTCGCGTACCAGCCACCAATCCTGCAAGGCGAAGACGCGCAGCGCCTCGCGCGGCAGCGTGCCCTGCTCGATGCCCGTCCAGAGGGGATGGAAAAGCAGACGCTGGCGCAGCGGGTCCAGGTTCTCGGTCAGGAGAGTATCGGCAAAACTCATGGGCTCACACTCATTTCTCGTATGGTAGGTGCTCAATCATTAGGGAATACAGGACCATCTTCTCTCACTGCTTGCCTCTCTGTCCATGAGGTGTCTCTCCTACCGGCTATCCCATTGCACATGCAGGGTGGGTGGGGAGCGGAATTCATGCCCTTGCGGAGAAATGGGCCGCGCTGCATCCAGGCGTAATCCCGGCAACCGCTCGAGCAGAAGGCGCAGACCGATCTCTCCCTCCAGCCGGGCGAGGGCGGCTCCCAGGCAGAAGTGTTTGCCAGTGGCGAAGGAGAGGTGATCCCTGGCGTTAGCGCGTGAAGGCTCGAAGACATCCGGGTCCGTGAAATGCTCCGGGTCGCGGTTGGCCGCTCCCACCATGCACTGAACCATCTCGCCGGGTGAGAGGGCGATGCCCTGCACGACGACCGGGCGGGTCACGAAGCGCGTGCAGCTCTGGACCGGTGGCTCCCAGCGCAGCGCCTCCTCGATGGCCTGGGGGAGCAGGGCAGGGTTGGTCCGCACTGCCGCATATTGAGCCGGGTGGATCAGCAAAGCCCACAAGGTGTTGGCCAACATCGCCGCTGTGGTTTCCACGCCGCCGAAGACAATGACGCGCACCGCCGCGAGGATCTCTTCGTTCGACAGCTCGCCAGAGGAGGCAACCGCGGCCAGGACGGAGTCGTCCGGCTCCCGCCTCAGTCGCTCAAGGTGCATGGCGGCGTACGCCCCGAACGCGGAGGCGGCAGCCTGCCCACGCTCGCGCACATCGGGGTCGCGGGTGAAGTTGCCCAGGGCATGGGCGATGTCGGTGAACCAGCCCCGCACGGTGGGGAAGTCGTGGATGGGCAGCCCAAGTATCGTCATCACCGTCCAGAGCGAGAGCGCGTCCGCAAAGGCAGATTTCAGGTCTGTCTGCCCACTCGCCACGAATCCATCGATCAAGCCGTGGACGTAGGACGTGATGGGAGCGGTCATCTGGGCCCGTACCTCTCTCGGGGCGAAAGGCCCGTTGAAAGGCTGCCGAAGCTGGCGCTGCCTCATGCCATTGGTGCTGAGCATGGTCTGACCGAGCGTGTCTTCGAGCAGCGAAGAGGCCGAGACCACGCTGAAAGTCGTACTGTCCAGCAGGATGGCCAGGCAGTCGGCGCGCCGTGTGACAAACCAGGCCTGCGACTCAGCGACCCATGAGACCGGCTCCTGCTCCTGGAGCGCTTTGAGTACCGGATAGGGGTCGCGGGAGAGTGCCTCCAACCGCACTCGACTACCCAGGGGAAACCGGACACTGCGGTCATCACACATTTGACTGCTCCTCGACTCGAGAACGTGCCTGCTGCCCACAGTATAGCATGTCGGACTTCGGCGATGAATCCCATATCGTTTCGGAGTACCCACTTCACAGCCAAACATGCTTCAGCAGACATATGACGAACCGCCGACCTAGCAGCTTGTCGGAGAGAAGCAGGCATTGCCCAGCGGTAATGGTATACTGATGGGCATGAGTAGAACCTTCAAAAAAGTGGATTACGAGCAAGCGCTCGATCTGACCGTGCGGCTGGGCGACTGTCTCCCCCCAGAGCATTTGGCTCGCTTCGTCGTAGACAGCGTAGCGCTGCTTGACGTCTCGTCCTTGTATGCCCATTACGGGTCGCGCGGCGGGGAACCCTATGCTCCGGAAGTGTTATTGGGCTTGCTTTTCTATGGCTATGCGACTGGTGTGTTCAGTTCGCGTAAGATCGAGCGTGCCACGTATGAGGCAGTGCCATTCCGTTTCATCGCAGGCAACCAGCATCCTGATCATGATACCCTGGCCACGTTTCGGCGCACGTTCCTGCCCGAACTGAAGGACCTCTTTGTGCAGGTGCTGCTGCTGGCACAGGAGGCGGGCGTGCTGAAACTGGGGACGATCAGTCTGGATGGGACCAAGATCCATGCTGATGCCTCCCGGCACAACGCGGTCAGCTACAAGCGTCTGCTGGAGGTGGAGACGCAGCTGCGAGCCGAGATCGAGGAGCTGTTCCTCCTGAGCGAACAGAGCGACCAGCGAGACATCCCCGATGGGCTGGTGGTGCGCGAGGAGATGGCACGGCGAGAGGATCGCCTGGCGCGGCTGGCCCAGGCCAAAGCGGTGCTGGAAGCTCGTGCTGTGGAGCGGCTGGCCGCCGAGCAGGCGGACTATGAGGCCAAGCTGGCGCAGCGTGCGGAGCGAGAGCGCACGACAGGGCGCAGACCTGGTGGGCGCCCACCGACCCCACCGGTGCCAGGACCGCGCGACGGGGATCAATACAACTTCACTGACCCGCAGTCGCGCATCATGAAAAACCCGACGGATGCGGCTTTTGAGCAAGATTACAACGCGCAGGTGGCTGTGGATCAGGGGAGTCTGCTCATCGTTGGATGGGCCCTCTCCAATCACCCCAATGACTCTCAGGAAGCCGAACCCACGCTCGATGCCATTCCATCGGCCATTGGCATGCCGCAGGCGGCGGCACTGGATGCCGGGTATTTTGGCCCCGCGACCTTGACGGCGTGTGAGAAGCGGGGCATCGAGCCCTACATCGCCACGGGCCGTGATCCCCATCATGCCAGTTGGCAGCGGCGTTTCGCCCCACTCCCCGATCCCCCAGCCGAGGACGCGAGTTCCCAGGTCAAGATGGCCTACAAGCTCAGGACGGCGCTGGGCAAAGCCATCTACGGCGCACGCAAATGCACGGTTGAACCGGTGATCGGCATCATCAAGGAGGTGCTGGGCTTTCGCCAGTTCTCCTTGCGCGGTATCCACGCAGCGGCTGGCGAGTGGTGTCTGGTCTGTTTGGCCTTCAATCTCAAGCGCTTCCATACCTTATCCCGGGCCTAATGGGGGAGGGTAGCATCCTTCCAGGTCATGCGGCCACCATCTCCCCTTTTCGGTCGGCCACCTCCTTTTATTCCGTCACCTCTCCCTCTGCCATGAAGGACACCCGTCCTGATGGTGCGGCTGGTTTGGCTGCCGCTCTGTTCTCTCCGACAAGCTGCTAGGCAAAAGACAGTCCGAGCCCCATCGCCTTGGAGCTGAGGAGTCTGAAGGACGAATTCTGAATGCACTTTGGCGACCATCCTGTCATGAAGCTGCTTATAGGTGAGGCCAGGGGTGAGTTGCTTGAGAGCATCTAGAAACCAGTACGTCAGCACGCCATGTTTGCCAACTCCGCTAAAGGAATGCTCGTAAGCCGACTCGGTTGCCCGACACGCTGCCAGCAGGACGTAATCCTTGACTTCGGGGAGCCAGCCACTGCCGAGCATGAAGCCGCGCGAGGTTCCCCCATGGAGTTGATGCCATGTCTCGATCAGAACCTCTCTGGTAGCTACCAAATTCTGCGAAGGTCGTATAGTTGGGTCAATCGTTGGCAAACCGCGCACACGATCCCCACCGCCACGCGTCGCGCTACCCGAATGACAACTGTCGAGAACAACTGTCACGATTAATCCTCTGTCTATCATTGTTTTCAAGAGCCGGGCTATCTCAACATCACGCAGGTAATCCGTTGTGGGATAACCGATATCCATTGGGACAAGCGCTTCATCGAAACCGTGTTCGCCTTTCAACTCAGGAAATTGCGTCTTCGCGCGTCCTCCATGACCGGAGTAATGAATATAGACCTGGTCGCCGGCCTGAGCCATCTGGGTGATGTTCTGGAAAGCGGCGACCATGTTTTCATAGGTGGGCCACTGCTCACGCGTTTCGCGCGGTCCCTTCCTCCCGCGAGAGGCCTGAAGCTTGACAATCTGCATATCCGGCAGATGCAAGGTGCTTCTTAAGAACCTTTCTACTTCCGTAATGTCGCGAACGCATCCCTCCAGGCTCTGGTAGCTCCCATGAGGCAGGGCGTTTGGCAAGTAATAGTTGATGCCGATCAACAGCGCATAGAATCTGGATGGACCGTGCTGCTGGTAAGACATGTTCCCCTCCCTCTCAGTGCTCTTGCTCATGCTGGCTACCGACAGCCGTATGCTCTGCTAATGGAGCGCCGTAGTACACAAATGCGGCCCAGTACGTGGGATCAGCATAGGGACGCACCGGCTTAGGTGATGCCTTCCCTTGCTCTATTTGCTCTATAGTAGCGAGTTGACGATCTCCTCGGCTGGCTGCCTCATACACGTCCAATTCGTCCTGAGTCAGATCGCGCAACCAGCGTTGTGCCAGGCGCAAGGCCCGCGCCGGTGGCTGCGGTGCCAAAGCTTTGTGGGGATCTCCACGCAGATGCAGCTCGTAGAAGCGTGTCATCAGGAGCTTCGTGCTTGCGTCATGGACAGACCACAGCGTTCCCACGACCAGGGGCACACCTGCCTGCAGAAAACCGGCCGGGAGCCCGATCACTTCATCAGGGAGTTGCTGGTCGGTCAGGATAGACTCGCAGGCGGAGAGGACAGCCATGCGCAAGCGGGCCAGGAGTTGCGGTTCTGCTTTGAGCAAAGCGCGCAGGGTCAGGTGCGTCTTATTGGCCAGCAGAAGCTCGGAATTCAGCGGCTCCATAGGATCAAAGTACCCATGGCAGGCGAAATGGCCAATCGTTGCCTGGGGAAGTTGCTCCCAGACTGCATCCAATGTGGCGGCGCTTTCATAAAGAGCAGTGGCGGCTTGTTGGGGGAAGAGGCTGACGATTTGTTCCACCTCGGCGCGTGCGTGGATAAGACGCGGGGGTCCTGGAAGAGCAGAGGCCGGATCACCTATAGCGAGCAGGTGTACAAGTGCCTTGCGCTGTTGCGCCTCGCGGAACACAGTGTTCAGCACGCGTGCCGACGGCGCATAGGTGACATCAAATTCATCAAGGAGTGCCGTTTCCTGCCCTCCTCGTTCATAGCGAGCAGCATGCAGCGGCAAAATGCTCAATCGCCCAACCGGGATCAGGGTGACGCCAGTCGCGCCGATTACATGTAAACGGTGGGCGAGTGGGCCGATCAGATGATTGCCTACCTGGGGAAGCAAGGCTTGCAGGGCCTGCGAAAGTGCTGGCTGAGAGCGGGATTTCAAAGCAAGAACATAGCCTTTAAACAACAGATCTTCACCCATCTTGGAGAGAAGTTCCTGGAGATCCCTACTGGTAAACGTATCGATAACAAGCGCTTCGGCTTCCTGGTTATCATGCTGAACGAGGAGGAGGAGACGGCCCCACGGAGTGATCACCACATATGCCAGAGGGTGAGCAGGTAAGGCCGCTTCGACAATACGCGGAAAGGTTGGCTCACGCAAAAAATCTGCCAGGCCAGGAAGCTGACGAATGCGCTTGATGGCCTCTTCCAGATCCTCACGGGCGCGGGTAATCTGCTCATAAGGAGCGACAGCTCCACGTCTCCGGACCTTCCCACGCTTGGGATCGAGGAGCCAATCATCACGTTCAGTCCTCTCTAATTGGCGCAGCTGGCGAGCTGCATTCTGGTAAAGCTGAAAGGTCTGGGGATCTTCCTTTTCTACACGCTGGAGATCTGCACGGTCCCGTTCCAACGCCTCGCCCAGACGCTTGGCGCGCCCCTGTTCCAGCGTGGTGACAGCTTCCTGGAACTTCCCGATCCGTGCCAGGACATAGGAAGTGCGGGCATAGATCTCACTCTCTTCACCTAAGAGACCCTCTCTCTCGATCTGAAGTAGTTGGACCTGATAGAGATTTTCCTGGGCCTTGACAGCGTAGCCATATGCCTGGGCAGCCCCCTCCCAGTTTCCCTGGTCCGCTTCCCAGTTCCCCCAGGGGCGTGCTGTGCCACGTGCTATTTCTTGTGTGAGTTGCATGCCTCTGGAGCATGCTTCCTCGCATCTGCTTCTAGCTTCATCGAGATCTTCTTGCCGGTGAAAGAGGTCATAGCGCTCAAAGAGCAGTGTGCCTAAATTGCTGAAGCTCACAACGTCATTGGTTGGCAGTTCCCCTTGGTTCATATCCAGGGCCGTGCGATAATTTGTGATGGCCTCTTCCAGGTCCTGCACGTTGTGGAAATCGGTGTAAGAGTTCCGTAAAGCATTGCCCAGACCATTGTAGATAGTCGGCAGCTCAGGGGAATCTGCAGGCGATACTGCAAGCGCTTGACGGTACACAGCAATCGCCCGGTGTATATCCGTAGGATTGTGGGCTGCCAGGTAGCGCTGACGTAGCGCGTTCCCCAAAGCGCCATACATCCTCGCTAAGTGCGGCGAGTGAGCGTCCAGATGGTGTATGCCGAACTCAGCAAGTTCGATAGCTTCATCAAGATGTTGAAGTTCGTGTTCGCGATCATAGCGATGGAGCAACAGATGGCTCAGGCCGCGCCGGCATTCGGCTTGCCTGGAAACAGCAGTAGCTGGAAGAAGTCGTAGCGCTTCGCGAAGCCGTTCAACGGCCTCCTGTAGGTCTGCAACACGGCCGGTAGCTACATAGCTGGAGAGCAGAGCGCCTGCCAGTCCATATAAATAACTCGGGCGAGCTGAGACATCCAGGACGAGAGACTTTTGCTCTTCGAGAGAACCTGAGAGGAACTCAAGAGCTGTTTTATAATGGCTGATCGCTTGCTGCAAGTCCTCCTGCTGTGTCTGACCATCATAGCGACTCTGTAAGCTTATAGCCAGATTCGCATGATAGTCAGGAAGATCGGGCGAGAGATGAGGTGTCTCCTCAATAATCTTTTCAAAGATAGCAATAGACTCCTCAATTGCAGACAATTGTCCGGTGCGAATATAGTAGTGGCCGAGGGCGATGCCTAAATTTGTGCGGATATAAGCCTCCTGGGGGGTCAGACGCACAGCCTTTCTGTGGAGTTGTAGAGCGCGCTCCAGGTCGGCAATCTCGTTCAGATGTTCACTGCGAGCGGAGAGGGCATTCCCCAGGTTAGAAAGGTATCCAGAACGACTATTCAGAGGAGCATGCTGTACTGCCTGCTCAAATGACTCAACCGCCTCTTGGAGATCCTCAAGCTGTTCTACATGGTGGTAGCGATCCAAGAGCGCCATACCAAGGTGGTTACAGTACGCTGAGGGATTGGATGAGGAGACGATGGCCACGTTCAGCACCTGTCTATGCGTTTTGATCGACTCATCCAGGCTCGGTAAATTGCCGGTGTGCGTATAATGGTCGCGCAGAGCCGTACCAAGATCATCCATATAGGCACACCAATTAGTATCACCAGGATCGATATGAGCTATGGCATCGCGATAAAAAGCAATCGATTCCACCAGATCTTCGAGCTGGCCTCTATCTCTATAAAGATTTGTGAGCACATCGCCAAGGCTATGGAGAAGCGTGGCATGCACAGCAGCGTCTGTGACGTGCTGTAAGCCTTCGCTGAACAGTTGTCTGGCCATTGCGAGATCCTCCAGCCGCTTCTTATTATGGTAGCGGTTGAAAAAGCTCTGCCCGGCCCTACCATAGGTTAACGCTTGAAAATCTTGCGGTGTTTGTTTGAAGATGGGCTTGGGTAAGATCTGTTGCCATGCTGCGATTTCAGCTTCTAAGAGTGACTCATCACGTATTTCTTCGTAAGCCTCTCCAAGCTCTAGCGCTTGTTCAACTTTCTGCATAAACTTGTTCATGGAGAAGAATTGGGCCATAGGTCTCCCCTTTCTGGATTAAAATTCTTCATTGCTAGAGTTTAGCGCGATGGCACAATCATAGTCAGCGACCGCCCGCTGATAGTCCTTCAGATGGCGGTAAGCATTCCCTCTTCGAAAATAGAAGTCGGCATTGCTAGAGTTTAGCGCGATGGCACAATCATAGTCAGCGACCGCTCGCTGATAGTCCTCTAGACTATGATAAGCATCCCCTCGGCTACTGTAGATTGAAGCTAGTAGTTCTGCTGAAAATGATGGTTCGTGAGCTACTTCTTCTAAGAGAGAATTTGCTGCTGTTAGAAATTCCTGTGTTCCCGTATCAGCCTCAAAGTATTGGAGAAGTTGCTTGGTAGTCTGCTGTGCTCCTTTGCTTGCTTGATTACTTGGCTGATCTTGGGATAATTCACGTAGACTTCTGACAATTTCCCCCCTTTGATCCGAGTGTTCGTAGGCAATGAGAATCTGTTCAATGGCTTTGATATGGCTGAATTTATCTGGCAATAAAAACAATTGGTATGCTAATGCTAACACTAATTCCAGCCACTCTGCCGAGCCATACGCCTCTTCTCCCCCTTCAGTCTCAGCATCCTCGAGCAGCCTCCGGTAGTAATCGGCCAAAGCTCTTCGTGTAGCATAGTACTCTTTCTTTGAACGTTGATAAAGATAACGGCTGAAAAGTTCTTTTGCCAGTTCATGATAATTATGCCTTCCATCTTGGAAGTTGCTATGCACAAATGGTTGTGCGATTAACCAACGGTAGAGAGTCGGTCGCTCATGTTCAGGTAAGTACGTAAAAGCCCTTAGTTCATCTTGATTAAATGGCCTGGACAAAAGAGCAGCGTCTAGGATCAACTGCCGTTTGACTTGCTCTTGCTCAGGGATCCAGCGAAGAAAATTGGCAACCACATCTGCTATTGGGTCGACTTTCCCCTGTGGATTGGAAGTCAACAAGCTCAGATAGAGTGGCAAGCCTTTTGAAAGTTGCCAAATCGTGGGAATACGAGTGGGGTCTGTAATGTCCCGTTTAATCAGATATGCGCGAGTCTCTTCTTCGGTGAAATTATTCAGAGAAATCGAGTAAATGGTGTTATCATCGTAGTATGGTAACCAATCCTTAGGGTTATCAGGAATAGAGCGATCTATAGGATCGCGTCCAGCCACCACCAGCACTACATTCGTGTCAATATTGGCTTGTAGAAAATAATTCAACAACCAGGAAGCGATCTCACCAGCTAACTGCTCAAAGGTGTCAAAGAAAAGTATCACCCGTTGTCGATACTTCGTTCGATTGGAGTCGAGTGAAACCTGTATCTCGGTCAGCCGATTAAGTTCCTCAACGAAAGCATTGGTCAGATCACTAATCGGATCTTCCAGCCGCTCGGCATCTTTGAGAAGTTGGCGGTAATGAAGCCGGTCGAAAATATATTCAATGGTCGGTCCGGTAGCTCGCTCCAAAACTCCGCCAACAATTGGTACATCTTTGGCCACCGAGCTAGCTACATTCGTGGCAGTTTTACGCCAAAGGGTATCTCGTGTAGCATCCCGCTCGATTTGCAGCTTCCGCAGAGCTTCCTTATAGGAAGCTAGGGCTTCCTCAAATTCGCCCCTCATGTGCAGTTGATCAGCAAATCTCTCCATAATACTAGTAGGAGTAGTCTGCCGCTCGTCCACAAGGGCAGTCATGCAGTAATCCTTGAAGTTAACGGTTTTGGTCTCGTCTATCAATCGGGTTAATAGAGTTGATTTGCCCACTCCACCTTGTCCTGAAATCGAGATAATATTGTGAACTGGTTCCTCAGGCCGGAGAATATTTTCTACAAAGAAGTGTAGTTCATTGGTGCGACCAATAAAAATTTTGCGACTAACTGTTGGAGGCTGTATACCTTTCGACTTAGTTTGCTTGACGAAGGGCATGTTGGTTGAACCTCGCTCTATATACAAAAGGCATTGTTCGACAACCAGTAGACGGCTTCTCAGTATCTCTTTTCAACCCTGAGAGTCAGGCCGATAATCTGCAACGGTGGGGCGTTGTATGCTTCTTTCTGCCCAATTTCTCAGGCTTTTTTCATGGTAGTTCTACCATGGGTATGCTACGAGGGAAACTAATCACAAGAGTAAATATACCCGAGATTTTGTAGAGAAACAACAAGCAAGGGATTATTCCGCTGTTTGGCCTATCGGGCCTAATAAACCTATAGTCAGAGGATTTCCAAACTACGAAGGCAAGAACATTATTCAATTTATCGGATCTCCCGCTGACAGCCTTCAATTCAGCTCTTATGTAAAGCATCTCTTATAGAAAGCTTGTCTCATGTAAATGTATGAAGCAAAATCAAGCAGATACACTACTAGTTTCATATAAAATCGTTTGCCTACAGGTATTCTACGCCCTCACAGATCCACGGCAATTGTTTCTTGATCCGGTCTGGTACACGCCAACTGAGGATGACAATCCGGTGAACTTACTGGGAGAATAGGTTTCACCGCTTCCACATCTTCTATCATTGAACGCAAGGTGGCTATGGCGACACGTGGTGGTCGCGTTGATGGCATCGTTGTCGTCATGGTCAATATAGCTACTCACATGTCTTGTGAAGGGGCTTCAACAGGTATAGGTAGTTAAGATGACTATGACATTGGTGGTATGTATGGTCTCACCATTGGCAACAGCAACGATAGTAACTTGTGGCGCACCATACTGGTTCAGTCGGCTCCCCAGGCTGCTTGGCAGACGATTATGTCAATGGGACTTATAATCTTTCGTCAAAACTCTTGGCTGCGGCTGCTACATGACTGTAGAAGCGGTTTGTAGCTGGCATTTGACAGACGAAAATCATCTAGTCTATACTCCCCTTCTCTACCTGTTATCTATGCCAGCACCGCAAGAGCAAAGAAAGCCATTTCGGATATTAACGCTTCAGGAAACTGACATCAGGATGCAGCTTCCCAGCACCGGCGATCTAATTGCAGGTGAAAAAGGCACAACAGCTATCGATTGTGCAAAATAAATACTGTCCGTTTGTTGCAATTCTTGTGATTTTTAGGTACACTCTTCTTTTGGAAGAATTTATTCACCCCGAGTATTGTCGGCTCCGTAATACCTTTCTTAGTACAGCGTATCACAAGTGCTTTCCGAGTTTGACAAAGTCAACGAGAGAGGATAGACTGGGAGTGGGAGGTGAAAGCACATGCGTGGTCCCAAACCCGCTTATCCAATTACATTGACTGCTGAAGAAGCCAAGCG
>WNFB01005569.1_pt1 | contig 11551 bp, 11 predicted proteins | sample 5400501 | NCBI WGS metagenome assembly WNFB01 (sample SAMN13153341, study PRJNA577476) | soil metagenome | isolation source: 200 cm saprolite under Douglas fir tree site 2 hole 1 | place: USA:California | collected 2015-04-18 | reverse complement strand
CGAGCGTAAGTAGATAGGTCGGAGCCGACAAATCCCTCCTGACCGGCAACCGTGTGACAGGAAGAGCAAGCGGCCTTTCCGAAGAAGATCGCTTTGCCCTTTTGCGGGTTTCCTGCCAGCGACGTCGCAACACCCTTGCCTTGCAGGACACGCAGGTAGTCAACCACCTTCTGAATTTCGCTTCTCCCGAGCTCCCGAAAGGAGGGCATTCCGAAATCGCTTCTGCCATTAAAAATTATCTTGGCCAGTTCGGCGTCTGATAAATGCTTCACGCTCGGGCTGCTTGCGATGTTCGGCGCGCGCCGCCCGCCGCGACCGTCCAGACCATGACAGCCGGCGCAATGAGCCGTGAACGTCTTCTTGCCCGCAATCGCTCCGATTCCCGCCGCTCTGCGATGGGGAGCGGCCATTGCCTGGGCCTGCTTCTCGCCAGCAGCGCACAACGACAGTAAGAGAATCGCTGTCAATCGAACCGCAGAGTTCCATCGAATAGCGCGTCTCTCCTTCCGCAATTGCCCTCCGATTTTTCGCAGTGGGGCCCCGTGGGTTAGGGAGCATTCTCACCAGGTGAAAATGCTATTCGCTTTGGAAACACCATGCCGCTGACGGACGGGTTATCTCAACTTTCTAGCAGCGTGTCAACAGTTTGTTGGCGCTCCGCGTCAAATGCCGCGAGCATGTTGTGCTGCGGTTCGGCGTGACCCTGCCGTAGATCCATCTCAATCTGCACGGTCGGGTCCCTGTTATTTTTGCTTCACGGCAATCGCGGAAACCTCAATTCGAGCGTTATTGACGAGACCCGCCGCCTGGATCGTCGCGCGCGCCGGCTTCGGGTCCGGCATGAATTCCCGGTACACCTTGTTCATGTCGCCGAACTCCTTAATGTCGGCCAAGTACACGGTCACGGACACGATGTCTTTCAAATCGAATCCGGCTGCTTTGATCACTTTCTGAATATTGTCCAGAGCAGCCTTGGTCTCGGCCGTAATCCCGCCGGCCACGAGTTTGCTCTGGTCATCCGTTCCTTCCTGCCCCGCGACATATAAAGTGTTCCCGGCCAAAATACCGTCGCTGAAGGGAAGGTTCTTGTTTCCGGAAACGCTGATGGCTTTGTGTTCCTGGGCGCGGCAAGCAGGAACCGCTGCAAGAATCGAACCGAGCACAGCGGTCACAGAGATGGAAAAGGTCAGGAAGCGTCTCAGCTGTATTTTCATTTTTTGGGTCTCCTTATTGTATGGCATGAAATTGGGACCTTCCCCAGCGACCACGAACGGTGTTACAGTCCCGCGCACATGTATACAACCAGGAGGAGACAGTGCACAACTATCATCGCTGGTGGAAAAGCCACAAGAACATGACTCGTGTGAGGTGGATCATTCTGCTGAGTATGGTTCCTCTCGGCGCCTGGTTCCTCGCTGCGCAATCGACGCCCGCCGCGCCCAGTGATGAAAATTCGCTGATCGCGCGTTATCGCCGGGTGGAAGTTGCCTCTGTGTCCGACGCGATCGAACAACTCATGGGAAAACGCATGTACATGAGCCATCGGATGCAGCCGATCTTCACCACTAAATTCGCTGGCTTTGCGCGCACCGTGCAACTGAAGAAGGATGAAGGCAACAGCGATCCAGCCGCACTGAGTGGAATGCTGGCGGCCATCGACGAAGGCGCGTCCAACTCTGTTTACGTTATGGCGGTCGAAGATGGCGCTGACATCGCCGGGATGGGTGGACTGATGGGTACCGCGATGGCCGCGCGCGGATACTCGGGGGCGGTGATCGACGGGGGCGTGCGGGACGTCGCGTACTTGAGAAAAATTGGGTTTCCAGTGTACGCAACCGGGATCGTGCCTTCCACTTCCATCCATCACTATCGCTTTGGAGGCGCGCAGATTGCGGTGCAATGTGGCGGGGTAACGGTGAACGCCGGCGACATTGTGGTCGCGGACAGCGACGGAGTGGCAGTCGTGCCGCGCGCTCAAGCCCAGGAAGTGTTGGCCCTTGCTGAGGAGATGGATTTCAAGGAGCACTCGATGTATCCGGTCATCGAAAAGCTCAACTCGATTCAGGAAGCGGTCAAGAAATTTGGCCGTTTGTGAATTCGGCTTGCGCAAAGACAATTTTCATCAGATAATTCGCACTTTCATTTTTGTCACAACAACGATAAGAAGAGCTGGAGTCCCCATGGCCGAGGCGGGAAAGCGCAAGTACAACATCACCGCATTGCAGCGCGGGCTGCGGCTGCTGCAACTGTTTGCTCAATCCGAGCGGGGCCTCACCACCATGCAGGTGGCCCGGCTTACTGGACTCCCGGTCAGCACGGCTCACCGGTTTCTGGTGAATCTCGAGTCGTCGGGATTTCTGAATTGCAATGCCAGCGGTATTTATCACTTGGGACTGGCGTGTTTCGCCGTCGGCCAGGCGGCGCTGGGACAACTCGATATCCGCCGTCTTAGTCTGCCGTATCTTCTCGATCTGAATCAGCAGACCCGGGAGACCATTCACCTCACGGTTCGGCACGGTCTTACAGCAGTGTATGTCGAGAAGATCGACTCGCCCGAGCATCTCCGCATTCACTCCCGCATCGGAGCCGCCGTTCCGCTGTACTGCACCGCGGTCGGCAAAGTCATGCTGGCCTACATGCCGGACCAGGAACGAGAGCAGGTTCTGAGGCAGTTGGATCTCAAGAGGATGACTGCCAACACCGCGGGCAGTCTCCAGGAACTGCAAACTGAACTGCAACGGGTCCGGAAGAATGGCTATGCTTGCGACCTGGAGGAGCACGAATTGCACATCCGCTGTATCGCTGCGCCGATTCGGAACCATGAAGGCGCCGTACAGTCCAGCCTGAGTATCACCGCGCCTGTGGTTCGAATGCCGGTGACGCGGCTGCGGCAACTCGCGCCCTTGATTCAGGAAGCCGGCCTCCGAATTTCGACCGAGCTGGGTTATCAGGCCGGCATTACTCATCCGGCGGGGATGCACAAGACGATTTCGGAGGCGAACACTCTTGCGTAAGAGTGAAGCTAACGTGCAGCCGGAAATTCGTTTAGCGGCTGTCCTGGCGCTGGCTGGAATTCTGTTTTTGTCGGTCGTGTCTGCACAGGAGCGGGAAGCATTGCACTCAACGAAAATCGACGTGCAGTCCGCCGATCTGGAGGCGTCCCCGCCCTCCGCAAACTGGCTGACTTATCACGGCGACTACTCGGGACGGCGATTCAGCGCGCTCTCCGAGATCAATACCGGCAACGTAGCACAGCTGCGGGCGCAATGGGTGTTCCATGCGCGCAACTCGCACAAATTGGAGGTCACTCCGGTTGTGGTAAATGGAGCAATGTTCGTGACCGCTGCGAACGATGCGTTCGCGCTCGATGCTCGCACTGGCCGAGTCGCATGGCATCACTCCTGGCCGATTTCGGAGGGCCTTATCGACGATGCCGCGCAGCACGTTACACGAGGCGTCGGCGCTTGGCACAACCGGATCTACATGGAAACCGATAATGCACATCTGCTGTGTCTCGATGCGCGTTCCGGCAGTCTGATTTGGGATGTCGCGTATGCGGACTGGAACAAAAATTACGGCGCCACCAGCGCGCCGATAATTGTGAAAGATAAGGTGATCGTAGGAACGGCAGGCGGGGACGATGGCGTGCGTGGCTTTGTTGCTGCCTACGACGCCATGACCGGCAAGCTCGCGTGGCGTTTCTGGACGATCCCCGCGCCCGGGCAGTTCGGATCGGAGAGTTGGCCCGGTCAGTTATATCTGCGCGGCGGCGGTACCACGTGGATGCCGGGTACTTACGATCCGGAATTGAACACAATCTATTGGGGAACCGGTAATCCCGCTCCTGACTTTGAGGGAAGTGTTCGGCCGGGCGACGATCTCTACACCGATTGCCTCCTCGCCCTCGATCCGGATACCGGCAAGCTCAAATGGTATTTCCAGTTCACCCCACACGATCTGTTCGACTACGACGCCGCCGAGACTCCGATTCTCGCCGACGCTGTGTACAAGGGCGAGAAGCGCAAGTTGCTCATCCAGGCGAACCGCAATGGCTACCTCTACCTGCTCGATCGCACGAACGGAAAATTCCTGTCGGCGGTTCCATTCGTTGAACGGCTGAATTGGGCCAAGGGCATTGACGCCCAGGGCCGCCCGATTCGAACCGAAGTGAAGCCGACTATCGGCGGATCTCGCGTTTGTCCCGGCTATTCCGGTGCAACTAACTGGTTCGCGCCGTCCTACAGTGAGACCACGCATTTCGTGTATTTCCTGGCGCTCGAGGAGTGTCACACGTATTTCTCCAAAGCCCAGCCGCAGCGCTTCCAGGAAGGTGAGACGTACTATTCGACCGGAGTCAAGCATATCCCCAACGAGGATTCACAGAAGAGTCTTCTGGCGTATGACTTCGACGCGGAATCGTTTGCGTGGAAGTATCCCCAGGTTGGATCGGGACATTCTGCCGGTGGAACTATGACAACTGCGGGTGGCCTGGTCTTTTTCGGTGACAATGCCGGGTCGTTTGAGGCAGTCGACGCACAGAGCGGGAAGCCACTCTGGCATTTCAACACGGGGCAGGACTTCAGCGCTTCGCCGATGACCTATGCTGTTGCCGGTAAGCAGTACGTCGCGATAGCCGCTGGCAGTGATGTTTTCAGTTTTGCTTTGCCATGAAATCTTTGCTGGAGATCAACTGCATCGCTGCTGTTGTCAAAAAGTAAATTGACGGAGGAGTGAGAGTATGCAACTCGGGTCGAAGTGGAACCGCCGGAATTTCTTGGGAAGTGCTGGAGCAGTTGCAGGCATCATCGCGACAGTGGGTAAGTCTTTCGGGTGGGCACGCTCGGCTTCGCCATCGAGCACTGCCATCAGCGGATTTGGCCAGAGCGGTAATGTCTACGAAGAGCTCGGAGTTCCAACTCTCATCAACGCCGAAGGCACTATGACCATGCTGGGAGGATCGCTTCCGCATCCCGAGCTCGAAGCGGTGATGTTCCAGGCGGGGCATCACTTTGTCAATATGCCCGACCTGGAGGTTGCGGCTGGCAAGCGGATTGCGCAAATGCTCAAGCTGCCGGAGGGCTTCACCGCACTGGTCACGTCAGGTGCGGCTGCGGCCATTCAGTCCGGGCTAGCGGGCATTCTCACGGGCAACAATGAGACCCTGATACAACAATTACCCGATCTCACGGGCATGAAGTCGGAAGTGATCATCCAAAAATCGCATCGCAATCCGTTTGATCACCAGCTGCGCACGACAGGCGTGAAACTCGTGGAGATCGAGACCCGCGAGCAGCTGCGCAGTGCCGTTAACGAACGTACCGCGATGATGCACTTTACGAACTTTGCCAATGCTGCCGGACAGATCAAAGTGGACGAATGGCCCAAGCTCGCCAAGGAATACAAGCTTCCTTGTATGAACGATGCCGCCGCCGACACGCCACCGGTTTCGCATTTGTGGGACTACACCAACATGGGTTACGACCTGGTCACATTCAGCGGCGGAAAGGCCATCCGCGGCCCGCAGTGTGCCGGCCTGTTGATCGGCCGAAGCGAAATGGTCGCCAACGCATTGCTGAACAACAGCCCGCACGAAGATACGCTCGGTCGTAGTCAGAAAGTCGGCAAAGAAGAAATCGTCGGGATGATCAAGGCGCTCGAGCTTTATCTCAATGAAGACCACGAAGCTCTTTCACGGGAATGGCAAAGTCGACTGGATGGCATCTCGAGGCAGGTCAGGAACGTTCCCGGCGTGAGCACCTCTTTCTTCACGCCCGATATCGCGAATCATGTGCCGCACATGCAGATTACCTGGGATGCAGGCCTCATTCATCTCACGCCGCAAGAGGCCTCCAAATGGCTGAGAAACGCCAAGCCGCCCATCGTGATTGGCAGCGGGGAGGGCCGTCCCGGTCTGGCGATGAATTCATTCATGCTTCAACCCGGTGAGGACAAGATCGTGGCGCAGCAGCTCATGAAATTGTTCCGAGAGCACTTGGCCTGAGGAACATTCATGGCCGCAACGAAATCGAGTCATGTGCGCTGGTTCCTGCTCTTCTGGCTCTTTGTTCTGAGCGCAGTTTCCTTTCTGGATCGGGTTAACATTTCCATTGCCAGTAATTCGATCGTCGAGACTTATGGCTTCACCAACATCCAGCTCGGATATATCTTCAGCTCACTACTAGCTGGGTATGCCCTTTTTCAAACTGTGGGTGGACGGCTCGCGGACCGCTTCGGTTCCCGTCGGGTGTTGGCAGTGGGCGTGTTGTGGTGGGGACTCTTCACCGCTCTCACCGCAGGCGTTTCCACGAAAATCGGACATGCTCTTCTGCTGTTCATATCGATCCGCTTCCTTCTTGGTGCGGGCGAGGCGGTCGTTTACCCGGCTTCGAATCAGTTCGTTGCGCGCTGGATTCCTGTTCGGGAAAGAGGCATCGCAAACGGATCGATCTTTGCAGGCGTCGGCGTTGGTGCCGGCCTTACACCTCCGCTCATTACCTACTTCATGCTTCATTACGGTTGGCGCGCATCCTTTTGGGTATGCTCGATTATTGGGTGCATCGCGGGTGCGGTCTGGTTTTTCGCCGCCCGCGACACTCCCCAGGAACACCCGAGCGTCAACCGGTCCGAACTGGAAAAAATACGTGCCGGACTGCCTACATCCATTGAGTCTGGAAATCCGAAATCCGCGGCTTTGTCCTTGATTCCCTGGTCTAGGGTTCTGCAGAGCAAGGACGTATGGGCGGTGACAATCAGTTATTTTTGTTTTGGTTACGTAGCCTGGATTTTCTTTAGCTGGTTCTACAGATACCTTGCGACGGTCAGGGGACTGAACCTGAAGGCGAGCGGGTTCTACGCGATGTTGCCGTTCCTCGCGATGGCCGTGACGTGTCCATTGGGTGGGATGATCAGCGATCGGCTTACGAACTGGCGAGGGCCACGCCTGGGCCGTTGCGGTGTCGCAGTGGTTGGAATCGGACTGGCGTCGGTTTTCTTAGCGTTCGGTTCCCAGGTCAACAATGCGCGCTTGGCGAGCGTCGTGCTTGCCGGAGGCGCGGGTGCGCTCTACCTCTCGCAAAGCTCATTCTGGTCCGTAACTGCGGGCCTTGCCGGGCCGTCGTCCGGATCTGTCTCGGGATTCATGAATACGGGCGGGCAATGCGGCGGATTCGTTACGGCATGGCTTACGCCAATGGTTGCCGGCCGCTTAGGTTGGACCGCATCATTTCTCGTCGCAGCGGCTTTATGCGTGGTGGGTGCTATTGCGTGGCTATTCGTCGACCCGAGCGCGAGTCTGACAAGATTCAGGACGCAGCCTGGAATTCTCCCGGTTCCTGAGAGCGTCGTCAGTGGCAGTTCAAGGGTATGAAGGCATGACATTGCTGAAGATCAAAGACAAACAGCAGTGCCAGTGGGATCTGGTCAGTCTCGGCGAGGTCATGCTGCGCCTGGACCCCGGCGACAGTCGCATCGCAACTACGCGACAATTTCGCGCCTGGGAAGGTGGCGGAGAATACAACGTCGCCCGCGGCCTGAAGCGCTGCTTCCGGATGGACACTGCCATTGTTACCGCCCTCGCTGATAATCCGGTCGGCCGCCTGATCGAGGATTTGATGCTGCAAGGCGGGGTGGATCAGAGTCACGTCCGGTGGATTGCCTTCGACGGCGTAGGGCGCACCGTGCGCAACGGCCTTAACTTCACCGAGCGTGGATTCGGTGTCCGAGCAGCGCTTGGATGCTCCGATCGGGGCCATACCGCGGCATCCCAGTTGCAGCCCGGCGACATCGATTGGGAGACCATCTTTGCGAAAGAGGGCGTCCGTTGGTTTCACACCGGCGGGATTTTCTGCGCCCTCTCGGAGAGCACACCTCTGGTCGCACGCGAAGCGATGAGCGCCGCGAAGCGCTCCGGCGCCATCGTCTCCTACGACCTGAACTATCGGCCATCGCTATGGAAGGCCATCGGAGGTAAGGCCAAGGCGCAGGAAGTGAATCGCATGCTCGCGCCGCTGGTCGATGTCATGCTCGGCAATGAGGAGGATTTCACTGCCGCCCTGGGCTTCAAAGTGGCCGAACTCGACGAGAGTCATTCCCGGCTCGACCCCGCCAGCTTCCGGAAAATGATCGGCAAGGTAGTAGAGCAGTTCCCGAATCTCACGGTGGTTGCGATCACACTTCGCAATGCGAAGACCGCGACCGTGAACGACTGGGGAGCGATCTGCTATCACGGAGGCCAGTTCCACGAGGCGCACACCCGAGAGAACCTTGAGGTCTATGACCGCGTGGGCGGCGGAGATTCGTTTGCATCGGGCCTGATCTATGGATTTCTAGCCGGAAGCGACCCGCAATGGGCTGTGGACTGCGGGGCTGCTCACGGAGCGCTCGCTATGACTACTCCAGGGGACACCTCGATGGCAACCCTCGAAGAAGTATTGCAGGTGATGAAGGCGCATAGCGCCCGCATAGCGCGTTGAGCACCGCCAAGCCATGACGATTGACAGCGTAATTCATCGCATCGGAGAGATTGGAATTATTCCAGTCATTCGTGCTGCCAACGTCGAAGAGGCCACTCGGGCCGTGGAAGCGATTTGTCAGGGCGGCATTCCGATTGTCGAAATCACCATGACAGTGCCCAACGCGCCCGCCGTTATCCGCGATGTCGCGCGGCGTTACGGAAGCGAAGTCTTGGTCGGGGCCGGCACTGTGCTTTCGCCTGAACAAGCCAAGCTTTGCATTGACGCGGGTGCGGAGTTTCTTGTAAGTCCGGGGCTCTCACCCGAAGTGCTCTCCGTCGCTCATACTTGCCACAAACTGGCAATTGCGGGCGCATTGACGCCGACCGAGCTCATGAATGCGCAGGCCCAGGGCGCCATGCTGGTCAAGATCTTTCCTTGCGGGAATGTGGGCGGTCCAAATTATCTCAAGTCTCTCAGAGCGCCTTTTCCGGATGCTGCCCTGATTCCCACCGGAGGAGTGAACGTTTCGAATGCAGCCGACTTCATTCTTGCTGGAGCCTTTGCTCTTGGAGTCGGTGCGGACTTGATCGACGCCGCCACGCTCCGCGATGGAAACCTTCAAAGAATCACTCAAGCCGCGAGCGAACTGGTTCAAACCGTCCAAGCTGCGCGCAAGAGACTCCTCTCGCCCACACGAGAAACCGCTTAACAAATCCGCAGTATGCCGCGTTCTTATCAAGTCTTGGGACTGGAATAGCAAAGCCAGCCTGAGGCCCCCGCCAGCCGGCAGTGTCCGCTTGACCTCGAAGACACGACTCCACTACAGTCAAAGGCGCTAGCCGGCACGCAACCTGGGTCACCAGGGCCACGCCAGCGCGGCTGGGGCGATGTCTTCAAGACCCGAAACCCAGGCAGAACTCGACGAGGCACCATTGCGCACGACCACTAAGAGCGCCGAACGGACCGTGACGTTGCGTGAAAAGGCGCAGTTGATGTCTGCCTCGGAAATGGAACGGACACTGGTGCGCCTGGCCCATGAAATCCTCGAAAAGAGCGGCGGGGTGGACGGTTTAGGCCTGGTGGGAATTCGCCGCCGGGGAGTCCCGATTGCGGAGCGGCTGGCAAAGATCATTCGGCAGAGGGAAAAGGCTCCCGTTCCCGTCGGCACGCTCGACATTACGTTCTACCGCGACGACCTCTCCACGCTCGGTCCCAAACCCGTGGTGCAGAAGTCGGAAGTCGGCTTCCCGATTGGCGATAAGAAAATCATCCTGGTGGACGATGTACTCTTCACCGGCCGTACCATACGCTCCGCCATGGACGCGCTCTTCTTTCACGGGCGACCCAGTCAGGTGCAGCTTCTCGTGCTGATCGATCGCGGCCATCGCGAACTGCCGATCGAAGCAACCTATATTGGCCGAACGGTTCAGACTACGATGAACGAAGTGATTGAAGTTAAGCTAATGGAAGTCGACACCGTCGACAAAGTGCTCCTGATGGAAAAGGTATCAGAGCGAGTGCATTGAGAGAGGCAGTCATGACATCGCAAACCAGAACTCTTACACAAGAAGACACCGCACCCGTCGCGGTCGCGACCTCGCCCGCACGCATCCTTCAGAATTACATCGGCGGACGCTGGGTATCCGCGAAGACCTCCAGCTTTGTTGACGTGACCAACCCGGCGAACGGGGACGTGCTGGCGCGCGCGCCGTTGTCGGGGCGCGAGGATGTCGAAGCGGCGGTCGCCGCCGCCAGCGCCGCTTGGCCTGACTGGCGCTCTCGTTCGATCGGTGAGCGGACGGAATTCATCTACGCGCTGCGGGAGCATTTCCGCAAGAGGATTGACGAACTCGCGGCCTCCGTCACGAGGGAGGGAGGCAAGGTCCTCTCCGATGCCCGCGCAGAAGTCTCGCGCGCCATAGAAGTGATCGAAGTTGCGTGCGCATCCCCGATGACGATGCAAGGCCGCATTCTCGAAGGCGTAGCGCGTGGAATCAATTCTGAAACGATCCGCCAATCGGTCGGCGTGTGCGCGGCGATTACTCCTTTCAACTTCCCGGCCATGGTGCCAATGTGGTTCCTGCCGTTTGCCATCGTCTGCGGGAACACGTTCGTGCTGAAGCCGTCGGAGCAGGTTCCGCTTACATCTGAAATCATCTGCCACATCCTCGAAGACATCGGGTTGCCGCCCGGAGTTGTGAACCTGGTGCATGGCGCGCATGACGCGGTGAATGGAATCCTCGACAGCCCGGGAATCCGCGCAGTTTCTTTTGTCGGTTCAGTTTCAACGGCGAAGTACATCTACCGGCGCGCGGCTGAAAACGGCAAGCGCGTGCAGGCGCTGGGCGGCGCGAAGAATTACATGATCGTGATGCCGGACGCCGTGGTGGACAAGACCGTCGCGAACGTCCTCGGCAGTGCCTTCGGCAACGCGGGCCAGCGCTGCATGGCAGGTTCGGTGCTAGTAACGGTTGGCGCGGCACAAGCAAAGATCATGGGCCGCCTGAAAGAGGAAGCCGAGAAGTTGATCGCAGGCGACGGTACCGATCCGAAGGTCAGCCTCGGGCCGGTGATTTCGAGCGCCTCATGTGATCGTATCCACGAAGCGATCGAAACTGGAGTGAAAGAGGGAGCGGAGTTATCCCCGCTGGTGGCAACTGGGTCGGTCCAACCATTCTGAACAACGTGAAGCCAGAAATGCGTGCGGCCACGGATGAAATCTTTGGCCCTGTGCTTTCAGTGATGCATGTGGAAACGCTCGATGAAGCCATCGACCTCGTAAATCGCGATCCGCGCGGCAACGGCACTTCGATCTTTACCGAGAACGGCGCTGCGGTTCGGGAGTACAGCCGGCGCGTCGAAGTCGGCATGGTGGGCGTGAACATCGGCGTGGCGGCTTCGCCTGCCTATTTCCCATTCTCCGGATGGAAGGATTCCTTCTTCGGCGATCTGCACGTCCACGGCTGGGATGCGGTTGAGTTCTTCACTCGAAAGAAGACCGTGACCTCGCGCTATTTTTCGGCGGGAGAGACTGGCAAGTATTTCGTCGAACAAGGAGACAAGAAGTAAAGCGGGGTTCAATCTTGAGAAGTGTATGG
>WNFB01005258.1_pt1 | contig 11553 bp, 12 predicted proteins | sample 5400501 | NCBI WGS metagenome assembly WNFB01 (sample SAMN13153341, study PRJNA577476) | soil metagenome | isolation source: 200 cm saprolite under Douglas fir tree site 2 hole 1 | place: USA:California | collected 2015-04-18 | reverse complement strand
ATCGATGATCTCCTATGTGGGGGTGAAGGGGTGCCCTACTTTTATAGGAAATCGGGGCCGAATGGAAGACGAATCGTGCTGACAACAGCGCAGCTAATGCCAATAGACAAAACCCTTTATGACTAACTTAATGCCATTCCCGAATACTCCATATCTCCTCTAAGACAGGAATATCAAGCACTTTGCTTTTTCCACTTCTGATAACGGCGTTTCTGTCTACCAAAGAATGTTTTTTGCCAGATCGCCCCGCATGGTGTAGTGTTCATGGAGCGCGTCATCGATGTCGCGCACGGTGCGTATGACCGGAGGGAGGTATGAATCGTGCCCTCGCTTTCGCTGCCACCGGGGGATGTGGGCTGGCGCTCGTCAGCGCGCTCGGTGTCCTCCTGGCCCCGCTCGGCTATCGGCTCGGGGTGTGGGATGTCCGCTTCGCCCTGCTCATCCTCGTGAAGTGGGCGACCATCGCGAGCCTGGCCGCTTTGGTGGTGTGCCTGCTCGCTGCTGTGGGAGGCTGGGTGCGCCGCCAGCGCGCCGGCAGAGGGTACGCGTACGTGGGGGTGCTGCTCAGCGTGCTCGGGGCCGGGGTGCCCCTCTTCCACTATGCGCAAGCCCGGCGTGTCCCGGCTATTCATGATATCACGACGGATACGGCGCATCCGCCCGTCTTTGTCGCGCTCGCGGCCGTGCGCACGGCCGCCCCCAACGGGCTGGCCTACGCAGGCGCGGCCGTGGCAGCGGCCCAACGGCAGGCGTATCCCGACATTGGCCCCTACCTCTCGCCCCTCCCCCCCGCCACGCTTTTGGCACAGGCGGAAGGGGTGGCGCGTGCCTTGGGCTGGGAGATCGTCGCTCTCGATCCGCAGCACGGGCGCCTTGAAGCCACGGACACCAGCCTGCTCTTTGGCTTCACCGACGATATCGTGCTCCGGATCGTGCCCCACGAGCCTGGAAGCCAGCTGGATATCCGCTCCATGTCGCGGGTCGGTCGCAGCGATGTGGGCGTGAATGCCCAGCGCATTCGCCGGTTCCTCACGCAGCTCAGCGCGACCATAGCACGCAACGAGGGGTAGTGCTACAAATTGAGCGATAGGCTTTACACTTACTCTGGCCATTTTTTCGAGAGGTCTAACGCTACAACGTCACTTGAGTGCGTTGCCAAAATTTTCCCACGTAAAATCGCGGGTTTACGGTTGCCAGTGATGAGGGAAAGTGGTTTTTTACGCATCCATAACCCCTTGTGCTACAAAGCATGTGCGTATAAGTGTCGCTGTAGGGCTAAGTTCCCAAGGCATTTCATCTCGAATTTTCCAGGAGCTGCTGATATCCGGATTTTGATACCAGTGGTTACTCAAATCGGCCTGCACGGGGGGAGTCTGGGTGACCGGCTCCTCTACCAACTTTGCCGTGCGGCCGCTAACCCTTATTGATACTTTTCAATGCTTCTGACATCGCCTGCAGGGACTCCGAAAGATACTCCTTCATCTTTCGCTCGAGCTTCGGCGTCATTTTCACCAAATTGGCCCTCTTATCCACTTTGCTCTTTTGCTCGCTGACATATCCAAGTTTGATGGCTCCGGCGATCACCTTCGCTCTCGTTGCCGGGCTCTTGATCTGCGCCGCATTGAGAAATTCAGCGGCTTCACCTTTGGTTATTGCTTGTTTCCGGTTTTTATACAGGCCCATGAAAAGATGCCAATACCCGGGTGAATAGGCAGCCCTCTCCGGAAACTTCTGCAACCAAAGCTCCGCGACGCGGTCCATTATTTCGAGGTAGTGGTCAAGCTGCTTTTCGCTATAGACATTGCTCATCGCTACACCTCCTGTTCATAATACAATATAATATGAGGTTATTATTAGCTGTAAAATATTACAAAAACACTATACTAATTTTTACGATAAAAATAATTATATTATTGACATTATTTTTGGGGTGATTATACTAGGAGCCATCTTTGCACCTGTGGCGGTTCCAGGGAGCTTTGTGACACACCCATTTCGCTCGAACGTCTATAATTTCAAAACGCTCTTGTTGGATTCCAGGGGCGTAGATTGGCCGAGGTCGTCCAACCTCATTGTTGTCACTCTTTCCTCCTTGAAGCCCTTCGTTTTCAATGGGCTTAAAAAGGCATGGCCCTTCTCGGACAACGTTGAAGCCTAAGACCCCCGGAATCCAATAAGAGCGGGCAAGGTTATCGCAGTCTTGCTGGCCATGCTCAGCGCCTGGTTCTCTTCCTAGCCGGTCTCCGGTATTGCTTGAGGATCCTTGTGTCCGTCTTGAGCATCAAAATGAACGTCTCGCAACGAGGCGCCGAAAAAACATGGAGGGAGAACATATGCGACCCTACGACGTGGCGAAGGCGATGGGAGGCGGCCTCCTAGGAACGCTGTTGCAGACGATCATGGTCTATGGTGTGGCACCCCTCATAGCGGGTCCGTCCATGGCCGGAGTGGCCATCACGGGACACGCCTGTACTCCGAGCCTGCTCGTACACCTTCTCAGCGGGAGTGTGATCTTCCCGCTGGGGTATGTATGGCTGTCGTCCCGAGCCTTCTCTGGACCACCAGTCCTGCAGGGGATGCTCTGGGCAGGGCTCATATGGTTTGTCGCCGAGGTCATCATGGCGCCGATGCTGCGCGTCGAGGTCTTTAGTACAGCCCTGGGCGGTGTGCCGGCTGCGCTGCGCGCGCTGCTTGGGTACCTCGTCTATGGCGCCACGCTCGGCAGCTTTGCCGGCGCAGTGCAGCCCGAGGACAGGTATGCATCGCACGCCTTATGAGCGAGACGCTTCTGTAACTTGACAACTGAAGTGGCGGTGCTTTTGACTCTTTATGTGGCGCTAGCCGCCACCCATTCTGACAGTGCGTGGCAGATCTTGAGACGTCAACATTGCCGAAAATGAACGGTGGGGTTTCTACGTGAGCAGAGGCGAACCCCTTGTAATATCGTTAGCCCGCTCGTTCCTCTTTGCCGAGAAGAAGATTTTCTCGGTAATGTCCGTCGGCCTTCCAGAGAGCTGATGCGACGCTCATCATTGCGCCAGTTAAAGTGTCAAAAGCACCGCCGCTTCATCGGTAAAGTGACAGCTCCCCTGTACACGCTGTGTAGGAGGACATGGACAAAGGCCGCCCTGCCACAGGTATGGTACCGCCGCTGCACGGGGTGTGAGACAGGTTACGGCTGCGGTGTGAGCGTGCGCATACGACCGGACGACCTTCGGCGGGTATCTTCACCCCAAGCAGTGCCGCGCCTCCACCTCCTCTCCTGGAGAACCTTATGCCGATCAATCATGTAGACGAGATTGCCTACGAGCCCGCCGCTCCCCCGGGGGGGATACGGTTGCAGGCCAATCCGCCGGTCTGCAACCGCTGCTGGTACGAGATTACCCCACAGAATTTGGGGCAGGCCTCCGTCGTGGGGTCTGCGCACTCCTCAAGCCGCTTTGCATTCATCGAGTGTACCGCGTGTACCACGGTGCGCGCCCGTGAGCCAGAGCAGACGCTCTTGAGGGGACAGCACCAGCGCTGAGCACGACCTGATGGGCTGCTGGTGACCAACCTCGGATTTGTTGAGAGATGGTGTCGCTATCAAAGAGGAGACCTGGTATGCTCACACGTGTCGCGACGGGGCAGTATTGTAGTGTTCATCAGTTATTGTTCGTCAGCTCCCTGCAGGCATGGCTCTCCGTCAGCCCTGCGCATATCGCGCATACCTATGGCGACGCGATGCGGGTGGTGGAAGCCCCCTGTCCCCGGTGTCTGGCGCTGACACAGAGCGCCCTGCACAGGCAATTTCCTGCGCTGTATGCACCGTCCTCTCGCGGCTCCTGAACAATGTGAGGTGCAAAGAGACGGAGCCGTGGTCCCCCACAACTGTATGGCTATTGCTCCTGACGGCTATTCTGCCTCACACTTTGCGGGGTCTGCTGTTCCTTAACGACCAAAATTTCGTGATTACTATCGGAAAGCCGAGTTGAGGGACGACCAGGAAGTTGTTGGACAGCATGGGACCGAGGTGGTCCATCGCGGCCAGCTTCTCCAGAGTGGCATAAAATTTGCTACTTATCCTTGTGCGTGGTGCCGGTGTGGCGGGTAAGCTCGCCTCGCTGCCGGCCACGCGCATACGCTTCGTGAGGGAGGCCAGCGAGGGTTGCCGGCCACAGCTACCTTGCTGGCCTTTGCGGGCGGGTGCTCTCGCCTGTTGCTGTCCGCTTTTGCATACAAGGTGAGACCTACGCCTGTCTGTTTTCGCCTACAGGCTTTGCGAGAGTACGCACGCCATGGTGGTGGTGCAGACGGAAGGTGGTACAGGTGAGAGCCAGCACGCCCGCGGGCTGACGATTCAGCTTTCGCAGGGCCAAGGTCGCCAGCCCCTCCGGCCCGAGGGGGCGCCTCCGGCCGCGGGTGTGCCGCGCTCACAAGCTGTTCTTGCCTTCGATTGTGGTGAGGAGGCAGCATGATAAGACGCCGGCGCAGTGCGTGTCAACCGAAAAATTGTTCCTGTTTAGCTACTTGGTCTCTGTCTCCTCTCTTGACATGTCCTTCCAAACCCTTTCACTAACGGAGATCTTGTTACTGCGGTGGCGCGGTGGCGCATTCGATGTAGTTTTGGGCAATCGCCAGCACCTGCTCCACCCGCAGCGTACTCCCCCCTGCTTCGACGAGTTCCCGCAGAAACATCGTGATAGTGATCGCATCCACATTCTGTTCCACAAGAAGTAAACTCACCCGACCGATCAAGGCGTAGAACGCCTCATCGGCGTGTTGGCTGAGGTCAAGAACCGGCTTGCTCATAGGGCTGTCCTCTCTAGGATGTGCGGCGTGGGTCGTGCTGCCGGCCACCACCAAACGTGGAGGCCCTCGCCAGGTGAGGGCTTTGCTGCTAAGGGGGCAAGGGGGTTTGTGTAGCAATGGAGCGAAAACCTGGGATGTTTCTCTAGAGGACCTATAAACAAGGGGTTCTAGAGTTCTTTTGCCACGACACTGCGGCGGATGCTGCCCTCGCGTACATCCGTATCGTATGACGTGGGGCGTCTGATCGGCACAGCGGCTTCTCAAAAACCCTCGTGGCAGTCTGGAGTGAGAAGAGGGTTTCGAGTAGGGGTTTCGAGAACGGTAAACCCTTGAATTTTCGTTGCGCATGCCACGGCCGCTCTCCTGCTCACAACCGCTCGATATCGAGAAATGAGTGTCTGGGTACCCTCAATCCGGGTAGCAAGAGCAGCCAGTCATCCAGCGTTAAAATCCAACTTCCCAGCTTTCCGTTCGGCTGCTACACAAACCCCGGTGCTGAGGAGTTGTTTGGCCTCCGCCAGGGTCAACCCAAGATGCTCGATGCGTTGATGGTTCTTGTTAAGGGTGATGACGTCGGTGACGGTCTCTTCATCACCCTGATCGTTACACATGACAAGTTGCAGTTTGACACGCATACGGGGGCTTCTCCGGGTTCGAGTGACCAATGAATAGCCCAGGCCATTCTACCGGAGTTTTGAAGTTACCCCCAGCATCTCCCTGCTCTCAAATACACACAGGCGTTTGATGCGTTACTCAAAGACAGTGGTGTAAAGCCGGTGCTCTTGCCGCCACGGAGTCCCAATTTGAACGCCCACTGTGAACGATTCGTGCGCTCGATCAAGGAGGAAACCCTGCGTCATGCGGCAGGCGTGTTCTCCCCCTCGATCCCCCCTCGACCAGGTATAATACCGCCGAGAGGGAAGGGGGGCGGTGTCTGGTGCGTCCCGTGAGCCGATAGATTGACGGCGCGCGCGAGGGCGCCGCAGCCCTCCGAGGCTGGTCCCGCAGAGGAGGTCCCGTGCACCTCCTGAGGAGGAGAAGTATGCGCCCCACAGACCCGCACATGTCCACGCCACTCACGCGCCGCCGCGTGCTCCACGCGACCCTCAGTGGCCTCACGGGATTTGCTGCCTGGCAAGGGTGGCCGCGCCTGCAGAGAGCCATGGCCCAGAAGGGCGCCCCGACCGGCGAGATGACCTGGGCGATGCATTTCACCCTGACCCCGCAGTGGTTTGATCCGGCAGAGACCGGCGGCTTGCTCACCCTGACCATCGGCCTCTATGCCCTGCATGATGCCCTGGTGAAACCCATGCCGGACGGGCAGCTGTCGCCCTGCCTCGCGACCGCGTGGCACGAGAGCGAGGACGGGCTGACCTACGATTTCACACTCCGCGAAGGCGTGACATTCCAGAATGGCGACCCTTGCACGGCGGAAGACGTGCAGTTTAGCTTTGAGCGCTACAAAGGGGCCAGTGCGGCGGCCCTGAAGCAGCAGGTCAAGGCCATCGAGATTGTCGATCCGCACCACGTCCGGTTTGTGCTCCATGAACCCTGGCCGGATTTTTTGACCTTCTACGCCACCACGGCCACGACTGCGGGCTGGATTGTCCCGAAGCACTATACGACAAAGATCGGCAATGAGGCCTTTAAACAGCACCCCGTGGGCCTGGGGCCGTATCGCCTGGTGCAGTATGACCCCGGCATTGCCCTCGTGTGCGAAGCCTACCCCGGCTATTGGCGCAAGCCCCCGGCGGTGAAGCGGCTCGTGTTCAAGATGGTGCCGGAAGCCACGACGCGCCTGGCCATGCTCAAACGCCAGGAAGCCGATGTGACCTATGCCCTCTATGGCCCGCTGGCGGCAGAGGTCCAACGGGAGCCGACCCTGAAGTTGGCCTACACGCTGGCCGGCACCGAGTGGGGCAGCTTCGTCGATATGTATGAGCCCGCGTCCCCCTGGCATGATCAACGGGTCCGGCTGGCGGCGAATCACGCCCTCAATCGCCAGGCGCTCAACGACGCCGAGACCCTGGGGTATTCGAAGCTGCTGGGGGGGATTATTCCCGAGACGTATGACTTTGCCCTGCCGTTGGAGCCCTATGCGTACGATCCCCCCAAGGCCAAAGCCTTGCTCACCGCAGCGGGCTATCCGCAGGGGTTTGATGCGGGGACATTCGCGTGTGATGCCGTGTATGCGAGCCAGATCGAGGGGGTGGTGAACGATTTGGGGGCGGTCGGCATTCGGGCCAAGGTGCAACCCCTCGAACGGGCGGCGATGCTCGCCGCCGTGCGCGAGAAAACGGTGAAACATCTAGTCCGGGTGGGCAACGGCGCCCCCGGGAACGCGGCGACGCGGATCGAAACGTCACTGCTCAGTACCGGGACCCTGTCGTTCCTCAAGGACCCCGAGATCGATCAGTGGTTCGCGCAGCAGTCCCGGGAACGCGACCGCAGCAAGCGGGCGGCCTTACTGCACAAGATTCAACAGAAGGCCTATGACGCAGCCTACGTTCTCCCGCTCTGGCAACTGGCCTTCCTGTGTGCCACCGGCCCCCGGGTCGCCGTGTCCGGCCTCGGCTTGATTCCGGGGTATATCTACTCGGCCCCCTATGAGGAAGTGCGGTTACGGTCCTAAGCGGCGGGCAGCCGCGGCGGTCCCAGGCAGGCGCGCCACGGCGGGGCGTGCCCGGGGCCTCAGCGTCCTACGGGCTGCGGTGCCCCCGCAGCGCATGGGAGGCACGCCCATGACGGCACGCCTGCGCGTGACTGCCGGACAGCGAAGAACGTGTAGGGATATCCGGTGGTGTATCAATTGAGTTGGTCGACCTCACTCTACTGCGTGAATTTCAAGGGATGCACGAGACTCATCAACTCAACTGGTACACTCCCCAGCCAGCGAATGCTCATGTTTGCGCGCCCACGGCTGGATATCGTCGAGCCGCTACACATCCCTGTCCACCTTGTCCCTCTGTCGTACTAGACGTTACGCCTTGTAGCGCATGAAGTCGGCCACACGTTCCGCAATCATAATGGTCGTAGCGTTGGTATTGGCCCGAATCACATCGGGCATCACCGAGGCATCGGCAACGCGCAGGCCTTCGAGACCATACACCCGGCAATACTGGTCTACCACCGCCAGGGGGTCTGAGGCGGATCCCATCTTGCAAGTACCGGAGATATGCTGGGAGGTCGTGACATTTTGCCGTAACCAGGCGTCGAGCGCCTCATCAGAGGCCAGCGCCTGGTCGCTGGGCGCCAGGCGCTGTTGCACGATGGCCGCGTACGCCTCGTGCTCCAGCAAGCGGGCGCACAGGCGTACCGCCTCACGCAAGCGTTGCCGGTCCCAGGGGTCCTCCAGATAGCGGTAGTCCAGGTGCGGCTGCACGGTCGGGTCGGTGGAGGTGAGACGCAGCTCCCCGGCGCCGACGGCCAGCTCCAGGATGCAGGTCAAACGAATACCCTCGGCCTGCAGCGGATCGCCGCCAATGGGCGAGGAAAAGGACGACTGCATGATGTGGAGGTCGTTGCGGTCGCTGGAACCAACGGCGGTGTAGCGTAGAGCCAGTTGCGTTCTGGGCGCCTTGGGGTCGAGGGGAAAATCATCTTTGACCTGCACCGGCACCCGGATAGTGGGATGATCGCGCAAGTTCTGTCCCACACCAGGCAAGACATGCACCACTGGCAGGCCCATCTGCTGCAGATGCTCAGCCGGTCCCACGCCCGAGAGCATCAGCAGTTGCGGTGACACGATAGCCCCCGCAGTGAGGATGATCTCCCTGGCCTCGACGACAAAACGCTCGCCCGCGCTCTCCACTTCCACGCCTGTGGCCCGTTGCCCCGTAAAGAGCAGACGCCGCACCCGCACATTGGCTTTGATGGTGAGGTTGAGGCGATGGCGGATGGGATTGAGATACGTCAGCGCCGTGCTCATGCGGATGCCGTTGGGGTTATTCATGGGGATCGGCCCCACCCCCATGGAATCGGGGTGATTCATGTCGGAATCGGCAGGGAAATCAGCCGCCAGACACGCCTGATAGAAGGCCGCCTGCGCCGGCAGCCAGGTCTCGGGCTGATGGCGACGCACCGGAATGGGACCGTTGGAGCCGTGCATGTCACTCTGGATGTCCGTGTCTGTTTCGGCTTTTTTAAAGTACGGTAACACCTTTGGAAAAGTCCATTCCTCGTTGCCCAGGGCCGCCCAGTTGTCGTAGTCTTCAGGAACACCACGCAAAAAGACTTGCCCATTAATGGCGCTGGAGCCGCCCACCACCTTGCCGCGCGGTACGGGCATGATCGTGCCTTGCTGAGGCGTTGGCGTGCCCACAAAGGACCAATTGTGTGGCGCGTCGACCGCCGAGGCCGTCTGGTCATAGCCGTACTTGAGGTCATCGGGGTAGCGCTCCAGGTCCGGATAGTCCGGTCCCGCCTCCAGCAGGAGCACCGAACGCTGCGAGTCTTCTGTCAGACGGGTGGCTAAGACACATCCTGCAGACCCACCGCCGATGACCACAACGTCATATTGCATAGGCTCCTCCTTTTCCTGCCTGTCCTGGCGGCAGAATTCTTGTGAACGCGTCATGCCCCATCATACTCCGCCGCCCTGCAGCCGCGCAAACGACAAGGGAGGCCTGGCAGGGATTGACAGCGCCCAGGCATCGCACTACCCTCGCTCCCCATCCGTGGCTTTTCCGGAACGCGGAGAACGCCCGCGTGTCAATGACAGGGAAAAAGGAGGTATGGTTATGGAGTGGACGCATCGCACCGCCGTGGTCAACGGCATTCACATCCATTACGTCACCCATGGGCACGGTGCTCCCGTGATCTTGCTCCATGGCTGGCCGGAGTTCTGGTACGGCTGGCGCCAGCAGATCCCGGTCCTGGGGGAACGCTTTGAGGTCATTGTCCCCGATATGCGGGGCTTTGGGTATTCTGACAAACCCCTGACGGGGTACGACACGCGCACGGCTGCCTCGGATATCTACGAATTGGCCCGCCTGCTCGGCCATCAGCGGGTGGCGCTGGTGGCCCATGACATCGGCGCCAGGGTGGCCTACCGTTTTACTCTGGACCATGAGGCCATGGTCTCACGGCTCGCATTATTAGACTCCACCCCGCCGCACGAGCGTTATGGGCCGCAGCAGCCGCAGGTGGTCCGAGAGCGCTGGCACTCCTACTTCCATCAACAGTACGATTTGCCGGAAAAGCTCATCGAAGGACGCGAAGAGATCTATCTGCGGCATATTTTCCGGGATTGGTGCGTGAACAAGTACCCCATCAGCGACGAGGAAGTGGCGCACTACGTCAAGGCGTACTCCCAACCCGGGGCGCTGCGCGGCGGCTTCAACTACTACCGCGCCGCGGCGGACGAAGACCCGCCGCAGTGGCAGGCGGACGCGCACCGGCAGTTGGCAACGCCGTTCCTGTTCTTGTTTGGCGCCCGCCGGGTACGAACGGCTGAAGCCATGGGGGCAGGGCTGTTGGAGGACGCCTGGCGGCCGATATTTCCCAAGGCGCAGGCCAGGAATCTCGGACAGTATGGCCACTTTCTCCAGTGGGAGGCGCCAGAGCAGGTCAATCACGCATTACTGGCGTTTCTGGGCGAGGACGCCGGGTAATCCCGGTTGTGGCCTGACCTTGGGCTGTGGAACGGGTTGCGAGTTTTGTAACTGGACTCTGGCGTTTTTTGCTGTCTTACGCTGGTTGACACAGAAAGCGCTCCAAGACCGGAAGATAGTCGCTCAATTTGGCCGCCTTCTGACAGGCTGTCGCCAGCAGGGTGCGGGCATGTTCATAGCGGTGTTGCCGCACGACATCGGCCAGAGAATGCCAGACTCCCCCGGATTTAGTGGTAAAATTTCAACCTGTTGATATTGTTGAGGTTATTTTATGCCTGGCTTTGCGATCGCGTGTCGTGTATCAACGGGAAATCAAGGGCTGAGCTGCCCTCAACATAGGAAGGCAGCTGTCCACCACTAAATCCGATGGAATGTGTGCAAATCCGCTACACTGGCGAACAGCTTGACCAGTCCGACCTGGACGTATGGGAACAGGCGATCCACCTCGCCAGGCTAGAACCGCTTGGCACGGCCTGTTATTTCACCGCCCACGGCTTCCTGAGAGCCATCAAGCGCAATGCTGGTAAGAGTGACTATCTCTGGCTCCAAAGTGTCATCACACGCTTGCAGGCGTGCGTGGTGGAGATCACGCGGCATCGAAAGATTTACGGGCGCAGCCTCGTGACCCGCTTCGACATCGACGACGTGACGCGGCGCTTCCGGGTTGCCATCGACCCGGACATGCTGCTGGTCTATACCGCTGGCTGGACAAGTGTTGCTTGGGAGCAGCGACAGCAGCTGCGTGGCAAGCCATTGGCGCTGTGGTTACACGGTTACTATGCCAGTCATGCGAAGCCAGTCCCGGTGAAGGTCGATACATTGCGGAGCTTGTGCGGGAGCAAGGACAAGACGCTGCGCAGAAGGTGTTCCAAAGGTGTTGATCCTGTATTAGATTGCGACCCCAAACTCATAGCGATTGATGAAGAGGCCGATCACGGGGTTTTTTGCCCAAAGCGACGACTAAATAACGCGCCACAGCAGCCAGGTGGATTACTGGATGTAATATCCTGCGGCTTTCCACGTGCCGTCCTTCTCTTGCCTAAAAGTCACTGTCTCAACCGCAGCCTGCTTGTGCTCGAAGCTCGTGTCGAACTGCATGATGACATAACTCCCGTCTGGTGCACCTGGAACTGAGGTTGTGTGTTGCGCG
>WNFB01023021.1_pt1 | contig 11561 bp, 12 predicted proteins | sample 5400501 | NCBI WGS metagenome assembly WNFB01 (sample SAMN13153341, study PRJNA577476) | soil metagenome | isolation source: 200 cm saprolite under Douglas fir tree site 2 hole 1 | place: USA:California | collected 2015-04-18 | reverse complement strand
GCCGCGGACCCACGTGCGGGCCTCGGTATCGCCGGAGCCGTCGGCCAACTGGCGAGCCGTTCGCCACCACCGGCCGGCGCGAGCAACCTCGCCCGCGTCCGCCCACGCCATCGCCGCGATCGCGGCGAGCTGGCCGCCGGCGCGGGCAAGGCCGCGCTGCTGCATGCCGTCTGCCCCCTCGAGGCGTAGCTGCAGCACGGAGAGGTCGGCCGTCAGGTCCCGCAGCAGCCGGTCCATCGGGGTGACGTTGTAGGAACGGGCGTACTCGTGGACGATCCTGTCCCACTCATCGACGCCGGCGGCATGCCTGCCCCCCGCGACGGCTGCGGCCAGGCCCTGGCGGACTGCCTCGACGCGGGCGAGCGGTGCCGCAAGGCCAAGCACCGCTAGGTCGATCAGGAGCTGGCGGCGGTTCATGTCCTCATTTTCTCCGATCCGGCGATCGACTGTCTCCGGTAGGAGGCGCTCCTCATACCTTATTCCCAGTCAGGCCGGGCGGATGACCCACGTTCGTCCGACCGGCCGCCGGAGCCCACGCCGGCCGCCGGCCCGCCCCCGAGCAGGAGTTGGAATCGTGCCTGCTGGGCAGGGGTCGCCCGCTCCAGGGCGGCGTCCAACACCTCCTGGATCGCCGGCATCGGGGTGATCCCCGCTGCCTGAGCCTCCCACTTGGCGACGGTGCGGACCCCGACCCCGAGATGCTCGCCGAACGCCTCGATGGTCATGCGGAGCCCGAGCCTGAGCGCCCGAGTCTCTCGTCCGGTCCAGAGGCCCATGACTACCACGCCTGTTCAACTCTCCTGAGCGGCTTTGCCAAGCCCGAAAAGAACTCCGTCCCGGTGCGAGCATCGGTCCGTCCTGGTGCTATGGGAACAGGGCTCCCACCCCGCAATACTCGCTCAGAAAGGTGAAGCGAGACAACCTCCTGTTTTCCAGCGGTGTTGCGGAGTGGGCGACGGGGGCCCAAGGCCGGCGGTGCCCGGCACGACAGCGTCAGCCGGTGTGCAGGACCGGTTCATGACATGGGCATTGCCGCGCGGGGTGGAGCGGGCGATTCTTGCCCACGTGAAACCCGGCAGAGCGAGCAGGCAGGCCCGGAGCCGGTGACACCGGGCGGCACAGGAGGGGAGACCCCGGGTTGAAGGAGCCCCGCCGGACCAGCCGCTCCTTCCCCGGGGGAGGACCGGGGTCTCCCCTCCTGTGCCTTGGACCAAGGGAGGTAACGGGAATGGCACCGCAGGGCCACGGAGCCGATCGGTGGCAGACGGTCCTCTGGATCGCCTGGAGAGCGGGCGAGGTCGAGCATCAGGAGCCTCTCTGCCTTCCGCATCGCGCCTACGTGTTCGAGCACTACGCGGCAAGTGCCCACGGCCTGCGGCGCAGGGGAGATCGGTGCACCATGTGCCTCGCACAGCCACCCCGAACAGCCCAGCTCCGCAACCCAGAAGATCCCACCACGCCGCCGGCTGTGCCCGAGGCCGCGGAGCCTCGGGGCCGCGGGAGCAGGGGCTCGAGGCGGCGGGTCTCGCCCACCCGGCACGACCCTTGCTATCCCCCGGTTCGGGGGGGAGGAAGAAGGAGAAGCGCCGAATGAGAACGAACAACAGCGCCCCCCACCCAGGCGGTCGAGCGGGTCCCCTCAGCCGGACGGTTGTGCGGTGAGGCGACGTCCTCCCGTTCAGTCGCCAACCGGGGTTGTGGTGGGGCCCGGCAGAGGGGACTCCAGGTGCTCGCGCAGATGGCTCAGGCAGCGGCCGCGCGTCGGGCCGACGCTGCCACATCGCATCCCCGTCAGGGCCGCGATATCCCGGTAGCTCATGGGGGGGTCCGCGAAGAGAAGCCTGAGCAAGAGCTGCGCCGACGGGTCCAGGGCATTGAAGGCCCCCCAGAGCTGTGCGTGTTGCTCGGATCTCAGGAGGGCGGTCTCTGGTTCACTACCGCCCTCACCCCACCCCGCGTCGGTGCCGTCCCAGGATGCGAGGCGGTCCACTCGGCGGTGGAGCGCGTCGACCTGCTTTATTCTGAGGCACTCCCTCCCGGCCGTCCTGGCCAACCAGGCACCGGCACGCTCGGGGTCACGCAGGCTGTGGATGTGCTCAGCGAGTCGTAACCACGTCGTCTGACTGACGTCGGCGGCGTCTGCCGCGGTGAGGCGGTATCCCCTGATCACCGACCAGACCAGACCTGCAAAGCGGTCGACGAGCGACGCCCAGGCGGCTTCGTCTCCTTGGGCCGCCGAGCGCACGAGTTGGGCCGTCGATTCGACTGTGTCCTGCATCTCGTTCCTCCGAGGGCGAGTCGTCCTGGGGCCGGGTCTGGCGGGCCTTGGCTCCGCAGGACCCGGCGGTGTCACACCCATGCGGCGTGAAGAGACTGGGAACGAAGTGGTGCCGAAGGGAACGGGCGCTCAGCAGCGCCACGTCGTCTCTTCGGAGCCTTCAGGGCTGTACGAGCAGAAGGTGCCCGTGTGGACCGACGCCTTGAGGTGCCGGGCCAGGGGATGATGGGCTGCTCCCATCCGCTTTATTGCGGCGATGATTGCCTTGGTCACGCTGACCCGTGCTCGCTCGGCGTCCGAGGCGGCGAGGCGATCCCGACCGCCGAGCCCCAAGTTTCGGGCCAGCTCGTCCACAAGGAATTCCAGCTCCTCGCGCGCCTTGGAGGCACGACCCGCGTCTGCCCACGATTCCGCCTCCTCCAGGTCTCTCTGGAGATCGCGGATGCGTCGTTTGTAGGAAGCCTTGGTTGTCTCGTCGAGGATCTCGCCAGCGTGCCCGAGGCCGATCCGCAGCCCCTGCTCCCCGGCGCCGCTGGCATCAAACCCCGCTTTGTGCCCACCGGCGCCCACGGGTCCCCGTTCGGCGTGAACGAGGTCCAGCACATGAAATTCCTGCCCAGGTTGCTGCAGCAACCGCGCGAGGTAGTGCAGCCCGATGCTGTCGCGCAGGCGGCAGACCTTGCCGCCATAGGAGACCGTCCAGTACTCCCCCTCTTTCCTGAAGACCGACTCGCGGGCTTGGGCCTCAACCACGGCGGGGGCCGGAGGGATGTCGGTCCCGGACTGGGCCGCGAACTGCTTGATCAAGGAACGGGTGATCGAGGGGTCAAGCCACCCTTCGCCGGCTGCAATGGCCTTGATGGCCGCGATGAGCTCCGCTGGGGCGGCGTCCTTGAGGAGGAAACCGACTGCGCCGGCACACAGGGCACCGTACACAGCCTGGTCGAGGTTGTAGGTAGTCAGCACGAGCACCTGCACACCGGGCCGATCGGGGTCGGGGTTGGCCTCGAGATATTGGGTGATGCACCGGGTAGCCTCCACACCGTCCATACGTGGCATCCGCAGGTCCATGACCACCACATCGGGGGGCGACCTCTGGACGAACTCGACAGCGGCTTGGCCATCGCCGACTTCCCCTGCGACCTCGATCTCGGGGTCCGCTGCAAGGAGCATCGCTATGCCGGCTCGGACGAGCGGTTCGTCGTCGGCAAGGAGCACCCGAATGACCACGGCCGTGGCCTATCCTCTCGAGCCCTCGGTCGGGCCAGTGCCCAGGTCAGGGCCCCGAGGTCCTCCGGGCGGGCCGTGAGCGGTCAGGGACGTTGGTTTGGCGATTGGCAGTCTGGCGGCAACACGAAAACCGCCCTCCGATAAGGGAGCGGCTTTCAGCGTGCCACCGACCATCGCCACGCGTTCCGCAAGGCCCACCAGTCCGTGTCCGGTGGAGAGCCGCACGTCTCTCTCGGCTCCCCGGCCGTTGTCCTCGACCGTGACGACCAGGTATCGCTCCTCCCAGTCAAGTCCCACGGCGGCGTGGGCACCTGCGCCGACGTGCTTTGAGATGTTGGTGAGAGCCTCCTGCACGACCCGGTAGACGGCCAAATCGACACTCGGATCGAGCTTCCCGGGCTCTCCCGAAATCCGGAGGCCGATATGGAGGCCTGAGCCCCGCACCGTCTCGACCAGGGCCTCAAGGTCGCCCGTCCCCGGTCGCGAGGCGGGGTCCGTGTAGTCGTGCAAGCCGTCGCCGGCACGCAGCACTTCGAGGAGACGTCGCAGCTCCCCCATGGCCTGCGTGCCGACCTCCTCCACCGATGCGAGCGCGGCGTCGGCTCGGGCGGAATCGGTCCCCATGACACGACGAGCTCCGGCGGCCTGCAGGACCATAACCGTGACGGCATGGGCAACAATGTCGTGGAGTTCGCGCGCTAGCCGCACCCGCTCGGCGGCAACGGCCCGGAGGGCCTCCTCCTTGCGAACCTCTTCCAGGGTGCGGACATGTTGGTATTGCCACCGCCCGATCCCCGCGGCGATGAGGACGATGACCGCGTAGAGGACACCCACGGCAAGTACCCCGGCGGTCCGATGGCCCAGGCTGGGATTCCGGTGGATCTGGTCGCCGACCCAGAAGGTGCTCGTGACAATGGCCGCCACCAGGGCGAGGATCGCCCTGAGGCCGCTCCGCCGAGCCGTCACCGTGGCAAGGGCCACGCAAACCGGGAAGACGGGGGTGTAGGTGAGGAAGAGCGAGCCGACGGCGGCGTGAAGGCATAGGAAGGCAAACACTCCCACCGCGAATCTCCGCCGCCACACGAGGGCGGCAAAGCCCACAGCCGCGAAGGCCAAGACAAGCAGGATGGCCGTGTGCCGAGTCGGATCCGGCGTTGACGAGAATAGGTCGGATTGAAGCGTGAGATCGACAGCTACGACCATGGCCGCGAGGAGGACGTCTCGCGCGGCCGGAAGATTCCTGGCCGATGAATGCGGCGTATCTGCGTTTGCCGGGAGTGTCTTCATGCGCCTCTCAGCGATAGGGGCTCGGGGCTGGGTGCAGACAACGCCGCATCATCAGGTCAGGGCAGTTCGACTACGTGCACTGGCAAAGGTGGGTGACGCAACAGAACCAGGATGCCGACATCATCAACCTGCTATGGAGCACGACCTTCGTCAGGGCGCAGGCGTCGACGGGGAAAGCGGTTCGGATACCGGCGAGGGCTTCGGACGGCTCCTCATCTGGCGCCACACCGAGCTCCGCCAGCACCGCCCAGAGGTTTCCCTTGTTCTCCTGGACGAGGCGAAGGAACTTCTCCTTCGTCAGAACCGGCAATGGTTGCGGCGTGAAGAGCTGAGAGGGCCGAGCCAACCGGAAGAGCGCCGCCAAGTCGCTCCCGCCTTCCTCCACACCATGTGCCTCGACGTGGGTCGTCTTGATGAGCTCGAACGGAAGATCATCGCGGTAGGGACGCGCGACGATGAGGGCGTCATAGCTGTGTGCTGAGTCGGCAAGCCGTCGTGGCAAGTTCGGAACCACGATCCGATCGTCATCGACGAGCAAACCCCTCGCAACATGGCCTTCAGTCGCGAGCTCATAGCCGGGACCCTGAAGCGAGACAAACGCAACGTGCCCTGCCTCGTACTGTTCCATTCCTCTACCCCCCTATTCGGTCCCCCCTGCTGAGGGACACTTGGCGTTGCCAGGGTTCTTGACACTCCCGACCGATGGGCTCGGAGTTTGGCTTCACCGGAGTCTGCGACCGGACGTGACTCCCTGTCTGGCTCGGGGGCGTGAAACGCGGAGGAACGGCGTGCAACGGGCGGGAACAACGCGGAACCAACGTGGCGTCACGAGGCACAACACCCAATCCTCACTATCGGATAGCTGTCTATTCCCGTCCCCAGACCGCCAATTATAGAGAACAGTGACGATAGGATGAATCCCCTAGGGTTTCGTTATTGGTGCCCTGGGGCCATCCCTTGGGGTGCAGTCTGTGGCGTCCGATCCCGTGAAGTTCTTCCTGCCGCCGTACATGGCCCATCACGGCTACGTGGGGATCTACCTCGACACCGGCGACATCGATTGGACCGAGATCGGAGAGCTCATCACCAACGCCTACCGGCTCGCCGCCCCCAAGAAGCTCGCCGTACTCGTCGATTGACACGGAGGGGGAGCCATGCAAGAACTGAATCCCGGCGTCTCCCGGTCGATGTTGGCCACGGGCGGAGAGACATGAGTTGCTGCCACCAACTGCAACCCATGACCTCTAAGCTGGATCGCGATAATAAACGTTATGTAGGTTCCCGCCTAGCCTGGCAACATCCAGGGACAGCCCACCGTTGGACGTTAGGATCAGGACATGGCTCAGCCCGCCGCAAGCTCGACTACCGCTCGCCGGCGCCGGTCGTCCGGTGCCAGTGTCGCCGGGCTGATCGACGCATTCCTGGATCAGCTTGGCTCCGGCGGGGCCTCGGCGCACACCATCGGTGCCTACCGCCGGGATCTCGTGGGTGTCGCCGGCCGGATGGCTGCGTCTCACGGCGTCACAGAGAGTTCGGGGCTGCGGCTCTCGCAGGTCGACGCCGCCGCCCTCGAGGCGGGGATGGCAGCGTGGGCGGCCGACCACGCCCCGGCGTCGGTCGCACGGGCATGGGCGGCGTGGAGCAGCTTCTTCACCTACCTCATCTCGGAGGGCATTGCCCGGGCCAACCCGACGCAGGCCGCCGAGCGCCCGAAGCCACCGCCTCCCGCCCCCAGGGTGATCGCCGGCGGGGACGTATCCGAACGCCTGCTCCTTGTGGCCGCCATGCCGGAGGCGAGACGTGGCCCTGGTGGCCACCCTCGGCCTCACCGGCCTCGGAGCCTCGGAGGTGCTCTCCCTCAGGCTCGGGTCCCTCCGACAAGACCCGTCAGGGGGGCGAGTCCTCGTGACCGGGGACCCCGGATCGGACCGGGTGGTCGTCCTGCATCCGGGGCTCACCGAGCTGATCAACGCCTACTTGACGAGTCGGAAGGAATGGCTCGGCCCCGAGAGCCCCGATGCACCGCTCTTCGTAGATGCCTCGGCCTTGCCCATGACCTCCTCCAAGGTCCAGTACCTCGTCCAGCGCCTCTACGAGCGCAGCGGCCTCGCCGGCCAGGTCCCGGAGGGAACGGCGGTGCAGGCTCTCCACGCCACCTTCGTCGCCGAGGCCCTCGCCCACTGGGCGGCGGTGCTCAGGGATGCCCTGGCCCCTCCCCCACCGAGCCGGCGCCAGAGGGCAACATGACGACAAACCTGGGCCCTTGGCGGATCCGGGGTCAACTCGATATAACTGACCTATTGAGCGCCATCCCAAACGGGCGCTGTCGCCTTGGTAGCGGCGAAGGGGTGGCGATGTCACGATGCAAACTGGACGACCCATGCAACTCCACAGGAGGGTAAGAGATGGCACGCAAGGCTGCACAGGCCAACTTGTTCGAGGTGGCGAACGCCGCGACCTCGGTCACCTACGCGACGACAGGGATCGCCGGCCAGCCGTCGTTCCACTTCCGAGACGCCGACCATGACGTGCACGTCGAGGGGACCGGCATCAGGACCAAGAAGACCGAGCTTGGATTACTCGTGACGATCGACTTGGACGTCGTGGTGGACGGGCCATCCACGACCGCCACCCTGGTGCTTCCGACGGTGAACCTCGGCGGACAGACCGAGCAGAAGCTCCGGACCCTGGTCATCCTTACCGTCACAGCCGACACCATCGGCGGGCCGGCCCTGGTAGTCGGCCAGCTCCAGCGCTACAAGTCCGTCACTGTACGGGGCACCGCCAAGTCGGTCGCCTTCTGAGGCGGTTGCCACGGGTGCTCAGGATCGGGTGGCGGCAAGAATGCCGGACGCGATGGCTCAGGGGGAACAGCGTGGGAGCGTCGTTGGAACGTCCCTAGCTCGCACGCCGGGGAGCCAGGCTGGTGCTGGCAGGCGTATCCGGTACCACTGGCTGCTACGAGAGCCGTCCTCTGCGGAAACGAACTAACCATCGTCGATGTACCAAGGCGGGCCGATGCTTCTCGCAGAGAACTCTGCCAAGAGGAGGAGATCCATGCGTGCTCGTATCCCTGCTGTTGCCCTCGGCCTGCTCGAGGACTGATCTCGGTTTCCCACCCTGCCGGGGCTGGGCCGGCACTCCCCACCGGCACGGGGCTCTCGTGGCCCAACCCCTGGGCGCCTGGCGGGGGGGCCAAAAACCGCCAGCGACCACATCGGGTGATCGAGGGTCGAGGCTCGGCCTGCGAGCGCCCTGTCTGGCAACCTTCTGCTAAGAGAATCATCATCGGCACCGTCAAAGTCGTTCAAATCAGACATCTTCACCGGCAAGGCTCCATCTGACCACGGTCTGTGGCCGGTTTTTCGGGAGGACCCAGTGCCAAGTACCCGGCGGGGGCGTTCTTTGGCCCTAACCGGCCGTTGCAACTGCAACACCGCATGAGGGATAAAGAACGGCGCCGCGTAGAGACCTGGACCCGTCACGACGAGAAGGTCGGTCCGTCCGACCACTCTTCGTGACGGGTTTCCCGCTCAAAACAGCACGATTCTCCTCTTTGGAGGAAAGCAGACCCCTCAGCCGCCGGCGGACTCCACCTTGTTCCCTTGCTGCAGGTCCGGGGCCCACTCGCCAGTTTGCTGCAGCCTCACATACGCGTGTTTTTCCGAACCTCGGGCGGCACAGCCGACTGCGAACCGGCCTACGGGGGGCCGGTGGCCTTCGGCGCCGGTTTCGGCCCGGAGTTGCGCAGGTTGGCGATCTTGCCGAGCAGATCGAACCAGAACGTCGCGCCGAGGGACAAGGCCCCCATGGTGATCAGGAACCCGAGCGCCTTCAGCGGGATGTCCCTGGGCTGGGGTGGGAACTGCCGGGCCGCCTCGGGGCTGCCGTCCGGCGGGGGCGGGTCGGTCCGGCCCACCCACCCCAGGGGGACTTCGAGGCCGGTGGCCGAGCGGATGGCGTCCTGCGCTGTGCCGACGTCGGATGAGGTCTTCTCGGCGACGTTGGCGACCGCTGCCGACAGGGGGCCGTTGCGGTACAGGGTGGTCGCAAGATGGATCGTGTCGACGTTGAACCCCAGCGTCAGGACCGCCGCGTAACCCAGGAGCAAGAGCTGCGTCCGGCGCTTGTACCAGCCCGACAGCCGGTCCATGGCGCCGTTGAACCACTCCTCGATCATGGCGATGAACTTGTCCCGGTCCACCCCGGCGGTATGGGCGAACCGCTGGAGCGGCCGCTTGGCGGGATGGCCGTCAGGAAGGTTGTTGATCGCCGCCCGTGCCTGGGCCAGTGGGTCGCCAGTCGCGATGTGCCCGACCGCCTCGGCGATCAGGTTCCCGAGCTGGCCGGAGGGTACCTGCTGGACCGTCCCCAGCGCCCGGGCGATGTCTTCCGGCGGGAGCCCCGAGGTGAGGATCCGCGTGACCGGCTCGCTCGCCGAGGCGAGCGGGGCCATCTCCTGGAACAGCTGGCCGAGCGGCGGCGTCAGGAGGTCGACGACGCCGAGGGCGAAGGTCGACGGCGCCAGGTACGAGGGCGGCCGCCTCGGGGGCCACTGACTGCGCACGAGATCGTGCGCCACGAAGAGGTCCACGCGGAGCCGGCTGCCGGCGACGGCGGCCGGCGGGGCCTGACCGGGCTCGGTGCCCTCCAGCAGCTTGCGGATGCCCTGCGCCAGGCCCTTCGACCGCAGCCTGAGGGCCGAGGCCACCCCCTCGTTGATCTTGGAGCAGGCAAGGCTGAACAGGAAGTAGACGAGGCTGAGGCCGATGGCGATGTCGAGGAAGCCTGGCAGGTTCACGAGAGCGTTCCCGGCGGAGGTGGCGGAGGCTCGATCGGGACCGGCGTGACGCTCGGCCGCGGGGCGACCACCGGCGTCGGCTGAACGACCGGCGTGACGCCTGGCGGCGGGGCCACCACCGGCGTCGGCTGCAACACCGGCGTCGGCGGCACCACCGGGGTCCCGACCGTTCCGGGGCCCCCGGGCCCCGTGAGGACCGGCGGGACGATCTTCACCACGACCCGGGTGGGCTGGCTCTGGGTCCCCTGGTCGTCGATGACCAAGAGCTGGAAGACGTGGTCGCCCACCGGCAACCCGCCGTCGACAGTGACGGTGGGCACGGGCATGATCACCGGCTGGCCCGGCGCGAATGCGGTCACCGGTCAGCTCATCAGCGTCCACACCCACTGGACGATCTTGCCCGGCGGCACCTCGCTACTCGCCGACCCGTCCAGGGTGAAGGCCTGCCCGTTGATCACCGACGCGGGGGCGCGGATCACCGCGGTCGGGATGACCCGGTCCTTGATCACGACCTGCACCGTGGTCGGGGCGCTCGCCGTGCCCTGGTCGTCGACGACGAGCTGGAAGACGTGCGTACCCGAGGGCAGCGGGTGGGTGGGGTCGACGGTGACGTCGACGGTGGGGGTCGTGGTCGTGACGGGGGTCCCCACGACGAACGTGGCCATTGGGTCTCCTCCTCTCTAGGACAACTCTGTCCAGATGAACTGCACGATGTGCCTTCCTCCAAACGCGGTCGACAGGCTCCCGTCGAGCGTGAAGCTCTGGGCGGACTCGACGAACTGCGGCGCCCCGGCGTCGGCGACGGGCGCCACGGGCCCGGACCTTCCCGCCGGCATCGCCCAGACCGAGACCCGCAGGTCGAGTGGGACCTCGCCGGGACCCCGGACCAGGCGGATCCGCTGGTCGTCGGGCAGCTCGTACCAGAAGGCCTGCCCGAACCCCGCGGCCGTCACGACGCCATCCTGCCGGCGAGCGTGCATCTGCACGAGCAGGTCGGTCGTGTGCAGACCGTGCACGAGGGGGACCGCCGCACCGGGCGCCACGGGGATGAACCCGGAGTCGAATCCCGGGGCGGCCAGATCGAGGGGAAGGCCGTCGTAACGCCACCGCCCCGCCCGGGCGACGAAGGCCCCACTGTGGCCGTGGTCGAGTGCCGGCAGGTACCAGTCCCCGAGCTGGGTGACCGCCGTCGTCCCGGGTCCCTGGTCGAGCTGGGCGAAGAGCACGCCGTCGTCCTGGTAGGGCGGGGCGGCCGTCCGGGCCTCGATGGCGACGTCGTCGTAGAGCAGGGTCGGCACCCCGCCGCTGATGCCGGCGGAGCGAAGGGCGTGAACCGCCGTCAGGAACACGCGGGTCCCGGTCCCGAAATCGGGGGTGAGGTCGCGGGGCGCATCGAGGCGGATCGGCCGCCCGGCGGCGTCGAAGGCGAGGCCGGGATTGACGGTGACGGTCCCCGGACCCTTCGCCTCGACCCTGAACCCGTAGCAGACCTTGCCCGGCCCCGCCGCCTCCCGGGCATCGAAGCCGGCCTCGAGGGCCACCTGCTGGAGGCGGTCGAGATGCTCGACGGCCACCCGCATGCCGTCGGAGAAGACGGCCCGCCCGACGTCGGCGGCACTCATGGCACAGGGTCCTGGTAGCCGAGGGTGGCCCCCTTGATGCTGAGGGTCCCCGACGAGCGGGCCGTGAGCGACACGACGACCGTGACGTTGCCATCCGAGGGCTGCAACGGCGGGGCGCCGGTCGCCGGAGCCTTCATGTCCACCGACACGGTGGCGGTGGCGGGCTCGGCCTGGACGGTGGCGCCGGGCGGCGCTTCCCAGGCGAGGTCGAGCAGCGGCGTGTTCTCGGCAGGGAACGGCCGGCGCAGGAGCCGGAGCTGCGCCTGGGGCGTCATGGCATTGACCGGCGGATAGTCGTCCCACGGGCCGCCCTCGCTGGCGACGACCGTGCGGGCGCCGGGGT
>WNFB01009456.1_pt1 | contig 11561 bp, 11 predicted proteins | sample 5400501 | NCBI WGS metagenome assembly WNFB01 (sample SAMN13153341, study PRJNA577476) | soil metagenome | isolation source: 200 cm saprolite under Douglas fir tree site 2 hole 1 | place: USA:California | collected 2015-04-18 | reverse complement strand
GAGCAAAGAATGGCGCCGCCCATGGCAAGATTTCGGAGCCGATGGTCTCAATTCCCGGCATATACTCGTTCGGCCGAAGCCAGTCCTTCGCTAAACAATGTTAATATCCGGTGCGAGAAAATATGAACAGCCGGGTGCCCCAACCCTTGCGGGCTTTTGCAAGGGTGGGAGAGCGACGGCAATCTTTGCTCACGCTGCCTGCTAAATTGTGGTATACGTGGGAACTGCAAGATTTGTCCCTGATGCCCGAAAACCACTCCGTAAAGGACTTTCGCCATGGCTAAGAAACTGTCTGTGGATCGCCGCAAGTTCCTGAAGGGCGCTGCTGCCGGAGGTGTGGCTTCGCTGGTGGCGGGGGCCGCGCCGGTACGGGCGGCGCAAGGGGAGGCGCCGCGTTCGGCCTCGGCGGCGATGCTGCCGAAGGAGCTGGACCCATCGCACGTTGAGGTGCTGACCACGGACCGCAGCGGGTCGGACTTCATGGTGGACGTCCTGAAGTCCATCGGGCTCGAATACATCTCCTCGAACCCCGGCTCGAGCTTCCGGGGGCTGCATGAGTCCATCATCAATTACGGCGGGAACAATTCGCCGGAGTTCATCACCTGCTGCCACGAGGAGTCGTCGGTTGCGCTGGCGCACGGCTACTCGAAGATCGAAGGCAAGCCGATGGGCGTGTTGTGCCACAGCACCGTGGGCTTGCAACACGCCTCGATGGCCATTTACAACGCGTATTGCGACCGCGCGCCGGTGTACGTCATGGCGGGCAACTCGATTGACGCCACGATGCGCCGGCCCGGGGTCGAGTGGGACCATAGCGTCCAGGACGCCGCGTCGCTGGTGCGCGATTTCACGAAGTGGGATGACCTCCCGGTTTCGCTGCAGCACTTCGCTGAATCCGCCGTGCGCGCCTACAAAATCGCCATGACCACGCCGAGGATGCCTGTACTGATTGTGGCGGATTCGGACTTGCAGGAATCCCCCCTTGCCCAGGACGCCCCGCTGCACATTCCCAAGCTCACTCTGGCGTCGCAGCCGGAGGGTGATTCCGGCTCGGTCGCCGAGGCCGCGCGGATGCTGGTGGACGCGGACAGTCCTGTCATCGTCGCAGACCGCGTGGTGCGCACGCCCGCAGGATTGGCGTGCTTGATTGATCTGGCCGAAGCGCTGCAAGCGGCGGTGATTGATCAAGGCGCGCGCATGAATTTCCCCTCGCGCCACCCATTGAATCAGACCGATCGCGCCCGCGACGTGATTGCCGAGGCCGACGTAATCCTCGGGCTCGAACTCGTGGACTTCTGGGGCACCACCAACTCTTTCCGCGATCAACTCCACCGCTCCTCGCACTCCATCCTGCGCACTGTCGCCAAGCTGATCAGTATCACCACAGGCGACCTGTACATGAAGGGCAATTACCAGGACATCCAGAGGTACCCCGAGGTGGATCTGGCCATCGCCGCCGACGCGGAAACGACTCTGCCCGCGCTGACCGAAGCCGTGAAACGGCTAATCTCCTCCGACCGCAAGAGCGCTTTGAAGGATCGCGGCGCCAAGCTGGCTGACGCGCATCAGAAGGGGTTTGAGCGCGCCCGCGCCGATGCCGCGTACGCCTGGGACGCGAGCCCCGTTACCACAGCGCGTGTCTCCGCCGAGCTGTGGCAACAAATCAAGAGCGAAGATTGGTCCCTAGTCTCCGAGGTAGGATTTTTCAGCCGCTGGCCGATGCGCTTGTGGGATTTCACCAAGAACTACCAGTACATCGGCGGCGCGGGCGGCGCGGGCGTAGGCTACGGCGCGCCGGCGTCGGTCGGCGCCGCGCTCGCGAACAAGAAACACGGGCGGCTGTCGGTGGGCATCAATGGCGACGGCGATTTGATGTACGCCCCCGGCGTACTGTGGACCGCGGCGCATCATCACATCCCACTGCTCATGGTGGTGCACAACAACCGCGCGTATCACCAGGAACTCATGCACGTCCAGCGCATGGCCAACCGGCATAACCGTGGCATCACGCGCGCCGATATCGGGACCACCATCAAGGACCCGAACATTGAGTACGCGAAGCTGGCCCAGGGGCTGGGCGTCCACGGTGAAGGGCCGATCACCGATCCCAAGGACCTCGCCCCTGCGCTGAAGCGCGCCGTCGAAGTGGTGAAGCGCGGCGAGCCGGCGCTGGTGGACGTGGTTACGGAGCCCCGCTGATGCGGCCCGCACGCTTGATCTCATTTGCGGCGGCTGCGGCGTTTGCGTTTTTCGTATCCTGGAGCGTGCGCGCGCAGAGAGCCGGGCCCTTTCAGAAAGCCGAAACTCCCTCCGGCAACGCTCAAAACGGCAAGAAGCTCTATGACAGCTACGGCTGCTACCAGTGCCATGGCCATCATGCCGAGGGAACGTCCGCGGTTGGGCCGCGGCTGGCTCCGCCCTCGAAACCGTTGGCGGCGTTAATAAAGTATGTGCGGCAACCCACCGGGCAGATGCCGCCGTACACCATCACAGTCGTCTCCGACGCGGACCTGGGGGACATCTACGCGTACTTGATATCACTTCCGCAGCCGCCAAAGGCGGACACCATCCCCGCGCTAAAGTAGGGAGGGCGAGGTCATCGCCACGTCCGCTAGCCCAGCGAACCCACCCTATGCCTGACATCCCCCTCTCCCTAGCGCTCAGCTATTACGATCATGTGAGCGACTTGCTGCGGGGGCGTGTTCGCCCTGAAGGCATTCAGCTCACGGCCATTGAACTCCCCGTGGAAGAGATTTTTTTTCGGATGGTGAAGTTTGCCGAGTGGGACGTCTGCGAATTTTCGTTTGCGAAATACGTGTCGCTGGTGGGCGCGGGCTCCCCGGCGTTCCGCGCGATTCCGGTGTTTCCTTCGCGTGTGTTCCGCCAGTCGGCGTTTTACGTCGCGGCGCGCGCGGGAATCGCGGCTCCCTGCGATCTCGTGGGACGCCGCGTCGGCATCCCGGAGTGGGCGCAGACCGCGGGAGTTTATGCGCGCGGGTACCTCCAGCACCAGTGCGGCGTGCCGCTGGGGAAAATTCGCTGGGTGCAGGCCGGCGTGAACGAGCCCGGACGCAACGAAAAGGTAGAAGTGGTGTTGCCGGAAGGAGTGTCGCTCGAGCGCGTGCAGGACCGCTCGCTCAACGACATGCTCCTGGCAGGAGATCTCGACGCGATTCTCTCTGCGCGCGAGCCACAGGCCTTCGTGGCGGGCGACCCGCGCATCGCGCGGCTTTGGCCGGACTATCGTGCGGTCGAAGAGGCCTACTTCCGCGAGACCGGCATCTTCCCCATTATGCATGTGATCGTGATTCGCGCGGAGAAGCTCGAACGCGTTCCCTGGTTGGCGATGAACCTGTTCAAAGCGTTTGAGGAAGCCAAAGCGAATAGTTTGCGGGATCTGGTCCGGTTCACAACCTCGCGCTTTCCTTTTGCTTGGTCGCAGCACGCCGCGCTCGAAGCGAGACAGTTGTTTGGCGAGGATTGCTGGCCGTACGGCATCGAGCCCAATTGCCGCACCCTCGAGGCGTTCCTGCAATACTGCCACGAGCAGGGCGTCACGCAGCGCAAGGTGCACGTCGAGGAACTTTTTCCAAGAGAACTCCGCGACTCCTTCAAGGTTTGAAAATCTGATTCCCGAGCAGCCCGCGCTCCGGCTGGGCTGAAGAACGGGCTGCCCGGGATTCTTAGGCTTAGTCTGGATCACCCGCCGCTTGGCGCATCAGCATCTGCTAGCCCTCAACGTGCATTGTCCAATACCAGGGCCTGCGTCCTTCCGGCAAAGCGGATTTCAAATAAGGTGCGCGTCCCGTCAGGGTCCACGTGATATACGATGGCGGTGTTCTTGTATTCGTCGTCCCGGTCAACCCACTTTCCAGCGACGCTTGCGACCACGCGCTTGCCCTGCTTAAATGTCACGGTTGCCGTGGGGCTGTGGGACTCATAAGTGACGTCGTACATTCCCGCCGGAATTTCCGTGCCGTTCGGAGTCACGACGGAATCCGACATCTGGAGACTGTGGAAAGTGTGGGCATTATTTGCGAAAGCGGGCAGAGACACAAACAAAAAGAGCGCCAATGCCCGCGCGAGGTGCTTCGAAACGCCGTTGATTTTCATGATCTCTCCTTATCCGGGCCAAACTTCGGCGGCCGCTTCGAGCCACCGGTGCGAGGGGTGTCAATTCCTTCGCGGGCTGCCGGCGAAGCCGCCGCCGATGGGTTTCAACATAAGCTTTCGCCGCCGGCATGTACAGATTCAGATTTAGTGAACTATATGCAGTACAGATGATTTTCTAAAAAATCTGTTTGGTTGTGGAGGCTCGAATCTGTTATGCTTTGCGTATGCCGGTTGCCACGCAAAGTGAAACGCCCCTGTACGTGCAGATCGCCGAAGGCATCACGCAACAGGTCGCCGCCGGCTCGTTGCGCTCCGGCGATCGAGTGCCCTCTTTGCGGCAACTCAGCCGCCAACAGCGCGTCAGCATGTCCACCGCCTTACAGGCGTATTTGTGGTTGGAGAACCGCGGCTACCTGGAGTCGCGGCCGCAGTCGGGGTTTTATGTGCGCGCCCCTTTTTCGACGCTGATTCCGGAGCCGCAATTCGAGGACAGCAAGACGCAGCCCACGGCGATTGGAACCAACGCCATTTTGGCGGACTTGATGGAATCGGGGAATGATCCGGCGAATATTCCGTTCGGCGCTGGGTGTGCGAGTCCGGAGATCTTCCCGAACCGCAGGCTCAACCTGATTCTGCGGCGCATCATTCGCGAGCAGCCAAACCACAGCGCGCGTTACGACTTCCCGCCCGGCGCCGAGCCATTGCGCCGGCAGATTGCGCGCCGTTCGCTGGAGATGGGTTGCGCGTTCTCGCCGCGCGATGTCGTCGTGACCTGCGGAACCCAGGAAGCGATCAACTTGGGCCTCCGCGCGGTCGCGCGGCCCGGAAATGTGATTGCGGTAGAGAGCCCCACGTATTTCGGAACCTTGGAAGCCGCTGCTTCGCTGGGGATCAAAGTGATTGAGATCGCGACGCATCCCCATGACGGCATGGACTTGAACGACTTGGAACGAGCGATCCGCAAGCACCGGGTCAAGGCGTTCGTCACGATGACCAATTGTCACAATCCTCTCGGCTATGTGCTTTCGGACAAGTACAAAAAGGCGCTTGTGGAATTGACTGCGCGCTGGGGCGTCGCCGTCCTTGAAGACGATGTCTATGGCGACCTGGCTTATCACGGGCCTCGCCCGCGGACGGCAAAGTCCTATGACCGCAAGGGGCTGGTCTTGTTGTGCTCCTCGTTCTCCAAGATTCTGGCCCCAGGCTACCGCGTGGGCTGGATGGTCGCGGGACGTTTTCGCGCCGAGGTTGAGCGCCTGAAGCTGCTGACCACAGTCGCTACTCCCTCCCTGCAGCAACTCGTGGTGGCGGAGTTTATGAAGTCGGGCGGGTATGACCGCTATTTGAAACGGTTGCGCGCGTCCCTGGCGGGGCACGTGGACGGCGTGCGCCAAGCCATCTCCAAGTACTTTCCCAAAGGCACATGCGTCAGCCGCCCTGCGGGTGGCTACATGCTTTGGGTCGAGCTGCCTCCGAAGGTTGAAGCCATCAAGCTCTTCCGCGCGGCCTTGGCGGAACACATTACGATCTTGCCCGGAACCATTTTTTCCGCCACAGGACGATACAAAAATTACATCCGCATCAACTGCGGACACGCCTGGTCGGAAACCTACGACCGCGCCCTGCTCACCCTGGGCCGCCTATGCGAGCAGGTGGTCTAGCATCTTTCGAACTATACCTTTCATTTGAAGAGTATTAGTCTATCCAGGAGCAATATCGAAACGGGGTCATGAGGCTGGTCTCCGTGCTGAACCCCCAGAGTCTCCTCTAACTAGCTGACTGTGTCTTCGCGGGAGGTGAGCCGTGCCCGATGCTGAGTTCGAAAAACTGTACGGGGAAATGGAACGCCATCATGTGAAGCCGCTTTGGACCGCCGAGCGGGCCATCGTGCCGGCTGAGCCGAAGCCGAAGGCCGTGCCGTGGCTCTGGAAGTGGAACAAGCTCTACGATTTCGCGAGCCGCGCCGGGGCGCTGGTCACGCTCGACCGCGGCGGCGACCGCCGGGCCATGGGGCTGAGCAATCCGGGGCTGGGCGGCGCTCCGTACGCAACCCCAACTCTGTGGGCGGCGGTGCAGTGGCTGAACCCTGGGGAAGTGGCGCCGGCGCACCGCCACTCCGCGCAAGCAGTCCGCTTCATCATTGATGGCAAGGACACCTACAGCACGGTGCAGGGCGACAAAGTTTATCTCCAGCGCGGCGATTTCGTGGTCAATCCCCCGTGGTGCTGGCACGACCACGGCAGCGATGGCGACACCCGCGCCGTCTGGATGGATGGCCTAGACATCCCGCTCAACAACTATCTCGACGCATCGTTCTTTGATACGGGAGAAACCGACGTGCAGCAAGTGACGGCGGTCCTTGACCAGTCGGTCTTGAAATACGGCACCGGCCAACTGCGGCCCGCGTGGGAAGCGCCCACTCAGAGATACACGCCGCTCTCGACCTACAAGTGGGCCGCGACAGAGAAGGCGCTGAATAATCTAGCCAAGGTGGACGCCAGCCCGTTCGACGACATCGCGCTCGAGTACACGAACCCGCACACGGGCAAGCCCGTGATGGACACCATCACGGCGTGGGTCCAGATGCTCCGCCCCGGCATACACACCAAGGCGCATCGCCAGGTCAATAGCGCCGTGTACCACGTCTTCGAAGGGCGCGGCGCGACCGTCATCGGCGGCGTGCGCTTCGATTGGGAGCAGGGCGACTTCTTCGTGATTCCAAGCTGGACTTACCACGAGCACCTCAACGAATCGCGCAGCGACCGCGCCATCTTGTTCTCCGTCCAGGACACGCCGGTTCTGGTCGCACTCGGAAAGTATCGCGAAGAGGCGCTCGCCGCCAACAATGGCCATCAAGCCGTGAAAGAAGTATTCGACGGCGAAAAGGTGCTGGCGCACCGGTAGAGATCCACCGTCCTCCGCTATCACGCCACAGGCAACAGGCGAATTTGCCCGCTTGCCAAGCTGTGATTTATAAGTTACAATGGAAAACCTGATCGAGGTTCGCCACTACCTCAGCCGCGCCGGAAAAGATGTCTTCGACGATTGGCTGTCACAGCTGGGGGATGCGCGCCCGCAGGCGAAGATTGCAAGCCGAATCAACCGGCTCGCTGCTGGAAACTTTGGCGATTGCAAGCCGCTGCGGCAAGGTTTGTGCGAGCTGAGGATCGATTGGGGACCCGGCTACCGGGTCTATTATGCGATGCTGGGCAGGGCAGGGTGTGCGTGCTGCTTCTCTCCGGCGGCGACAAACGAAAGCAGTCCTCAGATATAGATCGGGCATTGGGGTATCTCGAGGACTACAGAGAAAGGACCGGAACCTCATGAAACGGAAAGCCAGTATCTCCCACGATCAGGCCATGATCCGCCGGCTCCGGAAGGACCCGGACTTTGCCGCCGAGTACCTCAAAGCTGCCTTGGAGGATGAGGAGGAGCCTCGAGTTCTATTGATTGCTTTGCGCCACCTCGCCCAAGCGCAAGGCATTGCCAACGTCGCGAAGGCCGCCGGGATTGAACGAGAGAGCCTTTATCGGGCCTTGTCGGTTCATGGCAACCCCCGCCTGTCCACGTTAGTCGCCGTCACTAAAGCCATCGGCTTGAGGCTCACTGTGGAAGCCGCTCGATAGCCGGCGCGGTGGCCGCCTTCTTGGTTTGGGAAGGATGTTCAGGGGCTAGCCTTTGTACCCGTAGAGCCAGTCGAAATATTCGAAATCGTCCGGAGTGCGCTTGGCGAGCAGGGCGTTGCGCAAGGTGATGCTGACGCCGTGGACGTGTTTCACGTCGCCAAAAAAGCGCGCGATGTTTTGCACGCGGGCCGTGCGCTGGATGCGCGGCTCTTGGTAAGCCTGGAGCGCGCGCGGGACGTCGCCGCCGCACTTCTTCATGGCGTCCCCGAAGCACACTGCGTCTTCCAGGGCCTGGCAGGCGCCTTGCGCGATGTACTGAAGCATGGGGTGCGCGGCGTCGCCGAGCAGCGTGATGCGGTTGCGCGTCCAGTTGGGGATTGGCAGGCGGTCGAACATGGGCCAGCGGCGGTTGCGCTTGATCCGGGTAATGGCGGCGCGCACCCGCGGGCACATTTTTCCGAAGTGCTCGTCGAGTTCCTCCACCGTGCCCCAGTCTTCTGAATTTTCCTTATAGTGGTAGCTGCGGAAGACCGCGACCTGGTTGAAAAGTTCCCCACTGCGGATGCAGTACTGGACAAAGTGCAAATCGGGTCCCACCCAGATGGTCATGTTGTCGAGGTCGGCGCCATCCGGTAAATTTTCGAAGGGCACGGTGCCGCGGTAGGCGACGAATCGCGCGCAGATCGGGTCGCCGTCGTCGTGCACTACTCTTCGCACGACCGACCAGAGGCCGTCCACGCCCACCAGCGCGTCGCATTCATACACGGAGCCATCCGCGCATGTGACCCGGGCGCCGTCGCCGAGGTCTTCGATCCGCACGGCCTCTTTGTGGTTTTCGAGCGTGATGAGAGGACTTTTCCTGCAGGCTTCGAGTTCGATCCCCAGCAAATCACCGCGGTGCATGACGATGTACGGGTACCCGAAATGCTCCAGAAACTTTTCGCCGAGATTTAACCTGGTAATTGGCTTCCCAGAGACCGCGTCCATCATGAATTTCGGCAAACTCCTCGGACTTTTCGAGCACATGCGCAGGGAAACCCGCACGGGACAGAGCCAGCGCGGTCGCGAGTCCTCCGATGCCGCCACCGACAATCAGAAGCGAGATTCTGCTGGAGCGGGCCAACTTGTCCTCCGAGAAGAGCTAAAGAGCCTGCGCGGCATCTTGATCCAAAAAGGTGCCCGCCTGATGGTTCGGCTTCGCTTACCACAAGCGGCGGGCGCTACACGGGCAAGAGCCGATTGCCACAGGTATTCGTCAAGCCTTCACCCCGGCGCGGCGGCTCCAGTATTCCCAGGCGCGATCGAAGCCATCGCCTGGCTTGCCTTCATAGAGCATCGAATTCACTGCCTCAATCTCTCCGGGCGAAAGAAATTTCACTTTGCCGAAACGGCTGGCCTTCCACTGCAGCTCCGCGTTCACCCCAAGAAAAATGGAGGTGTATACCGCCTCTTGGAGTGACTTGCCGGCGACGGTGCAGCCGTGTCCGCGCATCAGCGCGCACGTGCCGCCGCCGATGACGCGCGCCAAGTCACGCCCCATGGCCATGTTGGAGACCAGCAGGTCCGTGTCGCCAAATTTGTCTTGCGCGTCCCAGACAGGAACTTCGTTGCCGATAGTCGCGCAATTGTGCAATAAGGGCCGGAGTTTTTCTTCCGAGATGCTAAAGGGGATCACCTTCCGGCTGTGATTGTGCACCACCGCCTGGATGTCGGGCCGGGCCTCGTAGAGCGCGCCGTGGATGAAGCGCTCTTTGTACGCCGTCGGCGCGCGCGGATCAACGGGGGCGCCGTCGAGCGCAAATTCCAGGATGTCGGCGGCTTCGACCAGCTCCGGAGCGCGCGCCCGCGACAGCAAGTAGCGGCCCGGATTCTCCGGATGGCGCACGCTCACGTGGCCGAAGGCATCGAAGATGCCCTCCGACGCGAGGATGCGATTCGCCGCGACGAGATCCCCGATCAGAGTCTTGATGAGCGCGTGCAGCCCGGCCATGCGCCTCCTCTCACCATCAGCATTCTCGTTCGCTTCATCTTCTTTATGGGAACGCCTTACGAATTCGCCTCCCGCGCAGCGACAAGAGAACAGTGCCACACAGGAACCTAACCCTGCGCGGCTGGATTATATTCCCACAGAGCAGGGCTGAGAAGCGCAGCGTCCAGAGCACCCTCACAGGGCCGTATAACTCGGCTATAATGTACAGTTTGCTTCTATCCTAAATGCAAGAGCGTCCCGTTCGCGCTTTGACCGGAGTGATTTCGTGAATCGAATACCGTTGACCCTCGCGATCAGTTATTACGACCACGTCGCCGACTTGACCGGCGGCCGCGTGGAGGCGCAAGGGCTCGACCTGACGTGCCTCACGCTTCCCATCGAGGAAATTTTCTTCCGCTTCCTTTCCTACCGCGAGTTCGACGTCTCGGAGATTTCGTTTGCGAAATATGCGTCCTTGATTTCGCAGGGCGACGAATCTCTCACCGCGATCCCGGTGTTTCCGATGCGGATTGCGCGGCATTCTTCGATTTACGTGCGCCGGGACGGGCCGGTGAAGAAGCCTTCAGACCTGGCCGGGCGCCGCGTCGGCGTGCCGGAGTGGGCGCAAACCGCTGCGGTTTTTTCCCGGGGCTTGCTGGCGCATCAGTACGGGGTGGATTTGGCTTCGATTGAGTGGGTGCAGGCCGGCGTGAATCAGGCAGGAAGAAAAGAAAAGGTCGGAGTCAAACTCCCGCGCGGCATCCAGTTGACCCCGGTGCCGTCGAAGAGCCTCAGCGAAATGCTCGTTTCCGGAGAAATCGACGCGGCGCTGACTGCCCATCCACCCGCGTGCTTTGAGGAGGGCCATCCCAACGTCCGCAGACTGTTCGAGGATTTCGTAGAGATCGAAAAGAAGTACGTACAAGAGACCGGCATCTTCCCGATCATGCATACCATCGCGATCCGCAAGGAGCTCGTGAATCAGCATCCTTGGATCTCCATGAATTTGCTGGAAGCGTTTGAGGAGGCGAAGCGGCGCAGCCTGGAGCGCGCGCTGCTTGTCGGCTCGTGCTTCCCTATCCCGTGGGGCTACGAGTACGCGCGACGCGGGCAAGATTTATTGGGCAAGGATTACTGGCCGTACGGGATCGACGCGAACCGCACGACGCTCGAGGCCTTTCTCCAATACGCCTACGAGCAAGGTGTTTGCCACAGGCGACTCAAGGTTGAAGAGTTGTTCCCCGCACAGGTCCAGATGCGCGCCCGCGTCTGAAGTGACGGCAGGGCGACTTCGATTCCGATCTGGTTTTGTAGCGCCCGCCTTTAGGCGGGCATCTTGACCCAACCAGATATTCCCCCTGATGGTTCGGCCTGCCCCACCCAAAAAGGCGTGCGTCACACAATGCAAGGCTGACAAGCCCGCTAGGAAACTGCGGGGGCGGGGGCTTCGCGCGCTTGGCGGGCCGTGGTTTCCCGCCCCAATAGGAAGGTTGCACCGGCGCAGAGCAGCGGGGGAATAGCGACAAAGGCAAATAGCGCCGAGGCCGGAAGCCGGGTGATTAACAATCCGCCAATCACTGGTCCCAGAATCGAGCCAATCCGGCCCACTCCGAACGCCCAGCCGGCGCCGGTCGAGCGGATGTACGTCGGATAGATGCTTCCCGAGATGGCGTTCAAACCCACCTGTCCGCCGAGCAAGCTGATTCCCGTAAAGAAGACCAACGTCCAGAGCAGAAAATTGGACCCGCCGACCACGCCGAAGAGCACAACGAGAGGTGCCGTGATGGCGAAGGCCATGGCGATCGAAGTGATACCCCACCTGTCGAGGAGCCAGCCAACGAGCAAGCACCCGA
>WNFB01005252.1_pt1 | contig 11561 bp, 10 predicted proteins | sample 5400501 | NCBI WGS metagenome assembly WNFB01 (sample SAMN13153341, study PRJNA577476) | soil metagenome | isolation source: 200 cm saprolite under Douglas fir tree site 2 hole 1 | place: USA:California | collected 2015-04-18 | reverse complement strand
CCGAGCTGCTGTCAGTTTCTGACCTGTGCGCGCTGAGTTCAACCGCCGAAGGCTTTTCGAACGCGATTCTTGAGTACATAGCCGCGGCGCGACCCGTCGTTGTGACGGATGTCGGCGGTGCGCGCGAAGCCGTAATTGACGGCGAAACCGGTTACATCGTGGCCGCTCGCGACAGCGAGCAAATGGCCGAGCGCATGATCGAGTTGCTGCGCGACCCGAAGCGGGCGCGCGCAATGGGTGAGCGCGGTCGATCGCTGATCGAAGAAAAGTTTTCGTGCGAGGGGCATCTCGCGAACACACTTGAGCTGTATTCCGAAATGTTGGAAAGAAGATCTACCGCGGAAGTAGCAGAGGTGCGTGGAGTAACGGCGTTGAGAGTACCGACTTCAGTCGGGTCTTGGTCTGACGCCAAAAAGCCCAACTAAAGTTGGTACTCTAAACACCTGTTCTGCGCCCTCTGCGGTCTAATATTCGTTCCGTGAAGCGCATGACAATCAAGCGTGGCTTCCGCGTCGCCCTTGTGGCTACGATTGCGTGGCCTCTGTTCGCGTGGCTTGCGGCCGAAGCGCTCATCGTCAACCCAGAGCCGACGCAGGCGGATGCCATGCTTGTCCTCGCGGGCTCGTCAACTTTTAAAGAGCGGACACACCAGGCGGCGCAACTCTTCAAACAGGGCCGCGCGCCGAAAATCATTCTCACCAACGACAATCAGGAGAGCGGCTGGTCCGCCGAGATGCAGACGAACCCGCTCTACGTGCAGCGCGCCGTCGCAGAACTCGAGCGGCAGGGCGTGCCTGACGATAAGATCGAAATCGTGCCGGAGATCGTTTCGAGCACGCGCGATGAAGCCGCGCGTGTGCGCGAGTATGCGGCGACGAGCGGGCTGCATTCGATTCTGGTAGTAACTTCCGCGTATCAGGTGCGACGCGCGCGTTGGACCTTCGGCCAGATCTTCAAGGGCAGTGGCGTCTTCGTTTCTTTCGCCAGCGTGCCGCCGGGCGACCAGACACCACGGCCGATGACCTGGTGGTTGCATCGGCGTGGCTGGCGTATGGTGGCGGGTGAGTATGTGAAGCTCGCCTACTATTTCATTCGCGGCGTCAGATTTACTGAGACGGCGCAAGCCGCAACGTCAACGGATGAAACTCCCGAGCCGCAGAATACGTCCGGCCTCAAGACCGATCGTAACGTCTATCGCAAACCGCCGCTGCCGCGTCTGCCGCGCGCCGGAGGTAAATTCATCGATCCGGTTTTCGGCACAGAGATCATGCGCGCCACGGACGAAGCCGACGGGCCCGCGCCGGGCCTGGGCACTTACTATTCGCACTGGCCGACGTTCAATGTCGACAACACGCGCCTGCTGATTCGCAAAGGCCACACGGGCGATGCGATCTTGAAAACTTTCGACGCAGTCAGCTTCCGTATTGGCGCCGGCCGCGAAGAATTGTTGACAGAGTACCCGCGCGGTTTCGGCGTGAGCTGGGAGAGCGCTATCTGGTCGCACCGCGATCCGGATGTCATCTACGCGTACGCCAACGATCTCAAAGGCGGCATGCGTCTTTACGCCTACAACGTGGCGCGCAAGGAATTCAAGCTGCTCAAAGATTTCAGTTCCCTGTCGCGCGGACGGCCTGACTATCTCCATCAGATGAACATGTCGGCCGACGACGACGTGTTTTCGTGGAGCCACATGCGCACCGGCAACAACGGCGATCCCGTCGCCTATCTGGTCTGGCGGCGCTCAACCGACAGAATTTTGTTCGACACGCCAAACACGATGGACTTCAACGAAGTGCACGTGGACAAGAGCGGTCACTGGCTCAACATTCCGCTCAATAAACCGCTCCCCGACGGCGACGCGATGGAGTTTCTGAATCTGGACACCGGCGCGCTTGCTAAAATTGTGAGCGGAGCTCCAGATTATGAACCTGGTCACGGCGACCTTGGGACTGATTGCATCGTTGGCTTTGACGCCTGGGGCGATGGCCTCACCTGGCGGCGCCTGAGCGCGCCCCACACTGTGCGTCACGTTTTCTTTTTTCGGACCGCGATCGGACGAAACGGCGGCGTCACCGACTGGACCCACGGCTTTCACGGGACGATGCTGGCCGACAACGAAGACTGGATTACGATTGCGACCTTTCACGATCCATCAGCGACGCAGGTTGGGTCGGGGATTTATGACGACGAGGTTCTGCAAGTGTCGCTCGACGGCAGCGAGCACATTCGTCGCATCTGTCACACGCGCTGCGCCATCGACAACAAGACGGAAACTACTAGTTATTGGGCAATGCCGAAACCAACGATCAGCCGCGATGGGCGCTTTATTGCTTTCACTTCGAACTGGGAGAACAGCGGCCGATACGATCTTTTCATCGTTAGAATCGATCCCGCGCCACGCCTGAACCAAATGCAGTCAGCGCCATCGCCGAGTCCGGAGGTGCAACGACCGCGCCGAGTTAGGCCTTAGTCCGGATTCGAGTGGCGATGCTACACTCAACCCAGGCCGTTCGATTCTCCTTGCCAATCTTTCCGTGAGTGCTAAACTTCAGGTCAGATAAAGACGTGGAGTAAGACGATGCAGCCCAATAAAGCCTACGACGAAGTGATCGAGTTCATTGCGGCTTCAAGCCCGCAAAATGTGATTGCCTTTCGCCCGTCTGACGAGGCCAAGGATCGAGTAGCTGATCTAGTTTTTCGAGAGAAAACCGAAGGCTTACCAGAGGACGAAAAGTCGGAACTTGATCACTACCTGCAAATTGAGCACTTGATGCGCCTGGCCAAGGCACGCGCGCATCACTATCTGGCAAATGGCTAGATCGTTAGCTCCCAAGCGAGTCAGAAAAAGCCGGTCGCAGTAATCAAACCGTCCAGTCTTCCATCTGCAAGCCCGGAACACGTGAAAAGTCCAGACTGTTGCGCGTCAATAACACAGCTTTTTGACTTAGGACAATGGACGCGATCCGAAGGTCTTGTGTCCCGATGCGCACCTTCTGCGATAGTAATTTCTCATAGAGCGTGACGGCCTTATCGTCGAAATAGAGCGCCGGCAGCCGCGCCAATTGATCCACAGTCTCACCGAGCCAGCGGTAGCATTCATTCAAGTGCGCGGCAGTCGTGGCTTTTCTAATTTGTGCCAATCGTCCTCGCAACTGTTCTTCGACCGTGACGATCGTGATTGCAAGTTCGTCTGGAGGATGAGATAGAAGTTTGGATAGTAAGGGCTCGGCGTCTCGCTGGTAGAGACTCAGGTGGTCAGTATCAAGTACGAAAAGGGTCACGATGCTGGGTCTTCCGAATCAAGATTGCGCCTTTCAGATTGAGTCTCAGTGACGAATTCATCGAAGGTTGGATCGTCACGGAACCGCCCAGCTTCCTCTCTCCACACGTTAGCTGCCGACATCGAATCATTCTCGACATCGATAGTGATGACCTCTCCGCGGGCGAGCCTGTCAACGAGCGCCGCCCTGGCCTTGGCAATCGCCTCTTCTCTCGTCCGTCCTTCCCCGACGCAGTCCTCAATACCGAGCACTGAGGCCACAAACAGATCGGAGGATCCGCTACGAACAAGAACTTGATACTGAGTCGTACTCACGTGCTAGAGTTTAGCCCAAAGCGTAAACGGGAGGCAATCATTGACCATAGATTACGACGAAGAAAAGCTTGATGAAGTCGTTCTTGCGCTGCTCCATCTGACCTCGTTTACCGAGCGTGGCATCACGAGGGCATGGAAGGGACATGACTGGGATGTCTTGAACCGGTTGTGCGAGAAGGGTCTGATCAGCGATCCGAAGAGCAAGAGCAAATCTGTAGTGTTGAGCGAAGAAGCAGCCAAAGAGTCAGCAAAGCTATTCCGGAAATATTTCGGTAAGCAACGCTGAGATCTCTCGACTTGTTGGCGACTCTCACCAAAGCTGCGCCATAAATATTTCGTCCCTACGGGACTTTCGACCCGAGAGCTTCGCGATAGACTTTAGCGAGAGATCGCACATAGTTTTCAGGCGAGAAACGTAAAAACCCCAACGTAGAAGCGCTCGCTGATAATCTTTGCGCAAGCTGTTTGTCGCTGAGCACACGCGCGATTGCGTCGGCCAGCGCGCGCGGATCGCCGGCGGGAACCAGCAGCGCGGTCTGATTGTTCTCAACCATCTCGGGCACGCCGCCAACGGCCGTGGCCACGATCGGAAGATTCGCGGCCATCGCTTCGAGCAGCACGTACGGCGAGCCTTCGCTGTGGGACGGATTCACCAGCACGTCGGCGGTTGCGAAGTAAACCTGAACGTTGTTTACCTGTCCGGTAAAGACCACCCGATCGCGAATGCCAAGCGATGCAGCGGCCGCTTCTAACGACTCGCGTTCCGGTCCATCGCCGACGATGACTAGTTTCGCGCGGTCCGGATTTGGGTCGCGCAAGTTCTCAAATGCGCGCAGCAAATCGATCTGCGCTTTCTCTTTTGACAATCGACCGACCGCGAGAATCACTCGCTCGTCTTCATAAATGCCGAGTTTTCTGCGGAGCGCGTGCATTTCCTGCGCGCTCACCGCCGGTTCCGGGCGAATCGAATTATGCTGAACGTGGATTCGCTCACGCGGCACTCCCATGTTCACGAGTTGCTTCGCAAAGGCTTCACAGACCGTCACGACGCGATCGGCCTTTGGCAGCGACCAGCGATCGAGCCGGTTGTAAAGAAGCATCTTTCGATCAGTCGTCGTGTAGCCGTGATTGAAAGCAACCCACGGATATTTTTTCCAGAGCCCGGAAACCTTAATCAGAAAATGCGACTTGACCTGATGAGTCACGATGACGTCGGGTGATCGCTGAGTGACAATCTTGCGCAGGGCAGCAATCACGCTGCGGTCAAAGCGTCCGCGCTCAGGGATGACATCAATCTCCAGTCCGAGAGCGCGCGCTGCGGCGATGAACTCGTTGTCGGACGGAGCCCTCCCTGACCGCCCCACCCCAGCCGGGCTGCCCGTCTGGGGACCCCGGGGTCGGGCTTCTGACACGGATCGGCTCCGGTCAAACGTCACCAGCGAGAGTTCGATCACCTGAGCGTTGGTTGAATGTTGCTGCAGTTCGTTCGCGGCGCGATGAAACTCAAACATGTTCCTGGCGACGGCATTGACCGTCGTGGCTTCGACGACGGCTACGATTTTGAGTTTGGAGTTTGGAGTGCGGAGTTTGGTGTCTGAACTTCGTGCCGCTGACGAATGCGCGTTCTGATTCCAGGGCATGACCCGCTCGCTACCGCGAGCGGTTCTGTAAACCGCTCGCCAAGACGCGCCCAGAACTGATCCGACTGGCGTGCTACAAACTACCGCAGATGCGTGGTAAGGAAATCGCCAATTCGTTGCGCTGGTAAATTTCTGCATGATCGAGCGCGCTGCGCGCCAGTGTCCCCAGTAACCGAGCACGCAGGCCGTCTTAGCCGCGCGAATCGCGAGCACCTTGCGCAAAAGATCCCGCAACGGCACGGGACAGGCCGCCTCGATTTCGCTCGCGTCCGCCAGGAACGGTTCGACTGGGCGCGCGCCGTTTCTGTTCTTACTCAGTCCTGAAGCTTCGCGATGAAATTGCGCGAGCGGTTTCAGATTGAAAGCTACCGTTTCATTCAGCAGCACTTTGAGCCAAAGAAAAGCATCTTCGCCAAACGCGCATTTCTCTCGATCGTAAAAGCCGCCCCACTTGCGAAAGACTTCGGCCCGTGCCAACGTCGAGCACGGAGACATGTAAGCGAGCATGCTCACGACCAGCGATGCTTTGGTGTCCGGCTGCACGCGATGAATGCCGTCGGTGAGTCCGCGCTTTCGCCACAGACCTTCAGTTGATTTGCCGGATGGGTGCTCGATGTAGCCGGATGTTACCGACGCCACTTCGGGACCAAACCTCTCAAGCTGATTCACACTCTCCTCGAGATAGTTCAGGAGCCACTCGTCATCAGCATCGAGAAAAGCGATGAACTCGCCGCGAGCTTGGGCGATTCCCGCATTGCGCGCCGCGCCGGGCCCGGCGTTCGCCTGACGAATCAGACGGAAGCGCGCGTCGGGATAGTCGGCGACAATCGCCGCGCCATCATCCGTCGAGCCATCATCAACGACGATCGCTTCGAAGTCGGCGAACGTCTGCGCAGCGATCGAGTCGAGCGCCCGCCGCACCTGCGGCGCTTTGTTGTAAAGCGGAATGATGATTGAGACCTTCAAATGAATTCTGTGCTGACTGAACGGTGATTACCTTAGCAGGTGAAGTTGAGGATCAGCGCGCCGTTGATTGAAGGCTCCGCGCCACAATCGATGATAGTTGGTGCCGCAGTCAAAATCCAGCCGTTTGTTTGAAATTCCTGGCTGACTTTTTGAGCGTCACTGACAATTTTCGTCACCTGAGCCCCTCGCTAACGGTCGGGCTAGTGCTCCGAGCCTGAGCCAACGGTGCTGCACGACGAAGATCGCCACGTTATTTCGCAGGTTTTTCTGTATAATGTTTCCGGCGCACCCGCCCGAATCTTTCTCGCTCCCGCGAACCCAACTCTATTAATCATTTCCTGAATTTGGTGGCTACCACTACGCATCATGATCAGTTGTCCGGCGACGACCGGAATCGGCACTTTCGGACCGAACACCTGCAGGCCGATCTCGGCGGCCGTTCCGCGCGCGGGCCGCTCACGCCTTAGGACGACGGTTTGATTGAATGGTGACCGTCAAGTACGCGAAAATGATTTACTGACGGGTGAGACACTGAATGAGTTCACACGCGATCGAAATTACCCACGGCGAGAGGTTCGAGTTCGGCAAGAACTGGACCCGCTTTCTCGACGTGCTTGACGATCCACGAATCGCACGCGCACGCGAGTCGCTAAAGCAAATGCTGGAAGTCGAACATCTCGAAGGCAAAGGATTTCTCGACATCGGCTCGGGCAGCGGCTTGTTCAGTCTGGCGGCGCGGCAACTCGGCGCGCGCGTTCATTCGTTCGATTACGATCCGCACTCCGTCGCATGCACGCGAGAACTCAGACGACGGTATTTCGATAACGACAGCGAGTGGAAAATCGAAGAGGGTTCGGCCCTGGATGCCGATTACGTAAAATCGCTGGGAACGTACGATGTCGTTTACTCATGGGGCGTCTTACATCACACGGGGGACATGTGGCGCGCCTTGGGCAATGCGCAACTGGCAGTCAAGCACGGAGGCAAATTATTCATCGCAATCTACAACGATCTCGGCAGCCGCAGCCGTCGCTGGAAATGGATCAAAAAAACGTACAACGAACTGCCCCGCTTTTTGAGATCGCCGTATGCGATCGCAGTCATAGCGCCGGAAGAAGCGAAAGCCTTGCTGCGTTCGCTGGTGTTGCTTAGACCAGTCGAATACGTGCGATCGTGGACGTGCTATAGCGCGAACCGCGGCATGAGCCGCTGGCGTGACATCATCGATTGGGTGGGCGGGTATCCTTACGAGTACGCCAAGCCTGAAGAGATTTTTGATTTCTATCGCAGCCGCGGTTTTCAATTGACGAAAATGAAATGCGGCGGCGTTGGGTTGGGCTGCAACCAGTTTGTGTTTGTGAAAAACGAATACCTTCCAGAGTTTCCGGGGCGACTGCACTGAGCGGAAATCCACTAATTCTTTGCGGAATTTTGCGGGAATAATTAGAACGCATCAGGTTGGCCAACAAAAATGGGCCATCGTACCCGTACCAGAGCGGCGCGCACTCCACTAAATATCAGCCCGCCCACAACGGAAACAACATCTGATCTCAACTTACTAACAATCCAGATAGCGAGTGGCGCTGTTAACCTCAGCGCAACTAAATGAACGTTAATCGCCACTCTGTTTCATTTTTCGCTCATTGAAGTTAGTTCTTGTGCTAACCCCCGAGCTTCCGCAGTCACGCGCACTCGCTAGTTAGCCTGATTTTCAACCAACTCGGCCGTGCTCAAAAGAGGCGGCGCTTAAACTCTAAGCAGGAGGAACAGAAAATGTGGCCTCAGTGGTTGCGCATTTCTTTCGTCATAGCTCTATTAACAGGCACAACGATTTTCCTTTTCAACGCCTCAACAGTCCGAGCCGACTCTGTAACGTGGACGAATCTGGTGAGTGCCACGAGTTCTGGGAGCAGTCTGACGCCCACTGCTGCTGGAGGCCACGGCGAATCTTCGCAGTCGATCCCATCTGGTAACGGCTCTCTCGTAGTATCGGCATGGACGTCGGGGGATGGCAACTATGCCACCTTCGGCTTGACGAACGGGACGTTCACGGGTGACCGCGCTCAAATCAATTACGGGTGGCTCTCTTATGGTACCGTGGCCAACTGTCGTCTTAACGGCGAGGCGCTCAACAACCTGATAGATGTCGCGCAAGACGACACGCTGGAAGTCAGGATCAATGGCACGACAATCGAGTACTACCATAACGCTACGCTTGTCTATTCGCTCACGGGTCAGACGCTTTCATACCCATATCGCGCGGCGGCCACGTGATCATTAAGGCGTTCGATCCGATTAACTTCACGCTGGGTAATACGATTGGGACAATAGCGACCATAACCAACGGTTACGCGCTCTCATGGCAAGACGCAATCTGGTCACGAACTGATCCGGATCTGATTTTTGTGCACGCAGGGTATTACGAGACTGGCGCTATCGTGACGGGCATGAAGCTTTATACATATCGACCTTCAACAAACGTGCTGACGCTCATCAAAGACTTCACACTACTTGCCCCAGGTCAGCCGGACTATCTCTTTCCTATGCAGATTGCTCAGGATGGTAATGATGATATCTTCACACTCGGGGAGAACAGGGTGGGCGATCCTAACAATCCGCTCTACTTCATCGTCTGGAACAGACTAACGGATACAGTGCTCCAGTACATACAAAACGACTCGACCTTTAACAACAAACAAGGAACTGCCGACAAAAGCGGCCGGTGGGTGATGTTCACAACCAAAGGGGGCGGGACCAAAAGAGCCGATATTTTGGATCTGCAAACAAATACCTGGCAAACAATTTCCCAGACGAGCGCAGACGATCCTCCAACTCATGGGGACGTCGGAACTGGAACGGTGGTGGGCCGTGGCGATTTCAGTGGAGGTTTCAATTTTCGCCGCCTGACTGATGTGCACACTTGGTCGATCTTGTTCGACTCTAAGGACGTAAATGGCGTCACATTTTGGTCGGATTTGCACACTACTCTTCACGCAGATGATGAGAGTTGGGTGACCATCGCTCAATTTGACGACAATGGCGAAACGGGTGTAACGCACCCGTTTGAAAAGGAAGTGATGCAGATTGCGATGGATGGCTCGCAACGGATTCGGCGACTCTTTCATCATCGCTCGATAATTAACGAGCAAAGCCCAGGCACAGACGGATATTGGGGTGAGCCGAAGCTGACAATCAGCCGCGACGGTCGATACATTGCCTTTACGTCAAATTGGGGCAATAGTGGCCGGTACGATTTGTTCATCGCACGTATTGCGCCGGCCCACTAACAGACAGTAGGCAGGCTTCGGACCCCGCTTACTGCCTTTGAATTATTGCATGGGCAAGCCCAGGGATTCGGTTCGGCGAACAAATAAAAAACCTTCGAATAGTATCTCACCCGCGGAGGATTTTCCTGTATAATTCTTCCGGCGGCTGTCCCTATTTCCTTCCATTGACCAACCTGCTGCCAGAACCCGCCGCTAATTAGGCCTTTCATATAATGGTGCCAGTACGCTTTTCACATCGGCTATCTGCGAGCGACGTTGACCAGAACCGTCATTTTCGGACGGATCATCTGCAAAACGCTCTCGGAAGTCGGGCTGTGCGCGGCGGCGCATTTACGCTCACAGCGCAAGTCGGCAAGTTCTTGATCAGCACTACCGCGACTATTGTGCTGGCCCGCCTGCTCACACCAGAGGATTATGGGTTGATTGGCATGGTAGCAATCTTGGTCAGTTTCCTCATGATGTTTCAATACATGGGTCTTCCAACCGCTACGATCAAGTGGGCGCACCTTGACCATCACGTTGTAAGTGAGCTGTTTTGGATTAACTTCGCGCTGAGCACTGCGATCACGATACTAACAATCGGCAGCGCGCCCGTGCTGGCATGGTTCTATCATGAACCTCGCCTGCTTAATATCACCGTCGGCTTTGCGTTCACAGTTTTCTTGACGGGGTTGGGCATTCAGCATGAAGCACTACTAAGCAGACAGATGCGCTTCGCCACGCTAGCGGCAATCGATGTTACCTCTATGATCGTGGGGTTGATTGCGGCATTGTCCAGTGCCTGGTTCGGAGCAAGATATTGGGCCCTAGTAATCAACCAGATTGTAGCTTCTTTAGTTCGGGTCAGTGGAGTTTGGATTGTCTGCCGGTGGCGTCCGGGGCTACCCAGTCGCAAATTCCGCAGCCGCGCGATGGTTTCATATGGTGGAGATCTTACCGGCTTTAATATCGCTAATTACTTCGCTCTGAACTTAGATAACGCTTTGATTGGAAAATTCTGGGGCGCACAGCAATTGGGGCTTTATGCTAAAGCGTACCAACTGCTCTTGTTGCCTCTTGAGCAGATTAACGGCCCGCTTGGAAGTGTGGCCATACCCGCGTTGAGTCGCTTGGCTGACTCGCCTGAGCGTTACAGAGTTGCTTACCTCAAAATACTTGAGAAGCTGACAATGCTTACAATGCCTGCGGTGGTCTTTATGATCGCCACTTCTGATTGGCTTGTCTTGCTGATATTGGGACCACAGTGGCAACAAGCAGGACGTATTTTTATGCTGCTCGGCATGGCGGGTTTCATCCAACCGGTCACAAGGACCTGTTGGTGGTTGCTAATCTCGCAGGGGCGTAGCCGCGACATGCTCCGGGCGGGTATCTTGAGTTCCGCAGCTTCCGTGGCGTCGATCGTCCTCGGTTTGCGTTGGGGAGTGATGGGAGTTGCAACAGCTTATGGGGCAAGCGAACTGTTCCTCGCAGGACCAATCATTTTTTGGTTTGCCGCGCGACAGGGTCCTGTTCGAATCGCGGATTTCTATAGAACAATCGCGCCCGCTGCCTCCGCTTCATTATGCGCCCTGGCCATAGTCTTGATTTCTCGCCCATGGCTTCAGGAGTTTCATCTCGCGTTGAGAGTTGTGTTGGCCTTTGGAATAACGGCAGGAGCATCGTTTGCCATTCTGGCGATTCTTCCCGCCGGACGAGCGGCCATGCAAAATTCCAGGGAAACGCTTTTGCTGCTTATTAGGGCGCGCAAGAATGCTGTTGCGCCCTAGAGCTACTCGAACGAACGACAGCACTACGAAACTAAAGACGACTCTTTTATGCGTTAACGGGGTTTTGCTCGGCTCACCGATTTTCAAGATGCTTTCTGTACCATGAATCCGCCCATCATTAGCGTCGTGATGCCCGCCTACAACGTCGCGCCGTACATCGGCGAGGCCTTGGGGTCTGTTTTTGCGCAAAGCTTCACTGATTATGAGGTCATAGTGGTTAACGACGGCTCGCCCGACACTCAAGACCTCGAGACTGCCCTCGAAACCTTCGCGGCCCGCATTGTCTACATCAAGCAAGAGAATCGTG
>WNFB01006350.1_pt1 | contig 11563 bp, 7 predicted proteins | sample 5400501 | NCBI WGS metagenome assembly WNFB01 (sample SAMN13153341, study PRJNA577476) | soil metagenome | isolation source: 200 cm saprolite under Douglas fir tree site 2 hole 1 | place: USA:California | collected 2015-04-18 | reverse complement strand
GTATGCCCGGGTCGCGATCAAGCATCTATTCGGGCACGTTAGGCCCCTGAGGACGACTGCGCTCTCCCCCGGCTCCGGTTCTCCAGAGCCGGGGGAGGCGGGCGGCCCCATCACTTGCTCAGTCCGGTCGAGTGACCGGACTCGCGCATTCTCGGGCACGCCGCGCGTCTCGACCCCGGCTCCGGAACTGTTCGTAGTCGATCCCTTCGCGCAACATGCGGTACAGCCGCAGCACCAGCTTGCGTGCCACCGCCACCGCGGCTACGGCATGAGGCTTCTTCCGCGCCCGCAAGCGGCGGTAGAACCGTTGCAGGTCTTCTTCGTGGCGCACGGCGCTGCAGGCCGCTTCCACCAGCAGGTAGCGCAGCAGGCGGCTGCCCTGCTTGGAGATGTGACCGAAGCGCATGGTGTCGCCACTGGAATATTCTTGCGGATCGAGCCCGCAGTAGGCGGCGATGCGGCGGGCGCGGTCGAAGCGGGTGACCGGTTCCAGCGTGTGCACCACGGCCAGCGCCGTGAGCCGGCCCACGCCGGGATGGGTGCGCAGCCGCACCACGCGGGGATCGGCTTCAGCGCGTCGCTGGAGTTCTTCTTCGACGGCTGCGATCTGCGCCTGCAAGGTCGCCAGCAGAACCTGCGCCTGCTGCCGCTGGAGGGCGTAGGCCCGGCCCAGCGGCAGAGCCGCAAACCGCTGCTGCCCCCGAGGGGTGAACAACCGGAAGCCCAGTTGCAACTGGTGATTGAGGGCCACGGCCTGCAAGCCGTTCTTCACCACGGTGCGGATGCGCACCAGCCGGTGGCGATAGCGCAGCAGCGCCAGCGTATCCTGGCTGGGTGGAGCGGGCCGGTGCACGATGGGAAACTCGTCGCGCCGCAGCAGGTCCAGCAGCAGCTCGGCGTCGCGTCGATTGTTCTTCTGGCGGCGCCGGGCGAACTGACGAATGGTGTAGGCATGGCCCACCGGATCTCTCCGTCGGCCGTATCCATCCAGCAGACGGTTTGGGTGCGGACATGCAAATCGACTCCGATGTACACTGTCATCTGCGCCTCCTGTTCAAGCCGAAGCCGAACGGTGCAGGGCGAGAGTACCAACTCTCGCCCTGGAGGCGCGTGTCTCATGACATCACTTATGAAAAATGCGGTCGCTAAGTCCTTTACAATCCACTGTTACAAAATCATTGGACTTAAACTTCCCTGGAATCACACTCTTACAAAAAATGCCGGGTGGGGAGGGGGTAGTTGCCGCTCGCCACTGCCAGCCTTCAACTACCGACTTCCTCCTTTCCCTCTGCTTGCACTTTGTTCTAATCGTGTTGACATTTATGGGATAGCTTGTACTTTTGCTCGCGCGCGCGCCCGAGCTGCAAGAGCAGGAGCCGCTTCCGGCAAGCGCCTTACGGAGGGAACATGAGGACTGTGGTTCTGCTTGCGATACTCTTTCGAGTGGCCATGATCACTGACACTCCGCTTGTTTCCGACGATGTCGCCCCGCCGCACCCGCCGGTAGCCAAAAAGGTCGCCAAGGCGGACATGTTGCACGGCGAGCGCCGCGTGGACGACTACTACTGGCTGCGGGAAAAAACCAATCCGGAAGTCATTGCCTATCTGCAAGCCGAAAACGCTTACACCGCCGCAGGGATGAAACCGACCGAGGCTTTCCAGGAGGCGCTCTACAAGGAGATGCTCGGACGCATCAAGCAGACCGATCTCTCCGTTCCCTATCGCTACCGCGGCTACTTCTACTACTCCCGCACGGAGGAGGGAAAGCAGTACCCCATCCACTGCCGCAAGAAAGGCAGTCTGGACGCCCCTGAGCAGGTGGCGCTCGATCTGAACGAGCTCGCCAAGGGCCAGAAGTTCATGGCGCTGGGTGCCTATGCAGTGAGCGACGACGGTAACCTGCTGGCCTATTCCACTGACAACACCGGCTTCCGTCAGTACACACTCCGCGTCAAGGATCTGCGCACCGGCGAAGGGCTTGCTGAGAGCATCGAGAAGACCCACGCGGCGGCCTGGGCCGCGGACAACCGCACGCTTTTCTACACCGTCGAGGATGCCGCGAAGCGCCCGTACCGTCTCTATCGGCACCGCCTGGGGTCTCGCGGCCCCGACGATCTCGTCTATGAAGAAAAAGACGAGATGTTCTCCATCTCGGTGCATCGCACGCGCAGCGGCGCGTACTTGCTGCTGCGCTCGGCCAGCCATACGGCCTCAGAGGTGCGCTATCTGCCCGCGGCGGAGCCCGAGGGCGCGTGGAAGCTGATTGCGCCGCGCGAGCCCATGCGCGAATACGACGTGGACCATCACGGCGACCGCTTCTACATCCGCACCAACGACAAAGGCCGCAACTTCCGCCTCGTTTCCGCGCCGGTCTCCGACCCGCGCACAGAAAACTGGAAAGAGGTGGTCCCGCACCGTTCAGACGTGATGCTCGAGGGCGTGGAGTTCTTTGCCCGGCACTACGTCTTGCGCGAGCGCGAGAATGGCCTGCCTCACTTGCGCGTCACTGACCTGCGCACCGGCCAGTCGCACCGCATCGAGTTCCCCGAGCCGGCCTACGCGGTCTTTCCCGGGGATAACCGGGAATTTGATACCGCTGCGTTCCGCTTCAACTATCAGTCGCTCGTCACCCCGCCTTCCGTGTTTGACTTCGACACCGAGAAGCGCGAGCGCAAGCTGCTGAAGCAGACGGAAGTCTTGGGCGGCTACGACCCCTCGCAGTATCAGTCCGAGCGGATCGACGCCGCTGCTGCCGACGGCACGCGCATCCCCATCTCCGTCGTGTACAAGAAGGGCTTCAAGCGCGACGGCACGGCGCCGATGCTGCTGACCGGCTACGGCTCCTACGGCATTTCCTCCCCGCCGACGTTTTCCTCCAGCCGCCTCAGCCTGCTCGACCGCGGCATGGTATTTGCCATCGCCCACATCCGCGGAGGCGGGGAAATGGGCAAGGCCTGGCACGATCAGGGCCGCATGATGCACAAGAAAAACACTTTCACCGACTTTATCGCCGCGGCCGAGTTCCTGATTGCGCAGAGGTTCACTTCCAAAGACCGCTTGGTCATCCAGGGCGGCAGCGCTGGCGGGCTCCTGATGGGCGCCGTCACCAACATGCGCCCGGACCTGTTCCACGCCGTGGTGGCGCTCGTGCCCTTTGTGGACGTCATCAACACGATGTCGGACCCCTCGTTGCCGCTCACCGTGGGTGAATTCGAGGAGTGGGGCAACCCGCAGAAGAAAGCCGAATACGACTACATGCGCTCGTACTCGCCCTACGACAACCTGGAGAAGAAAGCCTACCCGGCAATGTTGGTGCGCACTTCGCTCAACGATAGCCAGGTGATGTACTGGGAGCCGGCCAAGTACGTGGCTAGACTCCGCGCGCTCAAGACCGACTCCAACGTGCTGCTGTTCAAGATCAATATGGCCGCCGGGCACGGCGGCGCTTCGGGGCGCTACGACTTCCTGCGCGAGTTGGCCTTCGACTACGCCTTCATGCTCGCCCAGGTTGGCATCGGGAAATAGGCCACGCGCGGCGCCGGGCTTGCCCGCCAGGGTGATGGGCGGGCTTGCCCGGCGCGGCCTCGACAGAATCCCGCCGCGCGGGGTATAAAGCTTTACAACCGTTTCTGCCGGAGCGATTGCGCCGCGCATGAGCGAACCAACCACGCCGCTGATGCGGCAGTATCACGCCATCAAGAGGCGCTATCCGCATGCCTTGGTCCTGTTCCGCCTGGGCGACTTCTACGAGATGTTTTACGAGGACGCCATCGTCGGCTCGCGCGAGCTGCAGATCACTTTGACCTCGCGCAATCGCGAGCGCGGCCAGCCGGTGCCCATGTGCGGTGTGCCCTACCACGCGGCGGAAACCTACATCGCGCGCTTGATCCGCGGAGGCTATAAGGTGGCCATCTGTGACCAGATGGAGCAGCCGGGGCCGGGCAAGAAGCTCGTCCGCCGCGAGGTGGTCCGCGTCATCACCCCCGGCACCGCCACCGACCCGCACGTGCTCGAGCCCAAGGAAAATAACTTCCTCGCCGCGTTGGCGCTCGACCCCTCGGAAGGCACCATCGGGCTGGCTTACGTGGACGTCTCCACAGGCGAATTCAGCGCCACGGAATTCTCCGGGCCTGAAGCCGAGGAGAAACTGCGCGATGAGCTGCAACTCCTTCGGCCGCGCGAAGTCCTCCTCCCGCGGCCGGCCAGCCTGTTCCCGCAGGCAGCCTCGGCCCAGCTCGATGGCGTCGGCGGCGTAGAAACGCGGCTTGAGGAGTGGGTCTTCCGCGACGACTATGCCGAGCGGCTGCTCACCGAACAGTTCGGCGTGCTCGGCCTGGAGGGCTTTGGCCTGGCCGGCCACCGCCACGCCGCGGCGGCCGCGGGCGCGCTGGTGCACTATCTTCGGGAGACTTCGGCGAAGAGCGACGACGGGGCCGCGCCGCTGCTGCACCTCGACCGCGTGCGCTATTACGAGCAGCAGGACGCGCTGGTGCTGGACAACGTCTCGGTGCGCAATCTCGAGCTGATCGCGCCGCTGTTCCCCGAGGAAGGCTCCCGCAGCCAGCCGGCCACCCTGCTTGCGGCGCTGGATGAGACCTCAACAGGAATGGGCGCGCGCCTGTTGCGCTCCTGGATCCTGCGCCCGCAGGTCGCTCGCCAGGAGATCGAAGAGCGCCTGGACGCGGTAGCGGAACTGAAAGAGCACACCGTGCTGCGGGAGGAAATCCGCCGCGAACTCGCCGGCGTCTTGGACCTCGAGCGCTTGAACAGCCGCGTCACCCTGGGTCTGGCCACTCCGCGCGACCTGCTTGCGCTGCGCCAATCGCTCGCGCACATCCCCCTCGTGCGCGGCTTCCTGGCCAACTGCTCGAGCGCCCGCTTGGCCGCGCTCCACGCGGCGCTCGACGAGCTGGCTGACGTGGCCTTGCGTATCGAGCGCGCCATTGCCGCGGACCCGCCCGCGCAGGCCACCGAGCCGGGGATCATCCGCCGCAGCCACAACGCCGAGCTCGATGAGCTGCGCGAATTGAGCCAGCGCAGCAAACAGTTCATCGCCGCGATGGAGGAGCGCGAACGCAAGCGGACCGGCATTGCTTCGCTCAAGATCCGCTTCAACCAGGTGTTCGGCTACTACATCGAGGTCTCCAAACCCAACCTGCACCTGGCGCCCTCGGACTACGAGCGCAAGCAGACGCTGGTGAATGCCGAGCGCTTCACCGCGCCGGAGCTGAAGGAGTACGAGCGCAAGGTGCTCGCCGCCGACGAGCGCATCCTGGAAATCGAGCGCCGCCTGTTCGGCGAACTGCGCGCCTGGGTGGCCGCGCAGGCGGCCCGCCTGCGCCGCACCGCCGCTGCGGTGGCCCAGCTCGACGTGCTGGCCGACTTCGCCCGCCTGGCCGCTGGCCGCAACTACATCCGCCCGGAGTTCACCGGCCTGGGCGAGCTGCTGATCCTCGCCGGCCGGCATCCGGTGATCGAACAACTCCTCGAGCAGCGCGGCGAGCGCTTTGTGCCAAACGACCTCTATCTGAACGACGCCTCCCAGCAGCTCCTGCTGATCACCGGGCCCAACATGGGCGGCAAGTCCACCTACCTCCGCCAAGCGGCCCTGATCGTGCTCATGGCGCAGATGGGGTCGTTTGTGCCGGGGCAACAGGCGCGGCTTCCCATTACCGACCGCATCTTCACGCGCATCGGCGCCTCAGATAATCTGGCCCGCGGCCGCTCCACGTTCCTCGTGGAGATGAGCGAGGTGGCCGCGATTCTGAACACGGCCACGCCTGCGAGCCTTGTGCTGCTCGACGAGGTGGGCCGCGGCACGGCTACCTTCGACGGGCTTTCGATTGCCTGGGCTGTGGTCGAGCACCTGCAAGGCCACACGCGGCCCCGCACGCTCTTTGCCACGCACTACCACGAGCTTACCGAACTCGCCGCGCTGCTGCCCGGCGTCAAGAATGTCCACGTCTCGGTGAAAGAATCCGGCAGCGACATTGTTTTCCTGCGCCGGGTCGAGCCGGGCAGCGCCGATAAAAGCTATGGCATCGACGTGGCGCGCCTGGCGGGCCTCCCGCGCAGCGTGATTGAGCGCGCCCGCGAAATCCTTTCCCGGCACGAGCAAAGCGAGCATCAGCTCAGCGAAAAACTTTCTCCGGGAGCGGCTGCTTCGGAAGCGCCTGCGGAGCAGCAGGCCATGTTCACTCCCATCGACCGCGAGGTGCTCGAGGCCCTGCGCAGCGCCGACCTCGACAACCTCAAGCCGCTTGACGCGCTCAATCTGCTGGCCCTGCTCAAGAAACAAATCTCATGATGCCCCCCGTGCCGGCGATTTGTTCTTCCTCTGCTTCCTTATCTGTTTCTTCCTTGCCTTCGTTCCGCTCCGCTTCCCTGCCCCGGAGACCACGCCGATGAGCGGGCGCTCATCGCGCGCCATGCGCCTGCTGGGGCTGATGTCGGGCACCTCGGCTGACGGCATTGATGTGGCGCTCGTGCGGATTTCCGGCTCGCCTCCCAATATCGCGGCCAAGCTCGAGAATTTTCTGACGCTGCCCTTCCCGCCCGCAGTGCGCGCGGCCGTTCTGCGGCTCGCCAATGGCGGCGCGACGTCCACCGCCGAAGTCAGCCAGCTCAATTTTCTTTTGGGCGAAATGTTTGCCCGCGCCGCCCTGGCCGCCTGCCACCGCTTTGGCGTGCCGCAGCGCCGGATTGACTTGATTGGCTCGCATGGGCAGACCGTCTACCACCAAGGCGAAGTGACTCGTTTTCTCGGAGGGGCGGTGGCGTCGACGCTACAGATCGGCGAGCCTGCCGTGATTGCCGCGCGCACCGGAATCACCACGGTTGGCGACTTCCGCCCGGCAGACATGGCTGCCGGCGGGCAGGGTGCGCCGCTGGTGCCCTTGGTGGACTATTTGCTCTATCGCCACCCGCGGCAGGGTCGCGTGGCCCTCAATCTGGGTGGCATCGGCAACGTCACAGTCATCCCCCCCGCCGCGCGGCTCGAGCACGTGTTTGCATTTGATACCGGCCCCGGCAACATGGTCGTCGATGGGCTGGTGCGCCACTTCTCGCGTGGCGGGCAGACCTACGACCGCGACGCGCGCATCGCCCGCCGCGGCCGGCTGCTGCCGGGCCTGCTCGACGCATTGCTTGCCGACCGCTACTTCCGCCGGCCCCCGCCAAAGACCGCCGGGCGCGAGCAGTTCGGCGAAAGCTACTGTGCCCGCCTGCTCGCCTGGGGGCGGCGGCACAAGGCTCGCCCGGCCGACCTGGTGCGCACGGCCACCCTGCTCACGGCGCTTTCCGTGGTGGATGCCTTCCACCGCTGGATCCTGCCGCGGACGAAAGTCCGCCAATTGATCGTCTCCGGCGGGGGCGCGCACAATCCTCTGTTGATGGCGCAAATTCAGGCCGCGCTGCCGGGCATCGAGATTCTTGGCTCGGCCCGCTTGGGAGTGCCCGAGGACGCCAAGGAAGCGTTCGCGTTCGCCATCCTGGCCTACGAGACCTGTCACGGCCGGCCGGGGAACGTGCCCGGCGCCACGGGCGCCCGGGGCCCTGCCATCCTCGGCAAGGTCTGCTCCCCGCCGCCCCGGAAGAGGTAAAGAAAGCGAAGGACGCGTGAAATGGCCGCGCAAAACAAACACAAAAGAAATCCGTCGAGAATGAGCCCGACCGGAGGGGCGCAATCCTCTGCCTCCTCTGTTTCCTCTTCCTTTCTTCTCTGCCTCCTTGCCTCCGTGCTTCTCTGTCTGACCGGTTGTTCGCGCCACCCGGCGGCTGAGCCTGGCACCGTCACCTTCCTGATCGAGACCATGCCTGCGAACCTCGACCCGCGCATCGGCACGGACGCCTGGTCGCAGCACCTCGACAGCCTGCTTTTCAGCGGGCTGCTCCAGCGCGACGCGCAGATGAATCTGCGCGGGGATCTGGCCGAGCGCTGGGAGTCTCCTGACCCGCTCACCTATGTCTTCCATCTCCGGCGCGGCGTGCGCTTTCACAACGGCCAGCCGCTGACCTCGGCCGATGTGAAGTTCACCTTCGATTCCATTCTTTCGGGCGCCGTCAAAACGACCAAGCGGGGTGCCTTCCGCATGCTGGCAGCGGTGGAAGCGCCGGACGCGAGCACCGTAGTCTTCCGCCTGCGGGAGCCCTTCGCGTCTTTCCCATGGAATCTGGCCCGGCCGGGTGTGGGCATCGTGCCGGCCAGCGCGGGCGGCGATTTCTCACAACACCCGATTGGGAGCGGGCCGTTCCGTTTCGTCAGCGCTCGGCAGGATGAGGAAGTGGTGCTCGAGCGCAACCCGAATTACTTCGCGCTCGTTCCCGGCATTGCTCAGGTGCGATTCCGGGTCGTGCCGGAAGCGACTGTGCGCGCGCTGGAACTGCGCAAGGGCACGGCCGACCTGGTGCTGAACTCGCTGGCGCCGGATATGGTGCCGGTGCTGGCCCGCCAGCCGGCGCTGGAGGTCACCGAGCAGCCCGGGACGATCTATGCTTACGTCGCCTACAACTTGGACGACCCTGTGCTGGTGCACCGCGAGATCCGTCAGGCCCTGGCTTACGCTACTGACCGCGCCGCTCTGGTCGCCTACCTGCTGCGCGGGCAGGGGCGCCTGGCCGATGACCTGCTGCCGCCCAACCACTGGGCCTACGAGCCCGACGTGCCGCGCTACAGCTACGACCCCGCGCGCGCCGAGCAGCTGCTTGATGCCGCGGGTTTTCCGCGCCGCGCCGGGCCCAAGGGCAATATGCGGCTGAAACTGACCCTGAAGACTTCCACAGAAGAGCTCCCGCGCCTACTCGCCGCCGTGCTGCAGGATCAATGGCGACGCGTCGGGGTGGAACTCGAGCTCCGCGCGCTGGAATTCGCGACGTTCTATGCCGACATCACCCGCGGCAACTTCCAGCTTTACACGTTTCGGTGGATCGGCGGCAACAACGACCCGGACATCTTCGAGTACGTCTTCCACTCGCGCAAGATCCCGCCCGACGGCGCCAACCGCGGGCACTACCGCAATCCGCGGCTCGATGCCCTGCTCGACCAGGCCCGCGTTGAACCCGACCGCGAAAAGCGCCAGCGGATCTACAGCGAAGTCCAGCGCATTGTCGCCACGGACCAGCCGTATCTGAATTTGTGGTACTTCGACAATGTCTGCGTGCACCGCCGGCGCGTCACTCATGTGGAGCTGACGCCTTCAGGCGATTACGATTTCCTGGGCGACCTTGTGCTGCAAGAGCTCCGCCGCTGATGGCAAGCAAGAACACCGCCTGTAAGGAGGCGGACTACAGCGAGCCTGACGAGTTTCGCTTTTCGAGTCTCGAACCGGGCGGGCTATTCGCCGAGGGCGGCGCGCACGTCCGCTTCGGTCACGGCGCCTTCGCGCAGCACGCGCCACTGGTCGCCGTGCAGCTCGACGATGGTAGAAGCAAGCACCGCGCCCGTTTCGCCGGCATCGAGCACGAGCGGCAGGCGGTCTCCCATCTGTTTAAGCAATTGCTCAGCGCTCGAACACGGAGGAAAGCCCGAGAGGTTGGCGCTCGTGCCGGTGATGGGACTGTTGACCAGCTCGATCAGCGTGCAGGCCACAGGCGAGTTCGGCCAGCGCAGGGCGACGCGGCCTGTGTTCGCAGTTACCTTCAGGGGTATGCGGTTCGACGCGTCCACCAGCAGGGTCAGTACTCCTGGCCAGAACTTCTTCGCGAGCTTCAAGAAGGTCGGAGGCAAATCCTTCGCCAGCAGCACGGCCTGCTCCAGAGAAGCCACCAGCAGCGGCAGCGCGCGCGTTTCTGGCCGGCCCTTGACCCGGTAGATCTGCTCGACCGCAGCGAGGTTGAACGGGTCAGCGGCAAGGCCGTAGAAGGTGTCGGTAGGAATGCCTACCACGTTGCCGCGGGTGATGAGCTCGGCCGCGTAACGTATGGCGCTCGGTTCGGGGGTTTCCGCTGAAACTTTCAGCAGTTCAGCCGGCAAAGTGTATGCGCCTCTCCATCCCGGACGGGCTGTCGGGACGCGCTCTGGCCACTGCTGGCAAACTACCATAGCCGCCGCGCGCCGCGCAAGGCGCGTCCCTTTACCCTTGCGTGCGCCTTTGCTAGTCTGCTGCCGATGGTTCCCGCGGGGAAAGTTTCGCCAACACCTGCGCAGCTCCGGGGCGCCGAAACGCTGGCCAGCCGCGAAAACCGCTGGCTCAAGCGCTTTCGCGCCGCGCTGCGCGCTGGCGAAGCCGCGGCGGGTGGCTGTGTCGGGGTCGAGGGAGCGCGCCTGGTCGAAGAGATCCTGCGCTCCGGCCTCGCCGTCGAGGCAGTGCTGGTCAGCACGTCGGGCGAGCGCTACCTCGAGCGCCTCGAGCAATGGATCGAGCCGGGCGTGCGCGTGCTGCGCACGAGCGATCGGCTGTTCGCCGGCGTTGCCGATACGCAGACGCCGCAGGGCGTGGCGGCACTGGTCCGCCCGCGCCCGGCCGCCTTCGACGACCTTGTGCGCGGGCTGCCCCATGTGATCGTGCTGGTGGGCGTGCAGGACCCCGGAAACGTGGGCACGATCCTGCGCGCGGCGGAGGCTTTTGGCGCCACGGGCGCAGCCACCTGCGCGTCCGGGAGCACGGGAAGCGCGAATCCGCTGGCCCCCAAGGCGCTCCGCGCCTCGGCAGGCTCGGCGCTGCGTTTGCCGGTGATCCATGGCGTAGCTGTGCCCATCCTGCTGGCGCAGCTTCGCATCGCGGGTGTGAGGTTGTATGCCGCCTCGCCCGAGCGCCGCAAAGCACCAGCGGGCACGCAGCCCGTCTTCAGCCCGTGGGAGGCGGACTTGCGTGGACCCGCGGCGCTGCTGGTGGGCAACGAAGGCGCGGGCCTGCCGGCGGAGGTTGAGCGCTCGGCCGATGCGCTGGTGCGGATTCCACTTGCGGCGGACGTGGACTCGCTCAATGCTGCCGTGGCGGCGTCGGTGCTGCTCTACGAGGCCGCCCGCCAGCGAGGTGTCCGCGCGTAGCGTGGTCTGGCCGCAGGCCCTGAGGGCGCAAAAGACATGTCGCTATTTGCCACCAAGCCGGAGCAGGACGAGCCGCGCGGGCCGCGCCCGCTGGCCGACCGCATGCGACCGCTGACGCTCGACGAGCTCGTGGGCCAGGAGAAACTGCTCGGCCCCGGAAAGCCGCTGCGCACGCAGATCGAGCGCGACGAAATCACCTCGATGATCCTGTGGGGCCCGCCCGGCTGCGGCAAGACAACGCTGGCCCGCATCATCGCGCGCCTGACCCGATCGGACTTCATCTCGTTCACCGCCGTGCTCTCCGGCATCAAAGAGATCAAAGCCGTGATGGCTGGAGCCGAGCGCAGCCGGCGCGCCGGCCGGCGCACCATCATCTTTATTGACGAGGTCCACCGCTTCAACAAAGCCCAGCAGGACGCCTTCCTGCCGCACGTCGAGGCGGGCAACGTCATCCTGATCGGCGCCACGACGGAAAACCCTTCCTTCGAGGTGATCGCGCCGCTGCTTTCACGCGCGAAAGTGTACGTGCTCGAGGCGCTCTCGGCCCTGCAACTGGTCGAGCTGCTGCGCCGCGCC
>WNFB01005249.1_pt1 | contig 11565 bp, 11 predicted proteins | sample 5400501 | NCBI WGS metagenome assembly WNFB01 (sample SAMN13153341, study PRJNA577476) | soil metagenome | isolation source: 200 cm saprolite under Douglas fir tree site 2 hole 1 | place: USA:California | collected 2015-04-18 | reverse complement strand
CCGAGGCTGCGGCGGAAGCAGCGAGTCGGGCCGATACGAAATATGCGTTAGGTAGTGTCCTGAACCATGTGCTCTTGCACCAGACTGTGATCGGTCTGGAGACTATCAAACAGTTCGCTCTGGCTGGTGAGGGACCGGATATACTGATCGCCTGCTGTGGGGGCGGCAGCAACTTCGGCGGTTTCACTTTTCCTTTCGTTCCGCGTAAGCTGGCAGGCGCAAATCTCCGCATTATTGCCGCCGAGCCGGCAGCGTGCCCAACGCTGACCAAGGGCGCGTATGCCTATGACTTTGGCGACATGGCCCAACTTTCCCCGCTGCTCAAGATGTATACCCTCGGCCACGACTTCATTCCTCCGGGCATTCATGCCGGAGGATTGCGCTACCACGGAGATTCGCCACTGGTGAGTCAACTCGTACGCGAGGGCATCGCCGAAGCGGCGGCATATCCGCAGCGGGCCATCTTCGCCGCTGCCATGACCTTCGCTCGTGCCGAGGGTATCATCCCAGCGCCCGAGTGCGCCCACGCCATCAAGACCGTCATAGACGAAGCGTTGCGCTGCAAGGAGAGCGGCGAGAAGAAGGTAATCGGCTTTTGCCTGAGCGGCCACGGCCACTTCGATATGACAGCCTACGATCGCTACCTGTCGGGCAACCTCCAGGACCTGGACTACTCCGAAGAAGAGATGCGCCGCGCATTGGCCCAACTGCCACGGGTGAACGCGTAGGGTCATTCCTTCTGAGGGAAAGAGAAACAGATCTACCACTTCCTGCCTGAATTGTATCGTTTTGAGACACAATCCAGGCCGCCGGATGTATCCTTTCACCCCAAAGTAAAATATCCCTTTGCTCAGCCTAGCGCTCGCGCTGCCGAGAAAAACTGAAGTTTTCCCCAGTGTCCACTCTCTTCTGTGTGGCACGCTTTCTGCTCTTTCTTTAATAAAGAGTCTGGAGCGAGAGACAGACGATGATCGTCTGTACAAAAGAGGTGTGGCTATGCAGAAGCATCAGTTAGCGGAAGAGTCGTCCTTGTCAGGGCTAGAAGCGGACCTGATGGTCCCTTCGCAGTTTTTCGATCGCATCAAGCCCGAACACTCATCTCAGCCGGAAAAGCGGTTGATGCTTGCCGTGATGGAGGATGCCATCGCCACTTTTCAGAAATCGGTCTACGGCGCCACGCGGCGGCAGCGCCGGCTGCTGAAAGAGACCGAAGAGTGGATTGATTCGCCCGACACGCTCTGGCCGTTCTCGTTCGAGAATATCTGTGCGGCGCTGGACATCGAGTCCACTTATCTCCGCACCGGACTCAAGCACTGGAAGGTGAATCGGCTGTCCCACCGTCAAGAGCCGGACCGACCGATCTCACACTCGCCGTTCCGCCGCGTAAACGGCCGGCGTCATGCCCTTTCGACACATTACTCCTCATTTGCTAAAAGGGCAAAAGCGGCGTAGCGGTACCGCAGTAAAAGATCGCCGCGAATTTGTTCTTCTCGCCTAGGGGTCCGATTCATCGGACCCCCGCAATTGATAGAGCAAGCCCTTACCAACTTGCCCGGTCAGTTCTCGGACCTCTTTTCCAGTTCTTCTCGAAATTTCTCACTCTGAGTGAGTACGTGTTCGTATTGCTCCGGGGTCAGCCGGCCGCGCAGGAGTTCGACGCGCAAAAAGAGAAAGTAGGTCTGGATCACGTCATGGCGGCAGTAGCGATGGATGTCGTCTAAGCGCCCCTCCTGCCACAATTGCTGCACCATCGAGCCATCGATTGCCGTCTTGCCGGGCAGGCCGATCATTTTGGCCAGCAGATTGAATCCGCCACGCAGGTGGTGCACACCATAGTTGGTGAGAAAGTCGTAGAGGTCGAAATGTCCTTCCTCGGCATAGCGGTTGCGCGCCTTGCCGCTAAAGTAACGGGGTGCCTGGCAGCCGTATTTGAGCGCCTGCAATTCGAGAACCGGCAGGTCGAAATTCCGACCGTTGAAGGTGACCAGCGTACCGGAGAAACGCTCGAGCCGCTGCCAGAAGGTGCGGACGATCGACTCCTCGTCAGAGTCGTTCTCATTCACCGTCTCAACAGCAGTGAGCACCCGTTCGTCATTCACCTGGCCAACGGCGATAGAGATCGGGACATGAAACGAGATCGGGAAGAAATCATTGCCTTGCTCTTGCCGCAAGCGTTCGCGGGCCTGGGTGTAGGCGTCTTCCTCCGCGATTTCGGTATGGGGGAAGTAAATCGCCCGCACCAAGCCCTTGTCGATGCGCGTCTCAATATCGACGATCGTGTACCGCATGAGCGGCCCCCTGAAGGAGGATTTGGTTGCCGAGCCCCGTAGAGACACCCGGTCCGGGCGTCTCTACGAGGGACTGCGTAGGGGTAGAGCGTGCTTCGCCCCTACTGCGCGATAAACTTAATTTTGTTGTCCTCTTCCACCCGTTGCACTTTGCCGTCGTACATCAGCAGGTGCAGGTGAGCCAGGGTTTCAAAGGTCGCCGCCAGCAAGAGAAAATAAGGACGGTCCGGTCCGAAATCGAAGATCTCCATGGCAACCTCGTAGGCAGTCCGGGCGTGCCCTTTGATCGTGTCGTGCATCTCTTGCAGACGGAACTTATGGTGCTGGATAATCTGTTGGGCGCGGTGGCGATGGTCTTTGAACACCGCCCCATGTGCCGGTAAAACCAGTTCGACATCGAACTGCTGCACTTTCTGTTGGGAATTGATGAAGTCCTGCAGCGGGTTGTCCGGCCCAAAATAGTACACGCCGACATGGGGAGTGATCTTCGGTAAGAGATGGTCGCCAACGATCAACACTTTGTCCGCCGGAAAGTAGAAACAGCAATGCCCGGCAGTATGTCCCGGCGTCCACACCACGACAAGTTCACGGTTGCCGATGCGGACGGTATCACCATCGTGGAGCGGATGATCCGGCGGTACCGGCGCGTACAGGGTGCCGAAATAACGCCCCGGCGATGGCTGTCCATCCGACGAGTCGGGCAGTGGCACGCCATGGCTGCGGAAGAACGCTAGGGCTTCAGGCAAGAGGGTCGAAGATTGCATACGCTCGAGGCGTGGCACTTCCAAGGGATTGAGGTAGACCTCGGCGCCGGTGAGTTCTTTGTAGGCGCGCGAGGTGCCGAAGTGATCCGGATGGTGGTGCGTGCACACCAGTTTACGCACTGCAGAGAGCGGGCAACCCACTTCGGCCAGCGCCGCTTTGAAGGTGGCGATACTGTCCTCACTATGCATGCCCGTATCGATCAGGGCCCATTCGTCTCCCCCACGGACCAGGTACACGTTGACGATGCTCGGCCGCATCGGCAGCGGCAAGTAAATCTGATAGATCCCCGGAGCGACTTCGCGGATCTTGCTCTCCATATGCATCACTCGTGCACCCGGTCCTTGACCGGAAATGTGGCCTTGATCTTCACTTTCCAACGCGCCACCATGCCGTCCTCGACCTGCGCGGTGATGTCGGTGAGCTGGACCTGATAGATGCCGCTGATCGTTACCGCCGCGCGCGCCACAGCCAGTGACACCGCTTCTTCAATACTGGTTGACGAAGAACCCGTCAGTTCAATGGTTTTCTCGATCATATAACCTCCTTCGCCAGAGCGGGGATGCGGCAAGGGTTGTAGCACAGCAGGAGCAGGGAAGTAAACGGTTCGCCGTCAACGACCCGCACGCCGCGCGAGCATCTCGGGCGGGCGCGCGTTCGCCACGAGAGGAGCAGGAACCTCGTCACGCGGGAGCAGCGAGTAGAGGCGTTCCCGCGTGACAGACTTCAAGCGGGCAAGGAGTTCCTTGGCGCGGACAGTGTCTTCCGGCTCGACCAAGTGCTGTAATAACAATCCGTTCAATGTCGCCATGATCAAGGCAGCATCTTCAGTAGGCCGCACCTGCGGAGCGAAAACGCGCGCGGTCCGGCCCCGGTCGAGAATGGTCGTGAGCAGCTCCCGATACACCCGATAGAGTTCGCGCGCATGCGCCACCAGCTCCTGCGAGTTCTCATCCTGACGCACGACCTGCCCAAGCACGAATTGCACCGAGGGTAAATGCTCGGCGATAAAATCGTAGTAGTCGTCGATCAGCTTCTCAACCTGCTCACTCTCATTAAGCCCGAGGAGTACGTGCGCATCAATCTCGTAGGGCGCGAGGAAATGCTGTAAAGCCACGCGAAACAAGTGCTCTTTGCTGTCAAAGTACCAGAGGACGAGCGCTTTACTCACCTGGGCGGCGCGCGCCACCTGCGCCAGGGAAGTGGCGGCATACCCCTGGTGGGAAAAGAGCCGCGCTGCCGTCTCGAGAATTCTCTCCCGTGCACCCACGGCAGCACGGTAGGAAAAAAAAAGCGGCCTGTCAACGCATTGGGGCTTGCCAAGTAACCGGGGGTGGGCTATTGGGAGAGCCTTATGGCCTCCGTCTGCATCCGGGCCGGGGTTCTCCTCCTGGTAGCGGCGAGCCTGTCGAGTCGCGAGTTTCTCCCCCGGCCAGTTCCCCCCCCCACGCCTGTGGCGTGTCAGCCAGAGAGTAGCCCTCTCACTGTCGCGGACTTGCAGCGCCGCGGCGCCATCACTTTTCTGATGCATCACAGCGCGGCGTCGTATTTCCTCTATCGCGGCGAGCAGATGGGCTTCGAGTACGAACTGGCCCTGGCGTTTGCCAGAGAACTGGGGGTCGAACTGGAGGTTTTGACTCCTCCTTCGGATGTCGAACTCACTTCCTGGTTAAAAGTAGGCAAAGGGGACGTGCTGGCCGGCTTGGTCACAACGACTGAGGCCGACGGGGAGCCGTTGCGCGTTTCGGTTCCGTATCTCGAAACCCGTGCACAGATCTTAACCAGGAGTGCAGAGTCAGGTCTCCGTGACGTTAACGATCTGGCCGGGAAAACTATCGCCGTCCAGCCGGATGCGCGCTACGCACATGAGCTCCTGGCTGCTGCGCGTGCACTGCCATTCCCCCCTGTCTTGACCAAGGTCCAGAGCGACGACGGGATCAACAACGCCGTAAAAGCGGTAGAATATGGACAGGCAACGGCCATGCTCGTGCCCGAGCCGATCGCCGAAATCACTCGCAGAGTGTATCCTGGTAAATTACGCACGGCTTGGACCGCCCCCGAACCGGTGCGGCTGGTGTGGGCTGTGCGGCCAGCACAAACCGATCTGCTTCGCGCCATCAATGGCTTTCTGGAGCGCGCGAACCGCTCCGGCCTGAGAAAGATTCTCTTCGAGAAATATTTTGTCACGGCTGAGCACCTGCGTGATATCACCCGCGTGTCGGAGTCCACGCTGATCGCCAAACGCCTCTCACGCTATGACCACTTGATCGCGCGTCATGCCGAGGAGGCAGGCTTTGACTGGCGTTTGGTCGCCGCGCTGATCTTCGAGGAGTCGCACTTTGACAACGAGCGGGTGAGCGAGGCCGGCGCGTACGGGCTCATGCAAATTACCCCCATGGCAGCGCAGGACATGGGCGTGAAGAACTATACCGCCCCACGGGGCAATATTGCGGCGGGCGTAAAATATCTGCAAACGCTCGCGCGACAATTTCCCCACGGTCGCTCGGATGACCGGCTCGCTCTCGTGCTGGCAAGCTATTTCATCGGGCCGGGACACGTGGAAGACGCGCAGCGCCTAGCCCGCGTGCTGGGCTACGATCCGCACTGCTGGAAGGAGTCCATGGAGCGGGTCTTACCATTACTGGAAGACTCGACCTACCAGCTTCAGACGTTGTACGGATCTGCTTCCGGGAGTCGGGCCGTGCGTTATGTCAATGCGATACGCAAGCGCTACTCCCTGTACTCTCAGTATGTCGCGCGCGAACTGACCTCGGTGAACCCGCCGACTCCTCCTCCCCCTCAGGCTGCCTCAGCCGCCGGGTAAGGAGTGAAGGTCAGGCTCGCGCCGTCCCAATCGATCACAACTCGTGAGTGTTCGCTGACCTCTCCTGCCAGCAGCTTGCGTCCCAGCGCGGTCTCCAACTCTCGCTGCAAGAGCCGTTTGAGTGGTCGCGCTCCATAGCTCGGGTCGTAGCCCGTAGCCGCGAAATAATCTCGCGCCCGCTCCGTCAGGTCCAGCGTGATATGGCGCTCAGCCAGCCGCGCCCGCAGCCTGCTGAGTTGAATGTCCACAATCGCCTTGAGATCCTCTCGTGACAGGCTGTGGAACACCACAATTTCATCCACTCGGTTGAGAAACTCCGGCCGGAATTGCTGACGGAGAACGTCGAGCACCTCCCGCTTCATACCCTCGTAGGCCGCCGGATCAGTTCCGCCGCGATAGTTCAGCATCAAGGGACTGCCCACATTGGAGGTCATGATGACCACGGTGTTCTTGAAGTCCACTGTGCGTCCATGCCCATCGGTCAGCCGTCCGTCATCAAGGATCTGCAGGAGGACGTTGAACACGTCAGTGTGCGCCTTCTCGATCTCATCAAACAGGATCACCGAGTAGGGTCGCCGCCGTACTGCTTCGGTGAGCTGGCCGCCCTCCTCATAACCCACGTACCCGGGAGGAGCGCCAATGAGCCGGGCCACGGTGTGCTTTTCCATGTACTCGGACATATCCAAGCGCACCATGTTAGCTTCAGCGTCAAAGAGGAATTCGGCCAGCGCTCGGGCTAACTCGGTTTTGCCTACGCCTGTCGGTCCCAGGAAGATGAACGAGCCGATGGGACGGTTGGGGTCCTTGAGCCCAGAGCGGGCACGAATCACCGCATCCGCCACCGCCTGCACGGCTTCGTCTTGGCCGATGAGCCGCTTGTGCAGATGCTCGCCCAAGTGAAGGAGCTTTTCTTTCTCTCCCTCCAAGAGTCTGGCTACCGGTATGCCCGTCCAGCGCGAGACCACGGCGGCGATGTCGTCTTCATCCACCTCTTCTTTGAGCAAACGGGTCTGCCCGTCCTCACCACGGAGCCGTGTTTCTTCGGCAGCGAGGTCACGCTCAAGTTGAGCGAGTTTACCGTATTTGAGTTCCGCCGCGCGGTTAAAGTCATATTCGCGCTGGGCCTGCTCCATGGCGACTTTGGTTTTTTCGCTCTCTTCTTTGAGCCCGCGCAGCCGGCCAATCGCTTGCTTCTCCACCTCCCAACGGGCCTTGAGTTGGTCGGCTTCTTCTTTCAGGTCGGCTAGCTCTTTTTCCAATTTGCCCAGCCGCTCGCGCGAAGCCTGGTCGGTCTCTTTGCGCAGAGCCTCGCGCTCGATCTCCAACTGCATGACGCGGCGCGACACTTCATCGAGTTCGGTGGGCAGCGAGTCAATTTCCGTCCGCAGCTTGGCCGCAGCTTCGTCCACCAAGTCGATCGCTTTGTCCGGCAGGAAACGGTCGCTGATGTAGCGGTGCGAGAGCACAGCGGCAGTCACCAGGGCAGCGTCCTTGATGCGCACACCGTGATGGACTTCATAACGTTCCCGCAGCCCGCGCAGAATAGAGATGGTGTCCTCCACGCTCGGTTGATCGACCAGAACCGGCTGGAAGCGGCGCTCCAGCGCTCGGTCTTTCTCGACGTACTTGCGATACTCATCGAGGGTGGTGGCGCCGATGCAGTGCAACTCGCCTCGTGCCAGCATGGGCTTGAGCAGGTTGGAGGCGTCCATAGCGCCCTCGGCGGCACCGGCTCCCACCACGGTATGCAGTTCGTCGATGAAGAGGATCACGTCGCCTGCGGATTCTTGGACTTCCTTCAACACGGCTTTCAGCCGTTCCTCGAACTCACCGCGGAATTTGGCCCCGGCAATGAGGGTACCCATGTCCAGGACAATCAGGCGTTTGTTCTTGAGGCTTTCGGGCACATCGCCGCGAACAATACGCTGGGCCAAGCCCTCGACGATAGCGGTCTTGCCAACGCCCGGGTCGCCGATAAGTACGGGATTGTTCTTGGTGCGGCGAGAGAGGACTTGCACAACCCGCCGGATCTCATCATCACGGCCAATCACGGGATCGAGTTTGCCCTGAGTGGCCAAGTTGGTGAGGTCGCGTCCGTAGCGTTCCAAAGCCTGATAGGTGGTTTCAGGGTTCGGACTGGTGACCCGTTGGTGGCCGCGCACTTTCTGCAAGGCAGCCATCAGCCGCTCGCGGGTGAGCCCCAGGGATTGCAGAAGCCGGCCAGTCGCTCCGCGTTCGTCCGCGAGCATAGCCAGCAGTATGTGCTCGATGCTCACATACTCGTCTTTGAGCCCTTTGGCTTCGTCTCCGGCTTGGGTGAGCAGACGCGCCAGGCGCTGGGTGATGTAGACCTGCTGGGTCTCGGCACCGGGGCCGGAGACGTGGGGAAGACGATTGAGTTCCTGCTCAACGCGCTCGCGCGCGGCGCTGGGGGCGATGCCAGCAGCGGCCAGCAGCGCGGCGGCCAAGCCCTCGTGTTCCTCCAGGAGGGCGGCCAACAGATGTTCGACATCCACCCCCTGGTGGTTGCGCCGCGTGGCCAGGGCTTGCGCACTCCGCAGGGCCTCTTGAGACTTTTCGGTGAAGCGGTTGAGATCCATATCTTCGGCTCCGAGAGAGAGAATGGGCGTTTTATTATCGGTTTCTTTTATCCGTGCACCGGGATCTTGCGGGACTTGGCCTCGGCCCGGAGCGGCACGGTAACGGACAGAATGCCGTCTCGGTACATCGCCGTCACCCCGTCGGCAGCGACCGGTTTGGGCAGGCGGAAAACGCGGGCGAATCGACCCGCCCGACGCTCATGGTGATGGAAACGTTCGCCTTCTTTGAGGCTGACGCTCGGGCGCTCGCCCTTGATCGTTAAGGTATTGTCCTTGACCTCGATCACGACCGCCTCCGGCTTCATCCCAGGCAGCTCGGCGGTAAACACGTACGCTCCTGCGGTTTCGCTGACGTCCACCGCAGGGGTCCAGGTCTGCCCACCGTTCTGCACACGTGGTTCCTGAGGCAGGATGTTGTTAAAAAGAGCAGAAAATTGCCGCTGGGCTTCCGCTAACTCGCGCATGGGGCTCCAATGATAGTGTTGCATGGGTCGTCCTCCTGTTGTCATTATGTCGCGAAAGGTAAGTCGCTACGGAACAATGTCAAGAGAAAGACACACTCAGAGTGACATTTAAGAGGTCAGGGAAAAAACCTCCGCGGTGGGTCTTGCAGGATGACAAAGAATGGTTATGTCCCCGCAAAAAAATTCCTTCATCCTTTGCTTTCCTCATCTCCGTATCCCCCCTCTCCTGCCACACGGGAGAGGGCGTGGGCGTTGAAGCACTCATGATTGTTCAGTTCCGACGTCACGGAGAACACCTCGAACGGACCGGCAAAGTCGCGGACTTCGACGTCGTTGAAGATAAAAATGGCGACATTGGGTTTGGTCATTGCACCTTCCTCCAAGTTTGCGCAAGCGGGAAGTTGGGATGTGTGATGCGGCTTAACGTGTCGTGCGGGCAATCTGGCTTTACCGACGTGAGACCTGGATGTCAGTTCACCCACTAGCCGCCATGTCGAGCGCCTGCGAGATGTCGGCAATTAAGTCGTCCGCATCTTCACAACCAACGCTCAAGCGAATAAACCCTTCTGGAATAGTATCACCACCCCACCTGGCCCGACGCTCAGCCATCGTGTAGATACCACCGAAACTTGTCGCCTTATAGACTAACTGACAAGCGGCGAGAAACCTCTCAGCGCGCATTCGGTCGGGCAGGACGAAGCTGACCACGGGGCCAAAGTATTGCATCTGGCGAACGGCAATGGCATACGCGGGGTCGTTTGGCAAACCAGGATACCGCAAACCTTTCACTTCTGCTCTCGCCGCTAAAAACTGCGCAATTGCTAAAGCGTTGTGGCACTGTCGCTCTAGCCGCATATCCAGGGTGGCAAGCGAGCGATGGGCCAACCACACTTCCATCGGACCAGGAACCGCGCCGATTTGTGTACGCCACATGCGTATTTGGTCTGCCAAGGCTTGGTCACGGGCAGCCACATGCCCCAGAATGAGGTCTGAGTGCCCGGTGAGAGCCTTGGTATCGGAGGCCACAGAGAAGTCAGCGTCAAGTGCAAGTGGCCGCTGACCGAGCACCGTTGCTGTCGTGTTGTCAACGGCAACAAGTACGCCTGCGTCGTGGGCCAATGCGACAAGCTCAGCAATATCGCAGACCTCAAGACCTGGGTTGCTGGGTGATTCAAGCCAAAGAAGTTTTGCCCCTTGAAGGTGCTGCCGCTGGGCGTTCCCCGCTGTGGGGGCCATCTTTACCTGGACACCCATCTGCGTGAAATACCCGCCCGCAAGCACCCGTGTCGTGTAGTAACTGTCTGACGGCAACACGACAGCGTCGCCTGGGCGTAGAACTGCACCAAAGATCGCAGCCACTGCTGCTATGCCCGAAGCAAATACCACTACCGGTCCGCCTTCTAGCTCACTCAAGGCTTGTTCATACTGTGTCCACGTGGGGTTATGAAACCGTCCGTAGGTGAAAGGTGAGCCGGCTGGGTCTCCAGCGGTGTGGTACGTGCCAGCAAACGTTGGTCCAGGCAGAAATGGCGCGCCTTGTGCTGGCTTTGGCAAACCGGCCCGTATCACACGCGTTCCACTATGCATAGCTGGCTCCTTCGTCATCATGCTACTCTCCTGTAACCTTCAGACTCGAGGTGATGGCGACACGACCAAGGGTGAACTACATCTTAGATGCACCAGGAGATTGAAGCCGCAGCAACGGCAATCCAGTCGCCAAGGCTGCCTCCCCCTCAGGGGATGCACGAACAACTTTGAAATCCTTCAGCGGCTCAGGAGGAACAGTGTGTGCTCGCAGCGTCAACTCCCACCACCCGACATCATGCCAGGCCCCGAGTTTGTAGCCTACCGCACGATACACCCCAACGGGCTGAAATCCCAAAGATTCATGCAGACCGACGCTTGCCGGATTGGGCGGCGTGATGCCAGCGTAGGCATTGTAGAATCCCTGTAAGGTCAGAAGCTTGAATAATGAGATGTACAGGGCACGCCCCACACCCGAGCGATGGACTCGCACGTGGATATAGACTGACACATCGACTGACCACTGATACGCAGCCCGAGTGCGATGCTTGCTGGCGTAGACATAACCTAGGACCTCCCCGTCGTGCTCACACACGAGCCAAGGCCAATGCTTCAAGACGTTTACGATGCGCTGGCGCATTTCGTCCACTGTCGGTAGTTCCAGCTCAAATGAGATGGCCGTATGGATGACGTTGGGAGCATAGATGGCCTGTATTTGCTCAGCATCATTTTCCGTCGCGAATCTGATTATTGATGCCATAAAAGAGCCTCTCCCCAATTTACAAGCAGTCACGAACGAGATGATGTCTAGCCCTGCGTGATCGGAATGTGTTTCGGCTGCATCCGCACCCACCCCAGCCAGGCGCGGATGTCAGGGTAGCGGCTGAGATCGAACCCACCTTCATGAGCCACATGAGTGTAGGCGTACAAAGCGATATCCGCGATCGAATAGCGCTCGCCGACGAAGAAGGTGCGACCGGTGAGGTGCTGTTCCATAACATCGAGAGCCGCGTAACCAAGCGTCCGCTTTTGTGGCAGTGCGGCCTGGCGCTCCTCCGTCAACTCTCCGTGCATGAGCCAGAATCGCGTGGTGGCGATGTTAG
>WNFB01007035.1_pt1 | contig 11566 bp, 17 predicted proteins | sample 5400501 | NCBI WGS metagenome assembly WNFB01 (sample SAMN13153341, study PRJNA577476) | soil metagenome | isolation source: 200 cm saprolite under Douglas fir tree site 2 hole 1 | place: USA:California | collected 2015-04-18 | reverse complement strand
ATCGTCCCCGCCCTCATGTCGAGAGCCCCAGGGTCCGGCGCACTTCCGCCTCCTCCGGCACGACCTCGAACGCACCCACGAGGTCCTCGGGCAGCGGCCGCCGCCGGCCCGTCGCGAGGTCGATGAAGACCCAGCGCGTCTCCGCCTGCGCCAGCACCCGGCGGTCGTCGTCCCGGACAAAGAGATACCGCCTGGGCGCCGCCCGGTGATCGAACCGCGGCACCCACGTGTGCGCACTCACCAGGTCCCCGGCGAATGCCGGCCGGAGGTACTCGACGAAATGGGACCGGACGACCCAGCCCGCGCCGATGGCGCGGTACCGCTCGACCGGCCATCCGGCCACCGTCGAGTGCTCGATCGCGATCTCCTGCATCCAGGCGACATAGGCCAGGTTGCTCACATGCCCATTGACGTCGATGGCGTCAGCGGGGACCGCGAAGCGCCGCGAGTGGATCCGGGAGGGGCTCATGCGAACGAACCTCCCGGCTCAGCTCCCCGTGGGGACGATCCCCGCACCTTCGACCATCAGAATGACCGTGCGCTCGGGCGCCCTGGGCCGGTGGCGTACGCCCCGGGGGACGACAAAGCCCTGCCGCGGGAGCAGCTCGATTGTGCGGTCTTCGAGGTCGATAAGGAAACGCCCCTCGACGACGTAGAAGAACTCGTCCTCCTCCGTGTGCTCGTGCCAGTGATACTCTCCCTGCACGACGCCCAGCCGGACCACGGAGTCGTTCACGCGGCAGAGTGTCTGGTTGTACCAGGGGGAGGTGCACACATCCACCAGCTGTTGCACGTCGATCCGCGCCAGCGATGGATACAGAATGTCGAGCCGGGTCTCGTAGGGATAGGGGGCTGCATCGGGCATGACGAACTCCGGAAGGCGGGGACGGCGCCGCACCGCCGTGGCGCCCATCGCAACGATAGCTGCCCGGCCGACGCTCCCGCCAGCGATCAGGGCGCCCGTTCCTGCGCGCCAGCCCAGCGCACGGGTAGCTTGTTGTTGGTCCGCTCGTCGTCCCACACCGCTCCCGTAATCCACCAGCGGGTGCCGTCCCAATACAGCAGGAGATAGTTCACGCCCCGCCCGAGCAGCGGCCCGTCGGCCGCCCGGCGGGTCTCGTACGCGCTCCGGACCTGGGCCACGTTGCCGAACCGCTCGATCCGGGCTCCGATCTCGGTCTCGTAGAACCCCTTCGCGACGAAGTCGGCGTCGGTCGAGCGGCGGAACTGTTCCGGCGTCATGATCGTCGCGGCCGGCTTGCCGTCCTTTTCCCCCATGGCGACGAACGTGGCCTCCGCCGTGTAGAGCGTGCTGTCCCTCCGCCACTGGCGCGGTACCCCAGACGGGCCGTTGATCACGTCGTAGTAGGCGTGGACGATCGCCTCGATCGTGCCGACGTCCGCGGGGTCGGCCGCCGGCGACTGGCCAACGGCGGCCGGCAGCGGGGCGATAGCGCAGAGGGTGGACAAAGACCAAGCGAGCCGGCCGAGCATGCGCATGAGCGGTTTCCGGGAAGAAGGATGACCACGGGGCGGAGCAGACGTCAGACGCCGAATTGGCTGAAGTGATGATCTACGTGACGATAGCCGAGCACGCCCCACGCTCGAGCGGAAAGCCGGCCGAATGCGGGGTGCAGCGGCCAATCCCGGCTGCCCGCCTTGGCGCCCGCCCGATCCAGCAGCTCGGAGAACGCCGCGACCTCGGCCGGCCACTGCCCCCGGTCCGCCCGGGCGAGCAGCTCGCGAGACGTGGGCGCCCCCTTGGGGAAGGGGAGGAGGTAGACCACCAGCTGCTTGACATGCGGAGCCCGTCGTTCACGTGCGTGAGCATCCTGGGAGCGGTGAAGCGGCCCCAGCGGGCCGGCGCCTCGGGGTCGAGGTGGGTCAGGCGCTCCCGGAGGGAGCCGCGTGCGTCGGCCTGAAACAGGGAGGGCACCGATTCACCGTCCTCGGAGCGCCGGCCGAGCCGGGCCTGCCGGCCCGGCGATCGGCGCGGTCACGAGAGGTGGAGCCCGATCGGGAACGTCGCGGCGTAGCCCGGGCCGCTGGCGGCCGGCGCGAGCACGAGTTGATCGCCACCCTTCCGGTAGATCCCGTCGTCCGGGTTGCGCCCCGTGCGCTGGCCCTTGCTCGCGTAGGGCGGGAGAGCGTGAACCCGGGTGGTCAGGGCGTCGTCGAAGTAGAGCTGCGACGTGAAGGCGAATCCGCGGGCGGCCGCCGGATGAGTCCGGATCTTGAAGTGGACGTGCACCGTCCGGCCCGGATACCAGCCGGGGTAGATCGTTTGGAATCGCACCAACCCGCTGGCGTCGGTGAGCTGATACCCGCGCAGGAATCGCTGTCCCACCGTATTGAAGTGTGGATCCCTGACGTCCGAGTAGACGCCCAGTGCGTCGCAATGCCAGACGTCCACGTGGGCCCCGGCCAGAGGCGCACAGGCGCCGGCGCTCAGGCGGGAGACGGCGAGCGTGAGAGCGAGCGGGACTCCCGCCTGGAGCGCGCCGGTGGCCGGATCGGTGCGGATGTCCGAGCGGTTGAGCTTCTCGTCGACGAAGTACGGGCCCTCTGTCTGCTCGGGCCGGACCACGCAGACTGGCAGGGGATCGGCCGGGCCGGGAAACCGACCGCCGAGGCCCCTGTGGGCGCCCAGCAGGGTGATGCCCGACACGCCGATGACGGCGAGCGCGTCGCGACGGGTGAGGACGCGGCCGATCGGAACGTCGTCCTGCTCCATGGGGATCTCCCGAGTGCGATCAGCCGGGGCCGCCGTCTAGCCGGGGCGGCTCCGCGCGAGCAGCCACAAGCCGAAGAGCAGCACCGGCGGCAGAAACGTCACGAGCACGAGCTTGCTCGGCGTCGGGACACCGCCGCTCACACCGGCCAGTCCGCCGCCCGCCGACCTCGTGTGCACTCCAAGCGCCACGCGCCAGAGCAGCATGAGGGGTGCGAGAACGATCCAGCCCAGGCAGATGGCCAGAATGCGGACCGCCGGCCAGTCACCCATCATTCCACCGCCATCCCGGCCTCCTCGTCAATCTCTCTTTCCTCGACCCCGCCCGCCAGAGCACCGCCTACACCCGGTAGCGCAGCCGCAGGTACTCGCGGAGGGCGACGGCGTCGTTGTGCTGCTCGTCCCGGGCCCCGTACACCAGCGTGACACGACGGCGCTTGGCCCTGGCGGCGAGCTGGTCAAGCGCGTCGCCGGCGGTCCGGAGCTCCGCGAAGTAGCGGCGCTTGAACTCCGGCCATTTCGCGGGATCGTGCGCGAACCACTTGCGCAGGGCGGTGCTGGGAGCCAGATCCCGGGCCCAGTGATCGATCGCCGCGGCTTGCTTGCTCAGCCCGCGTGGCCAGAGCCGATCGACCAGGATCCGCTCCCCGTCGCTCGCGACGGCGGGTTCGTAGGCACGCTTGACCGAGAGGCTCATCCCGCAACCAGAATCGAGATCCAGCCGAGCCCGGACGATTCCTGCGCTCGGGCTTCGCGTCGCCGCTCCAGGCCAGCCCGGGCCTGCGTCAGGTCGTGGTGCAGGTATTCGGCGGCCTCGGCCCAGCTCCGAAGGGGGTGGTGGGGATGGAACCAGAGGGGAGGGGCGGCCCCACCGGCTACTCGGTCGGAGGCGCCCCGTCGGGGCTGGGGTGCTCCGGCTCCGTACTCTCGGAAGAGGCCTTGGCCCGGTCCAGTTTCCGCTGGGCTTTTTCTTCCTTCTTGCGCTGCTTCGTCAGCTCCTTTTGACGCTTCTCGAATCCATAGTTGCGCTTCGGCAAGGAAGACGCTCCGCGGTAGGGGTCCGTGAGGCGAGCGGCCGGCGGCTCCCGCCGGCAGCCGCGATGCAAGGGTCGCAAGATAGCCCGACGAAGGCGGCGCCGCTGGCCGAGCGGCCCACTCCGCGGGAACGCCGTCAAGTGTCGTGTTTGGCCCCCGCGTGGTGATCCCGCCGTTGAAAGGCCAGGAACTCGTGAATCGCGCGGACGGCGGCGGTGTCCGTGGTCTCCAGGCGAAGCGCGGCCCCCCGGGGCAACGGCTCCACGGCGTACCGGATCACCCGGCGCTTGGCCGTCATCACCGCGGTTCCGGGAACGTCTCGGGCGTGGACGAAACCGGGGAGCGTGAAATCGCCTGAGCTGAAGGCCGCCTCGATGTCCCGCATATGGTGCCGAATCTGGTCGGTACCGGCGCTGTCAGCCTGATCCCGCTGCAAGGTGATCCGCCCGCCATCGGCCAGCGGCTCGAAGGTGTGTGTCGAAGTGTACTGGTCCACGCCCATGGCGTGCGCGCCGCGGGCCTGGACGGCGGCAAAGGCGCTGTCGCCGGCGGCCTCGGCGTGCCGACTGGCGGCCGTGTCACTCATGCGGCCGCCCCCGCACGCGGCCGCCAGGCAGAGAAGAGCGTGGAAGGCTTGTGGGCGCATGACGGAGTCCTGATCAGGTGACAAGCGAGTCTGCCCCGCGAACCGAAACCCAGATCTCGGCCGTGGCGTCTGCGACGCCGTAGATCTCGAGATCGGCCGTGTACGCACGGCGTGGCGCGCCGGGCCCCAAGAAGAAGGCCCACACATCGCGTCAGCCGGCGAGCACGGCGCCGGGGAGCGGACCCACGCAGCGGAAGACGAGGTGCTCTCCCGCAGGGATATCGACCGCTGCAAGGCCCTGGGGAAGATCAGCCCCCGGTGCGAATTCCCGGCCGACGAGAAGGCGGTAGGGGCCCGTGACGTCGGTCTCGTACTCCGAGTACACCGCCAGTGCGGGTCCGATGGCACCGAGACCCTCGAGCCGGCCAAACCAATCCTCGACCGTGAATCGGTGCCAGAGGCCGGGGATCTGCGCCGTGGACGGCTCGGCCTCGGCGGCGTTGGTCGTGCGGACGGCGAGACCCGCGGCTCGTCGGGGACCGGTCTGACGCCTCTCCGGTTCGTCGGGCATCGGTGCCCCTCCTGGTTCGATGCGCCTATTGGGGGGCCGTCGGAGAGTCGGCCGTTCTGCCTCCAGCCCGCACCGCCCTTGCCACCCGCTCGGCGAAGATCCGGGCCCCAGCCCGTACCATGGCCTCAGGGTCGCCCTTGAGCTCGGTCGAGTCATCCAGGAGGACCGTGCCGGTGGGGACGTGGATCAGCTGCCCGGTGAACAGCCAGATGAGGTTGCTGGTCTTGCTGACCTTCGCCATCACCACCCAGCGGGCCCCGACGACCTCGCCCACGAAGCGGGCGCAGGCCACGATGACGCCACACGGCTGGCCCCCGGCGTGGGCCAGCGCGCCGGGGGCCCGCGTCGACGCGCGCACCGCGGTGCTGTCGGCGAGCTGCGTGGACAACAGGCTGCCGAGCGTGCGGCGCAGCACGCCGGTCGCCAGCTCCGCCTTGGCGGAGTCCGTCGCCTCCTGGAAATTGGCTTGGGCGTTGTACATCGCGACATCGAGTACCGCGACCGGTGCGCCCGGCCGCTCGGGAGGGAAGACCGAGCGCTGTTGGGCCGCCGCAGGGCCAGTCACCGCTAGGAGGAGCGCGAGAGCGAGACGGCCGGAGGCGGGTTGAAGGCATGCCATGGATGACCTGGGTTGGTCGACCGAGGGGTTCCTGGTGATGTCCGAATTCTACTGGCCGCTGCGCTCAACTCGCCAGCTTGAACCGGTCCTGGAGCACGCAGGCGCTCAGCACCAGCATCAGCACCTGGTCGATCGCGGTCCGTGCGCCGTCGTCCAGCGAAGGCAGCGTGTCGAGCAGTCCCGCCACCTTGCGACGGTCGAAGAACGGCAGCGCCGTCATGATCGGCCCGCGCAGCGTGTCCTGCATGATCGCGTGGAGTCTGCCCTTCTGGTCCAAGGTGGCCGGTGGACTCAGGAACGGATGCTTCTGCCGGCGATACACGGTGTCGGTGATGGCGCTCTTCGCCGCCTCGCGCAGGACGTACTTCTCGGTCATGCCCCGGATCTTCTGCCGCACCGGCATGGACCGAATCAGCTCGACCACGTGGTGGTCGAGAAACGGCAGTCGCCCCTCCACCGAGTGGGCCATCTCCATCCTGTCGCCCAGCACGGTGAGGATGTAATTCGGCAGGACCGTCTTGGACCACAGGTAGAGCGACTGATGCACCGGGGCGCGCCCGGCGAGCTGGCCCGGCACATCGAGGCTGTCGAGCAGCGGCTTGAAAGCATCCCGCTCCCCGGCTCCCGCGAGGAAATCCTCGGCGAGGAGCCCGCGCAGCTTGAACGAGCTGGTCGCGGCGGCCTCGATCCATGAGGGGGTGAAGCCGAGCTGCCGGTTCACGCTCTCGGTAGGGACGCCCTGCCCATCGGGCAGGAGCAGGCCGCGCGAGACCGAATTCATGCGGTTCAGCTCGGCGAGCAGTGCCTCCACCGCGGCTGGATCCTGGCCTGCGTTGTCATAGAGCAGCATGTCGCGTCGGAAATGCGGATAGCCGCCGAAGATCTCGTCGGACCCCTTGCCGGTCAGCACCACCTTGTACCCCGCCCTCCGTACCGCCCGGCTCAGCACGTACTTCGCTACCCCGTGCGCGTTGAAGCAGAGGGTTTCCGCGTACCAGACAGCGTCGAAGAAGTTGTCGGCGAGGTCACTCTGCTGGATGGGCACGGGGAAGTATTCGGCGCAAGCGAGCGTCGCCATTTCCCGGGCCATCACGCTCTCGTCGTAGTCGGGCCGATCGAAGGTCAGGGTAAAAGCTCGGATCGGATCGACGCGATGCTTGGCGGCGAGGCCGAGTACCGTGCAGGAGTCCAGGCCGCCGCTCAGGTAGCAGCCCACGGGCACGTCGGCCCGAAGCCGCAGGCGAACCGCCTCGTCGAGCGCGTCACGCAGCCGTTCCGCGTACTCCTCGTCGCCTAAGGCCGGAGCGGTCCGGTCATCGAGCGGGTAGTTGAAATCCCAATACCGATGGAGGTGAGTGTACCCGGGCGTGGCGAGCAGGTAGTGCCCGGGAGGGACCTGGGAGACTCCCTCGAACAGGGTCTCACTTGGATGGCTGCCCACCATGGAGGCAAACGCCATCTGCCGACTCCACCGGGCGGGCACGCCGGCAGCGAAGAGCGCCTTGACCTCGGAAGCGAGATAGAGGGCTCCCTCGTGCACCGCGTAGAAGAGCGGCTTGATCCCGAAGCGGTCGCGCGCGGCGAAGAGCAGCTGATTGGGGTCGTCCCAGATAGCGAACGCAAATTCGCCGCGAAGCTGGTGCAGGCAGCCCGCCCCCAGCTCCTCGTAAAGATGCAGGGCGATCTCGCTGTCCGAGCGGGTCCGGAGCCGGTGCCCCCGCTGCTCCAGCTCGCGCTGGATCCGCTCGTAGTCGTAGAACTCCCCGTTGGCCACGATATGCAGCCGGCCGTCCTCGTTCTCGATTGGCTGATCGCCGGTCCGGAGATCGATGATGCTCAGGCGGGCGTGGCCCAGACCGACCCGACCGTGAGGCGCGATCCAGTGCCTCTGACCGTCCGGACCCCGCCGCGCCAACTGCTGGGTGGCCCGCTCGACATCCGCGCGGGAGACGGTGCCGCGGGGTGAGAACAGCGCAACGATGCCGCACATGCATCCCCCTGGGTCAGCCGGCACCGTGGGAAGGGAGCCCGAACGCAGCCACGGCCAATGAGCAATTGTACGCGACATGCGCGGCCATGCAGGGACCGAGAGTCCGAGTCCGCACTCTGAGCCCGGTCACCAGGACTGTGAGCAGGCCGAGAGCCACCGCTGCCGGCCAGTACTCGAGCCACTCGAACGCGTGCAACAGCCAGAACGTCAATCCCGAGATGAGCATCGCGGCGGGTAGACCCCACACCTGTGACAGGCCCCCCAACAGGGCGCCCCGGAACAGCCCCTCCTCGATCGGCGGCGCGAGGAGCAGGGCCGAGACGACCCACGCCCAGCGCGTCGCCCCGGGAGTGCTTGCGGCCTGGACCAGCACGCTCGGTGGGCGGGTGGGATGATAGGCGACGCGGCCGCTCAGCAACAAGAACACGGCTCCGACCGCCATGCCGGCGGCTGCTCCGACGAGGATCTGACGTCTCGTCCCCCACCGCGGAGGCGCGATGGCAAGGAAGGTCGTCTGATCAAGCCGCTTCGCCCAGTCGCGCAACGCGAGCACCAGCGCGAGGCCGCCGGCGACCTCGCTCGCCGGTAGCAGGATCGGTGCGAGATACAGGAGGCCCGTTGTGAGCGCGGCCTTGGGCGCGTTCGGACCGACCCGGGCGGAGGCGACCATCGCGCCGACGAGCCAGACGAGAGTCGTGGCGCAAAGGTAGCCGCCCAGGACTGCGACGACGCGCCAGACTGCCAGCGGACGCCTGACGGTGCCGGGGACCTCGGCCCGCAACGCAGCCAGGACGTTCGGGTCCATGCGGGACGCTCCACGGGTTCGAGGGTTCCCCGACTACGGCTGCTCCCATGGATCATAGGTGCCGATGCTCCAGAGGTGCCCTTCGAGATCCCGGCAGGTGAAGAGCCGCCCGCCGTAGTCCTCGTCCTTGATTTCCCTGACGATTTCGGCGTTCGCCGCCTTGGCTCGAGCATACACCAGATCCGCGTCCGAGACGATCACATAAGAGCTCTGAGTCTCGGCCCCGCCGATCTCGTCCGGCTGTTTCATGAGCCGGCCGAACTCGGTATCGGCGACAGAGCCGAGCATGATCATGCCGTTACCGAAGCTGAGCTGGGCATGGGCGATGGTTCCATCGGGGTTCGCCACGACCAGTTGCTTCTCGAAGCCGAAAACCTGGCAGAGCCAGTCGATCGCTGCCGGGGCGTTCCGATAACGCAGCGACGGGATGACTGTCGCCCTGGTCTGTTTCGCGATTGCGGGCATCAGGGTGCTCCTTCGACAGGCGTACAGTGACAAACTCGAAATGGTTCACGGGCCCGGCTCACGAGCTGCGCAGGAGCCGCCTGCGGCCCACGCTCAAGGGCCACGGTTCCGGGATAGCGAGGAGCATAAGCGCCCCCGCGAGAATGGCCACGTTCTTCGCGAAGTGCCCTTCGTTCGCCTGGCGCGCCGACGGATCCGCGTCCACCCAGAAGTTGTGCATCGTGACGCTCACGGGGGGCAGAAAGAGTGCCACCAGGGCGACACCCCATCGGGGGCGGAGGCCGAACAGGATGCTGGCGCCCGCCAGGACGGCCACGAGCCTCGAGGCCAGTACGGCAACCGTCGGCAGGGGGACGCCCTTGGCGGCTACGTAGGGCACCATGGCCGCGAGCCGCGTGAAGTGGCGGCCACCGAAGAAGATGAAGAACCCGCCGAAGATGATTCGTCCCAGGAGGAAGAAATAGCGCATGGGTGCTCTCCGATTCAACCAACACGAAGGGCGGTCGGGCTCCCGTTCATCGCAGGCGCCGCCCCCGGGACACCGTGACCGCGGAGCCCTCGGCGAGGAACGCTGACCGTGGCGCCCCTGCGAGACACTCGGCAAAGCCGGCACCGTACACCCCGCGCACGTCGCAGTCGAAAACAGCGTCGGCCGTGGCCCATACTCGCCACGGCGGATGCACCACCTGGTACTCCTTGCATCCGCCGTCGCGCTGGGTCGTGTAGCCCCAGTAGTGCTCCGTCACGAATGCGGCCTCCGATTCCGGTTGGGGTAGCGCCGGGCGGCCGATGCTGCGGACCTCGAGCCGGTGCCAGCGGCCGTCGATCCGCCACGCATAGGCTGCTCGACCCGGGGCTCCGTCAACCGCGCCGTCCAGGGCCAACTCATGGCGCATGGGCACTGAGGTGTACGGCTCGTTGTAGCACCAGCGTGCCACGAGCGCGATGGCGCAGCGAGGGACCAGCTCGCGGACGAACACGACGGCCCGACGCCATTCTCCGTCCTCGGCCCGGCCGCGTACGTAGAAGCGGAGATTCACCTCGCTGGAGCAATCGCCGGGGCGCCTCGTAGTTGACCAGGGCGAGATCCCGCCAGGCGGCGGTCAGGAAGGGCCGCTGTGTCAAACCGTGGGGTGGCCTCAACGGCGGCACCGGCTCAGGCCTCTGCGCTTCGGGAGTCCACGGCCCTCGCGGCCCGCTGCCTCCAGCGCCAGACGAGCCAACCGGCCACCCCTCCCACGACGGCGACGGCCCATCCCACCGCGACCAGGCTGAACCAAAGGATCAGCGCCGTGAGGCCGAGCGGGTTGGTCCAGCCCGGCTCCGTCCATTTGAGTCCGAGCGCGAGCATCGGCGCGAAGACGACGAGCGCCCCAGCGGCGATCCCTGCCCCCCGCGCCACGGCGCGACCGCCGCTCCGGCACCGTGCAGGGTCGAGCCACGGCTCGCCCACCGCGCCCGCGACGGCTGCGGCCAGGCCCGGGAGGCCGATATAGAGCGTCACGACCACGGCATTGTGGCTCGCGCCGATGACAGGCAGGAACCAGAGGGTGGGCAAGAGAAGACCGGCCCCGCCAAAGACGAGCGCGGCCAGGAGTCGCGGGCGCTTCTGCAGAGCGGGTGGCATCGGACCTTATGTGGCGACCCTGGCGGCGCGATGCCGGGCGTGCCACAGCGTGGGTATGCTGCCTGACCACCCGGGCAAGGTGGAGGCGATCAGGAATTCCTCGAGCATGACGCCGAGCTGAAGCAACGTCGCTACATGGAAAGGCCAGGCGACGCCCGCACCGAACCGCAGCAGCAACCCGGCGCTCAGCAGCACGCACACGACCTTGGCGCCCCAGGTGTGGTAGCTCGGCACCGTGCGCCAGGCGGCCTCGACCCGCACGACAGTCGGCCACAGCCACCACACGCTCAGGGGAAGTGCAAGCACGGTCGCGTAATCACCGGCGCTGTCTAGTCGCCGGCCGAGCTCGGACGTCGTGTTGAGGCGTCGGGCCAACCAGCCGTCGAGGACGTCGGACACGAGCATGACTCCGAGGACACCCCAGAACACCTGGGCTCGGCCCCGCGCCGCGACGAGGAGCAGAACCGGCGCGCCCACCAGCCGCAAGACGCTGACTGCGAGTGGTAATGTCGTGACGCTCGGCATCGCGCTATGGCCGGGGATTCTCGTCACTCAGCCACAGCGTTGACCGCATCGCCGTAACGCAGGACGGGGGCCTGCACTCTGAGGACCATGCCGGAGCTGAAGTCCAACTCCAGCGGTACGCTGTCGCCGATCGCCAACGGGTGCACCAGCCCCTCCAGCATCAGATGATACCGCCCGGGCGTCAAGCGCAGGTGCCCACCGGCGGGCACGTCGACCTGCGGCACCGGCTGCATCCGACCGCCGGCCACGTTGTGCAGCTGCACGGACTCGGCCGCGGGCGAGCGGACCCCGAGGAGGGTCACCGGCACGCTCCCGCGGTTCTCGAGGATGAGGAACGCGGAAGCTTGCGGGCCGGTGGCGGGACCCGATAGGACCGCGTGGCTGACGGTCAGGTCACCCAGCTGTGTGCGGCCGCCCACCTCGGATCGGCAGCCGCCGAGCAGAAGGGCCACGACCATCGGGCTGGAGCGGCGGAGCCGGAGTTGAAGGGGGCGGATGCACATGATGCGTTCCAATGGAGCGGCTGCGGGCGACTACCCGAGCGGCAACCGCGCGGCGAGCTGCTTCGGCGCCCGGTTTCGCCACGCGGTCATCAACGCCTCGCGCACAGGT
>WNFB01005247.1_pt1 | contig 11566 bp, 10 predicted proteins | sample 5400501 | NCBI WGS metagenome assembly WNFB01 (sample SAMN13153341, study PRJNA577476) | soil metagenome | isolation source: 200 cm saprolite under Douglas fir tree site 2 hole 1 | place: USA:California | collected 2015-04-18 | reverse complement strand
CGCGGCCGTGACCGGGACTTCGAGGGGGATTCGCTTCGACACACGGACCCCGTAGCCTTCCAGTTCCTCAATTTTCGCCGGGTTGTTCGTCATGAGCCGCACGGACGCCACACCGAGGACGCGCAGCATGCACGCCGCGCACTTGTAGTCCCGGAGATCCGCGGGGAATCCGAGGATTCGGTTCGCGTCGACCGTATCGAGGCCATGGTCCTGGAGGTGGTATGCGGCCACCTTGTTTGCGATGCCAATCCCTCGCCCCTCCTGGGCCATGTAGAGCAGGACGCCGCCGGATGCCCGGCCAATTCGCTTCAACGCTGCGTCAAGCTGTTGGCCGCAATCGCACCGTTCGGAACCGAAGACATCGCCCGTCACGCATTCGGAGTGGAGGCGCACGAGGACGTCCCGCTTTCCCGCGACGTGGCCCTTGACGAGCGCGACGTGCTCCTCCCCCGAGAACGGGCAGACAAATGCGTGAATCCGGAAATGGCCGTACCTAGTCGGCAACCGCGCCTGGCTCCCGAGGAGGATATTGTCGCACAGCTCTCCTTCGAAGCGGGGCATCGCAGGCGGGTCCGACAGTCCCGGCGTATATAAGAATTCGGGTGAGGCCCGGCAAGTCGGTGGTACGCTGGACGCCGGGCGACGTCACTCTCGCAAGTGCGCCGCAATGAGGGCCGGCGCGGCACCAATCGCGGTGGCCGTTTCGAGGGAGAGGCCTCGACCCGTCAAGTCGAAATGGTAGCGGCCGAGTGGATAGACGTCGCGGTCGTCGAGCCCTCGGGGTCCCAGGCCGAAAACCAAGAGAATCGAGTTGCCCTTGGTCAAGATCTCCGCAAGAGATGCCGCGGTCGTCGCCTTCTTCGAATCCGGGCGGTTCGTCGTGACGACGACCTCGCCGAGTTGCGGCGGAAACCCGCGATTAGGGAACCCGAACGTCTGGAACCGGCCGAGGTCCGCGAGCTCTCGCAGATATTTCCCCGCTTCCCCGATGCTCGTCGTGCCGGCAACCCAAACGGCGACTTCCTGCGGGGTGCGGAGGTCCTTCGCGTACGGGAATCCGAATGTCGCGAGGCTCCCTTCGAACGCGAGCGCGATCGGCGCCGCTCGCGCGATGGCCCGGCGGTGCGCCTCCGCGAACCTTACGGAATCGTACGAGTTATAGAGGCCGATCGTCATCCGCCCGCGGGCCATGTCGGCGACGATACGCGGGGCGCTATTTTGAATTACTGCGGGGCGATGGGCCTCCGCACGGAGATGCTCTATTACACGGTCGACGGCGGCCGCCTTGCAGGCTTGCCTGGGCCCGCGTACATGGAATGGGATTTCGCCCGTCTTCGGAAGATGGGCTACTCCGTTGTCGTGAGCCTCGAGTGCGACCGGCTCAATACGTTCGAGATTGAGGACGCGGGGTTCGAGCACAAGAAGATCTGCGTCGACGATTTCACAGCGCCGACCCTCGATCAGATCGATGAGTTTGTGACCTTCGTCGATGCGAAGCACGCGGAAGGAAAGAAGGTCCTCGTCCATTGCTACGCCGGTCGCGGCCGGACCGGCACGATGCTGGCGGCCTACCTGATTCATCAGGGCGTATCGTCCGATGCTGCGATTCGGGAGATCCGAGAACGGGCCGACACGGCATATGGCACACTACGTGGGGTGATCGAGCCGGAGCAGGAAGATGTGCTGCGGGAGTACGCACGTTCCCTTCGCGACTCTTAGCCGGCCTTCTCATTTGAGCTCCACGAGCTCTTCTCCTTCCCACTTATACCGCTTCTGCTTCCGCTTCTTGGCGACGCCTTTCTGGAGGAGATACCCGATGAGGATCGGAAGGCCGATCGTCGCATCGACGAGGCTCTGCGCCATCTTCGCGTCTTTGTGGAACTTGCCCCACGATTGGCTCTCCTCGAAGGTGCAGCCGCTGAGGCCGCCCCACTGCGGGACGTCCGTCGTGATCTGCGCCGCATACATGTGCGGGTTCTCCGGGTAGCCCATGACTTCTTGGATCACCTCGACCTGCGAGATGTAGTTCTTCGGCGTGCCTCCGCCGACGTAGAACACCCCGGTCCTCGGGGACTTCAGCTTCACCTGCGCGATTTCGTAGTTGTCCTTGATCGAGTCGAGGGCGATCGGCTCTCGGCCCTTCTTGACGCGATCGTGGTGGTGCTTCGCCAGCGCGATCCCGATCGACGAGTCGTTCAGGGCGGGGACGAAGTACGGGATGCCTTTGCGGTAGCACGCGCCGACGAGGCTCGTCGGATCCTTGGATGCGATCTTCCCCATGTCCCACAAAATCTCGCGGCTGCTGTACGGCCGAGGTTCGAGGGAATCCGCGAGAGCCGCAATTTCGTCGTCGCACTCGCGAAAGAGGGACTCGTCCGCGAGGGTGTCGTATACGCGATCGAGGAAGTGCTCCCGCAAGACGATGTCGTCCGCATCGGGGGACGAGCGGTAGTGCCGGTGGCCGTGCGCCTCGTAGAAGTCATGATACGCAATCGCACCCGTCGTCACCACGACGTCCACGAGGCCGAACTCGACCATGTCCCGCATGACCTTCTTCAGCCCGCCCGGGGTCAGTGCGCCGGCGCCTCCGAAGAAGACCGTGCACTTCGGGTCCGTCATCATGTTCTCCAGGACCGACGCGCAGAGGCCCAACGTCCGGGCTTGGAAGGAAATGTGCTTGTAGCCGTCGACGAGGTCCGCGACCGTCTGTGTCTTCTCGAGATCGAGGTGTTCGATCGGGACGGATGTGAGGTCGGCTTTCGTGGGCTTCTTCGGGAGCATAGTCGGCGCTATACGCCGCGCGGGAAAAAAGCTTCGGATACTCACGCTTTCTTGCGGCCTTCGAAGGTCTCCGCGATGGCCCGTGCCTTTTCTTTCGGCCGCGAGCAGACCGCGTACTCGTCTCCGTCGAAGAACACGTCGAGGTCCGGGTTCTGACGCTGGATTTCTTGAATCCGTTGCATGATGTCCTTGAGGGTGATCGACTCGTCGTTCGGGTCGATCCGCATGATAATCCGCTTGTCGCCCTCCGTCCCCACGGCCCGCCCGCCTCCGCACTCCGCTGTGACCGTCAGACTCGTCCGGCCGTATAAATACTGCTCCGGCCCGTGCGTGCACGGAGCGCGTTCGCGTTCGCGCAACCGGCTAGGTTGCTCCATGATATTCGAGTCAATACGACTAAATACCCTGTGGGTTCGTAGTCGCCAAGAACCGGTTCATCCGGGTCGGTCGTGCAGTTCATGCGCTGGGAGGCACAGGCCCGATGGCGGTGAAGCCGACGGAGGAAACCGTCTCGCCGGCGTGCCGCGTGTGCGGCGGGGAGGTGAACCCGCACGGCGAGTGCGTCGTCTGCGGCACGAAACAGTCGGATCCACCGAAGAGCAGCGACGCGGCCGCCGCGTCGTGGCCCAAGGGCGATTCGGGCGGCGGGTCAGCCGCTTGGCTCGCGACACCGTCCGGGGACGCCCGGGACGAAGCGCTGCGGAAGTGGCTCGGTGGGGAGGACACGGCGTTCCAGGAGTGGATCGGCGTGCCGACCGCGTCCGGGGGCGGGAAACCTCTCAAAACCGCCGATGAACGGATGTCCGACGACAAGGTCCGGGCGTTGCGCGCGAAGGCGTTCGAAGTCGACGGCCTTCGGGCCGAACTCGATGCGATGCGCTCCACATTGAATCGGGAGCTGGCGAATTTTCGTCAAGGCAAGTTCGACCCGGTCAAGTACATCGAGGAGTCCGCGAACCTGTCGAAACAACTCCAGACCGAGTTCGCGAAGCGCAAAGAGCTGGAGCAAGAGATCGAGCACATCAAGAAGGGCTCGATTGCGGTCATCAAGTATGTCAAGACCCAGCAACTCAAGGCCGGCGTCTCGCCGGAGCTCAAGAAGCGACTCGAGCAGGAGGCGAAGGCCCGCGAGGCGCTCGATGCCCAGATCGCGGAGCAGCGCTCCGTGAACGAGCAGCTCCGCAAGCAGGTCGAGGCGGGGCTCGGGAAGCTCAAGCCAGACCAGCGGGAGTTGAAGAAGCGGGAGATCGGCCTCGCGGAACGGGAGGCGGTCCTGAAGGTGAAGGAGGAGCGCGCCGCGTCGGCCTCGGCCGAGGGCGGCGGCGCCCCGAGCGAGGAGCTGAAGCGCCGGTTCGAGGAGGAGCTCCGGGAAATGGAACACGACTATCTCTCGAAGGAAGAGGAATTCAAGAAGCGGATCATCGTCCTCGAGGAGGAGATCGGCAAGGCCAAGATCGAAGACAAGGTTCGGTCGGAGGCCCAAGCATTCGGGGGCAAGTCGAAATCGGAAGTCCAAGTGGCGTTCTCGAAGAAGGAGCAAGACGTCCTCCTCAAGGAAAAGAAGATTCTACTGCGGGAACAGGAGCTCCAACGCTTGCAAGAGGAGCTCCAGATCAAGGAGGATGAGGTCAAGAAAGTGAAAGAGCCACTGACCTACAAAGAGGAAGAACTTCTCCGAAGGGAGGAGGACCTCTTGTACCGCGAAAAGCTGATCCAGGCGGAGCAGCGGAAGGTTGCGGAAGCGAGGGCCTTGGGCGGTTCCGTGAACGAACTCGAACTCAAGTCCCGGCTCGAGGACCTGAAGAGCCAGATTACCGCGAAGGAGGAAGAGGTCCGGACGAAAGAGAAGTACCTCACCCAGAAGATGGAGGAACTCCGGCTGCGGGAGCAGGGCCTCATCACGGAAGACATCGAAGCCCGCGAGCAAGAGCTCCAGGTCGAAGTGAAGCAGCAGAAAGGCAAGACCGGGATCGCGCGCCTCGACGACCTCATGTTCGGCGGCATCCCGTTCGGGACGAACGCGTCCGTCTACGGGCCCGCGTACGTAGGCAAGGAGGTCCTCGTCGACCTCTTCATGGCGGAGGGTCTGAAGAAGGGAGCTCCGGTCCTGTGGATTCTCACAGACAAAGCGCCCGCGGACATCCGCGAGGAGATGGCGTTCGTCCTTCCGGGCTACGAGGAGTACGAGAAGCTCGGCTTGGTCGAGTACATTGATGCATACTCGAAGTCGATGGGGGCGGACGCGTCGGAGGCGAACACGACGTACATCGATGACCCGACGGATCACCAGGCGCTCCTGAAGGCCGTCGACGCGAAGGCAGGCGAGTGGAAGAAGAAGTATCCGACCTACCGCCTTGGGTTCCGCAGCGTCTCGACGCTGATCGCGTACCTGGACCCGACGACGACGTTCAAGTTCCTCCAACCGTTCGTCGGCCGGCGGAAGCGGGACAAGGCCGTCGCCTTCTACGTGATCGAGAAGGGGATGCACGAGGAGCAGGAGATCCAGATGCTCGGATCCCTGATGGACGGCAGCATTGAGTTCAAGGTCGAACAGCTGAAGTCGTTCATGAGCATCAAAGGGATCTGCGACGTGCAGAGCCGCGGTTGGATTCGCTATACGTACACGAAGTCGAGCGTCTCGATCGGGTCGTTCTCCCTGGACCACATCAAGTGATTAGGCGATTTCCGGAGACCGCCCCTTCGCAGGCTTTCCGGGCTGTTGCGGGATGTTCACCTGGGGAATCGGGACCGGCGGCGGCAGGCGTAGCTCGCGGGCGAGGATGACCGCCTCCGGGATGCAGTTCGTCATGATGACCGTGTGGATCTCCTGCGCAACCTCGGGCGGCATCTGTCCGCCGGAAGACCACCCCTTGACGAGCGCCTTCGCGTCGCCCTCCCAGAGCAGGTTCCCCTCGATCTGGATGAGGCCGACGACTGCTTCCGACGCGTGATAGTTCGCTGTGAAGCGAAAGTCCACGGAGGCCTGTCGCTCGCCAATCTCGGAGACGAGGGTCACGGAACTGTTGTGGTCGACTCGGAGATTGACCCAACGGTCGGTCGGCTTCACGAACCGGCGGCCGTCGACGCTGGAGAACTCGAACGTCTTCACCGGCATGACGCGCTTCGAAGGGGCCGACGCTATATGAATGTTCGGAGCCGCGGCCTTTTTGGGAGTGAAGCGACTTCGAGGTGCTTGTCATGGTCCTCTGGATTGGCGTGGATGATACCGACAGCCTCCGCGGCATGTGCACGACGTTCCTGGCAACGGAAATCGTCCGCGACTTGACTACGGACTTCGACCTGATCGGATACCCGCGGCTTGTCCGTCTCAACCCGAACATCCCATGGAAGACCCGCGGGAACGGAGCGATTTGTCTGTGCGTGGGCCGCGGGCGTGGGAACACCGTCGTCGCCGGCTCGATTGAGGGTCGTTCCGTTCGAGTTTATCCTCAGAGTGGGGCCGGACCCGAACCGGACGACGTGGTCGAGCGCATCAGTGCGCTAATCGAGCGGTGGTCCGACTTGGAAGCCGATGGAACGGACCCCGGACTCGTGGTCTTGCGCAAGAAGCCGCTCCCCGGGTTGTACTGGCGGGCAGTCCGTTCAATCGTCTCGAGGTCCGAAGCCCTCGCGGAGATTCGCGGACTGGGACGATGGCGCGAGTGGAAGTCAGGCCGCGGGGTCATCGGGGCGTCGGCGGCATGTTCCTGGCGGCCGCACGATCGCACATGGGAGGTCCTGGCGTATCGAGAGGCGTCCCGCTGGGGAACGGCCCGAGCGGTCGACCCGACATCCGTTCGCAGAATGGATCGTCGCTATCCGAGCACGTTCAACAACTACGACTACGATAGCGACCGCGTGGTCATCTCTCCCCGGACCCCTTGCCCGGTGCTGCTCGGTGTGCGCGGGGACAGCCCAACCGATCTCGAAAAGGCCGTCAAGATCCTTCGATCCGAGCGTCCGAGCCGTTGGCTGCTTTTCCTCACCAACCAAGGCACTGATGACCACGTACTCCGCGGTCCTGCCGTGGTGCCTGGCACGGCCGGCCGTTTTGTGGGTCGAGTCACCGCACCCGCGAGGACTCTGCCGGGAGGCCACGTCGTCTTCCGCCTCGGCTCGCGGGAAGTGACCGCGTATGAACCGTCAAAGAGATTCCGAGAAGCCGTACGCGCCCTAGCCCTGGGGGATGCGCTCGAGGTCGTGGGCTCCGTACGCCGCGAACCTCGCACAATCAATCTAGAGAAGTTCCGCGTGCTCGCGCTCGCCAGCGTGTGGGAGAAAATTGCGAATCCATTGTGCGGGCATTGTGGTATCCGGATGAAGTCACGAGGCACGGAGGCCTCGTTCCGCTGCCGCCGTTGTGGCCGGCAAGCAGGCCGGGACCGGGCGGTCGTCGTCCCCGTCTCGCGGTCGCTGTCGTCCGGCTGGTACGAGCCGCCCGCGGGATCTCGTCGGCACCTGAGCAAACCCGTTGCTCGGTTGACGCGGCCCGCCGGCCGTGCGAATCGGTTGCGCATGGGATGAGGGCGCGACGCGGCGGGTCTCATCGCCGCGGCCGATGAAGCGGAGGGCAAACGATTCCCCGCCTGGCTGTGTCCCGAGTCCCGGGATTCGGAGCCGACGTTCCACGTAGGTCACACCGCGGCTCAGTGGGATGTTGATGAGCAAGTAGTACAGGGAAATCATCAGGAAGCCTTCGATGGGGTGTCCGAACCGCACTCCGAGGTTTTCGGCCCAAACGAAGAGTTCGTAGACGGAGATGTAGCTGACGATCGTGCTCGCCTTGAACAATGCGATGAATTCGTTCGTCAAGGGCAACGTAATCAGACGGAGCCCTTGGGGCAGCGTGATGTGAAGGAAAACCTGGGGGCCTGTGAGTCCCACCGCCTTGGCGGCTTCGATTTGCCCTTGCCCGACCGCTTGGAAGCCGCCCCGGAAGACTTCGGCTTGGTAGCCGATTGTATTTAGCGTGAGGGCAAAGAGTCCGGCCCAGAAGTAGACGTCCCATCCCAGCACGTTGAGTTTGGGCGCCGCTTCGAGGACCGCGAAAAAGACGAGCCAGAGCTGCACGAAGAACGGCGTGCCTCGGATCGCATGCACGTAGCCTGTCACGGGAGTGTAGAAGAAGAACGCGATCCGGTTTCGAGTCTTTCCGACTCCGTACGCGCGAACGAGCCCGAGGGGCACGGCAACCGCGAATCCGAGCACGTACGAGGCGATCGTGAGGAAGAGGGAGTTCCAGAGCGGCCCGCTCCACAGGGGGAGGTACGCGGTAGGCCATCGTCGGAGGATGAAGACGGCGTCGATCAGGCCGATGTATGCCAGCGTGCCGAGAAACGCCAGGACGAATAGGATTACGATCCCGGCCATGAGGGCGGCGGGGGCGCTTGCGAGCGCTGCACGTCGGGCCTGCGAGGCCCAAGTCGGAGATTTCGGGGCACGCTCCATCGCGCCTTCCCCGTTCGGTGGGTGCCCGCTCTGGGGATTCTTGACCATCGTCTCACCGAAGGATCTTGCCGACGAATGCTTTCGTGCGTTCATGGCCCGGACGGTCGAAGATCTCCTCGGGAGAACCGCGCTCGACAATCTGGCCTTGATCGAAGAAGATGATCGAATCAGCGACCTCCTTGGCAAACCCCATTTCGTGCGTGACGACCATCATCGTCATCCCCTCCTCGACAAGGAGCTTCATGACGTCGAGGACCTCGTGGATGTACTCGGGGTCCAACGCGGACGTCGGTTCATCGAACAGCATCACTTTCGGGTCCATGGCCAAAGCGCGCGCGATGGCGACCCGTTGTTGTTGTCCCCCGGAGAGCTGAGCCGGGTACGCGTCCTTCTTGTCGGCAAGCCCGACGCGCTCAAGCTCGAATTCCCCTTTGGAACGAGCAGCCGCGGAATCCATTCCTTTCACGCGGGCGAGGGCCAACGTCACGTTGCGGAGGGCGGTCAGGTGCGTGAAGAGGTTGAACTGCTGGAACACCATCCCGATCTGCTGGCGGACCCACTCGGGCCGGACATCGCGGGTGGTCACCTTGACGTCGTCAAGGAAGATGTCGCCTTGGTCCGGGTAGATAAGGAGATTCGTGCAACGCAGGAGCGTCGACTTTCCGGACCCGGACGGACCGATGATGCAGAGGACGTCACCCCGATTCACGTCGAGATCCACGCCCCGCAACACGTGCAACGTCCCGAACGACTTGTGAAGTCCCTGAATCCGCAACATAGTCATAGTTCGGCGGCCTCCAGGCCGGGCACCTTGTAGAGGTTCTCCACGAACCGGACCACCTTCGTGACCGCGAAGGTGAGCACGAAGTACAGCATGGCAATCTCAATCCAGATGATGAAGACCAGGTTGAAGTCCGCATTGAGCGCGGCCGGGACCTGAAGAAGCCCGATCTGGGCGAGATCGAGCCATCCGATGATGTTCAGGAGGGAGGTGTCCTTGATGACCGAAGCGAACTCGTTTCCAAGGGGCGGGAGCGAGACCCGGAACGCCTGGGGGAGCGTCACCCGAAACATCGTCTGCCAACGGCTTAGGCCGACTGAGTCCGCCGCCTCGATTTGCCCCGTTGGGACGGACAGGATTCCGGCGCGAATGATCTCGGTTTGGTAGGCGCCGGAGTGCAGAGAAAGGGCGATCGCGCCCATCCAGAGGGCTACGTCACCCGCAATGAACGGATTCTTCGAGAGATTCAGGATGGCGAGCGTCGTGATTAGATAGCTGAAGAAGATGAGGACGATCGGAGGAAGGCCGCGAAAGACCTCGACGTATGCCGCGCCAAGACCGCGCAGGACGAGGGAACGGGTGGTGCGCGCCCAGCCGAAGAGGAATCCGAGAGTGAAACCGAGCGGAATGACGACCGCGACGAGGCGGATTGTGACCAAGAAACCCTGAACAAGGCCAGGAAGGATGGATTCCGCGTACCCCAGATTGTAGTAGCGCAGGGTCCCGAGCCAGATCACCAGACCAAAGCCGAGCGCCGTGATGCCCAGGCCCGCAAAGACTCTGAAGATGAACCGGGTCGCGTTGCGTCGGAAGTCCGCACGACCCGTCGCGGAGATCCCCCATCGGGGAACCCACGCTTTCAGAGACTGCAGCCACCGCCGTTGGACCAAGTACTGAGCCTCGGATCGGTCGTGTGGAACGGGAAAGGGAGACGCGGGGCGTACGAGCCCCGCTGCGCGGACCTAGCCAAACCATTTCGTGATCAGTTGCTGATAGGTGCCGTTCTGCTGGGACGTAAAGATCACGCCGTTGATCACGGGGATCAGATCCTGGGGATCCAAATGAGCCACAGCGAACGAGTACTGCTCCCCGGTGAAGATTGTTCCCGCAACGACGAGCGCGCCGCCCGAGCCAGCCGCGAACGCCCCGGCGGGACCGTTGTCGATGATCACGGCCGTGAGGGCACCGGACCGCAGGGCGGCGAGCTCTGTGTCCACCCCCGTGAAGTTTCGCACGGTCGCATTCTTGATGTGAGCGTTTGTCCAGGACTCGCTTGTCGTGCCGCGCTGGACCCCGATCACGTAATTCGTTTTGTCCAGGATACTTGGATTCGAGCAGTTGCTGGAGGGGCAGCTCACGCCAGCCGGATTCGACGATTGGATCAGCACGCCCTGGTTCGCGTCATAGTACGTGGTGGAGAAGGTCAGGAACGTGCTGCGGTTCGCGCCCGTCGCCCCCGTCGAGGTGATGGCCGAGGCGGCTATGTCCACCCCGTTCTTGCCCACCGTGGCGAGGAGTGCGTCGAAGTCCGCGAAGTTCTTCACGACCAGGGTCCGGTGCGATGCGTGGGCGATGAGCCTCGCGATGTCGATGTCGAACCCGAAGAACGTGTTCGTCGTCGTGTTGTAATCTTCGAAAGGCGGGAATGGGATATTCGTGCCAACCACGAGCGTCGGAACCTGGGCCGCGGGCGGAAACACGACGGGACCCAGGGCAAGGCCGCCCACGAATGCGAGGAGCGCGACGACAACCACAACGACCGCAATGATTCCCCTGCCTCCCCTCCGCCGTGCCTCCGGCGGGGGAGCGACTCCTCCACCCTCTGCCATGCCAGCCGAGAATGAGCCAGCCCTATTTGAACGTCACGAAGTCGGGGTTCGACCCTCGTCCGTCCGGGCATCTCAGCGAGCGCGGTTCACAGCCTTCAACGCGTCGTCGAGGACATCGAGGCCCGCATCGAGAAGGTCCCGAGGGATGTTGAGAGCGGGAATGTAGCGCATCGTCGACTCGCCGCACGGCAGAAGAATGAGGCCGCGCTCGTACGCGAGTTTGTCGAGCTTGTCTCGAGTCTCGGGGGCTGGTTTGCTGGACCGTTTGTCCGTGACAAACTCGTGCGCCTGCATCATCCCAAGCCCGCGGCGGTCTCCGATGAAGTCGTACTTGTCTTTCATCTCGTCGAGGCGCTTTGCAATATGGTCTCCGAGCTTCGCGCTCCGGGCGACGAGTCCTTCATCTTCGATTACGTCGAGGGTGGCGAGGGACGCCGCGGCCGCGATCGGGTTCCCGCCGAACGTGTTTGAGTGCTTGCCGCTCTCCGGAAAGTCCATCTCCGCCGGATACACTGCCGCGCCGATGGGCACGCCGCCGCCCATCGACTTCGCCATCGTGAGGATGTCGGGGACGGCCTTCGAGTGCTCGATCGCCCACATCTTCCCCGTGCGGCCGAACCCGGTCTGGACTTCGTCGTCGATGAGGAGGAGGTTGTTGTCTTTCGCGATTTTCGCGATCCGGTCCATCCAACCAGGCGGTGGCACGATGTACCCGCCCTCGCCTTGC